>Ga0233425_10000136_pt1 | contig 185297 bp, 166 predicted proteins | sample Watercolumn_Towu_2_FD_181712 | JGI IMG/M metagenome (GOLD analysis project Ga0233425, IMG submission 181712) | Freshwater microbial communities from Lake Towuti, South Sulawesi, Indonesia - Watercolumn_Towuti2014_140_MG | ecosystem: Environmental > Aquatic > Freshwater > Lake | place... | reverse complement strand
AGGCTATTGAGGTCTTGGCCTCCTCTCTGATCAATAAGATGTTGCACCACCCAATCGCTTTTCTTAAAGAAAAAAGTGAGGCTGAGGGGCAGACACGCAAGCTTGAGATGGTGCGCAGGGTGTTTGGCATCGATCCGGCCGGCATGTGTGAAGATGAGGATCACTTGCAGGGAGGGGAATGAATATATTTTTATTGACAAATAGTAATTTTTATCACTTAATAGCTTAAAAGATCCAGAGCCCTTAGATATAGGTGGCGTTATGTTAGAAGACACATCGTTACGAATGACGAAGCAGCGGCAGGTAATTCTTGAGGAGTTGCGCGCAGTCACATCGCACCCAACAGCTGACGAAATGTACGACATGGTGCGGAGGCGTTTGCCGAACGTGAGCCTGGGGACTGTCTACCGCAACCTTGAGATACTAGCTGAAACCGGCGTCGTGCAGAAGATCGACATTGGCGGGACCAAGAAACGCTTCGACGGCAATGTCGAGGGACATCATCATCTGCGCTGCGTCGAGTGTGGCAGGGTCGATGATGCCCACTTCAATGCGGGCATCGATCTAGAGGGCATGGCCGCATCGATCAGTGACTATACGATTCTCCGCCATCGCCTCGAGTTTATCGGCATTTGTCCTGCCTGCGTCAAGAAGGGTGACTGATAGATTTTTCTTGTAGTTTTTTTCAAAAAAGTCATATCATAACCACAGGGTTTTGCTGGTTTCCTGCCCAACAAGAGGTCGCTGCGGAAGAAGGTGCGCCGTTGCTGGCCGATCTTTAAGCTGTATCTAATCGTTTAGGGAGGGGCGTTGATGTCACGACTGCGCGGAACAGAAACTGAAAAGAATATTTTGAAGGCCTTTGCCGGCGAGTCCCAGGCCAGGAACCGTTACAGCTATTTTGCCAAGGTGGCCCAAAAAGAAGGGTTCGTCCAAATGGCCCAGATCTTTGAGGAGACCGCCAATCAGGAAAAGGCCCATGCCAAACGTCTGTTTAAGCTCCTGGAGGGCGGTGAGCTGGAGATAACCGCAGCCTTTCCGGCCGGGGTTATCGGCACGACCCTGGAGAACCTCAAGGCGGCTGCCGCAGGAGAGCATCACGAGCATAAGGTCATGTATCCCGAGTTCGCCGAGATCGCCAAGAAAGAAGGCTTCGCCGATATAGCCTATATCTTCATGGCCATAGCGGTGGCCGAAAAGCAGCATGAAAAACGGTATCTTGATCTGGCAGCCAACATAGAAGCAGGTCGTGTCTTCAAGCGAGGTGCAGCAGTCAAGTGGCGGTGCGCCAAGTGTGGGTACCTCCATGAGGGGACAGAGGCCCCAGGTTCTTGCCCGGCCTGTGCCCACCCGCAAGCCTATTATGAGTTGCTGGCAGAGAACTGGTAAGAGGCTGTTGTTTACATTTGAATACCTAATCCAATAAGGAGCGAAAAATGGCGAAGAAGATGGAGATTTACCAATGTGAATTGTGTGGCAATCTGGTAGAAGTCCTGCATGCAGGTGGAGGTGAGCTGGTCTGCTGCGGCCAGGCGATGAATCTCCTGGTCGAGAACAGTGTTGATGCCGCCAAGGAGAAGCATGTGCCGGTGATCGTCAAGGGGGATGGCGGCTATACGGTGAAGGTCGGTTCCGTTGATCACCCGATGACAGATGCTCATTTGATTGAGTTTGTTGAGTTGATTGCAGGCGGCGTAGTCTATCGCAAGGACTTGAAGTCCGGCGATGCCCCCGAGGCATTTTTTTCCACCTCGGCCAACGAGGTAACGGCCCGGGCTTTTTGTAATCTGCATGGGTTGTGGAGGAGCTAGGCGATGATGAAAGACTCGATGAACAAGGCCTTGAACGAGCAGATCAATGCCGAGTTGTACTCTTCGTACCTCTATCTATCGATGAGTTCCTATTTCTCTTCGATTAATCTGTCCGGTATGGCCACCTGGATGCGGGTACAAGCCCAGGAAGAGATGTTTCATAGCATGAAGATCTATGATTTTGTCAATGAGCGTGGCGGCCGGGCCATCATGCAGGCCATTGATCAGCCGCCTGCTGACTGGCCGTCAACCATGGCGGTATTTGAGAATGTCTTGGCCCATGAGCAGAAGGTGACCAGCCTGATCAACAATCTGGTAGACCTGTCCATGTCCGAACGGGATCACGCAACCACCATATTTTTACAGTGGTTCGTCACTGAACAGGTCGAGGAGGAGGCCAATGTCTCTGGGATTCTCAATAAGTTGAAGATGATCGGCAACGACGCCAGCAGCCTTTTTGCCTTGGATCAGGAGCTGGGGCAAAGGGTATTCACCATGCCGGCGGCGACTGCCACGTAACGCCCATAGGCCACGAACGAGGTGGAGGAGACGTGGTGCCGGTTCAGCAATGGCCGGCACTTTTTTTGTGTGGTGTCGGCCCACGATGAGTGGAGGGGCAGCAGCCACTCTCATCATCGCTGGGGCAGGGAGGATGCACAATTTTGGAGCGTAGCATAACGGAGAGGACAGAACGAATGGCTATCACAGAGATTAAAGACAAGGTGTATTGGGTTGGGGCGGTTGATTGGGATATCCGCGATTTTCATGGCTACTCGACCTACAAGGGGACGACATATAATGCCTTCTTGGTCATGGACGAGAAGATCGCCCTGTTCGATACGGTAAAAGCAAATTATTACGAAGAGTTGCTTTATCACATTAAAGAGCTGACCGACCCGGCGAAGATCGATTACATCGTGGTCAACCATGTGGAGATGGATCACTCTGGTTGTCTGCCCAAGATCATCGAGCTGGTCAAGCCGGAGAAGGTCTTCTGTTCTCCCATGGGCGAGAAGGCGCTCAAGGACCACTTTCACTGCGACGATTGGCCGCTGGTGGTGGTCAAATCCGGCGACAGCATCAGCTTGGGCAAGAAGACGGTGACCTTCCTGGAAACCAGGATGCTGCATTGGCCTGACAGCATGTTCTCCTATATCCCTGAGGACAAGTTGCTCATTTCCAGCGACGCCTTTGGCCAGCATCTGGCCAGCACCGAGCGTTTTGCCGATGAGCTGGCCATAGGCGAGGTCATGACCCATGCCGCTAAATATTATGCCAATATCCTCAACCTGTTCTCTCCCAACGTGCAGAAGCTCTTGGCCCAGGTGGCGGAACTGGGGATAGCCATCGACATGATCGCACCAGACCACGGGGTGATCTGGCGGCGCAACCCCGAGTTGATCCTGGCGGCCTATGATCGATGGAGCAGGCGGGAGACGACGCGCAAGGCGCTGGTGATCTATGACACCATGTGGCACAGCACGGCCAAGATGGCCAAGGCCATCGGCGGGGCCATCGCCCGGGAAGGGGTGGCGGTAAAGATGATGAACCTGGCGGTCACCCACCGCAGCGATATCATGACCGAGGTCCTTGATTGCCGGGCCTTGGTTTTCGGTTCGCCGACCCTGAACAACGGCTATCTGCCGAGAATGGGGGATTTCTTGACGTACTTGAAAGGCCTCCGTCCCAAAGGAAAGATCGGCGCCGCCTTTGGCTCCTTTGGCTGGAGTGGCGAGGCGGTCAAGTTGATGAGCGAGGCCATGGAGGCGATGGAGATCACGGTGGTTGACCCCGGGGTCAAGGTTAAGAATGTGCCCACCGATGAGGATTTTGCCAAGTGCAAGGAGCTGGGGGCCAAGATCGCGGCCGCAGTCAAGGAGATGGACTGACCATGGCCGTTGCCGGTGGGATCAGGGCGCTGACCCGGCAGGTCAGCACTTGGCTCCAAGGGCCGACCCTGGAGGCTGCGCTGGCCGCCATCGCCTCGATTCCCCCGGACCGGGCGTTGAAACCTCTGTTTTCCTGTCTCTGCAGCTGTGATCGGCAGGTGAAGTGGCGAGCGGTGTCTGCCATGGGCCGGGCGGTGGCGGCGCTCGCGGGGCACGAGATGGAAGACGCCCGGGTGGTGATGCGCCGTTTTATGTGGATGCTCAACGACGAGTCCGGCGGGATCGGTTGGGGGGTGCCTGAGGCCATGGCCGAGTGCCTGGCCTGCCATCGAGGACTGGCCGGTGAGTACAGCCATATTCTCGTGGCCTTCATGCGGGAGGACGGTTTCTATCTGGAACTTGAAGCCCTGCAACAGGGCTTGATCTGGGGGGTGGCCCGTCTGGCGGCCGTCGCCCCAGACCTGCTCCAGGCCAAGAATGCCGTGCGTTACCTTCTGCCCTATCTGACGACCGCCGACCCCACGATCCAGGGTTTAGCCTGTCTGGCCTTGGGGCGCCTAGGCGACCGCCAAGCTTTGCCTGTCCTCGCGCCCTTTGCTGATGATGGCCGTTCGCTCTCCTGGTATCAGGACGGCGATTTTGTTGAGATGACCGTGGCTGAGCTCGCCCGGCAGGCGATCAGCCGTCTCGGCTCATAGCGGGCGGCGGCTGATCGATTCCCCCCGGGTGCTGATTACGACCACTTCCACCGGAATTGTCGACCCCGAGGCCTGCACCGCCTTGCTGACAATGGCCGCCATGCCCTGACAGCAGGGGACTTCCATGATGGCGACCAACAGGGACTTGACGCCGCTCTGGCGCAGAATATCCGCTATTTTTTGGACATAGGCCTCACTGTCGTCAAATTTGGGGCAGCCCATCATCACCACCCGGCCGGCGAGCAACTCCTGATGGAAGCCGGCAAAGGCCACAGGCACACAGTCCGCGGCGATCAGGAGATCGGCATTGGCCAGAAAGGGCGCGGTTGGTGGCACCAGGCGGATTTGCACCGGCCAGTGGCTTAGGGTCGAGGTACCGGCTGCGGCGAGGCTCATGGCGCGATTGGCCATCTGACATGGGGTTTGCTGACCTGAATTCTGTGCCTGGGCAGGTTGGTGCATCTGCACGGCGGCAGATGGGCAGCCCTGGCCATGGATTGGTCTTTGTCCTGCCGCTTTCTGCTGCCGGATCAATTCCTGCACCGCCTCTTCATCGAAGTCCACCGCTTCCCGCTCGATAATCTGCAACGCCCCAGTGGGGCATCCCCTCAAGCAGGCGCCAAGGCCATCACAATATTTATCGGCAACGAGCCGGGCCTTGCCATCGATGATGCGCAGGGCGCTCTCCGCGCAATCCACTACGCACTGGCCGCAACCATTGCACAGATCTTCATTGATTTCGATGATTTTTCGTCGTACCAGCATGGGGTGTATCTCCTTGCATGTATTGGGCGGTCTAAAGAGGGGAGGGGCTGTCCCACCCTCTCTTGTCAGGGTGTCTTGGTCGTGGCAGCCAGGATTGTCTCTGCCTCGTGGCGGCTATTGGCCGTTTTCAAGGTGCTGCAGATGGCCTGGGCCTGATCCTGGTCAACGCCTTGGGCGAGTGCGGCAAGCTGCCAGGCGTCGTGGAGGACGCAGGCGTTGATCGATGCCTGGTTGGTAGTGGCACCCAGGCCGCTGATCAGGGTACAGATTTCATTGGCCAACCCTTCGTTGGCCTGTAATTCGTTGAGGAGCGCGCGCGCCTTGGCGGTTTCCCTGGGGCCGGATGTGGAGATCGGGCCATCGAGTTCAGCCAGCAGCGCGGCGATGGTGACCGCCGCCTTGTTGGCCTCTTCCGCCTTGGCCAAGATCCCGGCATAGCGCGCTGCCCGGCTGGCTCGGCCGATGGTGCTAAAGTCTTCACCATGCCGGCGTTTCATCTCTGAGGCCACCCGGTCGATCAGCAACTCCTGCTTCTTGGCCAGCATCTCGGGGGGCAGGCTGCCCAGGCATTGTTCGGCAAATGGGCAGTAGGAGGCGCAACCAAAGTCAATCCGCGGATTGAGCAGTTCGTGGCCGCATTGCCGGCAGCGGCGTGTGCTGTCGTCTTTGAAGAACTCGACCACGCTGCCGCATTTTGGGCAGCGGCTCTCAAAGATCGCTTGGCCATCCCAATAACGGCTGTCTTGTCCAGGGCATTGCATGGCAGCACCTCCTACCTCGATTATAGCAAAGGGACTGAGACGTTGCGAGAAGTCGCAGGCCGGTTAGGGCACGGAAGGTACCCCCTCCCAGCAGTTTTTGCAATCGGCGCTACGACTTCCCTTCATTTCAGATCACACCCCGAGGATGGCCTTGAGGTCGTCGGCCGGGGTGGTGATCGGTTTGATCTTGAAGGTCTTGACCAAGACGTCCAGGACATTGGGACTGACAAAGGCCGGCAGGCTCGGTCCCAGGCGGATGTCTTGGATCCCAAGGTGGAACAGGGTCAGCAGGATGGCAACAGCCTTCTGCTCATACCAGGACAAGACCATGGACAGCGGTAAGTCGTTGACTCCGCAGTTGAAGGCCCCGGCCAAGGCCACGGCAATTTGGATTGCCGAATAGGCATCGTTGCACTGGCCGATGTCGAGCAGTCTGGGGATGCCGCCGATATCACCGAGGTTCTTGTCAAAGAACCGGAATTTGCCGCAGGCCAGGGTCAGCACCATGCAGTCAGCCGGCACCTGCTCGACGAATTCGGTGTAGTAGTTGCGGCCAGGTTTGGCGCCATCACAGCCAGCCACCAGGAAGAAGTGGCGGATGGCCTTGTCCTTGACCGCGCCAATGACCTTGTCGGCCACCGAAAGGACGGTGTTGCGGGCGAAGCCGACCATCACCGAGCCTTTGTCGGTATCAGCGGCGAAGCCGGGCATGGCCAGGGCCTTGTTGATGGCGGGGGTGAAGTCCTTATCCGCGATGTGGGCAGCCCCAGGCCAGGCCACCAGGCCGCTGGTGAAGATGTTGCCACTGTAGGATTCTTTTGGTTTTTGGATGCAGTTGGTGGTCATGACAATGGCGCCGGGGAACTCGGCAAATTCCTTGCCCTGATTCTGCCAGGCCGTGCCGTAGTGGCCATGGAAATGGCTGAACTTCTTGAGTTCGGGGTAGCCGTGGCAAGGCAGCATCTCGCCATGGCTGTAGACATTGACTCCCTTGCCCTCGGTCTGTTTCAGGATCTCGGCGAGATCCTTGAGGTCATGGCCGGAAACCAGAATGGCCTTGCCTTTTTTGGCGCCCAGCGGTACCTGGGTCGGCACCGGATGACCATAGGTGCCGGTGTTGCCGGCATCGAGCAATTCCATGGCCCGGAGGTTGACCTCGCCGCACTTCAAAACCATGCCCACCCACTGATCCATGGGGATGTCGTGGCGGAGGATGGCGGCTAGGGCCTCATGGATGAAGGCATAGACCACATCGTCTTCCTGGCCGAGGATCTTGGCGTGATCGGCATAGGCCGCCACCCCTTTCAGCCCGTACAGTAAGATCTGTTTCAGGGACAGGATATCCGGGTTCTCGGTGGAGTCAGAGGCCGGGGTAACGCCCTCGCCCTGGGCAAAGAGGCCGATCATGTCGGGGGCTGGCGTGAAGTTGGCCGCCGCGTCGCTGAAGGTGAGTCCACCGAGCCGGTTACGGAGACCATCCCGCAACTCGACAGCCCTTTTGATGAGGGCGACCAGGCGGTCGGGGTCGAAGTTGACGTTGGTGAGGGTTGAAAAAATGGCCTCGCAGGTGAAGAGGTTGACCTCGGAATCAACGATACCTTTCGCCCTGGCGGCATGGGCATACAGGCTCAAGCCCTGGGTGGCGTGGATCAGCAGGTCCTGCAGGTCGGAGACTTGGGCGTCTTTTCCGCAGACGCCGATGGCGGTGCACGCGGTTCCTTTGGCGGTTTGTTCGCATTGGTTACAATACATGGGTGGTTCCTCCTAAGTTGAAATATGGTGAATGGAACTGGGTGGCTTGTTCGTCTATGGTGGCATCATAGCAGAACAGAGAGGGGGGATCGTTGACTTAAGTCAAGGGTGAAAAAAAAGAGTGGCTTAGGAGCTTATTTGGTTAGAATAGAGAAATGAAGCTATTATAGAAACAGAAAAATACCTGGATACCGTTGGCGGGACCCCCGCAAGACAGCTACATTTTTGCCGATAACCGGCAATCAGTATGGGATTTTGTCTGCCATTGCCTGCCAGGCGGCAAAGGCGGGCAGCGCCTCTTGGCGCATGAGTTGGACGGTGGGGATCTGGCGGTCGGTAAGCGCCTTGCCGATCTCCAGGTAGATGTGGTTGTCGGCAAAGCCGATGGCCTCCGCATCCTGCCGGGTGGCGGCATAGGTGATCTTGGCGATACCGGCCCAGTAAAGGGCGGCCAGGCACATCGGGCAGGGCTCGCAGTTGACGAAGATCTCACAGCCGTCGAGGCGGAAGTTTCCCAGGTGCTGGCAGGCCTTGCGGATGGCGTCAATTTCGGCGTGGGCCGTGGGGTCGAGGGTGGAGGTGACCCGATTGAATCCTCGGGCAATGATTGTTCCGTCCTTAACTATGACGGCCCCGAATGGTCCGCCGTGGCCTTCCTGCATCATTGCGTGCGCCAAGGTGATGGCCTCGCGCATGTATGTGGTGTCTAGTGTTGGCATGGGGCAGAGGAAGTTGAGTTTTTATTTCGATAACTTTATGTCCATGGTATACAGGCCTCACTTCCCCGGAGGCAATAGGGCTGGAGTGTGGCGGTCTTAGATGACATGAACCGTGGTGTGGAGTGTTATGGAATATTTTCTGGTTATTGTAGGGTATTTAATCGGCTCGATCCCCTTTGGGCTGGTGCTGGGAATTTGTTTGGGCGTCGATGTCCGCACTGCCGGCAGCGGTAATATCGGGGCGACCAACGTCAACCGCCTGCTGGGCAGGAAGATGGGAGCCATCACTTTGCTGGCGGACGCCGGCAAGGCGGTTCTGCCCATGCTGGCGGCCACCAAGATCCTCGGCGATTCTTCGTCCGTGCAGTTTTGGGTGGCAGCCACCGGCGGCGCTGCTTTCTTGGGCCACCTCTACCCGATCTATCTGAAATTCAGAGGCGGCAAGGGGGTGGCCACGGCCCTCGGCATCTTTTTTTACCTGCAACCGTGGGCATTGACCCTCTGTATTGCTGTTTTCGTGGCGGTGGTCCGTATTTGGGGCTATGTCTCGCTGGGGTCGTTGACCGCAGCCGCTTTGATGCCGATCCTGGTGTATTGCTTGGAAGGGCCGGGGCACAAGCTCTACCTGGCCGCCGTGGTCGCGGCTTTGATCTGGTTCAAGCACACCGACAACATCAGGCGTCTTATCAACCATGAGGAGAACAGCGTCAGGAAAAAGATCCCTTCCGGGGATGACGGGCCAGCGTGTGAACCATGACGGAGAAGTGGCAAAGAATTGTTGCTGCCAAGGCCCTCTTGGGCTTGGGGGATCTGGCTAGCATGCGGGAAATCAAGGAGGCCTACCGCCGATGCGCCAAGGAGGCCCATCCGGATATGGCCGCAGCGGGTATACCATCGGCATCGATGCAGGAAATCAACGCTGCTTATGCCGTGTTGCTCGAGTATTGCCTTAACTGCCGCATTCCTTTGCTCCCGTCGGTGGCGAGCGAGGAGGCGATGGATCCTGAAGACTGGTGGTTCGACCGCTTTGGAGAGGATCCCCTCTGGGGGCGCAAGCGGTCTGGCTGAGAAAATCTGCTAGTGTGGCTCTTGCCGGGGCCTGAACAGAAGAATGGACTCGAACTGTGGGGCAGGAGCCAGAAGTTGGCAACCTGGATGTTATAGGGTTTGGCTCCAGGCGTTTCTCGGCTTGCCATTGAGTCGGCCTCTGGCCGTATTTTCTCTAAATCCTGCGTTCACGATTCCTGGAGCGTTATTGCCCTAAAACAATTCCTTGTTGGTGGTGATCTTGGCGCGTTGGCGCAAGGTCTCAATCCAGGCCGCTATGAGGTCGTTTTTCCGTTCTCCGCTTAGCTTGCTCTCCAACTCCCCCTTTTTCTGTTCAAATAAGCCCTGGTCGGGCTCCTGACTGCTGTTGAAGACAACGGCATAGAAGGCCCCGTTGTCTTCGCCTACCTTGTCGAGGATCGGGTTGTTGCTGGAAAGTCCAAGGGCGTCCTGGACGATTTGCCCAGGGAGATTTTTTGCCTCGCTGTAGCTGGCCCGCGAGATGAGGGGCGTAGTCTCGATGGTGACGCCAAGGGCCTTGGCCTCCTCGGCCAGGGTGGATCCGGCCTTCACCTTGGCGAGCAAGCCCTCGGCCGCCTCTTTGGCCAGACGGGTGGATTCGGCGGAGATCAGGTCTGCCTTCACCTTGTCTTTGACGGCGGCCAATTCCTGCTGGGTGGGCGGCACGGCATCGTCCACCAGAATAATGGCAAAGCCCTTGCTGGTCTCGATGATTGAACTCAACTCGCCCTTGCTCAAGGAAAACGCGGCGTTGACCAACTCGGGAAGGCTCTGCAGGTCTTTGGGCGGTGCGGACTGGGAAAAGAGCTCGGTGGTGATAATGGGGGCCTTGTCCGCGCCGTTATTTTCGGCGAATTTGGCCAGGCTTCCCACCATGATGATCTGCTCGTAGGAGTTGTTGGCTGCCTGGAAGGCCTTGTTTTTGGCCGTTTCACCGGCCAGTTGCTCCATGATTGCCGATTTGACCTCATCCAAGGCCGGATGTTTTTCAGGCTCTATTTTTTCTAGCTTGATCAGGTGCAGCCCAAAGGAGGTTTCGACCACCTCGCTGACCTGCCCTTCTTTTAGGCCAAAGACTGCGTCCTCAAAAGACTTAACCATCTGTCCCCGGCCAAAAAGACCGAGGTCTCCGCCGTTTACGGCAGTGGTGTCTTGGGAGATTTTTTTCGCCAGGGTGGCGAAATCTTCGCCCGCCTTCACCTTGGCGGCAGCTTCGTCGATCTTTTTACGGGCCTCTGCCTTTTCATCGGCAGAGGCAGAGGCGGCCGACTTGATCAGAATGTGGCGGGCCCGGCGCCGTTCAGGAGTCGAGTATTTGGCGCTGTTTGCCTGGTAGAATTGCGCAATCTCCTCCTCGGAGGGGGTGGCCGCTCCCTTGAAGTCCTCCACGGCGTATAGGAGGTACTTGAGCTTGACCTGGGGTGCGCTCAGGTATTGGGACTTTTTCTCCTCGAAAAAGGCGGCTATCTTGGCCTCGCTAACATCGGCCTTATCCTTGTAGCTCTCGGCTTTGAAGGCGACGGAGTCGAGCTTGATCCCGCGGTACTGGTAGTTGAATATGTCCTTCAAGGCGACCGGGGAGACATGACCAAAGCGGCCCAGGTGATCCATGATCTTGCTGGCGAGGAGATCGTAACGCATGCTGTTTTCGAATTGCGATACCGTCATCCGGTTGCCAGCCAGGATTTCTTCGTAGCGTTTGACATCGAAAAAACCATTGGTCTTGAAGGCCTCCATCACCTTGATGGCGTTTTGCAGTTCTTCGTCGCTGACATAGAGGCCCATCTTGGCGGCCCCTTGGCGAAGCAGGGCGGATTGGATCAATTTGTCCACCACTTGCTGTTTGATGTTGAGCTGGTCGAGCAGGCCGCTGGGGATTGCGCCGCCGAATTGATCGCGCAGGCCATTGACCGTCTGCTCGTACTGCTTCTGATAATCCCGGACGGAGATGGGTTCCTCATTGACCGTGGCCACGGAGTTTAATCGCGTATTGTTGTCATTTTTCCCAACGCCCCAGAAGATAAAGACCAGAATGATGATCAGGATGGTGACTTGGAGGGTTGGCGATTGCGCTTTCCTACGGAACAGACCTAGCATGGCTGGATCCCTTTATTTATATAGATGATGAGTAGTGGATGGGTTCGCTCAAGGCCACCCCAATGGAGAAAGTCTTAAAAAAATGCCGTATCGTACGATGTTTGGCCGGGCCAGTCAATAAAATAATGGCGTAAACAGGCCCTTGCGACGGGTTACGCCTTGGCCAGACTCTCGCCGGCGGTGATGTTAACGACCAGCGGCACGTCGAGGTCCAAGGCTTGTTCCATCGTCTTTTTGACCAAGGTGCTGGTGGCCTCCAACTCCGGGGTCGGGGTCTCGATGATTAATTCGTCATGGATCTGGAGGAGGATATGGGCGCCGAGTCCACTGCTGGAGAGGAGATGGTGGATCTTGATGGTGGCAAGTTTGATGATGTCGGCCGCAGTTCCCTGGATTGGGGTATTCAAGGCGGTCCGTTCGGCGAATTCACGGAGGGTCTTGTTGGGACTGTTGATATCGGGCAGTTCCCGCCGCCGCCCGAGGAGGGTGGTGACGAAGCCGTCGTTGCGGGCCTGGTTGATTATCCGGTCCATGAAGCTCTTCACCCCGCTGAAGTGAGTAAAGTAGCGGTCGATGAAGGTGGCCGCCTCCTTGCGCCCGATATGAAGCTGCTCGGAGAGACCAAAGGCGCCCATGCCGTAGACGATGCCGAAATTGATGCTTTTCGCCACCCGCCGCATTTCGCCGGTGACCCGCTGCGGCTCGATGCCAAAGATTTCGGCGGCGGTCTGGCGGTGAATGTCCTCGCCCTGGCGGAAGGCTTGCAGCAAGGCCGGGTCTTTTGAGTAGTGGGCCAGGACCCGCAGGTCGATCTGGGAGTAGTCGGCGGCCAAGAAACGGCAGCCCGGCCCCGGGATGAAGGCGGCCCGGATGCGCTGGCCTTCCGGGGTGCGGATCGGGATATTCTGCAGGTTGGGCTCGCTGCTGCTTAGGCGGCCGGTGGCGGTCACCGTCTGGTTGAAGCTGGTATGGAGCCTGCCGGTCAAAGGGTGGACCATGGTGGGCAGCTTGTCGACATAGGTTGATTTCAGCTTGCTGATATTGCGGTGCTCGATGATCAGGCGGGGCAATTCATGGATGGTGGCCAGTTTCTCCAGCACTGCGCTGTCCGTGGAGTAGCCGGTTTTGGTCTTGCGGCCATGGGGCAGCCCCAGGGTCTCGAACAGGATCTCCGCCAGTTGTTTTGGGGAGTTGATGTTGAATGGCCCGGCGATGGCGGTGATCCGGGTTTCCAGGCCGCTGAGCTGGCTGCCGAGTTCAGCGGCAAGGGTTGCGAGCTGGCTGCTGTCGAGCAGGATGCCTGTGCGCTCCATCTCGGCCAGGATCGGGATCAGGGGAGCCTCGACATGGTTGAACAGGGGCCAGAGCTTAAGGCTGTCGAGCCGGGGCTCGAAGTGGCGCCAGAGACGGGCGGCGGCGATTACATCCTCGCAGGAGTAGTCCTTGGCCGCTTCGATAGTCACAAAGCGGAAACAATCCGGGGCCTTGCTCGCCGCAGTCACCTCGCTGAAGCTGGTCATGGTGATGTCGAGCAGCTCGGCGCAGAGGGTGTCGAGTTTGTGGGAGCGCCGGGTGGGTTCCATCAGGTAGGAGGCGATCATGGTGTCCCACAGTGGGCCGGCCAGGGTTATCTGGTGATGGGCGAGGATGGCGTAGTCGAATTTTAGATTGTGGCCGATCTTCGGGAGGTGTGGATTTGTCAGCAGGGGACTGAGAGCTACGCGGATTTGCTTGAGCGGCAGCTGGCCAGGACGGGGGATGCGGTTTTCGTCCTGATGGGATATGGGCAGGTACCAGGCGTCTTCCCCGTTGCCGCACAGAGAGAGGCCGACCAGTTCGGCGGTCAGGGGATCGAGGCCTGTGGTCTCGGTGTCGATGGTCAGATATGGCGTTCGTTCCAGGGCGGCAATCATGGCGTTCAGCGCGGCCTCGCTGTTCACCAGATGGAAGTGCTCGGTGGAGAGAGGTTTTGTCTCCCGGTGAACGGACAGGAGCCGGGAGAACTCCAGTTCGGTAAATAGCCTCGTCAGTTCCGTCGAGTCCGGTTCTGGTAAGCGGTAGGCGTCAAGGGCGTTGGGCACGGGGCAGTCTCTGTGCAAGGTTACCAATTTTCGCGAGAGGAGGGCCGCATCGCGGCTGGCCGCCAGGGTGTCGCGCAACTTCGGGCGTTTGATGGCCTCGAGGCGCTCGAAAATACCTTCAAGGGAGGAAAATTCGTTGATCAGCTGTTCCGCGGTCTTGGGGCCGATCCCGGCTACCCCGGGCACATTGTCGGAAGAGTCGCCGATGAGGGCGAAGAGGTCGATGAGTTTGCCCGGCGGCACCTTGTACTTGGCAGTAACGGCTGCGACGTCCATCACCCGGTCCGCCATGGGGTCCCAGAGGGTGACGGAGTCGGAGACCAGTTGCAGAAGGTCTTTGTCGCCGGAGACAATGACCACCGGATGGCCTTGTCCGGCAAGCTGCATGACGCAGGCGGCGAGAAGGTCGTCGGCCTCGACGCCAGGCTGTTCCAGGGTGAGGATCCGGTAGGCTGTAACGATGGCCTTGATGGAGGGCAGTTGGGCCGCCAGGTCATCGGGCATCGGCGGTCGGTTGGCCTTGTAGCTGTCGTAGAGCTGGTGGCGGAAGGTAGGCCCTTTGGCGTCAAAGGCCACGGCGACGTAGCGGGGCGCCTTGTCGCGGAGGACCCGCAGGAGGATATTGGTAAAACCGAAGGTGGCGTTGGTCGGCAGCCCCTGCTTGTTTGCCAGGGGAGGGATAGCGTGATAGCCCCGGTGGATATAGGCGTTGCCGTCGATCAGGTAGACTGGGTCGGTGGTGGTCATGGTGTGTGGTGTTGAGGGGGTTGAGATGGCACGGTTGACGGGGCTGGAGGGCGAATAGAACAGTTACCGATAATATCCGGAACCAAGGCGATGGCAATATGTTTTTGTGCCACGGGGCAAAAAGAAATTGCCCGCAAGGCTGGTTTTGGGTACCTCTTCGCCCATGAAGAAGAAGCGGTTCATACGCCTGTTGGCAGCTTTTTGGGTGCTCCTGGCTGGTTATGCCTGGTTGGGTGAGCCCAATCGTCTGGTTGTCCGCAGAGTGGTGATCCGTGATGCGACCCTGGCCAGGGCCTGGCCTGGTCTCAGCATCATTCATCTCTCGGACACCCATATCGAGCATTTGGGGCCACGGGAAGAGCGATTGCTGACCGTTATTAAGGGGCTCGCTCCTGATCTGATTGTCCTGAGCGGGGATTTCAAGCAGTGGCTGAAGGATCCAGGGCCGGCGCAGCAGTTTTTGGCCCAACTCTCCGCCCCCCTTGGCGTGTACGGGGTACTTGGCGATGCCGATCGGGCAATAAGCAGCGCCAAGGGGTGCGCTTACTGTCACCCCGGCGATCGCTACAACGAGCGGCTGGCGCACCCGGTTCTCCTGCGGAATGAGGTGCGGCAGATAGAGTATGGCGACCGGAGAATCTATATCGCCGGTATTGACTTAAAGGAAGAGGAGGCGAACGATGAGTGGCGGAGGCAGTTGCTGGGCAAAGAGAGCCGTGACCGGCAACCGTTATTGATCGTCAGTCATCGGAGCGAGTTCTGGCGGGATACGCCTCTTGGCGTCCCTTTGCTGTGGTTGAGCGGGGACACCCATGGCGGCCAGCTTAGACTGCCGGACTGGCTGTGGCGGTTGGTTCCATATAAGCCGGATCCGGAACATATGGGCGGGGTGTACAATAACGCCCATGGCGGTTGGCTGGTGGTTAACCGCGGCGTGGGCACGACAGCCCGCTTTCCCTTTCGGCTTGGGGTGCCGCCGGAAATACTACTCATTACCTTTGCGGACAGTGAAGGAGGCGGTGAGCGATGAGACAGCCCTTGTGGCGGAGCAAGGTTATCCGGGCCGGGGCGGCCCTGTGGACCGTGGCCCTGTTGTCGGTGGCGTGTGACCGGCAAGTCCCCACAGGCCCCCTGGTCTTGAATGATTTTGAAGGCCCTGCCGACCTGGAGCGGATCCGCTGGCGTTGCCGGACGACGTTCACCCTGGCCGGGGAACGCCGCAGTCATGGCCAGTCGGGTTTATGGATGACCCTCTATCCTGAGCCCTACCCAGGGCTCGAACTGCTCTTGACCCCGGCAGAGAGGCGGTGGCGTGGCTATCGCTATCTGGCCCTGGAGGTCGAAAACCCCGAAGACGAGGAGCTTTCCCTTGCCTATCGTATCGATGACAGCGACAATCCCGACTATGCGGATCGGGTCAACGGCTCCTTCCGCTTGGCGCCGGGCCTGAACCGGCTGCGTCTCGACTTGTTGCAGCTTCAGGCTTCAGGGAGCAAACGGGCTTTGAATCTTGACCGGATCGATAAATTCTTGCTGTTTCTGGTCGCCCCGCCTCGCCCGATTTCGCTGGCAGTTGACCATATCCGGCTCGAGCCTGACGGGACGCCCAGATGAAGAATATTTTCCCGGTGCTGTAATGTTTTGCGCTGGCGAGCCGATTAGACATATGACAGCCAACCGGCGGCTGTCGAAAAAAGATTAAAGTTTGTCTTTTGGGTGTCGATATGCTAATTAGAAATAAGTAGATTTAGGCTTCGGCTGCGATGGTAGCCCAGGATGGGCTAATCGCCATGGACAAACAAGGAATGGTATGTTGCGCAGGCAGGGGGTGACGGTATGAAGATCAGCGATTTTGTACCGCAGATAAAAACAGAGAACAGAGTTCAGAAGACCAAGGAAAAAGCCCCTGTTGATTCAACAACCGTCGCTAGCGGTGGCGACACGGTTCAACTGTCTGCCGGATCAATTGACGTTCAGAAAATGAAAATGATTATCCAGGATACCCCCTCTGTCCGCATGGACCGGGTTCAGGCGCTAAAGCAGCAGATTGAACGCGGTGAATATCAAGTCGATCCGTACCGGGTGGCGGATAAGATGCTGATGAATCTTCTGGCCGAGGGTGGATGACGGGCCAGTAGCTATCAAGGGGCCATCTCCCTGCGTTGCTAGCACGAGGCGTTGTGATCAGAGTTCACAACGCCTCGTTTGCGTTTGGGGCCTGGCAGGGTGGTTTCTGTCCAAAGTGAAAACGGTGAGGGGCGAGGAGTGGGGCCGGCTCTGTTCAATCCAGCGTGGGATAAAGGGATACGAATACCGCGGGTATGGAATCAACCCTGCATGACGGGCCAGCAGGGGTCGTAGGCCGCTGGGTCAAGGAGGATCTGTTTGGCCAGCTTGTGCGTTGGGTTGAGGATCACCGGGCCGAGGAGGTTGGCGGTCATCGCCTCCGGTTGGCCCTTGGGAATGGTCAGAATCACCAGGATTTCTAGTTCTTCCGCCCCTTGCGCGTGCAGCTCCTGCTGGAGATGGGCGGGGATGGCAGGCCGGTAGCTCGGGTTAATGATGCCCGGCTGGATGACGACAAAGGCGAGATCCGGGTTGTCTGTGGACTGCAGCCACCAGAAGGCTGAGCCTGGTCCATGGGGCAGGAGGATGAAGTGACGCTCGGCCGGGAAGCCCAACAACGGCGTCGCCATGGTGATGATCTTGTCCCCGTCGATGTCGATGGCGCCGAATCTGCTGGTTTGGATGGTGGTTGTCATGATCCTTGGTCGGGAAGGGTTGTGGACTGGTTATGCATTCTTACTCGGTACGGCCATCCGGCGGCGAACTGGCTCCTCGGGCTTCCAGGAGATTGGCAATGCCGTCCAGGTTTGCGGGGGCTTGGCTTGCCGCCTTGCGGTTCTCTTCCAGAATTCGGCTGTAGACCTCCTCCCGGTGTACGGCAACGTGGTGCGGTGCCATCACTCCCAGTTTGACCTGCCCGCCTTTTATCTCCAAGAGCCGCACGGTGACCTGGTCACCGATGGCGATGGCCTCGCCAACCTTCCGGGTTAGAATCAGCATACGAACAATCTCCTCGTCGGCCTGTGTATGATCGTTATGTGCTCACAGTATCTGACCGTTTTGGCCAAGAGCCGGGCGATCAGATGGGCGAGGCCATCATACTTCGCTCACCGCAAATAATCAACCAGGCTGAGCTGCATGGTCTTGGCGGCGGCCGAGAGGGCGGCTTGATAGGCGGTCTCTTTGGCCTTGAGGTCCATGACCGCCTTGATCATGTCGGTGTCCTGGACCTCGGAGAGGTTTTCCTTGGTGGCGATGGTCATGGTGCTGTAGATCTGGCTCTGGATGTCAATCCGGTTGGCCCGGGCCCCGAAGTCCGAGACCTGGCTGGTCAGGTTTTCCATCAGGGTGTCGAGGTCGGCGATGGATTGCTCGATGCCGTGGCTTTGCATGAATTGGACGCTGACCCCGGTGGCCTTCAGGAAATTACTGCTGTCGTCGGAGAGGTCAAGGGTATAGCGGGCCGTGTCGTCGGTGGAGATGGTCAGCCTGCCGTCGCTCCCCCAGGAGGCGTTGATATTGGGGATGCCGTCCAGCCGTTTGACCACGCTGCTCAGGGTGTCCACTGTAGGGTCCACCGCGAGGGTCACCGTTCGGGTGCGGGGTGGGTAATAGTCGTGGTCCGTCACCGAGACCTTGAACGAGCCGCTGGTGAACAGATCCTCCGAGGGGAGTTGCGACTCCGGCTCCAGTCCGGTCCCCTTGCTGTTTAAGAGGATCTCGGTGTCGCTGGCGGCATGGAGGCCGGTGACATCGGTGAAATTTTGGCTGAGCAGGCGGTCTTCTAGCGCCTTCAAGGTCGTGAAGATGGTGGTCTGCATGATCCCGGTCTTGCCGTTTTCGCCGATGGTCATGGTGTTGGTCTTGCCGATCTTGATGGCCATATCGTTGACCCGGTCACCGGCATAGCGGACCGACCCTGTCCGCAGATGGACGCTGAATACGTCGATCTTGCCGTCTCCGGCGGCGTCATTGGGCTCGCCGCTGGTGGCCTCGCCGCCAGCCAGGCCAAGGGCGGCGAGGCCAGGTTCTCCAGGGTTGACGGTGGGAGTGACCGTCTCCAGGATGAATTTCCGTTCCGAGCGGAGTTGCAGCGAGCCGAAGGTAATCTGGTCGCGGTTGCCGCCCGTGAGGTGGGTGACTGCCTCGCCGTTGGCCGAGGTCTTGATGTGCAGGTTGCGGCCGTCGTTGGCGGTGAGCAGGAGCCCGCCATCCTGGCCGCGGGTGGCCTTGACGCCGGTCTGGCTGGTCTTGGCGTTGATGGCATCGATCAGCACGTTGTTCGCGTCTTTGCTGAGAATTGCCGTGGGGACCGCAACGATGTTGATGCCGTTGATGGTCAGATCGCCTGCGTCAAGGTGCATGGGGGTTGCCCCGTTGCTGATGGTGCCGGTGCCGAGGGTGGAGTGTAAGCCAAGTTCGGTCAGCACGATATCCGATGGCGGCGTGGTGGCTGGGCTGGTGATGGTGAAGGCGCTGGTTGACTCCAGGGAGATTTCGCCGGTGTTGTTGACGGCGCTGACGCTATGGGTGCCGTTGCCCAGGCCGCTCATGGCGGGCGCCCCGGCGATGACGATATCGCTCTCGTCACCGGCAATCACATTTTTCAAGACGATGGAGTCGGTGATACCGCCGTTGCTGCCGTTGCCGACAAAGGCCGTCACCCCGGTCTCTCCGCTCTTGGCGTTGATGGCAGAGGCAATCTCGGAGGCGGTCTCAGATGACGAGACGCCGCCGGTGGTAAGTGAAATGGCCACGCCGTTGACAGTGAAACTGACTGCCTGGGCGCCAGGGGCGGTGGCTGCCGCCCCCGAGGTGTAGAGGGTGGTAAGCCGGGCGTAGACCCCGGTGCTGGCACTGGCCTGATTGATCGTCGTCTGGGCGTTGAAGGCCTTGTCCGCGTTCAACCCGTTGACGGGACCGGCGCCGGCGGCGATGGCCCCGAGAACGGTGCCGTTGATGGCAAGCTCCCCTGCCGCGATGCCATTGCTGGTGACCAGTCCGGTCAGCCGGGAGGTCTCGGTCCCTCCGCTGACGGAGCCCACGGCGGATACCGAGGCCGGGTTGACCACCGCAGAGACCCCGGTTTGGTCCTGGATGCTGTTGATGGCGGTGGCCTTGGCCGCAGCCGAGGCGTCTCTATACACATCGGAGAGTCCGTCGCTGGTCAGGCTGGGGATCTCGATGCCGTTTATCTTGAGGTCGCCCGCCACCAAGGGGTAGCCATAGATAAGGGCCCCGTCGCCGGCCTTGTCGTAATTGCCGACACTGCCGCCCCCAAAGCCAATCATGTTCAGGATCGTGTCACCGACTGCCGAGGCTGAAGAGGTAATGCTGATGGCGCTGGCCGAGGACAGGGAGATGGAGCCGGTGTTGTGGCTGCCGTCGGCGCTCTGGGAAAGGCCGTTGTTCAGTCCGGTGATGGCGGTCTCATTAGGAGGGCCGGCCCCAAGTCCGGTAAGCGTAATAGCCGAGGCGTCGCCGGCCAAGGTATTTTTGAGGATTATGGCATTGAGAGGCCCCCCATTGCCGCCGGTTCCCAAGACGGCGGTCACCCCGGTTTGGTCTTTGACGGCGTTGATATGGGTGATCGCCTCCTGGGCCGCGGCAGCAGCGCCGCCTGCCGAGGCGGTGTAGGAGATGGGCACGGAGTTGATGGCAAAGTCGATGAGTTCACCGCCTGCCGCCCCGACTGAGGCGGCGCCGTAGATCTGGGTGGTCAGGCTGACGGTGACGGCAGGGACGATGGCCGCGCCTTGGATCGCCGTCTTCAGGGCGTCTGCCCCAGCCATGTTGATGCCGTTGATGTCGGCAGTTCCGTTGAGGTCGACAGCCCCGACAGCGACGCCGTTGATCAGCAGGTCGCCCGCCAATAGATCGCTGACCGTGGCGGCAGACTGCACCGTCCCTCCGGTCAAGGCGGCAGAGAGCGGGGTGGGGGTTGTGCCGTTGATCCAATAGCCATCACCCTTGTCGATGATAAACGGGGTCGGCTCCTCTTCGGTATAGCCCTCGGTCCGGAAGCCGCCGAAGATGTATTTGCCGTTGATCTGGGTGTTGGCAAGGTACACCGCCTCTTCAAACATATTTTTGACTTCCTCGGCGATGGCTTCCCGGTTGGCGGTGGTGTAGGCCGGGTCGGTGGCTTGAATGGCCAGGGTCTTGGCGCGGAGGGTAAGCTCCTTCATCTGGGTCAGGGCTTGTTCGGCTGAGGTGATGATCGAGTTGCCGTGCTGGATATTTTCGGTGTACTGGTCCATCTCGACGATGGAACTGCGGAAACGCAGGGCGCTGACCAGATTGACTGGCTCGTCGGAGATTTTGCCCATCTGCAGGCCGGAGGAGATCTGGTCGTTGACCTTGCCCATGCCGGTGGTAATCTTGCCTAGGTTGGTGTTGATCTTGGCGTAGATGGTGTTGAGGGTCGTGCGCATGGCGTTACCGTTGGACGGAATCCAGCAGGGTCTTCAGCATCTCGTCCGAGGTCGAGATCAGTTTGGCCGCTGCGGAATAGGCGTGTTGAAATTTGATCAGGTTGGCCATCTCTTCGTCGAGGGACACCCCGGAGGTAGCGTCTCGGATCTCACTGAGCTGGTCGTAGACCAGTTTGTTGTATTCCAGGTCGGAGCTGACGTTTCTGCCCTTCAGGCCGATCTCGGCGATCAGCGAATTGTAGAAGCCGTCTAGAGTGTCGGTCCTGGCGCCTTGGCCGGTGTAAGTAATGGTTTCATCGCGCTGCAGGCTGGTGATTGCCAGAGCGTTTTTGTTGTCACCGGGGAAAATCTCGCCGTAGGAGTTGACCTGGCCCGCCGCCAGATTGTTGAGGTTGTCGAGGATCGCCTGGTTGATGCCGATGGTGCCGGCACTATGGCCCTTGAAGAAGGTATTGATGCCCATGGCGGAGAGGAAATTCGAGGTGTCGTTGCCAAAGGCGAAGTTATGGCTGCTGTCCGGGGTAAGCACCAGCTGGTTGGCGACCACCGAGGCGTTGACCCACGGGGAGCTCTGGCCGGTGGCGTTTGTGATGCTCAGGTTGATCGTGTCCTTGACGTCATCAAGGGTATAGGCCCGGGTCAGGTCGATGGATACCGGCTGGGCCAGGGCCAAGGAGCCGTCTTTGTTGTAAAGCCAGAGGTCGAAACTGCCTCCATCGGTCTTCAAGGTGTCTGCGAAGTCCAGGCCCATCAGGGAGTTTTGCACCACGTGATCATCCGAATCCCGATAGATCAACTTACCGTCGCCGGGGTTCTCGTCGGCGCTGGCAACGCCCTTCTGGTCGATGGAGGAAAAGCCCAGAATTGTTGCATCGCCTGTGGAGACCGAGCTGCCAGGGACAAAGATGTCGCTGGTTTCGCTGGTAAAGACAATGGAGTCAGGCGGGCCGCCATTGGTGCCGTCTCCCACCTTGGCCTTGACGCCGGTGGTGTCCGACCAGGTGTTGATGGCCGCGACCACTTTTGCCGCCACCTGGGCCGGTGTGTCGACTGCCAGCACAGCCGCCGAGATGGATTTGCCGTTCAGGGTGAAAGTGACGGTGGTGTCGGCCGCCGGGGTGGTGGCGGCCTGGTTGCTATAAGAAACCGTGCCGGCCCAGCCCAGTTCCGCCATCTTGGTGTCGTCGGCCCCGCCGTCGATAACGATCGGGCCGTTGTTGCTGAACAGGGAGAGTTCGCCGGTGTTGTTGTCGCTATCGGCCTGGTAGGTGTTGTCGGTCAGCCCGAGCTTGGCCTCGGTGGCGGTGTCGGCTGCGCCGCTGATCACAATGGATGATTCGTCTCCCCTGTTGCTGTTCTTGAGGATGATGGAGTTCAGCGCGCCGCCGTTGGTGCCGTTGCCCACATCGGCGGTGATGGTCACCTTGGGGACGTTGGGCGGGGTTGCTGTCGGATCGTTATAGGCGGTGATGGCAGTGTTGATGGCCACCTTGATGTTTTGGGCCAGGGTGGCTTGGGCGGTGTCGCCCGCCTGTACGGTGTAGGCAACCGCCACTCCGTTGATGGTGAAGTTGAGGACGGTGCCGACTTCGCCGGCAGCCATGGCGGTTACCGCTCCCCCTGCCACCTGGGTGGTCATCCTGGCTAACACCCCTGCCGAGGCTTCGTTGATGGCCTGAGCGGCGTTGGCGGTCTTGCCCGTGGCCAGGCCGTAGGTGCTGATGGAGCCATCAATCCTGCCGATGCTGCGGCCGTTGACGCTCAGTGCCCCGGCTTCCAGGGTGTTGGCCGCTGTCCTGGCATCGACCGTGGTATGGAGCAGGGTGGCATCCTGGGCCAGTTCGGCGCTGGTCAGCTCGCCGGAGAAGCTGACCAGGCCCACACCTTGGGTGTGCTGCTGGTTGACTTCGCGGATCAGGGAGTTGGCCAAGGCGTTCAGGCGGCCCAGGTAGTTGTCTGGATCCCCTTCGGCTAATTGTTTGTTGATCTCGAGCAGGCCGCCGATGGAGCCGCCCACCGCCGTCGCGCTGTCCAGGTTGGTGCGGGTGCTGTTGCCGTTGGAATCGACGTTGACCCACTGCATGGTATTGCCGGTCCAGTCCAGGCTCCAGGCTTCGTTCTTGGTGACCAGGGAGTGGCCGTCGTTCATCATTATGGTATAGGCCCCGTCGCTGGACTCGAAATAGTTGATGTCGAGATAGCCACCCAGTTTGGTCAGCAGATTGTCCCGGGTATCCCTGAGGTCGTTCTGCTGCTGTTTCGAGGTCTCGGAAGAGGTGATTTTGGTATTGATGTCGGCTAGTTCCTTGGTCAGGGCGTTGACATCCTCCACTGCCGATTTCAGGGACACGCCGGTGTCGAATTTGGTCTGGGTCAACTCAGCGCTCATGCTCTGGAGCTGGGTGTTGAGGAGATCGGCCTGCTGCACGACGGTGAGGCGGTTGGAACTTAGTTCCGGGTTGTTGCTTAAGGACTGCCATGACTCCCAGAATTTGCCGAGCAGCTCGTTGACTGCCAGGCCCGGCACCTCGTTGAAGGTGGTCTCAATGACCCGCATGGACTGCTGCTGGGTGGTCAGATTGTTGATGGTGGCGTTTTGGTTCATCATCCGCTGGACCATGAACTTGTCGTACTGCCTGAGGACCGCATCGCCGCGGACCCCGTTGCCGAAGAAGCCGACACCGGTGGGGGTGGCGATGGAGGTGGTCAGGTCGAGGACCTGGCGCGAGTAGCCAGGGGTGTTGACGTTGGCGACGTTGTGCCCGGAAACGGTGATGGCTGCCTGGTGGGTCAGCAAGGCCTCCTTGGCGATATTGAGGGTGCCGGCGATGGTCATGGATGGCTTTCCGTTTAGGCTGCGCAGCTTATGCAGCTGGGCAGGGTCCGGGGTCGGGCCTGGGAACGGCCGGGGACCCGGTAGGTGTTTTCGTTCTGAGGAGGCTGGGTGAGCAGGGCGATGGCATCGCTAAGGCAGCTCAAGGTATCCTCGGTGAAGCGTTTGTTGACCGAATTTTTGGCCTGGATCTCTTGGCGGGTGCTATTGATCCGTTGTTGGTACTGGGCGATATGGCGGATCTCCTCGGTGGGGGTGTCGAGCCCGGGGCGACCTTGGCCGTGGGTGGTCCAGGCGTGTTTTATGGCGTCATCCAGGTAGTGGATTTTGGCCAGCAAGGCCTCCTTGCGGCGGCTGATGCGGAAGAGCCCCTGGGTGTCCATGGCCCTCAGGGCCGTGCCCTCTTCGTGCAGGGCGGCGAGGAGATCTTCGGAGAGCTGGAGGCTTGTGGCCAGGCTGCCAATGATAGTGTCACGTTCAGCTGCTGCTTGGGCGCTGGGGGTGGTCATATCTGAGTCCTCGGGGTCGTCGGTTGGGCTTCGTCTTTGCGTGGCGGCGGACTGGAAAGCTGGCGAAAGAGGGCGTCGGCAAGACCTATCCCCCGGCTGGAGGCCATCTCCTTGGCTAAATTCTCATCGTACATGGATTGGTACATATCCTGCGCGTAGCCGCTATCCAGGAGGCCGCTCTTGGGGACACTCTTGCGCATGGCGGTAAGCATCTGTTGCAGGATGATCGCTTCAAAATCCTGGCAGGCCTTTTTCAGCGCCGCCTTGTTTTTCATATCGGCAGATCCGGCCGTTTTCTTGAGCGGGAATGCGCCGTTACTCTGGCTGGGAAGGGGTGCGAGTCCTTTGGTGGGCATAGGTGTGCTCGTTTGCTAGATAATGGTCAGTTCCGCCTGCATGGCGCCCGCGGCCTTGATGGCCTGGAATATGGCGATTAGATCCCGGGGGGCGGCGCCCACCGAGTTCAGCGCCCGGACCAGCTCCGCCAGGGTCACGCCCGGCGCGAGCTTGACCAGCTTGTTGGTCTGGGGAGCGCCATTCTTGGCGGAGATTTCTTCGCTGATCTTGCGGACGATGTCATCTGTAACTGGTTTTCCCATCATATCCTGGCCCACGGCCCGGTTGGGATCGGCAGAGACCTTGATGCTGAGGGTGCCGTGGGAGAGTGCCAACTCGCCGATGCGGACATTTTCTCCCATGACGATGGTGCCGGTGCGCTCATCGACAACCACCTTGGCGATGGAGTCAGGGGCGACTTCAAGATTTTCCAGGGCCGCCAGCAGGGATATCTCCTGGTCGCGATAATGGACCGGCACTGTCACGGCCACCGTTGAGCCATCGACGGCCTTGGCGGCTGAAGTGCCCAAGAAGGTGTTGATGGCTTTGCTCAGGCGGGCGACGGTGGTGAAGTCAGGAGAATTCAGACTGAGAGTGATCTCTTTCTTGCCGCCGAAGGAGACCGGGACCTCTTTTTCCACTGTTGCCCCCTCGGGTATCCGGGCTACGGTCAGGTGGTTGTTTTGACTGCCAGGGGCCTCGCTGCCAGTGGCCTTGAAACCGCCGATGCTGACCGGTCCCTGGGCAATGGCGTAGGTCTGGTCGTCAAGGCCCTTCAAGGGGGTGGCCACCAGGGTGCCGCCCTGCAGGGACGAGGCGTCGCCAAGGGAGGAGAGGGTGACGTCGATGGTCTGGCCGGCCTTGACGAAGGGCGGCAGGGTGGCGGTGATCATCACGCCGGCCACGTTCTTGACCTTGATGTCGGCCTCGTTGACCGTCATGCCGATGTGTTTGAGCATATTGGCCAGGCCTTGGGTGGTGAAGGCGGACTTATTGCCGTCACCGGTGCCGTTTAGACCCACCACCAGGCCGTAGCCGACCAGCTGGTTGTTGCGGACGCCTTTGACCGCGGCCAGGTCCTTGACCCGGACTGCCCAGGCCGGGGTCGAGGCGACCAGGATCAGGGTGCTGATGATGGCAAGTCGTATGATGGTGCGCATGGAGTCTCCTTTGTCCTGTCCTGCGGGGTGATGCTGCTTTTGTGTTGAGCAATAGGCGTACCAGAAAGGGTGTTGCGATTTAGTTGTCGTGATAACAACACGTTGGCTGTTGCGCTGCGCCTGGGTCGGCCGGAGACCGGGCAAAATATTCCTAGCCAGGATGGCGGGTGGTCATTCCTGCTGGCGCCCTATGCCGTGGGGCAAGGCGATTTAAAATGGCCACACGACGTCGAGGACGTTGGTCAGCCACCCTGGTTGTTGTTTGGAGGCCAAGGAACCGGTGCCGGAGTACTCGATCCTGGCATCGGCGATATGGGAGGAGAGGATAGAGTTGTCCTGGGAGATGTCGGTGGGCCTGACCATGCCCGACAACACGATGTACTGCGTCTCGTTGTTGACCCTGACCTCCCGCAGGCCTTGAATCATCAGGTTGCCGTCCATGGTGACTTCCATCACCTTGGCGGAGATGGTGGCGGTCACCGTGCTGTCGCGTTTGGTCTCGCCTTTGCCCTGGAAACTGTTGGCCATTTTGGCATTCAAGCTGGTGAGCGAAGGGGTGTGCTGGCCGCCGTTGGTCAAGAGGGATTGTTCGTAACCGAAGAGCGAGGAGATGCCGCCAGTCAGGCTCGAGTCCCGCGTGGACTTGGTCTCGGCGGTCTTTTTGCCGCTGGATGTTTCAACGATCTTCACCAGCACGATGTCACCGACCTGGCGGGCCCGGTTGTCCTGATAGAGGTTGTTGGACTTGGCTGAGTAAATCGCCCCTTCATTGGGCTGGGGTGTCTTTTCCTCCACCATGGGCAGACTGTTGCGTTCCGGCATGACCGGCGGGGCCGGCGCGGTCTGGCTGAGGCAGCCCGAAAGGGCGGCGAGGGTGATGATGAGGAGGGCGGATCGCTTCATGGTAACTCCTTGTGATGTCACGGTGCAACGATCAGAGCTCGACCTGCACTGTCTCCGGCCCGACGACCCGGGCAAAGACCTCTCGCCGGCTCATCAGGTTTTTTACTTTGATCAAATCGCCCTTGGCCCCGGCCGTCTGCACCCGGCCGGGAACGGAGATGGAGAGTGCGCCGTTGGCCGCCTGGATGGAGACGATGTCGCCTCGCTTGACCGTTTCCGGGCTCTTCAGAAAGCGGTTGTAGAGGACGGCGCCGGGCTGCATCGTGGCGTTAAGCTCCATGCCGATGGCCTTTGCCGGATCATCCACCAGTTCCGGGCCGAGGCTGCCGAGATTGCGGCGCACCACCTCCAGGTCGCTGGCCTCGATAATGGCCCGGCGGGCGAGGGTCTTCTTGGCGCAGACCACCTCGCCATAGAGCTCCACGTCGCCGCTCAGGCTCACCCGTTCCTGGAGCGCGCCATCTACCAGGATGTCGGCGACGATGGTCTGCCTGCCCAGAGGTTTTGTTTTGTTCTGGGAGACAATTTGTACATCTTGGATACCTGGCGGCAGGCGCAAGGATTCAGGATTGGCGCTGAAATGGCTGATTTCGATATCCCCTGGCGGCAGGGCGCTGTTACGGGTGACCAGGTCGGTGAAGATGGTCTTGAGCTCTGTTGCCTCTAGCGTCGTGGTGGCAGCGGCCCACGGCTGGGACGTAGCGCCCAGGATGGCCGCGGCCGCAAGGAGGCTCGCCAGAATTATGCGGTATCGATTCGGCCGGGTGCTGTGGGCATTTGATAGTGACATGCAAGACAAGTTCATTGGTGGTGGCTCATGACAAGGTCTTTACTCTTACCGGTTACCGCTTCAGCCCGTTGGCGATTTCCAGCAGCTGATCGGCGGTGGTGATGGCCCTGGAGTTGACCTCGTAGGCCCGCTGGGTAACGATCAGGTTGACCATTTCCTCGGTGACGTTGACATTGGAGGTCTCGATGAAGCGCTGAGACAGGGTGCCGATACCGTTGCTGCCTGGATTGGCTTCGGTAGGGGCGCCAGAGGCATCGGTTTCCAGATAGAGGTTGCCGCCCACGCTCTTGAGGCCTGCCGGATTGATAAAGGAGTGGAGGGTAAGCTGCACCGAGCCCAAGGTCTGCTGGTTCTGGTCCTGGGCCACCAGGAGACCGTTTTTGTCGATGTTGAGAGAGGTGGTGCCTTGCGGGATGGCGAACTCTGGCTGCAACCGGTCCCCATTGGCTGTGACGATATAGCCCTCGGCATCGCGTTTGAAACTGCCGTCGCGGCTGTAGTAGGGGTTGCCGTCACGGATGATCTGGAAGAAGCCGTCGCCTTCGATGGCGATATCCAGATCGTTGCCGGTCTCGGTGAAGTCGCCCTGGGTGAAGATCTTTTGGGTGGCGGTGACCTTGGTGCCCAGCCCGACCTGGACGCCGGTGGGGACCATGGCGCCGCCCACGGTCTCGGCGCCGACCGAGCGCATGGACTGATACATCAGATCCTCGAACTGGGTCCGGCTCCTCTTGAACCCGCCGGTGTTGACGTTGGCCAGGTTGTTGGAGATGACATCCAACTGGGTCTGCTGACCGTTCATGCCGGTTCTGGCGGTATATAGGGCGCGAATCATGGTGGTCTCCTTGAAAAATTACATGGCGAGGGTTTCTTCCGTGGCTATGCTGCCTGTGCTGAGTGTCAGCCTGGCGGTCATTATGTCAATTTCCCGACCCGGGCGGTTGACTGCTGATCGATTTCGTCACTGGTCTGGATGGCCTTCTGTTGGCTTTGATAGGCCCGCTGCAGGTCGATCATTTCGGTCAGTTCGGACACGATATTGACGTTGGCCCCTTCCAGGTAGCCCTGCTTGATGTCAGGTCGTTCCACCGGTTGCTCCTGGGCCGCGCCCTCCTTGGGGCGGAAGAGGTTGGCCCCCTCCTTGTCCAGGCTGTTGGGGTCGGCAAAGGTGGCCAGGCCGAGCCGGTTGAGCTGTTCGCCGTTGGCGGCAATGATCAAGCCATCTCGGCCTACATGGATGTTCTGGTCGGTCAGCACGATGGGTCCGCCTTCTCCCAGGACCAGGTTGCCGTCGAAGGTGCTGAGCTGGCCTTGGCTGTTCAAGGTGAAGTTGCCGTTGCGGGTGTAGCGGACCCCGGCCGGGGTCTGGATCTTAAAGTAACCGTCGCCGCTGATGGCGAAGTCAAGGGGGTTGTCGGTCTGCTTGGCGCTGCCCTGCTCGTGATTGGTCAACAGTTTCAATGCCTTGCCGACCCGAGGCCGGTGGTCAGCCGCCTTGAACATCATCTCCCAGAAGGTGATGTCTTCCTTCTTGTAGCCGGCGGTGTCTACGTTGGCGAGATTGTTGGCGATCTGGTCCATGCGCCGTTCATGGGCCAGCATGGTTTCGGTCCCTTCGATCAAGCCCAGTCTGTTTTGGATGTACATGACTATTCTCCTCCGTGGCACGTTTGGCTGGGTATTTAGCAACTAGTGTGCCAGTGGAGGGGATGGTTTCGGGAGGCGGAATTCACTATTCAGAAGAAAGGCAAATAGAGGAGAGGGTGGCAGGAGGCAGCCGAAAGTGCAGAAGAGCGGGCAATGCCTGGAACCTGGCTGCTGACGGCACCCTCCGGCGGGCATCCAGAATTCTGAATCCTGACTTCAGAATTCTGTCTTCTGTGTTCTCGGCGGAAAGGTAGCGGAAAAATTTACCTACACGATTTGCTTAGCGTTGCGGCGGGGTATAGCTTTGATTGGTGCGGTAGATGAAGGCCAGGATCTCGGCGACCAGGACATAGGTCTCCGCCGGGATCTCCTGATTCAGGTTGAGGCGGGACAGGATCTCCACCAGGTCGGCATTGGCTTGGATGGGGATGCCGTGTTCGGTGGCCAGGGCGATGATTTTGTCGGCCAAGGCGCCAGCCCCTTTGCCCACCAGCCGAGGGGCAGCGTCCCGCGTTTGGTCGTATTTCAGGGCGACGGCTTTTTTTTGAGGCTTTGTCTTGCTGGACGATTTGTTTTGGGGCATACTGAAGGCAAGAGAGGAAGGAGTGATATGGCCAGTGCCAGAGCGCCGTGGATAAGTCGAGTAATATGAGATTTCCGAAGCCTTTGCAACCGGCAATTTTTCTGCGGCGCTACAAACGGTTTCTGGTCGATGTCCGGCTGCCCGATCAGAGCGAGGTAGCGGTTCATTGTCCGAATACCGGCAGCATGACGGGCTGCCTCGCGCCAGGGTGTGAGGTCCGCTTGCTGGACTCGGACTCCCCGGCCCGGAAATGCCGCTATACCCTGGAGCTGACCCGGCCCGGCACTGGCTGGATCGGCGTCAATACCAGCCGGACCAATGCCTTGGTACGCGAGGCCATTCAAACTGGCGTGGTCACCGAGTTCGGCGCGATTGATCACTGTCAGGCCGAGGTCAAGGTGTCTGCCCGGAGCCGTCTGGACTTCAGGCTGCAAAGGGGCAAGCAGAGCATCTACATGGAAGTTAAGAACTGTACCTTGGCCGAAAATGGGGCAGCCCTCTTTCCCGATGCTGTGACGGCCAGGGGCAGCAAGCATCTGCGGGAGTTGGTCGATTTGCGCCGCCAGGGGCACGGGGCGGCGGTATTTTTTTGTGTGCAGCGGCATGATGCCAACCGCTTTGCGCCCGCCTCCCATATTGATCCGGACTATGCCCATACTCTGCGGGAGGCGGCCCAGGCCGGGGTCATGGTCCTTGCGTATCAGGCGGAGGTGGAGGAGACGGGTATAGTTGTCCGACGGTCTCTGCCGGTTGATCTTGAATAATTTGAGTGGCCTAGAACGATAGATGACTGACATGCAAGCAAAGGCCGTTGTTCTGTTGAGCGGCGGCCTTGATTCCACCACGGTTCTGGCCATGGCCAGGCAGCAGGGCTATCGCTGTTACTGCTTGAGCTTTGCCTATGGCCAGCGTCAAATGATCGAGCTCGAGCGGGCCAAGGAGAATGCGGCCCGCTACCAGGCAGAGCAGCACCTGGTGCTGGATATCGGCCTGGGGGCCATTGGCGGGTCGGCGTTGACCGCAGACATCCCGGTGCCCAAACATGGGCCTGTCAGCCCCGGCGGCGGAGACAGACCGGGAGGGATCCCTGTCACTTATGTCCCGGGCCGGAATACAATCTTTCTGGCCTACGCCATGGCCTGGGCTGAGGTGCTCGGGGCCTGGGATATCTTTATCGGGGTCAATGCCATGGACTACAGCGGCTATCCCGATTGCCGGCCTGAGTATCTCGAAGCCTTCGCCCGTCTGGCCGACCTAGGCACCCGGTCTGGGGTGCAGGGGAAGGGAAAATTTGTCATCCATGCCCCCCTGCTGCGGATGAGCAAACGGGAGATCGTCCAGACCGGCATGGCCTTAGGCGTGGACTATCAGCGGACCCATAGTTGCTATGACCCTAGCCCGGAGGGCCTGGCCTGCGGGGTCTGCGACTCATGCCAGCTGCGCCGGAAGGGATTTGACGAGGCTGGGGTGGTTGACCCGGCCGCGTATCAGAGTAACCAGGGAGGTGTGTGTGGCTGATGCAATAGATCGGCGGACAAGCCCCGGCCATCTTGTGATGATCGGCATTCCAGGGCTTGAGCTTGATGACTCGACCCGGTCCTTGATTTGTGACGAGGGCGTTCATAATTTTATTCTATTCCGGCGCAATGTGCGAGACCGGGAGCAGTTGGCCAGTCTGTGCGGGGCGTTGCGTGAGGCATGTGCGGGGCAAGGTTTGCCGCGACCGCTGATTGCTATTGATCAGGAAGGAGGGCAGGTGGCCCGGTTGCCGCCGCCCTTCACCCTCTTTGCCGAGCCACGCAGCTTGGCCGAGAGCCCTGACTGTCATTCGCTTCTTCGTCAGTATGCCGCGACCTGTGCGGCTGAACTCGTGTCTGTGGGGATTAATTTCAATCTGGCGCCGGTCCTGGATGTCTGCCCTGCGGGGAAAGGGCTGTTCATGGAGCGGCGGTGTCTGGGGGAAGATCCCCGGCGGGTGGCGGAGCTTGGCGCCCTTGTTGTCTCCGGCTTGCAGAAGGCGGGTGTTGCGGCCTGCGCCAAGCATTTTCCCGGGTTGGGTTCGGCCCTTCTCGATCCCCATCTGGAGCTGCCTGTAGTCGACGTGCCGGACGAGCGGTTGCTTGAAGACGACCTTACTCCCTTTATGGCGGCCATCAAAGCTGGAGTGGCTGCGGTGATGACCTCCCATGCCGTCTATGCCGCTTTGGATGGGGCGTTGCCCGGGACCCTGTCGAGGACGGTGATCCACGACTTGTTGCGGGGCCGCTGCGGCTACGATGGGATGATCGTCACCGATGATATGGAGATGGGGGCGATCGAGAAATTCGTTGATTTTCCGGAGGCCGTGGCCAAGGCCTTTCAGGCAGGTGCCGATTTGGTGCTGATCTGCCACGATCACCACAAGATTCGTCAGGCCTTGGCAGCACTCAGGGGGATTGTGAGCACAGAGAGCGATGGCCAGGGTCGGGTGGAGGATTCTCTGCGGCGGCAGGCGGCCATCCTGGAATGGGCCGCCGCCTGACAGGGTGCGGAATCTTGCCGGCTCCGCGAAACAGACTGGTCAAGCGGGATATGTTTGTGTATTATTAAATATATGGGCTTGTATCAAAAAGAGTATGTTCACGCCCTGCCGGGTTTTGGCCGGCCGTAGGGGTGCATGGTTGTATCAGGCGCAAGATGTCTGCGCCCGAGGCGCACTGGTTCCTAATGAAGAGCAAGGAACGGGTGTATGTTGTTAACATCAATGGAGGGTTTCTATGGAGCTTCAAGTAGAAGGCCGCAATGTCGAGATCAGGAAGTCTTGGCAGGAAAAGATCGACGAGGAAAAGGCCCGACTCGACCGACATCATCCTGGGTTGGTGCATAATCTGCGGGTCACCGTGCTTGGAACTGCCCAGCACAAGGAGGGCGGGTACGAGCTTCAGGTAGTGGCTTCTGTGCCCAACGACACCGTGGTGGTGAAGAGGAAGGGCGAAAACATCAAAGCCCTGCTTGGTGATGCGTTTGATACCTTGGGTCTGCAGTTAAAGGAACTGCAGCGGAAACGCCGGCAGACGGTTAAGGTTGGGGACGGCTCCCAGGAAAACGGCGCCGATGAGGGGGTTGTCAAAAAGTTGGTGCCCCACGAGTCATACGGGTTTATCGCTGCCTCAGACGGTCGGGAGGTTTACTTTCATGAGAATGCCCTGAAGGATCTGAAGATGGATCAGATGAATGAGGGCGATATCGTGAGATTCGGCGAGTCTGATGGCGACAAGGGGCCGTGCGCCTCATGGGTCAGATCCATATAGCCGATTTTTTATAAGCACAGAATAGTCGTGATGAGCCCACGAGGGAAACTTCGTGGGCTCCTATTTTTGGCGCCATGGGGGACTCGAAGCGCCAGGGAAGACTCCGGCCGATGCGCCGGAGAGAATTCAATGAGGCAGTAATCTATGCAAGCTGTGAAGCAAGTCGATATCGGCGCTGAGTACCTGGAGGAGAAGGCGGAGGTCTTAACCGCCAGGATTGCGGCGCGTAAGCGCGAGCTGGGGGATGATCTCCTTATCCTCTGCCACCACTACCAACAGGACTCGGTCTTTGACTTCGCCCATGTGACCGGAGATTCGTTGAAGCTCGCCAGGAAGGCGGCCGAGGCCGTTGATCGGCGCTACATCGTGTTCTGCGGGGTGCATTTCATGGCCGAGTCGGCGGATATTTTGACCTCCGATCGACAGATTGTCGTCCTCCCCGACCTAACTGCCGGTTGCTCGATGGCGGATATGGCGAGCCGCCAGGGCGTGGATACGGCTTGGGCGGACTTGGCGGCGGTGACCGATGTCGCTTCGATTACCCCCGTCACCTACGTCAACTCCTCGGCCCGGTTGAAGGCCTTTGTCGGCGAACGGGGCGGCTCGGTCTGTACCTCCTCCAATGCTGAACGGGTTTTGACTTGGGCCTTGGCCCGGGGAGAAAAGGTTTTTTTCTTTCCGGATGAACACCTGGGTCGCAATTCTGCCCACGCCCTGGGGGTCCCGAGTGATCAGGTGGTGTTGTGGAACCGGGACGAGCCGTTGGGCGGCAATAGCCCTGAGGCCATCCGCAAGGCCAAGGTTATTCTGTGGGACGGTTACTGCACGGTGCATATGCAGTTCTCCGAAGCTCAAATCAGGACCCTGCGCCAGGAGGATCCGGCTGTCAGGGTGATTGTGCATCCGGAGTGCCGTCAGGAGGTGGTGCTGGCGGCTGATCACTATGGCTCGACCGAGATGATTATCCGGGCGGTGGCCGAGTCGCCGGCGGGATCCAGTTGGGCAGTGGGGACGGAGATCAATCTGGTCAAGCGTCTGGCCCGGCAGTACCCGGACAAGCGGATCCGCTCGGTCTCGCCGGTGGACTGTCTGTGCTCGACCATGTACCGGATTGATCCGGCCCATCTCTTGTGGGCGTTGGACAATTTGGCTTGCGGACGGGTTGTCAACCAGATTACGGTCGATGAGGCCACAGCCCTGTTGGCCAAAAAGGCGTTGGACCGGATGCTGACGATTTGACAGCCGTGCTTGCTGCGTTCAAAAGGAGCGCTAGCGGGGAGGCCAGTAGGGGCTGCTATCGGCATGGACGAACTCGAGGTCCGGGAGGACCAGGCAGGTGAGCCGTCCGCCGTACACAGCCCCTGTGTCGATGCCAATTCGATGGGGTTCGATTCGCGGATGGGAGAATTGAGTGTGTCCGTAAATCACCAGTTTTCCGAAGTCATAGTTGCTGGCGAAGAATTCATCCCTGGCCCATAACAGCCACGACTTTGGCTGGAGGGCCAGCGGCCTGCCGGGCATCAGGCCGGCGTGGACGTAGATCGCCTCTTGGTTCTGCCAGAACGGCAGGAGGTGGCGGAAAAAGTCTTCATGCTCACGGGGGAGCGCAGGGTATTCATTGCTGCCGGGATCGATGCCGTAGCTGGCCAGAGTCTGGGCGCCACCGACCACAATAAAGGGGGAATCTCCCCGTCCTTCCAGAAAATTGAGCAGCATCTGCTCGTGGTTGCCCAGCAGGGTGATCACCCGCGGCAGGTGCTTGCGGATCGTCAATATCTCGTCGACCACCTGCCGTGAGTCAGGCCCCCGGTCGATATAGTCCCCGAGAAACACCACGGTATCATCTGCGGCGACAGGGGAAATCTTTTGCCATAACTCTTTCAGCGCCTGGTGACAACCATGGATGTCACCGATCACGAATGTCCTTGCCATGGGGCGAATGGGGCCGGCTAATTCATGCTGTTAAGCAGGGCCTTCGCGGCTTCTTTTTCCGGAAATTCAGGTGATTGTAAAGCGTTGGTCAAAGACTCCCGGGCTTGGTCAAGTTTACCTTCGCCCTGGAGAGCCAAGGCCAAGTGGTAGGCAAAGGTAGGGTTTTTTGGTTCGGCCTCCAGGGCCTGCTGGAATTGCGTGGTTGCCAGGCTATACGATTTGCGTTGGAGATGGATATAGCCCAACGTATCGCAGACGCTGGCTGCTTCCGGCAGTTCGTTCTTGGCGACCATGGCCAGTCGCAGCGCTTCCCCGAGATCGGCCTGCGGGTCCTGGCTCATCAGCCAGGCCAGATTGTTGGCGGCTACACCGAGTTTGGGGTTGATCTCCAGGGCCTGGCGATATGACTGCTGGGCGCCGGCGCTGTCGCCGCTTTGCTCTTGCAGGGTGCCCAAGGCCATGAGGGCGGGCAGGAATTTAGGCTGAGCCTTGAGGACGTTCTGGTATTCGTTGATGGCCTCTTGCGTCTTGTTGGTTGCCACCATGATCTTGGCGATCTGCATCGAGGGCTGTGGCGCTTCTGGGGAGAGCTTCTGGATGGCCTGGAAGGTCTTGATCGCCTCGGAGTAGAGCTTCTGACCCGCCTGGAGGTTGCCGAGGATCATCATATGGCCAGGGGTGTTCGGAGCGGCGCTGACCTGCTGAGCGACCCGCTCGAGGGCGGCTGCAGGCGAATTTTTTTGGGTGAGGATGGCGGCAAGCACAGCCAGTGCCTGGCTATGGTCCGGTTTGATCTTCAGAACGCTCTCAAGATGCGCTTTGGCCGCATCGGTCTGCTTAAGGGCAAGGGCGCAACGGGCCTTGTTGAGCAGGATCTCCGGGTTGTTGGGCAGGGTCTTCTCCATATCGGTAAAGACTGTCAACGCCTTTTCATACTCCTTGGTGCCATAGAGGCTTTGGCCGATGATGATTGCTGCCCGGAAACTGTTTGGCTTCAGGCGTAAAGCCAGGGTTGCCTCCTTGCCGGCGTTTTCGAAGTCGTTGTTCATCAATAGATGTTGGGCCATCAGGGCGTGGCCATCGGCATTGTTCGGGGAAAGACGGACTACCTCTGCCGCCGCCTTCTGGGAGAGCTCGAACTCCCGCAACTCAAGATGGGCGAGGCCTTTTTGGTAATAGGCATCGCCCCATTCCGGTTGTTCTTTGAGCAGGGGGTCAAGGATGGCCAGAGCCTCTTGGTGCTTGCCATCCTTAATCAGCAATTTGGCTTGCACCAGGTTGGCGCGGTTGTGCTTGGCATTGGTGGCGAGGACGGCATCGACTTCACCCTTGGCCTTGTCGTACTGCTGGCGCTCGAAATAAAGGTCGGCCAGAGAGGCCTGCACATTGGCTGGTTGGGCTGATTTGGTCTGGGCTTCCTTGAGCTGGGCCTCAGCCTCGTCGAATTTACGCTGATGTTTGTAAATGTCGGCCTGCAGGAGATTAAAGTCCGGATTCTTGGGATCCTTGCCGATCCCTTCGGCAATGACCTGCTGCGCTTGGTCAGCTTGGTTGTTTCTCAGGTAGAACGAAGCCAGGGCGAAATATGGGGCCGGGGAGTCGGTAAACTTGTCTTTCATGACCAGAAGTTGCTTTTCGGCCTGTTCGTTTTTGTTGTGGCCAATGAAGAAAGTGGCCAGGGCCTGGTGAAAGGAGATATTGTCCGGCTCCAACTCAATCGCCTTACGAATGGCTTCCTCCCCGGCCTCCGGCTTCTTCTGGGCGGCATAGACCTTGGCCTGGGTCAAATAGAGTCGTGGCTTATCCGGCGCTTGGGCGATGGCGTCTTTGATGGCCTTTTCGGCATCATCTGGTTTTTTGTCGGCAAGGTCGAGGTTGGCCTTGAGGGCCAGGCCTTCGGCATGGGCAGGGTCTTTGGCCAGGAGGTTGTTCAGTTGCTCCCGGCTTTTTTCCGGCTGGCGGGCGAGGAAGAGGATCTCGGCGCTTTTAAGCAGGGCGTCAAGGTTGTCCGGGTTGAGAGTGGCGGCGCGGCTCAGTTCGTTTAAGGCGTTGGCCGGCTCCTGGGTCTTTAAGTAGACGAGGCCGAGCTGGTAGCGGGCGTCGGCATATTTGGGGTCGATCTGGATGGCATTTTTGAACTCTAGAATCGCGGCCTTGGGGTTGTCTTGCTTGACATAGTCCATGGCCTTGTCAAAATGAGAAAGCTTTTCTTTGTCTTTGTTGGCGCCGCAACCGGTGAGTAGAGCAACGATCACAAGGAAGTGACAGAGGATGGTTAGACGTTTGTTCGACAATGTTCTGCTCCTGGTATTTGGTTGTTTTTGGGTGGGGATAAGAGAGCGAGTAACTATTACGTCATCATAAGTATGTCAGAAGGGCAGTGAAAAAACAACAGGTTTGTTCCGATTGCCAGGGCAGGGGCGCAGACGCAAAAAAGTATTGCTAACCCAGTATATTGTATTGCAAAAAAAAGTAATCCCCCCTAGGCTTATGCAGAGATAATGTGATTTGCCAGGCAGGGCTGGGGAGAGGCAAGCATACTGAAAACAAGGAGACGGAGTTATGGTTAGACTGGTGCGGATGGCGTTGAAGTGGTGGGGCGTAGGGATTTTTTTCTTCCTCTTTTCTCTGGCCGGGGCCGGGGAGAGCTTGGCCGGTGAGGGGGGGCAGGCACCTGCTGCGGAGGGGCAGTCTGAGTATGTCATTGGCCTTGGCGACCAGCTTCAAATTATGGTGTGGAAGGAGCCTGAGCTGACGCAGGCCATGTCAGTGCGCATCGATGGCAGGATCTCGTTGCCTCTGGTGGGTGATGTCCAGGCAGCAGGCAAGACTATCCGGGATCTGAAGAAGGTCCTCGAAGAAAAATACGGGGCTGTAATCGCCGAGCCGGCGGTATCGGTGATGCTGGTGCAGAGCAAGAGCTGGCGCTACTATATTATTGGCCAGATCAAGCAGCCTGGGGAGTTTCCCATCGATTTTCCCATCACTGTGCTGCAGGCAATTGCCAGGAGCGGTGGCTTTCTCGAGTGGGCCAAGACCGATCGTATCTCAATCATCCGGCATGAAGGGGGTCAGGAGACCATTGTCCCCTTTAACTACCAGGCCCTGGTCAATGGTCAGAATCTGCAGCAGAACGCCTTGGTCAAACCGGGCGATACCATCATCATCCCGTGATTATCAGTGGGGTGGTGATTCTGTGACTTAGCCTTTATTTATAGTAGGATGCAAGCCATGACAAAGAAGAGAACCGCGTCGCGGTTAGGGAAGATGCACGTAATCAGGCCAGTGGCCATTGTTGTCGCCATGGGGTCGGCATTTGTTGCACCGGGCGACACCTCGGCGCGTCAGAATACCCTGAGCGGCGGGATGACGGTCGGCTCGATCTACGATTCCAATGTCTATAAATCCGACAATCTGCGCACGGGGGAATGGAAGAGTCAATTGGCGCCTCAGTTCACCTTGAGTTCCAAGGGGTTGACAGACACCTTGGCCCTAACCTACGCCCCAGAATTTGCCTATAACTTTCGTCGAGAAGACGATGAAAAGACCCACGTGCTATCACTGCTGGCCGACAAGGGGTTGTCCTCTCGCTGGAAGGTGCGCGTGAACGGCAACTACGCCAACTATGACACCCTGCGTTTTGAGGCCAACCAAAACTTGAGCAAGGTCCAGAATTTTTTGCGGGCCGATGCCCCCACCCAGGCCGATATCGTGCGAATCTTATTTCCACAGTTGATCTGGGATCCGGCACTCCACATGGGCTATGTCGTCTCCCAATTCCAGAAGCAGTATGATGCGGCAGGGCCCTCCGAACAAAACCAGATCAGGGGCTTGTTGTTTGATGGCAGTGGACGGCAACGGTATTGGACTTCCTCGATGGCCCTGGTCTCCGAGTATGAATTTGCCGAGAAGAGCCTTTTTTCCTTGGGCTATAATTTTTCCAGCCAGGAAAGCAAGAGCGGCCGCTTGACCGATCGTGTCCAGCAGGCGCCCAGCCTCAAGATCGCCTACCAATTCAATCCCCAATGGCGGGCCGAGGTAGGATATGACCTCAAGTTCGACAGCTATGACGCATCGGACGACAGCATCATAACCAATATGCCCCATCTCCAGGTCGATTTCCAACTGTCGCCGAAGAATCTCATCTATTGGAATTATACCTACCAGGACATCAGCTTCGACGGAACACGAGGGAACACCTTGGACCAAAGCACCAAGCTGGGCTGGAGGCATAGCCTTGATCAGCAGACCGCGTTGACAGCAGCCCTAGGCACTGCCTACCTGAGTCGTGATCGTGCGGCTGACGAACGCGAGTACAGCCTGGATCTTGGCGTAAGCCGTACGTTCGAGAAGGGCGCCATGGCCATAACCGGATCGGTGGCCAACGCTGTTGATGACCAAAGCGGGGATTGGGAGAAGGCTCGTCGTTCTTGGGAACTGGGGAGTACCCTGACCTATCAACTGATGCAGGATCTGTCGTCGTCTGGCCGGGTATCCTATGGCCGGTGGCGGTCATGGGCCTCAAACATTCAGAATAATTATGATCGGTTTCAGGCCGGCGGCGGCTTGAGCTACGGACTGAGCCGCTGGCTCACACTTTCTGTGAATTATGACTATTCTCTGTTTGACACGGCAGAGGTATTGTTGGATGATTATACGGAGCATCTGATTTCGATCCGGCTTTCAGCGGCCAAAGAGTTGTGGCGCTGGTAGGGTAACTAAGGAGCAGGCATGGAGCAGCAGCAACGGCAGCAGATAAAAAAATATGTTGATCTGATCGTCCGGCGGAACAAGATCATCATTTCGTGTGTACTGGTGGGGATTATTGCAGGCCTTGGGGTGTATCTCAAGATGCCAAAGATTTACGAGTCAACGGCCCTGTTGATCTATCAGCGGGCAAAAATTGATTCCGGCACTAAGGCGACACTGCGGCCTGGGGACTTGATGACAGAGACCCAGGATATGGTTGCCACCTTGAGTCAGCAGGTCACCAGCCGGACCAGTCTGGAGGCGATTGTCAAGCAGTTCAACCTTTATGGGGGGATGCTTAAAAAACTACCCATGGAAGATGTCGTTGATCAGATGCGGAAGAACGACATCTCCATCCAGGTGGGGTCCAAGGATAAGGGAGACGTGTTCAGGGTTTCTTATGCCGGCAGCGACCCTAAAAAGGTCGCCCAAGTAGCCAATGCCTTGGCGGCTCGTTTTATTGAAGAGAACTTGCGTTATCGGGAGGAAAGGGCCACAGAGACCTCGGCCTATGTCGGCGATGAGTTGGAGCTTTCCAAGAAAAACCTCGACAAGAAAGAAGAGGTCATGCGGGACTATAAGCTGAAGTATTATAACGAGATGCCGCAGCAATTCGAGGCCAATTCCGCTCGTTTGACCGCCCTGCAGACCCAAATGCAAAAAAATCGGGATAGCGCCCAGGATTTGGCGCGGACCAAGGTGCTTATTCAGGAGCAGATCAGTCTCCGCAAAGAGGCCTTGACCCAGATGGCTGCGTTGCCGTCCCGGCAGGGAGAGTCAGCGCGGCAGCCCAGCGCCATGGCCGGAAGTCCGCTTGCAGAGCTGGCACAGGCCCGGCAGCAGTTGGCCGATCTTAAGCTCCGCTATACTGAGACGCATCCGGAAGTGAAACGGTTGCAAAAGAAGGTGGCCACATTGGAGGAAGGCCAACCTGCCTTGGCGCAAGGCAATGGCAATAAAGAGGCCGGTGGCGCAAGCGGTGGTGGAGGAATGGCGGTGCGTGACAGTCAGCTTGACGAGTTGATTGTGCAATTCAAAAAGGCCGACCTGGACATTGCCAGTTTGAATCAGGAAAGCGAAGGCCTGAAGAAGCAGATCGCCCAATACGAACAATGGCTGAGCATGACCCCAGTCAGAGAGGCCGAGTGGAACTCATTGACTCGAGACTATCAGCAACTTGCTGAAAATTATCAAAAACTTGTCGCCAGAAATCTGGATGCCGGGGCTGCGGAGAGTTTGGAGCGCCGACAAAAGGGAAGCCAGTTCAAGATTGTTGACTCAGCCTATCTGCCGGAGAAACCGACACGTCCAGATTTCCGGAAAATTATGCTTATTGCCTTGGGCGCGGGATTGGGCGTGGGGTGCGGATTGGCTTTCTTGCTCGAAGCCCGGGATTCTTCCTTTCGGGACGTCGCAGATATTGAAGACTATTTGCGGTTGCCGGTTGTCTGCGCTATCCCCCTCATTGTCACTGATCTGGAGGTCCGGTCCAAGCGGCGTAGGACCATCCTTTGGTGGGCGCTGGTAGGTATTGTCTTGATTGGTATTCTAGCGGGAATGGCCTACCTCTACAAGGCGGGCAGGATCATTGTCTGAGCCGGTTTTCCGGATACTGGGTTGCAAGCGGGAACTTACGTAACGTCTTATGTATGAAAACTACTATGGATTGACCAGCAAGGCCTTTGACCTGATCCCCGATCCGGACAAGGTCTACATGAGCGAGGCGCATGAAGAGGCCTTGGCGATTCTCCGTTACGGGGTGATCGACCGTAAAGGCTTTCTCCTCTTGACCGGCGGGGTTGGCACCGGCAAGACGACGCTGTTGCAACTCCTGGTGAAATCCCTGGACGAGAAGGTTCATCTCTGTCTGATCGCCAACCCCACACTTGCCCTCAATGAGTTTTATTATTACCTGGCCGCCAAGTACGGCCTGGGGGAGTACGAGGGCAATAAGGCGAAGTTTTTGCTGGAATTTGCAGATTTTTTGAAGCGCTGCCGGGAAAACAAGGAGCGGGTACTTCTGATCATCGACGAAGCCCATGTCTTGCCGGTGGAACTGCTGGAAGAAATCCGGTTGCTTTCAAATCAAGAGTATCAGGATTTCGGGGTGATGAGCGTTTTCTTGGTCGGCCAGCCAGAGCTGAATGAGCGGCTGGCCCATGAGCGGCTCTTGCCTCTGCGGCAACGGATCGGCATTCGCTTTCACCTGCAACCGTTTTCGGAAGAGGAGACGAAACGTTATATCTTATTCCGCTTGGCCAAGGCCGGGGTACAACGGGGGGATATATTCAGCGATGAGGCGGTCCTCCTTATCCATGCCGCGGGCCATGGGGTGCCTCGATTGATCAATGTGATTTGCGACCAGGCGATGCTCGCCGGATTTGCCGAAGAAAAACCGATTATCGACGCCGCGATCATTAAGGACTGTGTGCGAGAGATTGGAGTGCCAGGGGAGCTGATATCTCAGCCGCCTCCGGAGATCGCCAAGGTGGCGGCAGTGGCGGTCCCCTCTGAAGGGGTAGGCATTTGGGAATGGATAGCCGGAGTGCTGGCACTCTTCTCGAGTATGGTCGTTGCGCTCTATTGGTATAAACCGGATATTGTGCGTCACTGGATACAGCAGCTAGGATGGTATGACTCTCTTCGGCAATTTGTGAGTTTTTTTAGGTAATGTCGGCTTTCGTAGTGGAGCCATATTGACTGGAGAACGTGGTGGGAAAAGTATTTAAGGCATTGCATAAGGCATTGGCAGATGGAGATGGTCAGCAGGGCGGCGACGAGGCTGAGGGCATCTCACAGCACGAAGTCAGCGCCGGATCATACTCCGCAGGACCGGTGTCTGCGTCAGGGCATGTGCATGGCGCCGGAGGAACGCATAATCGTGTGGAACTCGCCCCAGCTCCTGACCTGCCTGCAGGAGTAGAGGGCTGGGACGAGAAGCTGAAAACATTTTCTGAGCCGTCTTCCCCCCTGGCCGAAAATTTTAGGCTCTTACGAACACAGATACTCTATCCCCCTACAGGCAAGCCGTATAAGAAAATTTTGATTACCAGCACTGTGCCTGGAGTAGGGAAGAGTTTTGTCTGCGCCAATCTTGGAGTTTCCATTGCCCAGGGGCTCGACCAGCATGCCTTGATGGTTGATTGCGACCTCAGGCGCTCACGGCTCGCATCTCTCTTCAACGTAAGCGGTGGCAAAGGGTTGGTTAACTATCTCCAGCGCGGCGAAGACCTTGGGCAATTGATCGCCAAGACTGGGATGCGTAAGCTGTCGTTGCTTCCCAGCGGGCCGCGGCCTGCAAACCCGGCCGAGTTGTTGGGCTCTGCCAAGGTCGAGGCGATGTTTGCGGAACTGGCGAGCCGTTATGATGATCGATTAATCCTGATAGACACCCCTCCAGCCTTGGTTGCCTCGGAAACAGCGGTGTTGGCAAAGCATGTCGATGGGGTGGTTTTAGTTGTGCGCTGGGGGTGCGGCGCGAGGGAGGCGCTCAGGCAGCTTGCAGAGTCCTTGGACCCGCAAAAGATTATCGGGGTGGTTTTTAATGGCTATGAGGCCAACACCTTGAGTGCCAAGATGTCTGGCTATGACGAGTATGGCTATTACGCCGGCGGGTATGGCGAATACACTGATAAGGAATGATAGCGCCTATCTGTGGAGAGATCACGCAACTTGTTGATGCATATAGAAAAATTGTAAATGCCATATCATTCAGGTAGACATTATCCGGTTCGGCGGATCGTTTTTTTCTTCACAGAAGGGGTGCTGATTTTTTCGGCGCTTTTGCTGATGCATCTGTTTTTTTTGGGGCAGGAGGAATTTGTCTCCGCCCTGGCGGTCTGCGTATTGCGGTCTGGCTTGGTCGCGGTGATCTTTCAACTGAGCCTGTATTTTTTTGATCTGTATGATCTAAATGTTTACTCATCGTTTTCTGATACCGCCACCCGGATGACTCAGTCCTTTGGTTTTGGCTGCATTGCCCTGGCAGGGCTGTACTATGTTTTTCCGGTCGCGATTATCCCGCTCAGCATCTTCTGGACTGGCTATCTAGTAATTTGTGGGGCGCTGGCTGCATGGCGTTTTTTCTACGTTATTGCCTTGGATCGGCGGTTTTTCGCCCGGCCCATCATTATCCTTGGGGACGGCGAGTTGGCAGGAAGCATTGCCCATGAGGTCATCGATAGCCTTGACTCAGGCTATAAGATTGTCGCCATTGTCGGGACTTCCCCGCCGCAATTCAACTTGCATGGGATTCCATATTTTCAGTTGGGAGAGCGGCGTCTTGACGATCTGTGCCGGGAATGTCAGGTAGAAATGGTCATTGTGGCCCTCGAGGACCGGCGTGGCACCATGCCGGTCAAAGACTTGATAGCCTGCAAACTGGATGGGCTAGAGGTTGAAGCCGGCGTTGGTTTTTATGAGGAACTTGCCAGTAAGTTGATGGTGGAAAAGGTTAACCCAGATTGGATTATTTTTTCGCAAGGGTTTACAATCGGGCGGATCAATAATTTTGGCAAACGTCTTTTTGATCTTTTGTTTTCAGCAGTTGGCTTACTTCTGGCGAGTCCTTTGATGCTGCTCACTGCCATTATCATCAAGCTCGAATCCCCTGGTCCGATATTTTATTCCCAGGAACGGGTAGGGAGGCGAGGTGAGTCGTTTTGGGTGATAAAGTTTCGCTCCATGTGTCAGGATGCCGAGAAGCATGGGGCGGTGTGGGCTCAGAAGAATGATTGCCGGGTGACTAAGTTTGGTAGTTTGATCCGTAAATTGCGAATTGATGAAATTCCTCAGTTGGTGAATGTTTTGAAGGGTGAGATGAGCCTGGTCGGCCCGCGACCGGAACGCCCTGTGTTTGTCAATGAATTGGTGAAGAAAATTCCTTACTATGCGCTTCGGCACAACATCAAACCTGGGGTCACGGGGTGGGCTCAGGTCTGCTACCCCTATGGAGCTTCAGAGGAGGATGCCTTGCGCAAGCTGGAGTACGATCTGTATTATTTGAAAAACTTGTCTCTTGTAATGGACTTGTGGATTGTGTTTCAGACGGTGAAGACGGTTCTCTTCCAGAAGGGTGCTCGCTAGGGTCACCCTGCATTGCGCACGGAGCTAGGCTGATAACGCTTCCTTCGATATAATATGCCCCCGCAGTCCATAACCAATTATCTCACGATTGATGTCGAAGATTATTACCAAGTGTCAGCCTTTGACGATGTTATCGATCCTGCCCGTTGGGAGGAGATGCCATCTCGGGTTGAGCGTAATACCCAGGTCATTCTTGATATACTGGATGAGCATCAGGTCAAAGCCACCTTTTTTATCGTTGGTTGGATTGCCGAACGGTACCCAGAGTTGGTACACAGCATTGTCAGTCGAGGCCATGAGATCGGCTGTCACAGTTATCGCCATCGACGTATTTACTCGTTAACCCCGGAAGAATTTCGACAAGACACTAAGAAGGCGAAAGACGTACTGGAAGCAGCCAGTGGCCGAGAGATAGTAAGTTACCGGGCGCCTAGCTACTCTATCACCATGAAGTCTCTCTGGGCGCTTGATATCCTGGAAGAGCTTGGCTTTAAGTACGATTCAAGCATCTTTCCTATCCGGCACGATATTTACGGCATTCCGGACGCCCCGCGCTTTCAGTACAAGCTGCCGGATCATGAAATGATAGAGTTTCCCATCTCAACAGCCAAGGTCTTTGGTCGCAATGTTCCGGTGGCAGGGGGAGGGTATTTTAGGCTTTTCCCCTATTGGCTGACCAAGTTTTTGCTGACAAAGATCAATAAAGAGGAACAGCACCCTTTCATTTTTTATTTGCATCCCTGGGAGATTGATCCGGGGCAGCCAAGGATTGACGCAGCAAAGCCATTGTCGAAATTCCGTCATTACAATAACTTAACCAAGACTGTCCTGCGACTAGACCGGTTACTGCATGATTTTTCCTTTGGTCCTCTTGCTGCCCTCAACTCGGATAGTTGACCCAGTCTCCATGGGCCAATCTTGAATGAATATCCGTCTTGCCAGCGTAACGGATGCCCCTGGCTGGGATGCTTTCGTAGATAGGTTTTCTGACGCGTCGCCCTATCACCTCTGGGCATGGAAGGAGGCTGTGGAGGACGCTTATTCCCATAAGGGGTATTACCTTCTTGCCGAAGAGAACGGGGCAGTAGTAGGCATTCTCCCCCTGATCCATATGCGGTTGCCTTTCCTGATGAATCAACTGGTAAGTTTGCCTTTTTGCGATATCGGGGGGTGTCTTGCCACCTCCCCGGCAATCGAATCCCAGTTGATCGATGAAGCGATTAGGATTGGTGACGAGTTAAAGGTCAAGATTGTCGAGATTAGAGGCCGCGTTCCAACGATCAAGGCAGCTAACAGGCCTGTAACCGTTAGTTCTGATAAGGTCAGGATGGTGTTGGATCTGCCCCCGAGTTCTGCTGTCCTATGGGAGAGCTTTAAATCCAAATTGCGAAGCCAAATCAACAGGAGCAGCAAGAACGGTTTGATCTTTAGCTGGGGGAGTGTTGATATTGTTGAACAATTTTATGATGTATTTAGCGCCAATATGCGCGATCTTGGCTCTCCTGTCCATGCCAAGGGTTGGGTTCAGGCTATTCTGACTAGGTATGGAAGTGGGGGGCGCATGGGGTTGATCCTCAAGGATGAAAAACCGGTTGCTTGTGGGATCATTCTGATGACGTCAAAGCGGATTTGCATCCCTTGGGCCTCAACCCTGCGCGACTACAATAATCTCTCCCCAAATATGCTACTCTATTGGAGTCTTCTTGAGTATGCCGCAGATTCCGGTCATGAAAGTTTTGACTTCGGCCGTTCTACCCCCGGCGAAGGAACTTACAGGTTTAAGAGCCAGTGGGGGGCGGAACCGCAAGCTTTGTATTGGCATACCATACACATGAACGACCAATCTGCGAAAACTCAGGGTAAGTCTTCCAAGTCTAATAGCAGGAGGGCGCAATTGGCATCCCTCTGGGCCCGACTGCCCCTCTGGCTGGCAAACTACATAGGCCCGCGGTTAAGACGCCATATCACGCTGTGAAGCTTTCATAATCACTGGCACACGGACCCCACAATCAAACGGCACGGACAAGCTTCATGCTCCCCAGGGCTCTCCCCCCATCAGGTGTGCGAATTCGTTTGGCGGATATTCTGGCCGGCTTTCAGGCCGTCCAGCAAGGGGAGATGGCGCTTCGTCTTTTTCGCGACGAGATCTGCCAATACTTTGGCGTGCGCCATGCCTTTTTTACATCGTCGGGCCGGGCAGCATTAAGTGTCGTGCTTTCGGCTTTTCATGATATCAATCCAGAGAGGGATGAGGTTGCGCTTCCTGCTTACACATCATTTTCAGTGCCGTCTGCTGTTGTAAACGCCGGATTTAAAGTTAGCCTCTATGATCTTGATAGCGAGACATTAAGTCCTCATCTACCTAGCCTGGAAGCCTGTATCAACGACAAGACGCTGTGTGTTGTGGCCTGCCATCTCTATGGCTATCCGTGTGCCATGGACAAGATTACCGAGATAGCTGTGGCCAAGGGGGTTCCGGTTATCGATGATGCAGCGCAGGCAATGGGGGCGAAGTATAAGGGCCAATATGCTGGGACACATGGTTCAGCCGGGATTTTCAGCCTGAGTCGGGGGAAAAACATTACCTCCGTAGATGGTGGAATCATAGTGACAGATGACGATGTCCTGGCGGAGAAACTCCACAAAATCAGCTTGATCCAGCCTCCTCTAACAGATAGTATGTCAATAGTTCTCAAGGCGTTCATCCTTTCGATCCTTCTACATCCCCGGGTATACTGGGTTCCCCAGCGATTACCGTTTTTACATATCGGGGCCTCCGTATTTAACCCCTGTTTTGGCAAACAGAGGTTAACGCCCTTTCAAGCCGGGATTGGCCGGAAGATGCTAGGCCGTCTAGAGGAGATAAACAGAAAACGCAAGGCTACGGCGGCTGCGTTGCGCGGGAGGCTCGAAGGTATCTGTCATTTCGTGACTCAGCTTGATGGGGCAGAACCTGTCTATCTCCGGCTACCAGTTTTCATTGCCGGGGCCGGGAAAGAGGAATATCCTGAGCTCGGGGTGTTTAGATCATATCCTCTCCCGCTTGGCAAAATTCCAGAATTGCGACAGCATCTCGCTATCCCGGAGCAACAGCAGCCCGTTGCGCAAACTTTGGCAAAAGTTATTATGACCTTGCCGACTCATGAGTTTGTCAACGAATCAGACATTGACGCTATTAGGGAGCATGTTCGTTATGGAAACCGGACAGAATAGGGGCAGCGTGTTGCTTCACGCGACCTGTCTCGCTATCATTACGGTAGCTTTCGTCGCCGCCTATTATGACATCCTGGTGTGGATGTACCAACGGTTTGTGAGCCCTGACTCGTATTACTCCCATGGGTTTTTGGTTCCGCTTGTGTCTGGGTATTTTGTCTGGCAGGAAAGGGATTACCTCCGTTCGTTGCCGGTAGCGGCGAGCTGGTGGGGTCTGGCGGTGATTGTGGCGGCATTGCTGCTTCACCTTGTCGGTATAGTTATTTATGTATTTTCGGTCTCAGGATTTTCTATCTTTCTGCTCATTGTCGGGATGGTAATATTCCTCTGCGGCAAGGCAGTTGCCAGGGCGGCGTGGTTTCCTTTGGCCTTTTTGTTGCTCATGTTTCCGCTGCCCTCTGCAGGGTTAAATTTCCTATCATTTCCCTTGAAGATGTTTGTTGCCAAGGTGGGAGCGCAGATCGTCTCGCTCACCGGAATTCCAGTCTATCGAGAAGGGTTTACAATCATGATTCCGGCAGGGGCGCTGCTTGTCGGTAACCCCTGCAGCGGTCTGCGGTCTCTCATCTCCTTCGTGGCCTTGGGGGCTGTTTTCGCTTACTCCGCTACTATGTCGTCACCGCGTAAGTGGCTTCTCTTTTTGTTGACCATTCCCATTGCGATTTTGTCTAACCTTATCCGCGTGCCGATTCTTATTCTTGTGTCCCAATATTGGGGGCTTGAGGCAGCGGCGCCAGACACGTTAGTCCATACCGGATCCGGTTTTCTGGTTTTTGTCGCGGGTATTATACTGCTTGTTGCCGCTTCACGAATACTTGGGGAGAGTGAGGAATGAAGGCGCGTTATCTGACGGTCATACTACTACTTTTGTTAGCCGCCGTTGCTGTTCGACTCGTCAGTTACGACACCTACAACAATCCGGAGCAGGGACTGTCTGCCATCTCTCGTGTCCCCTTACAGTTTGGGAGGTGGCAGGGGCAAGATATGCCGCTTGAGGAAAATATTTATGAAATCCTTGAGACTCGTTCTATTATCCACAGGACATATGTCAGCCCCTCTGGGGAGAAGGTTTTTCTATCTCTTGTCTATTACACCGAAACTAAGGTCGATTTTCATGCTCCGGAGGGGTGCCTCGCGGGGCAAGGAGTGCAGGTCACCAAGGAAGAAAAATATATCGACTTGCATCCCAACGGCGAAAATGTCCGGCTAGGGCTGAATCAATTGGTGCGGAGAGAGGAGGGGCTTAATACCTTGGTCTATTATTTCTATAAGGCGGGCCATTTCCTTGGGGAGAACTACCTTCGGTTGCGATTCAATCTGGTGCTCAACAAATTGATCAGTGATGAAAAAAGCGGTTCGCTTATCCGAGTGTCAATTCCTATAGCCAATGGCCCGGAGGGCCAGGAAAAAGCAGAGGCGGCATTGACTGGTTTTCTTGAGGAGTTGTATCCGTTTCTCCTGAGATTATGAACAGTTGCCCTGTCTGACGTGTTATGATCTCCTGCTCTGATTTCATCAAAAAAAGGTTCCATGGATTCGTGGCGGCGAGGCGCAAGAAGTATCTCGCTAATCTGATCAACAGAGGGCTTAGGTTGGGAGACAATGTTCAGATCGTCGATACCTTTTTCTTTGACCCCTCCCATTGTTTTTTGATCTCCATCGGCGATAACTGTACAATTTGCCCCAACGTCCGTTTGATCGCCCATGACGCCAGCACTAAAAAGTTTCTCGGCTATACTAAGATTGGGAAGATTACCATCCATGAGAATTGCTTTATCGGGGATTCAGTCATTGTGTTGCCGAATGTGGCCATTGGCCCTGGTGCCATTGTCGGGGCGGGTTCGGTGGTCACGCGGGATATTCCCGAGGGAGTGGTGGCGGCCGGGAGTCCGGCGAAGCCCATTTGTTCGGTCTCTGAATATCTCAACAAAGTAGAAGAACAACGAGCCGGAAGGAAGATTTTTGACGAAACCTATTATATCAGCAATATTTCAGAAGAAGGCAGAGAGGAAGTACTGAAGGCCGTGACGGATAGAATCGGGTTCATTCGCTGATCGACTCAGATCGGCTGACGGCAACGGCACGAGGTTGGTTCCCCCCCCCATTATGCCCACCAGCAAAAAAACTAAAGTACTCCAAATTACCCACGATCTGGCGATAGGCGGCCTGCAGCAGGTTATAGTCAATCTCTGCCGGACCATAGACCGGTCAAAGTTTGATGTCTCGGTTCTCTGTCTGCGTGCGCTCGGAGAGTTCGTCCCTGAGGTCGAAAAATTGGGCGTAGAGGTAACACTGCTGCCGCAAAAAGAGGGAGGGGCGGATTATTTTTCTTTTCTCAAGGTGGCCAGATACCTCAAGGCGACTCGTCCGGATGTGATTCATACCCATAACACTCAACCGTTTATTGACGGGACCATGGGGGCGGTGATGAGCGGGGTGAAGACAGTCATTCATACCGACCATGCCCGTAATTTTCCGGATAAGCAGCGCTATATGTTCGCCGAGTGGCTGATGTCACAGTATGCGTATAAGATAGTCGGGGTCTCGGAGCACACGGCGGATAATTTGGCATCCTACGAAAAAATATCTAGAAAAAAGATCGTCGTCATCCCCAACGGGATTGATGGAGAAAAGTTTCAAGCCCCCTTTAACCGAGAAGCAAAAAAAGAGGAACTGGGACTCCTGTCCTCCGGCCCGATTATCGGGCTTGGGGTGCGTCTCTCGGAACAAAAAGGCATTACTTATCTTCTGAAGGCAATGCCTGCCCTGGTGGCAGAATTCCCTTCAATCATGTTGGTTGTCGCGGGAAGCGGGCCATTGCTGCCCCCCCTTCGCAACGAGGCGGAGCAATTGGGGGTAGCTCGCAATGTGCTATTTTTGGGGCCTCGCCTGGATCTCCATGAGATCATCCGACTTTTTGATGTGTATGTGCTCCCATCGCTGTGGGAGGGGTTGCCAATGGTGCTCCTTGAGGCCATGGCGGCGGGGGTGCCGATTGTGGCTACGGCTGTGGGAGGGGTCGCTACGGCTGTGCGGCATGGGGAAAATGGATTCTTGGTTGCACCACAAGATACTGTTGAACTCACGGCTTGTATTGTTCGATTGCTGCAGGACTCGAACTTGCGAGGCGAGTTTGGTGATTCGGCACTCCGCATATTCTCACAACAATTTAGCGCCAATATAATGACTGCCGCCTACGAAAAGCTCTATCTATGCCAGTGAAAAGGAGAGGTGGACCGGTCTGTTTTGGGCAGTGGATGTGCATTTTTAAGTGGAATGTTGCCGCGGTTTTTAAGCTGCATCTTCGTGCTGCAGTATGTCCCACCTTTCTGTAGGTGGAGGACATCAACAGATTGGAGCAGCATTTTCACTTAGCGGCCTGTTCTATTTGCCAGGCCAGCTCTGTAGATTGAGGAGAGTTGCCGGTGAGTAAAAAGAAATTGCTTTTTGTGTCGCCCATTCCCTTGCTTCCTGTGCACGATGGTGCCTCTCTTCGGGCCTATCAATTTATGCGTGGGTTGGCGAGCATTTCTGACCTTACCCTTCTCTGTACCGAGCCGGCAAACTCGGATTCTAAGGCCCACTTGCAGGGGCTGTGTCGGGTGTGTTTTGCACCGATGCATAGCGTGAATGGTAGTCACAAGTCGCGAGGGATTTTAGGACACCTTCAGAGGCTGATTACTCCTCCTGCTTATTATCCACCTGATCGCTGGATCCAATTTGATCCAGTTTTTTGGAGCAAGGTGCATGAGGAAAATTCCAGACACAATTTTGATGGAATCTTTTGCTTTGGCACTGCCTCTGCCGGATATGGGAGATGGGGCAAGGGGTCTGCTAATGTGGTCATTGATCATTGCGATGCCAATTCGCTTTGGCTTTTTTCGCAGACGATGAATTTTCTGCGAAAAAAAAAGATGAAAGATGCGATGTCGTCTGCGTATGATTTAATCTATGCCCTACGGTGGGAGCGTAGTTATCTATTGCCGAATCATAAGCACATTGTGATTACCGAACGAGATGCTCGATGGCTTCGCCGGAGTCTGCCTGGGGGAGGGGATGTCTTCGTGGTGGAGAATGGTGTAGATACGGACTATTTTCACCCGGATTTAGTCTCCCCCGGAGGGAACCAAAGCCTGATTGTATTCTTCGGAGTCATGAACTATTCACCAAACCACGATGCGGTGTGCTATTTCATTAAGAATATTTTACCGCTTATCCATGAAAAGAAACCGGAAGCTATTTTTCGCATTATTGGCCGGAATCCTCGGGAAGAACTCTTATTGCTTGCCGCAGCGTCAAAAAATGTGGAGGTCCTTGGAGAAGTTGACGACATCCGCAAGTACTTGAGAGGGGCACGTGTGTTTGTGTGCCCGATGCGTGAGGGGGCAGGGATGAAAAACAAAGTGCTCGAGTCGATGGCGATGGCGATTCCGGTCGTTTCGACTCGGGAGGGTGTTGAAGGTATCCGTTTTGATGGCGGCAAGATGGGGTTTGTCGCGGACGACCCAAAGTTTTTTGCGGATCGTGTAATTGCCTTGATGTGTAGCGATAGCGCCTGGGGAGATTTCTCCACTCGCGCAAGAAGCATGGTCGTGGAAGAATATTCTTGGGCAGAGAAAGCCAAGAAATTGGCTGAGGTAATTTTTTGAATAAGGAGGGGCGATTTGACAAATAGTAAACCGGTTAATGCCTATTGGGGGCATCACAAATGTGCTTCTACCTGGATCAACAATATCCTGGGAAGAATTTTCTTGGACAGCGGCCAAATATATACCCCTGTTTTTACTAGTCAAGGTTTTGGAGAGGATCTGCCGGGGTTCCTTGAGAAACAAAAGACGGATTTTCTTGGCTACATGAATGCTGATTTTGACCATGTGCGCCGTGCTAATATTGGGAAAAGTTTTCACGTGGTCCGCGACCCTAGAGATATTGTGGTGTCCGGTTATTTTTCCCATTTACACAGCCATTCGGTCGAAGGGTGGCCAGAGCTTGCCGAGCATAGAGAGCAGTTGAAGGCTGTCAGCAAGGATGAGGGCCTGAAATTGGAGATGGAGTTTGAGCGTCAGTTCTTCGAGCATATGCAGAAGTGGAATTATGAGCAGACAAATGTTCTGGAGCTTAAAATGGAGGATTTAACAGTCCGCCCTTTCGAAGGATTTCTGCAAATATTTGAATTTATTGAACTTATTGACGAGAATGATTTGTCGACGAAAAAAAGGATCAAAGATTTAGGAATTGTTTTGGCATGTAAGATTCGCCGTAGAATCGGTTCTCTTTTCCCCTTTACCCCTCGTCTTGCCAGGTTTCCTGGCGAAAGGATTTTGGGAGCTGTTTACGAAAAACGATTCTCAAAGCTGGCCAAGGGGCGCAAAAAGGGGCAAGAAGATGCAACAAATCATTTCCGGAAGGGAGTAAAGGGGGATTGGAAAAATCATTTCACGGACCAACATAAAGCTTATTTTAAGCGGGACTTTAACGATCTTCTGCTGAAGTTGGGCTATGAAAATGATGGGGATTGGTGAACCGGCATCACCTTACGTTGAACGGCGTTGAGTGGCAGTTTGTCACTTTCAATCACTACGCTGAGGGGTCAAAGTAAATTGCTTAAAGTCGAATTGCAGGTCGGGACGGACATTGCTTTAAGAGCCTATTGCCAGGGAGGCTTAGCTAGTGACAACGTCTATAGAGCGTAATATTGCAAAAAGCGTCTCATGGTTTGGGTTGTTTAAACTTGGGAGCCAAGCGTTTTCCTGGGTAGTTACCATAGCGGTTGCTAAAATTCTCATGCCGGAGGACTACGGGTTGATGGCCATGTCAAGCATCCTCACCGGCTATGCTGAGATGTTCAATGAATTGGGCCTCGCCAACGCCATCATCCAGAAAAAAGATGTCACTCAGCGGGATATATCATCGGTATTTTGGTTTTCGGTTGGGGTTTCACTAGTGTTAGCGGCTAGTTGTTTCCCTTTGGCCCATCTTACAGCGTTTATTATGCATGATCCACGGGTCATTCCGTTGACGATGACTGCTTCGGTAATATTTTTGACCAATGGACTGCAAATTATCCCGATGGCTCTAATTAAACGGGATTTGGGATTTAAGAAACTAGGGGGAATTGAACTCTTTTCCACCATTTTCTCTTGCGCTGTTATGTATGTATTGGCGCGGACTGGGGTGGGCGTCTGGACCCTTATTCTCGGCAGGATTGCACGCTCTGTCATCTGCCTCTTTTTGGTATACTGGCGCCTGCGGTGGTTTCCTGCACTGCATTTTCAATTTTCGGAGGCAAAGGCCTACCTCCGTTTCGGAATTATCATTGCTCTGGGGCGATCGCTTTTCTATCTTTGGGAGAAATCCGATCGTTTTTTTGCGGGGCGGGTTTGGACGAGCCAATTACTTGGGTACTATACCTTTGCTCTGCAATTAGCTCAACTCCCAACTGAGAAGATCGTTAACCTCATTAATCAAGTTTCCTTTCCGGCCTTGGCCCGAGTTCAAGGTAGTGTTCAAGAGTTCAACCGATTGTATCTTAATATAACTAAGGTGACGGCGCTGCTTGTCCTCCCCATGTTCCTCATGGGTTTTTTTCTTGGCGATAGCCTCATCCGTAACTTGCTTAATGAGAAGTGGTTTTCCACTATCCCGCTATTTAGGTATTTGTGTCTTTCCCAAATATTTTTAGCGATGAATGCCATAAACAACCAAGTTCACACCGCACAGGGAAGGCCAGGTTTGTCGTTATTGTTCAATTTCCTAAACGCAATCGTTATGCCGGTATCGTTTTTTGTTGCGGTTCCTTATGGCCTTCACGCCATGATTTTTCCGTGGCTCGGAACTTATACCCTAGTATGTATAGGGTGGACGTTGATGACAATTCGTTTTCTTGGTATTCCACTGTTAGCCTATTGCCAAGCCCTTTCTGCTCCTGTGCTTGCTTCTGCCACAATGTCTCTGGTTGTCTGCGGGGCAAGTTGGTCGATGTGTCGAAATTTTTCACTTCAGGGATCCATGTCACAACTTTTAATAACCGTCGCTAGTGGTCTTTTTGCCTACTGGCTACACCTGTGGTTGTTTAACCGCTCTCTACTTGCAAACATAAGGGGTATCTTGTCCCCGACAACTGAAAGAACATGAACTGATTGCCATGTATCACATTTTGTTTATCAAGCCTGGGCCTGTTTTTGCCATAGACTCCGCGAGATACAATGAACTCTCAAAGAGATTCGGTGGAGCTATTATTACTTCATCGCCAACCAAGGAATGCCTCCAAACCCACCAAGTGGGAACGTTTGATTTTTATTGCCATTCGTTTGAAAGAGATAGACGGTTCAGAAGTACAGTTCTTTTCTTTCTGAGGACTATTCTTCTCTCCATCAAATGGAGATTTGGCGGTAGGAAGTTTGATTTAGTGGTGACCTATGATCCACTCAAAACAGGGTTCATCGGCGCCGTTTGCTCGCTCATCCTCGGGTGCCGGTTCGCACCGGAAGTCAATGGCGTTTATACCTCTCCGGCCGTGTATCTGGATGACGGAGCTCGTTTAATCACCAAAATAAAACAGAAGTTTTATCCTTTGCTAGAAGCTCTTGTTTTATGGAGGGCCGATGGGGTTAAGTTTCTTTTTCCTGAGCAGGGGAAGCCGTTTCAACGGATACTTAAGGGCAAAGTTATTCATTGGTTCGCTAATAGAATCAACCTGGAAGCGTTCTTGAAAGAAGAAGTCCACGATCCCGGCAATGAGATCCTTTTTGTCGGATTCCCTTTCTATCTGAAAGGAGTAGACATTCTGATCAGAGCGTTTAAGTCGATTGCGGAAGAATTTCCGGGATGGCATTTGAAGATTCTTGGTTGGTACCCAGACACAACTTATCTCTACGATGCCATTGATGGCCATCCTCAAATTGTCTTTCACCCTCCTGTGATGCATGATGAGATGCCAAGACATATGAGAGAGTGTTCCATCTTTGTTCTTCCCTCACGGTCTGAGGCGATGGGGCGTGTATTAGTAGAGGCAATGGCATCAGGGAAAGCACGAATAGGAGCTTGTGTTGATGGGATACCAACGGTCATCAAAGATGGAGAGGACGGGCTTTTGTTTCGAGCGGAGGACTCGGGTGATCTTGCGGATAAATTAAGAATCCTGATGATGGATACTGGGCTTCGGCAACGACTTGGAGCCGCTGGACGGGAAAGAGCAAAGATGGAGTTCTGTACGAATGTATATTATGAAAAGTTGTTGGATTTCTATCAACGGGTGATAACGGGCCAAAATGGTTAGTTTTTGTCAAGTGGCCATTGAGATGCCGTTGCAGGATCCCTCCTCAAGTTCTCTCACTGTATATGAGTGCACCCAGAGGACAAACATATCACATTTTGCCTCTCTTTGCGTTCCTCATGATGCATAATAAAAATTTTTTGTCTATTCCCTCCGGCCCCGCCCTAGGAAAAGTGGAGGAGGTAGCGAACAAAACTAATGCATGGTTTGCATGGACTATCGCATATCTTATCGTTGATTTTGCTCGTCCTCAAGGCTTGCTTCATCTTGAGGCCTTACGTCCGGGGATGGCGACCATTTTGGTGCTGGCAGGCTACTGCCTTTCTCGGGGCTGCTTCTATTTTAATGTTCCTACGATCCGAATATTATGGTTTTTCCTGTTTTTGTTGACGGTGCACGTTCCATTTGCTCACAATAACTTTTGGGCCTACAAGACTGCCGAATCTTTTTTGCTATTTTTCCCGTTTATACTGTCGATCCTGTATTGTGTGGTGACACTAAGAAGGCTTATTCTGCTTGTTGATATAATAATTTCTACTATGGCCTACATGTCAATCTGGGGTCTTTTGCATGGGGGGCGGGGAGGGGGCGGGTACTTTACGGATGAAAATGACTTGGCGCTTTTCGTGGTTTTTGTGATGCCATTTTGTTATTTCCTTTTATTCTCGGGGGCGAAAAAAACCAAAAAAGTTTTTTATCTCGCCACCTTGCTGATTGGTCTTGCTGCTATTGTCGCAACTAGGTCACGGGGGGGGATAGTTGGATTATGCGTGATAACCATTGGGATTTGGCTGTTTAGTAAACGGAAAGTAGTATCTCTTGTTTTGATCGGGGTGCTGGCTGCTTTTATGGTATTCCTTGGGGATGCAAAGTATTGGCAAGAGATGGCGACTGCGGCTGATCCCAACGAGAGTACAGCATCGGCCCGACTTGAATCTTGGGTGTCAGGATGGAGGATGTTTTTGGACAATCCATTGGGCGTCGGAGGAAATAATTTTTTGGTACGTTTCCCCGAATACCAGACTGAATGGTTCAAGCGAGGGATGTGGGGGAGGGTTGCCCATTCTATATGGTTCACACTTATTCCAGAACTAGGCATCCCTGGAATTATTCTGTACCTTTCTCTTACGATCAAGAATTTCAAAAATATTTTCTTGCTCCAGCGTTTGCCAATAGATGAGAAGTCCCCCGACAGTTATTTGAAAGCTCTCCCCCCCGCTTTTATCTGTAGTATCTTAGGGTACTTTGCCTGTGGCACATTTCTTTCTGTCTTGTATTACCCATATTATTGGTACCTTACAGCAATTATAGTCATTGCGGTGCGTCTTGGGCAGGAGGCAGTGGAGCATAAAGGGAGCAGTGCCATATTGAAACCGGTAACACGTATTGTGGCAGGCGGCGAAGCAGTTTGATTGCGATAGTCCTTTGTATCCAAGGTGGGGGCGGGATGTGATCAAGATTAAGGCTGTCGGAGACATATGCCCTGGAGATAAGGCGCTCATGGGGCTTGGTGTGCGGAGTGAATCCGAACGCCAAGGATGTGATTTTTTCTTTGAGCACGCGCGAGGTATATTTCATGATGCAGATGTGGTGATTGGTAATCTCGAGGGACTTCTGCACGAGCCAATGGGAGTTGAAAGTCAACCGCTCCCTTTTTGCGGATCCCCCTCGTTCGCCGAGGCAATGAAACGAGCAGGGATTACGCTCGTGACAGTTGCGAACAACCATACACTTGAGCATGGATCATGTATTTTTGAGGAGACTGTTTCTTTACTCGAGAAATCTGGTGTCTCGGTTTGCGGTTTGCGGTGCCAGGAGGGAATATATCACTCTAAGCCGGTTATTCTAGAGATTAAGGCAAAAAAGATAGGATTTCTCGCCTACAACTGGGTCGGGGTCGATAAGTTCCCTGAGTCCGACAGGCATATTGCCCAATCCCGTAATAGTTTAGTCAACTATACTTGGAATCGGGACGTTCAGCTTGTCGCGACTCCAGGACAGGCCAATGCCAATTTGATCAGTGATGTCAGATTGCTCAAACAGGAAGTGGACTACGTGGTTTTACTGCCGCATTGGGGGTATGAATTTGTTCACTATCCTCCCCTTGGTGTCATTCAGGAGGCGAAATCATTTATTGAGGCTGGTGCTGATATGATTATTGGGAGCCACCCCCACGTGCTACAGGGGATGGAGTATTTCTCTGGGAAGCCTGTCTTCTATAGTCTTGGCAATTTTATTTTCGATTTTCGTCCCCGTAGCCTCAGGTATACTGCGATTCTTTCCACAGAGATCTCAGATGATTGGTCTGTGAATTACTACTTCTCACCTTTCATCATCGGGAAAAATTTTCAACCGAGACCAGCTAAAGGAAGAGATGCTCGTTGTATTCAAGAAATTCTAGGAAAATATATTGATATCAGAGATAATCATGGTGAATCTCTGAACGATGACTGTGTATACAGAGAATATGAGAAGAGATACAATAGACTTAAGTTGCAGAACATTATTTATCATTTCACTTTATTGCCATCTCATCCTAGTCTAGGAAAAGTCATTATGAGAAAATTTTTTAGTGCAGTCTGTCTTGCCAAATCTAGGTTGCAAGGGAATAAAATCCGTTGGTAGCCTTTGGTATGGATACAGGACTGCGTATCTTGCATCTCATTTCAGGTGATTTGTGGGCCGGGGCAGAAATGCAGGCTTTTCAAACACTGATCGGCCTGAAAGCGCATTCTAATCTTAAGCTTTGTTGTGTCCTTTTTAATGAAGGCATCCTTGCGCAGAAGTTGCGTAAAGCAGGGGTTGAGATTGAAGTCATCCCTGAAAAGGAGAATAACTTTCTTAATATTGCTTATATTCTTTCTTCCCTTGTCAGAAAATTTCATCCTGATGTCCTTCATGTTCACCATATCAAAGAACATTTCATCGGTATTTTAGTCAGGATTCTAACGAGGTCATCATTTCCGTTGTTGAGGACCATGCATGGCTTGAGTGGGGTGCCTCCTCACCTTCCATTGGGGAAGCGCATCCGTTCCTCGGTCGTTGTCGGACTGGACCATCGTCTTTTGCGGAATTGCTGTCAGGGGATCATCGCGGTTTCTCGAGAATTAGAAGAAAACCTGAGACGACGGAATGTTCTTGGTCGTATATGGCACATCCCGAATGCCCTTGAGTTGAGTTCCCCCTTTTTTCAGTCGCAAGATGAACAACGGCGGATGGCATTGCGACGCGAATTTGGTGTGGAGGAGTTGTTTTGGATTTGTATCCCAGCGAGACTGGCTGCCCCAAAGAATCTAGGGTTAATTGTCGATGCTGCTGTTATTTTACGTAATAATGGCCTGAATTTTCGTGTGTCGGTTTTTGGGGATGGGCCTCTGCGGGATAATATCAACAGCTATATCATTGAGCGAGGCATGGAGGATTCAGTTGTTCTCCATGGTTTTAGGCCGGATATCTTAGAGCTTGTTAGTGCGGCAGATCTTTTTGTTCTCTGTTCTAGTCACGAAGGCCTTCCCATGGCTTTGCTTGAGGCCATGGCCCTTCAGAAGCCGGTTGTTTGCACTGCTGTCGGAGGAATGAAAGAGGTCGTTCATGATGGAGAGAACGGGCTCCTTGTCTCTCCTGGGGTTCCTCATGAGCTTGCCATGGCGATTACAAGAATTATGCAAGATGCTACTTTGTCACAAGAACTCGCTATCAACGCCAGAAGAACCATCGAGCAGAAATATTCGATTTCAAAGGCCTGTCAATCACTTTGCTCTGTATATCAAGAGATGGCCGGACCGCAACATGGGAGTGGGCGTGGGCGGTAGGATCTGGATAACCTGGGAAACACAACGGAGGTCACTAGAACTCGCCCGGAAGTTTGGCTGCAGGCTATTCTTGTTCGATTTTCCGGGAAAGACTCGTTACTTCAAGTGCGTATGGTATACGATTGCTACTCTCATTAGAGAGAAGCCTTCAATTGTTTTTGCTCAAAACCCCTCAATGAATCTAGCATTTCTTGTGTGCTTATACAATTTATTGTCCGGAGTGCCAGTTGTTATTGATCGGCATACGACGTTTATGCTGGGACGAAAGTATAAGAACTCACCATCGGTCTTATTATTTAAGGTTCTTCATCGTCTTACCATAAAAATGGCAACTTTGACAATCGTTACTAATCAATTTCTTGCTGATATAGTTGAAGGCTCTGGAGGGAGAGCTTTTGTGTTGCCTGATAAATTACCTGATTTGAATCCTACAGAAATATTGCCGCTTGAAGGTGATAAAAAGATATTAATGATCTCATCATGTGCAAAAGATGAACCGATTGCCGAAGTTTTAGACGCGATTCGTTTAATTGACGACGAATCAATTACACTTTACATAACTGGGAATAGTAATAAGCTTGATAGAAATATCGTTGAGAGAGCGCCAAAAAATGTTGTATTTACCGGGTTCCTCCCAGAACATAATTTTATTAACTATCTGTTTTCAGTAGATTGCATCATGGCGCTGACCACATCTGAGTACTGTATGCTGTGTGGTTGCTATGAAGCGGTTGCAGTGAAAAAGCCGCTAATAACTTCTAACAAGATTGTACTTGTAGAATATTTTTCAAAAGCAATTTTTGTTGATGATAGTCCAAAATCAATTGCTAATGGAATAAATTTTACTTTTTCTAATATAGATAATATTAGAATCGATATTGATTCACTTGGTAGTATCATTTCCAATGATTGGGAAAATAGATACAATGAAATCGAGATATATATAAAAAAATTGGAGAAAAATTATCATTAATATTAGTAATGATATAATAATATATCGAGATTATATAGATTGTTTTCTCAGTGATATTGGTGATGAGAAAAAATATTTTAATATTACTCGCGAAAGAATAGAGCAATGGGAGTTTGTTGGGGTCGAGTTGTGCGAAAACAAGATCATCGCTATTGCTGGTCTCGAGAAGAAGCTGGGAATTATTAGAGGGAATTTGATACTCAAAAAAACATTTCATGGCAAGGGGTTAGGAAAGAGAATAGTTGCAGAATTGATAACCGAGGCAGCGAGAAAACGATACCCGTTCATAATGGCAGTGATAAGTGATCAAAATCTTGGATCTGTAACGCTTCACAAAAAGATTGGCTACAGGCTTATAGGAACACGGCAAAATCTATCATATTATGTGCTGCCCCTTACATGTGTGGGCAAATTGTTGTGCGCATCACTTAACGCTATATTCCCTTTGTTTTTACTCATAGACTTAGTTCGGAGATAGGTCGGGCCAAATCAGCGAAGTTTGTTGATCCAATCAATGATGACGCAGTAGGAAGTAATTTGGAGTCACGAGATGATCGGTATCTTTCACACTAAATCGGGAGCGCTGGATATTGATGGCTATCAGAGTCAGATTCTATCCGGAGGCGGTAGTAGGAAGCTTTTTTTTGTCGGCGAACTGTACGACAAGAATGCGGAGTGCGTATTGCGCTCCGTTCTGGGCTCTGAAGATGCACACCGCATTCTGGCAACGCTTAGTGGACAATTTTTGATCGTAATTTTTGATGATTCCCAAAAAAGACTTAAAGTTTTTCGGGATCAGTTTGGGCAAGTTCCTGTTTACTACGCTCAAGAAGGCGATTTTTTGCTCTTTTCCGATAGCATTCGGGCAATCTCTAATCGTCTTGCCCATGGCACTCAACTTGACCGCACCAAAGTCGGGGAGTATTTAGTTTTTAGGTGGCTTGCGGCGGATCAGACTTTTTTTGGAGGAGTCAAGAGACTTATTGCTGGAAACTATTTGTCGATCTCCACGTCTGAGTGTTTGCGCGTAGAACCATTTTATCACTTTTTGTACAGGCCACAAAAAACAGGGGTGGACAGCGGAGAGAGCTTTGAAAAGTTTTTTTTAGAGTCTTTGTCGCGCCAGTTAGAGGCGAGAGATCCTCGAACCCTGGGGGTCCTCTCAAGTGGTGGGTTGGACTCGGGAATTTTGGTTGCCTGTGCCGCTAAACTTTTGGGAAAGGGGCTTCGCACTTTTTTGGTGGCTTGCGATGAGTATGAAAATAATCGGATAGAAGATGTCCAACTTATATCAGAGACTTTCGGAACAAGACATGCCACGGTATTTGTGGACGGGAGGAGATATGCAGACTCTCTGCCGCGCACCATTCTGTTAAATGAAGATCCATTAAATCACCCGAGTTCAGTACTGCGTTTTTGTCTGTACAGTGACATTCGTGGAGAGGTTGACCATGTGTTGTCTGGAGAAGGGGCTGATTGTCTGTACTGCGGATATTATATCTTTAGCCTTCTCGGGGGGCTTTGCGGTAAGTGTGTGGAAAGTCCATTGGTTCGTAGGTTAGCACGCATGGTCCCTTCGTTGCCTGAGCATCCTTCTTTACTGCGGTATGTAGAGAAAATTATGACACTGTTGCGGACCGACACCAGGGAGTTTGTGACGTTTCACGATGTTCTCGGGGCAAATATCCCAGCGGAAGTAGTTAAGATGCTTGATCGGTCGGTGTTTGCTCCGATTGGCACTAGATTGCTCGAATTTATGAATAAATACGACAGAAGCAATCAGCTTGATGGAATCTTGGAACTTTATCAGACATGGTATCTGCATGAAGCATTGGAAACTATTTACAAACTAGCGATAGAAACCAACGTGTGGCACCAGCACACATTTATTGATAGGTGTTTGGTTGAATATTTTAACGGATTGCCGTGGCGAAAGAGAAATAAGTTTGGGACAAGAAAGTATCAGGTCAGGCTTCTTGCCCAAAAATATTTACCAAAGCCTTACGTGGTGCAGCGAAAAGAAGGCTTCGGAGTCCCTCTGCGGAAATGGTTTCAAGATAAGCAAGGGTTGGGTAGATATATCGAAGTGTTGAGAGATACTCAATTCCGCAATCGGAATATATTTGACGGAATATTCATGCGAAATATGCTAGCGAAATGGGATCGTGGCGAGTTGTCCTCAGACGAGTGTGAGCGCCTATTATGGCCGGTGATCAACGTTGAGCTTTGGTGTCGGCTGTTTTTAGATGGTGGTGCAGGCATACCATGAAATCGAAACTTGAGGACTTTTATCAAAAAACTCCAGTCTGGGTGCAGAATCTACTGATTTCGCTATACGGGCTAAAGCTGAAGAGAAGGCGTTACTCTGGGAATTACTCCAGATACTACAAGAATGTGGTCGCGCAGAGTAAATTTGATCGTTCACAATTAGATAACTTTGTTCAAGAAAATTTAACCAAATTAATTTGCGATGCTGTGTCTAATGTCCCTTATTATCGGGATATGTTTAAGAAAGAAAAAATACGGGCGAACCGGCCATGGAGTATACACGATCTTCGGGGGCTCCCGTTGCTTGAGAAACAGGTGATACGCGCAAATCCTCCCCTCTTTTTTAATGAACGATACAATAAATCGCAGTGTCACAGTATCCACACCACCGGAACGACTGGCACACCTCTTGAGATTTTTTGTACAGATGACGCCCGGCAACACAATTTTGCCTATTTTGATAGGTTTCTGGCTAGTGTTGGTATAAATCATTTCGGCAGGCGAGCCACTCTCTGGGGGCGTATTGTGGTGCCTTCTCATCAAGAAACCCCTCCGTTTTGGCGCTATAGCCGTTTTGTTAACAATCTTTTGATGTCCTCCTACCATTTGAGTAACCGCAATATCCCTGCTTATATCAATAAGCTGCAGGAATTCCAGCCGGATTATATTGACGCCTATCCTTCCAGCATTCATGCGATTGCCCAGTACGCTATTGAAAATGGGATTTCAATCAACAGCATTACTAAGGGGATCACCACATCAGCTGAAACTCTTTTTCCTGAGCAGAGGGAGAGCATTGAGAAGGCATTCGGAGTTCCAGTTTATGACCAGTATGGGTGTGCAGAGATGGCAGTATTTATTGGTCAGTGTCGAGAAGGTAGGTATCATATTCATGAAGATTATGGTATTGTGGAGTTGATTAATCATGATGGTAATCCAGCTCTTCCCGGAGAGGAGGCTGAAATTGTCTGCACAGGTTTTATTAACCCAATCATGCCCCTGATTCGTTACGCAATAGGCGACATGGCTGTCCTTTCTTCTTCCCGATGCCCCTGTGGTAGTCCTTTTCAAGCATTAGACAAAATTATTGGCCGTATGGATGATGTCATCCTGACGCCGGACGGTAGGAAGATTGGGCGGCTAAGCCCAGTATTAAAAGGGTTTCCTGTTCATGGAGCCCAGTACATCCAGGAAAGCGCTGATTCAATACGCGTTCTGCTAGTTAAAGGTCCCGAGTTCTCCGAGGAGGACGCAAAAAATATTGTTCAAGAACTGCAAAAAAGATTGGGACCGTTGATGACTGTTGAGTTGGAATATACTTCTCAAATTCCACGTGGGGCGAGGGGGAAGTATCGGAATATCATTTCACGGATGGGTGGCATCCAGGTTGCACACAGTCAATAGTGGAGACCCGCTATGCCATTATTCATCATAAAGAAGGGAGGTAGTACTATGTCCTTTAGAAAAGTTATTCCCGTGTTTTTTGTATATGCTGTGTTGGCCATCTCGTGTGAAGGCGCTATGGCTCGAACCATCTATGTCGACAATACCCTGGCGACAAATTGTACGACCAGCAATTATTCGATTGATAGTCGTGCTTGCAGTGGAGTCGATGGATTATCCTACAAGTCGATCCAGGAAGCTCTAGATGCTATGCAGGTTGGTGATGAGATTGTGCTGCGGGGAGGCACTTATCAAGAGGGGCATATTAGGATTAATTATAAGAAAAGTGGAATCTCATGGAGTCCTGGGCAGTTTAATACCTTGCGATCCTATGACGGCGAGTGGGCCATACTCGACGGTCAGAACGGGGGGGGGAGCGGTGGCACAAATGGGTTAAGAGTAGGTGCAGACCAAAATTCTGCATGTGTGTTGGGGCTTACCACAGCTGACACAGCAGGCACTTACGACTTGAAATATTGGAAATTTGAGCGGTTGGAAATAAAAAATGGGTCCAGTGCCGATGGCTCTACTGGTGTTGGCTTTGCTGGAAATGGAGGGCCGTTTATTTTCCGCTATGTCTATATACATGACAATCTGGCGCTTTCCGGTTCGAGTAATCCTGGGGGCCTTCAGGGGCAGGTATGGAAGGACTCGCTTGTAGAGTACTCAGTCTTCGAACGAAATGGCTGCTCCCTCGACAACCACAACTGCGCGGATATAAACATATTTAGCGACTATAAGCCTGATACCATTGCGCAATTTGGCTATAACGATTCAGGTCATTCAATTATGCGCAATGAATTTCGGTATAATATTTTTGTCGGCTCGCCTGTGGGCATCAAGTACAAACAAGACCAATTTTTGACTGGCAGAAATCCAGCGGGTGGGTACCCTTTGACTGATACATTTAAACATTACGGAGATAAAGTCCATCACAATATTTTCCAGGGTAACATCAGCTGTGGAATTGATGCACGCCAGGATTTTATCCAACTATACAATAATATTTTTGATTCATCGCATTCAGCAATTTTTGTTGGCGAGGGCGATACTCGGTCGATCTATAAAGCTGTTGTCTATAACAACACGATCTTGTCTCCAGTTGCCAATGGAATTTGGCGTGTGCATCAGGATAGCTATACTTTCCAGCCGGTGGAGTATTATGGTTACGATTTTAATAATATATTGGATAGTGTCAATGATGGGTGGAACTGGAGTGATATTGCGCTTGGCGCTATTAAATTTACAACACGGTCGCCCAACTTTAGCAACTATGTTTCTGACCGGAATTATTTCTACCGCCCTGGAAAGGCAAATATCAAAGACTTGAACGGTACCTTTGTCGAGTGCTTCGGGACTGATCGTTTGACAGTGGCGGACATGGAAGCTAGGTACCCAGGCACAAATCTGTTCAGAGAGGAATTTAATCAAAATTCCCCCCTCTACAAAGGGGAAACAGGTACCGAAAAGTATAAAACCGTAGCCAATCATCTTGTGGAAGGTGCCCTTACGGTCGCGGATGGGGGACGTGGCGGAATCCATCCGTATCTGCCAAATGTACAAATTCCATCTTACATTGGCGCCGCCAACCCGGCAATGGATAGCGGGAAAAATTGGGATCCAACCCAGCCTGCTCCTGATGATGCGGGCTGGGTGGATTATGTTTCCAAGTTGAAGTTTACTTTGATCCCGCCATCTCTCTTGAATATCAATATCAAATAATATTTTTCCACCTCAATTTCTCATTCTGGCACGGGCGGGAGAAATCCTTCCGTGCCAGAATTATTGCAGGTTGCCAACACTAACACTCATGTAGGATAATATGGCTGTTTGGTTATGGTTGGTCGCAGTCCTGAGGTAATGTCCCGCAGAATGAATTCTTCTTACTTCTCCCTCCCCATTAAGCGTATTCTTTGTCAGCTGATTTTTTCTTCTGGTTTTGCTAATCGAAAAATTAATCGATTGTCCAAATATAGTACTCTCATCTTGATGTACCATCGTGTTTTGCCTGGAGTGAATGCCGGTTCAATGGATTTGCAGATCGAGCCGGGTATGTATGTCTCAGTAGAGTCTTTCTCCCAACATCTAGAGTACCTTTCCACTCACTTCGACATTCTTCCATTACGGGATATTGCGGGTGCCTCTTCGTTGCCCCTGAGCAAGCAAGGTAAGCCGTGTTGTGCAATCACCTTTGATGACGGCTGGCTCGATTTTTTGTTGCATGCCGTTCCTCATCTTTTGCAATACAATGTCCCGGCCACGGTATTCCTTCCAACTAACTTTATCGGTACCGATAAAGTTTTCTGGACCGATACTGTCGCGGCGCTGTTCTCTTGTAAAGACAAGAGGCAACGCTTGCTGGCGGCAGCGGTCGAGATTGACCAGTTGCGAGCCAATTGTGTGACTCAATGTCTATTGCAAGCAGATGCAAGAAGCGAAGAAAGGAGGCTCGACCAAGTTATTACTGGACTAAAACGCCATTGTGCCGCCGAGATTTATTGTGCCTTGGACGAGTTACGAGGCATTGTTGGGGAGGTAACCTCTACTAAGCAGAGAGTATTTCTCAATTGGGATGAAGTCCGATCCCTCAAGGAAACAGGGTTGATTACCTTCGGTTCCCACACGGCAGATCATAACATCCTGACAACAATCCAGCCCAGAGAGGTCCGTTGCGAGTTGGATCTGTCCAGAGAAAAACTGATTGCCGAAAGAGCAGTGTCTCCTGACGAGCCTTTGTTTTTTTGCTACCCAAACGGCAATGCGACTCACGAGATTGCCGCTATGGTTAAGTCTGCCAACTATGCCGCTGCTGTGACTACCAGGAAGGGCTGGAATGAGCGAAGTGAGAACTGTTTTCTTCTGAAACGTGTGGGCCTTCACCAGGATATGAGTTCCACCAAGGCTATGTTTGCCTGCCGGTTGGCTGAGTACATTTGATTTCATCCCTCTGTCCGGGTGCGTTGACCTTTAACTTCATTAGTGATACCGTAAAACGGCAGCTCTCCATATCGAATTGGGGATGCGGGATGCATCATTGTTAATTTATTTTATAATCAGCCACATATAGATATGCTTGTTATTATCTTCCTTCTATCAGTCCTCGGTGTCGGGTATGCCTATTTCGGCTACCCCCTCTCATTGTATCTAATCCAGTTATTCCATAACAGAGTTGTCAGGAGAGAGGCGATACAGCCCCAGGTAACCCTCATAATTACGGCCTTTAACGAGGGGAAGCGAATACGGGAAAAACTGGAGAATGTCCAGGCTCTCTCCTACCGCAAAGATCGCCTGCAGATTCTTGTGGCGTCTGACGGTTCTACCGATGACACGAACACCATTGTTCGAGAGTTCGCAGGCGTCGGAATTGAACTGTTAGACATAACGCCTCGACAAGGTAAAGAAAACGCCCAAAAAGAGGGGGTAAAGTCAGCATCGGGCCAGATCCTTATATTTTCCGACGTGGCGACCCGGATGGATACTGATGCCATTGACAAGGTGGTCCGCAACTTTGCTGACCCGACGGTGGGCAGTGTCAGCAGCGAGGATCGGTTGATTGGCGTGGATGGCAGACCTAGTGGCGAGGGGGCCTATGTGCGCTATGAAATGTGGTTGCGCCGATTGGAGTCCGGAGTGAATACGTTGGTAGGTTTGAGCGGATCCTTTTTTGCGGCCCGCCGTGAGGTGTGTCAGGATTTCGCAGGGGATGTGCAAAGTGACTTTCGGACTTTGCTCACCAGTGTCCGGCTAGGCTACCGCGGGGTCAGCGACCCGGAAGTAATTGGTTACTATAAAGATATTGCCGATGAAAAAAGGGAGTTTGAACGTAAGGTTCGGACTGTCCTCCGGGGGATCACAGTGTTTTTTCGTCATGCCGAGTTCCTGAATCCCTTCCGGTACGGTCTATTTGCTTATCAATACTTCTGCCACAAACTATTGCGGTGGTCCGTCCCGCTTTTTCTTCTAGTCGCTTTCGGGGCTAATCTGTTCCTCATCGGCTCAGGTGGGCATTATGTATTTTTTTTACTTTGTCAGGCAGTCTTCTATGGAACCGCTTGGTACGCGTGGTCGCAGGGATGTGTTTCCTCACGACTCTTTAAAATTCCTATGTATTTTGTCATGGCTAATTATGCCATTCTAGTTGCCTGGTGGAAATTCGCAAAAGGGCAGAGGGTAGTGCTCTGGACACCTTCAGAGCGATAGTGTTGTTTCTGTGAAAAGCTGTCTTGACAGATTGAGCTCATTTTATGGATCATGGGTTTGATCGGGAAAATACGGAGCGCTTAAAAGGAGAAGCTATGTGCGGAATTGTGGGCTATGTCGGTAAGAAACGGGTGGTGCCGATCATTATTGAGGGTCTTAAGCGTCTGGAATATCGTGGTTACGACTCGGCCGGGATTGTCTACTTTGAAGATGGCAAACTCCAGAAGCATCGCTGCAAGGGCAAGCTCGCGAACCTCGAAGACTTGATGGAGGAGATTAGGACGGACAGTCATATCGGCCTCGGTCACACCCGCTGGGCGACCCACGGCCCACCATCAGAAGTCAATGCCCATCCCCACAGCGATTGCACTGGTGATTTGGTCTTGGTGCATAACGGTATCATCGAGAACTATCACTCGCTACGTGAAGAGTTGCAGGCCAAAGGCCATACTTTCACCTCGGCCACCGACACAGAGGTCTTGGCCCATCTCATCGAGGAGAGCCTAGATGGGGATCTGGTGGAGGCGGTTCGGAAGGCAGTGCGCCGGGTGGAAGGCTCTTATGCGCTAGGTGTCATGTGGGCCAGTCAGCCAGACCGGCTGGTGGCGGTTCGCAACCAAAGTCCTTTGGTGTTGGGCATAAAAGAGGACAGTGGTTGTTTCATGGCCTCTGATATCCCGGCCCTGCTGCCCTATACCAAGGAGGTGATTTTTCTTGATGATCAGGAGATGGCCGTCCTCAAACAGGATTCGTGGCAAGTAATGCATATCGATAGCGGGCTCCCTCTTGACAAAGAGGTCAAGACGATCGACTGGAATGCCGGCATGGCAGAGAAGGCGGGATACCGCCACTTCATGCTGAAGGAGATATACGAACAGCCCCAGGCAATTTTAAACACCTTCCGGGGGCGGTTCGATCCTGAAACCGGGGAAGTCATGCTGCCTGAGATTGGACTGACCAAGGTCCAGTTGGCAGACATCAAGCGGGTGTCACTGGTGGCCTGCGGGACATCCTGGCATGCCGCTTTGGTGGCCAAGTACTGGATCGAAAAGTGGGCTGGGATTCCGGTGGAGGTGGATATCGCCTCCGAGTTTCGTTACCGGCGGCTGCTGTTGGATCCTGAGGTCTTGGTGGTGCCGATTTCCCAGTCCGGGGAAACCGCCGACACCTTGGCCGGGATGCGGCTGGCCAAGTCGCTGGGGGCGAAGATCGTGGCCATCTGCAATGTGGTGGGTAGCACGGTCACCCGGGAGGCGGATGGCACAATCTATACCCACGCAGGGCCAGAGATAGGTGTGGCCTCTACCAAGGCCTTCACCAGTCAGTTGGTTGCGCTCTTTCTGCTAACCCTCTACCTGGGGCAGGCGCGACAAGTGATTTCCGACGAAGAGAGTGTCGCACTTTGTAATGTCCTAGTTGAGTTGCCCTCCCTGCTCGAGCAGGAGATGCCCAGGGTTCAGCAGGAGATGGATGCTATTGCCGAGGAGTTCTCCCGGTGCCGTGATTTTCTGTACCTGGGGCGTGGGGCCAATTTCCCCATTGCCCTGGAGGGGGCGTTGAAGCTTAAGGAGATTTCGTATATCCATGCCGAAGGCTATGCCGCCGGCGAGTTGAAACATGGTCCCATCGCCCTGATTGATCGGGATATGCCGGTGTTGGCCTTGGTGCCAAAGGACTCGGTCTATAAGAAGGTGATATCCAATGTCGAAGAGGTTCGGGCCCGCAATGGGCGGATGATCTTGATCGGCTGCGAGGGAGATGAAAGTCTGCGCGAGATTGGCGAGTACGTGGTGGAGCTGCCCGAGATCCATGAGGACTTAAACCCGATCCTGTATACGATTCCCCTGCAACTCCTGGCGTACCAGATCGCCAACCTCCGCGGCTGTGATGTCGACCAGCCGCGAAATTTGGCAAAAAGTGTGACTGTAGAGTGATATGAATGGGCAATAGGTATTGCTCTGTGAGAGCGTGCTTGCTCCATGCGGCAAGAGTAACTGCCTTCTGATGATAGTCTTAAAAAAATCAAGCAGTTAATGGGGTGCGAATGAAAATACTTGTTACCGGCGGCGCCGGATTTATTGGTTCCAACGTGGTGGATGCTTATATCGAGGCCGGGCATGAAGTCGTGGTGATCGACAACCTATTTTCGGGGAAGCTTGCCAATCTTAATCCCAAGGCCAAGTTTTATCTGATGGATATCCGTTCGTCCGAGGTGGGCAAGATGTTCGCCATGGAAAAGTTTGATCTTGTCAATCACCATGCGGCCCAGATGTCAGTCCCGGCCTCGGTTGACGACCCGGCCTTCGATGCCGATGTCAATGTCAAGGGCTTCATCAATCTGTTGGAGGCGGCGCGTGCTACCCAGGTCAAGAAGGTGATTTTCATCTCCTCGGGCGGCGCAATCTATGGTGAGGCCAAGGAGTATCCCACCAGTGAGGCGTCGCCGCCGGTGCCACTTTCTCCCTATGCCATTACGAAAGCGGTTTCTGAACAGTACCTTGCCTTTTATCATCATCAATATGGCTTGGACTACACGGTGCTACGCTACGCAAACGTCTATGGGCCGCGCCAGATTCCCCACGGCGAGGCGGGGGTGGTGGCGATTTTTATGGATCGACTTCTGAGCAACCAGCCATGCACAGTATATCACTTCAGTGATGAGCCGCGTGGTATGACCCGGGATTACTGCTTTGTCGGGGATGTGGTCCAGGCAAATCTGCACGCGCTCTCGAAGGGGAACGGAGAGGCCTTCAATATCGGCACCACGATGGCTACCCATACCCTGGACTTGTTTGGCGCAATTTATACCGCCATCAAGGAGGCGCGCCCCGAGTTAGCTGAAGAACTACAGATACCACTGAAGGGCGAGGCCCGTGCCGGGGATCTCTCCCAGAGTTGCCTGAAGGTCGACAAGGCTCGGACAATGCTTGGATTTATAGCTACCCATGATCTTACTGCCGGGCTAAGGAAGACGATGCAATGGCGGTTGAGTGTTTAAGCTACAGGCAACCTATCTTGATGGAGAGGAATAGATGAGTGATCTTGCAGGGAAAACAGTGGCGGTGGTTGGTTTGGGGTATGTTGGGTTGCCGCTGGCCATTGCCTTTGGCTCGAAGATGCGGACCATCGGTTACGATGTCAAAGTTGAGGCCATCAAGAAGTATCAGCAAGGTGTCGATCCCAACGAGGAGGTCGATGCGGAGGGTTTTGCCAATGCTGCGCACCTTGAGTTTACAGCAGACGGCGCCCGGTTGGCAGAGGCCGACTACATCGTGGTTGCCGTGCCTACGCCGATCGATATCGCTCACCAGCCTGATTTGACCCCGGTGGTGGCCGCCTCGACCACGGTTGGTCGGCACATGAAGAAAGGGGCGGTGGTGATCTTTGAATCCACCGTATACCCGGGAGTTACCGAGGATGTCTGTGTGCCGATACTGGAGGCCCAATCGGGCTTCGTATGGAAGAGAGACTTTCACGTCGGTTATTCGCCGGAGCGGATTAACCCTGGCGATAAGGAGCACACCCTGACCAAGATCACCAAGGTGGTTTCCGGCGATGACGGCCCGACCTTGGCGGCGGTTTCCTCCCTGTACGGGGCAATTATTGAAGCCGGGGTCTACCCTGCTGGCACCATTAAGGAGGCTGAGGCTGCCAAGGTCATTGAAAACACCCAGCGGGATTTGAACATCGCTTTGATGAACGAATTGGCAATTATCTTTGACCGTTTGGGCATTGATACCCTCAATGTTCTGAAAGCAGCCGGAACCAAGTGGAATTTTTTGCCATTTCGACCAGGGTTGGTGGGTGGGCACTGTATCGGTGTTGATCCCTATTATCTGACTCATAAGGCTGAGACGGTCGGCTACCACCCGCAGGTTATCCTTGCCGGGCGGCGGATCAACGACTCGATGGGTAAGCTCGTGGCCGAAAAGGCGGTCAAGATGATGATGCAGGCCGGAGTGATTCGGGCCGGGAAGGTTGGGGTGCTCGGCCTGACCTTCAAGGAAAATTGTCCAGACCTAAGGAACTCAAAGGTCATTGATATTATAGATGAACTTAAATCGTATGGACTGGAAGTTGTTGTGCATGACCCGCGGGTTGATCCTGCCGATGCCAAACGCATCTATGGCATTACCCTCTGCCCATGGGAAGCACTGCAAAATTTGGGCGCTTTGATTTTTGCGGTACCCCACAAGGAATTATTGGCCAAGAGTATCGCTGAACTGGTTGGAACTCTGGTGACCAATGGCTGTCTCCTCGATGTGAAATCAGTGCTGGAAACCGAGGCTGTTGCTAATCTGGAGCTGAATTTTTGGCGTTTGTAACATCAGCGCAAGTTTTTGGCAGTGGTCCAGGGCGAAAAAACAGAACCCTAGTTTCAGGAGAAAGAGGGGAGCATGCTTTGTTCCACTTTGATTCGTTGCGGCCGAGGGGAACTTGTGGATATTTCAGCATGGAAAAGGGTGTCGTCAGGGCTTCCTGACTCTTGTAAAGTTCGTTTTTTCAAGCACTAGAGAAAAAAGGATATGGTAGGAATGAAGACGTATACTGCGCTCCAGGCTCAGTTGCAGGCATCGCCGAAAAGGTGGGTGATCACGGGCGTGGCTGGTTTTATTGGCTCGAATTTATTGGAAGCCCTGCTTACTCTTGGCCAGGAGGTGGTAGGGCTAGATAATTTTTCCACTGGGCATTGGCGTAATTTGGATCAGGTGAAGGCGTCGGTTCATCCCGAATGTTGGCAGCGATTCACTATGATCGAGGGTGATATCCGAAATTTTGATACCTGCCAGCAGGCATGCGCTGGAGTTGACTACGTCCTCCATGAAGCCGCGTTAGGCTCTGTGCCGCGCTCCATCGAGGATCCGATTACCACCAACGAAAATAACATCACGGGCTTTGTCAATATGCTGGTCGCGAGCCGTGACGCCAGAGTCAAGCGATTCGTCTATGCCGCTTCAAGTTCGACCTACGGCGATCACCCCGGCCTGCCCAAGGTGGAAGATACCATTGGCCAGCCGCTTTCTCCTTATGCGGTCACTAAGTATGTCAATGAACTGTATGCCGCAGTTTTTGCCCGCACTTATGGGCTGCAAAGCATAGGTCTTCGTTATTTCAATGTCTTCGGCAAGCGGCAGGATCCCAATGGGGCCTATGCCGCAGTTATCCCCAAGTGGTTCGCCGGGATGCTTGGCGGCCAAGAGTTGTTCATCAACGGCACAGGAGAAACCAGCCGGGATTTTTGCTATATCGACAACACGGTGCAGGCCAACCTGCTGGCGGCCTGTGTTGAGGACCCGGCAGCCGTGAATCAGGTCTATAATGTCGCCTTTGGCGAACGGACCACACTTAACGAGCTGTTTCTGGCGATCAAGGAGCGGGTAGTGAGATTTGCCCCTGAAGCAGCGGCGCTGCAGCCCACCTATCGGGATTTTAGGGCAGGGGATGTGCTTCACTCCTTGGCCGATATCGATAAGGCTCGAAAGCTGTTGGGGTACGAAGCGCAATATTCCGTGGCGGCTGGACTTGATCTGGCAGCTCAGTGGTATGTTGAGCACTTGTAAGCCCTTAGTTTTGATCAGGTATCCCTTCCCAAGATTTACCTCCCCACTGCCGCGGTTCAGTTGGCTCGTACTGAAGAAACCCATGATTATATCGAGGTTAGCGTGAAGAAGATACTGGTGACCGGTGTTGCCGGATTTATAGGGTATTTTTTAAGCCAGCGCCTGCTTGCCGAAGGTTGGCAGGTCGTTGGAATCGATAACCTGAACGACTATTACGATCCTACGCTGAAGCGGGCCAGGCTTTCTTTGCTTCTCGATAAGGAGTTCAGCTTTATCCACGGTGACCTTGCCAACCGCGCCTTGGTGGCGGATCTTTTCTCCCGCCATCACTTTCAGGCGGTGGTCAACTTGGCGGCTCAGGCCGGCGTTCGTTATTCTCTGGAAAACCCAAGTTCCTATGTCGATGCCAATCTGGTCGGGTTTGCCAATGTTCTGGAGGGATGTCGGCATTCCCGCGTCGGGCATTTAGTCTTTGCCTCTTCAAGTTCGGTCTATGGCGGCAATACCCGGATGCCTTTTTCAGTGCATGATAATGTCGATCACCCGGTGTCGCTCTATGCCGCTACCAAGAAGGCCAACGAATTGATGGCCCACAGCTACAGTCATCTTTACGGACTGCCGGTGACGGGGCTGAGGTTTTTTACGGTGTATGGACCATGGGGGCGTCCCGATATGGCCTATTTCCTTTTTGCCAAGGCGATCCTTGCCGGTCAGCCGATCAACGTTTTCAATCATGGCCAAATGAAACGGGATTTTACTTATATCGACGACATTGTTGAGGGGGTGGTGCGCGTTATTGGACGGCCTCCAACGGCATGCCTGGATTGGGACCGGGAGAATCCTGATCCCAGCACCAGTTGGTGCCCCTACAAGATTTATAATATCGGCAACAACCAACAAGAGGATCTGCTGCATTTTATCGAGGTTCTCGAGGAATGCCTCGGCCGTAAGGCTGAAAAGCGATTTTTGCCGATGCAGAATGGAGACGTCAAGGAGACTTACGCCAATGTGGATGACTTGGTCCGTGACGTTGATTTCCGGCCAGCGACTACTATTGATGTCGGCTTGCGCCGGTTTGTCGATTGGTACCGTCAATACTACAAAGTGTAATAAAAGGAACAGAGCGCTACTATGAATATCACCATGATCGGGACCGGCTATGTGGGCTTGGTCACTGGCGCATGTCTGGCTGAGTTTGGTCATCAGGTTATCTGTATGGACAAAGACGGCGCCAAGATAAAATTTTTGCAAGACGGCGGAATTCCTATTTATGAACCGGGCCTTGATGCCTTGGTGCGCAAAAATGTGGAGGAGGGGAGGTTGGTCTTCTCCACCGATATGCAGACGGCGGTCCAGGCCGCCCAGGCAGTATTTATTGCCGTGGGTACCCCATCGTCGCGGCGGGGTGATGGTTATGCGGATTTGACGTATATCTATGAGGCGGCCCGCGAACTAGCGGTTCACATGCAGAGATACACCGTGGTGGTGGATAAGAGCACCGTGCCGGTTGGAACCGCCAGGCAGGTGGCGCGGGTCATTGGTGAGGCCAATCCTGCTGCAGAATTTGACGTGGTGTCAAACCCGGAATTCTTACGTGAAGGTGCAGCGATCAACGATTTTATGCGTCCCGACAGGGTGGTGATTGGAGCTGAGTCCGAACGGGCAGCCGGGGTGATGAAGGAGATCTATGACCCGCTCTATTTGCTTTCCACCCCATTCGTCGTGACCAACCTAGAGACCGCTGAGCTCATTAAATATGCCGCGAACGCCTTCCTTGCAGTGAAGATCAGTTTTATCAACGAAATGGCAACGATATGTGAGGCCGTGGGCGCCGATGTCAAGGATTTGGCCAAGGCTGTTGGTCTGGATGGCAGGATCGGGCGAAAATTTTTGCATCCGGGGCCAGGGTATGGGGGGTCATGTTTCCCAAAGGATACCCTTGCGCTGTTGCGGGTGGCGCAAGAGCACGGTGTGGCGGCGCGAATTGTTGAGGCTGGGGTGGAAGTCAATGCCGCCCAGAAGGCCAGAATGGTCAAGAAGATCCGCGATGCCATGGGCGGGTCGGAGTCCGGCAAGACCATCGCTGCCCTTGGACTCACATTCAAGCCGGAAACCGATGATTTAAGAGATTCTCCAGCCCTCACCATCCTCCCTCCACTCTATGAAAAAGGGGCGACAATTCGAGTTCATGACCCGCAGGGAATGAGACAGGCGGCAGAGATGTTCCCTGATTTTATCTATACCAGTTCGGCGTATGATGCCTGTTCAGGGGCCGATGCGGTGGTTTTGTTTACCGAGTGGAATCAATATAGAGCGTTGGATTTGACTCGAATTAAACAGGCGCTGAAGGTGCCAATTTTTATTGATTTGCGCAATGTATATGACCCTGCTAAGATGAGAGAAGCTGGTTTTTCCTATGTGGGGGTTGGCCGGTCTTAGTCTTTGCGATGTTTGTTTGACCCCTAAATATCACAAGTGGAGCACTAAAGCTTGACCGATGCGGCGATGAGTTTTTTGTTGCCATTGAGGGGCTCGCAGGGCAACTTGATGACTACTCGTTTAACTTTTACCTGAGCATTCTGCGCACTAAAGTATTCAGTGGAGTATTTTGATGGATAATGCCTACTGCACACATGATCCGATCTCTTCGACTGCTGAAGTAAAGCGGCTGGTGAAGAATTGGAAAGCATTGCTCGATTTGATGCCGCAGATGGTGTTTTTGATTCGGGATGACTTCGTCATTGAGTATGTCAATCAGCATGCGAAAAAGCGGTTGGGAGATCTCCGTGGCAAGCGCTGTGTGGATGTTTTGTGTGCCGTAGGCGGAGGCTGCCACCCAGGCTGTTCATTGCATAAAGCTATGGTCGGTGAAGTTATTCCGAAGGGTCTCTCCACCGCGAAGGTTGGCGACATGGTCGTCGAGCTTTCGGTCGTGCCTTTTCAAGGTTACTCCGGAGATGATCTACGGATGATTTTGATGAGGGATGTTACTGTCCTGAAGAGGCAAGAGGAGGAACTCAAAGCATTTAATAATGATGTTGAGGGGATACTTCGCATCAAGATCAATGAACTGAAAGAGAGTGAAGTGATGCGGCGGCGTTTGGCTCAAGAAGTCAACGTCTTGAAGAGAAAGATGAAGGACACAGTCCCTGAAGATGGGATGATCGGCAGCAGTCGTGCCATGCGGGCCGTAAGAGATTTGGTGTGTCAGGTCGCTGATTCCGACGCAACAGTCCTCGTGACTGGCGAAAGCGGTGTCGGTAAGGAGTTGGTGGCAGACTTGATAAGGGCTCACAGCTCTCGCCATGATAAACCTTTTCTTAAGGTCAACTGTAACGCCATCAATGAAAATCTACTGGAAAGTGATTTGTTCGGCTATGAAAAGGGTGCTTTTACCGGGGCTGGAGCGCGACAAAAAGGCAAATTCGAAATCGTTCATAATGGGACGATTTTTCTGGACGAAATAGGCGATATCTCTCCCCGGATGCAGGGGTCATTGTTACGAGTGCTGCAAAGCGGAGAGCTGATCCGCGTAGGTGGGAATTCACCTGTGCAGGTGGATGTGCGTGTGATTGCGGCAACTAACGCTGACTTGGCGAAAGGCGTTCAGGAGGGGAGGTTTCGTTTAGACCTGTATTATCGGCTGAACATTATACAGATTGTCATTCCGCCGTTACGAGAGCGGAAGGAGGATATAGTCGAACTGGCCGCACATTTTGTCAAGCGCTACCGGAAGGCCTTTAAGAAGGACATCGATTTTTTGCCGAATAGAGTCATAGATAAACTTCTTCTCCATGACTGGCCCGGTAATGTACGGGAGTTGGAGAACATGATGCAGCGTGCGGTCTTAATGGCGAAAAACAAGGTAATTACAGAAGATGATTTGATTTTTTCTGAGTCCACGCAAGGAGATCGCGCAGACAATTATTTCGGGCGAATGATGAGCTCCATCCCTGGTAAGTCATTGAAGGATTTGGTGGCGCAGTTTGAGAGTGATGTCATTGCATATATGCTTGAGGGGAATAATGGCAATGTCGTTCAGGCGGCCCGGGATCTTGATGTCGGAAAAACTGCTTTATATGACAAGATCAAGCGGTATGATATTTCGGCAAAAAATCTGAAAAACAGATGAGATGAGACTAAGTCTTAATGGTGGCCCCCTTGTTGCAAGGTGTTCTCGGCGGTAAAGTGTTTGCGTTTGCTGCTGTTGGTAGTCTGGTTATCTGAGAGGTCTAGATGATGTGTTCTGAGGCGAAAAATACTAGCTGCCCCTATTTTGCCCAAAGCCGGCATGAGTGTCAAATGACCTATGAGGGCCTGTATATCCCAACATTGACGCAAATCCATTCGCGATGCATGACGGGAGATTATGGCCAGTGCCACCACTACCTCCAGGGGCGTTCCGCCCTTAGCGATTTTGCGGCCCAGTTTGGGGTAGCTTCTGAGGCCAGTCGCAGACGGTATCGCCGGATCAGTGCGCAGATTCCATTGCGACTTATTGCCTACGGACATGACCAGTGCTCTGGGTTGTTAGATGATGTGTTGGATGAGGAGGCATTTGCATTGGATTTAAGCTTGGGTGGGCTTCGGCTTGCCACCACAGTGCCGTTGCCTGTGCGAAAAACGGTTGCTTTTGTTTTTGGCAGGGAGGCAGAAAAACCTGTGACAATAGACGGACATGGCGAAATCCGCTGGACTCGAGAACTTGACTCGGGGGGCTTTCAGTCTGGTTTGTTGGTGACGGATAAGCGAACATTTGAAGCCATTGGGCAACGTATGACCTCCTCCTCTTTAGCAGTTCCTCAATAAGCTTCATTGTTCCCTCCCTCTAGCTGGTCAATGCTGTGCTGCATGGCATGACGGTTTCCGAGAAGATAGAAATAAATTCCGATTTGCAGGAATATTGTTCATTGTCTATGTAATTTGACCACTTGGCGGGGTTAATATCTCGCGCAGCTGGGACTGAGTGCCGAGAGAAGATTTTCTTCGTAGCAGCGTTAAAAAAATTGTCACCCCATATTCTTTTACGGATATTTCGGCACAGAGGTAGAAGTATATTTTTGTAATATCTTGTTATTGTGGAGGTAATTTGAAGTTTGTCTGGGAACGAAAGATTTTTTGCTTGGCACTTCTATTGCAAGTTGACAGCACCGGATTGAGATCGCCTGGAGACGAATGCGGCTAGGTAATCTGCAAAAATGAAAAATCTCAAACTTCCCTGCTGTGCCCCGCCGATGGCGGGACATATGCGTTTTCCGGATTTTTTGTGTTGAGGTGTGCCATGATCAGAAAAATAGCCTTTACCAGCTTGATATTATGGTCTTTCCTGATGCCAGGATTTGCTTTGGCCGTGCCGAGGACGATTCATGTGGAGTTGAGCTATTCTGGACTCGCTGCCTCGTACAATTTGTATCAAGATGGGGGGCTGGTTTGCACCAGCAACAACCCAAGTTTGAACACTATGGATTGCAATGTCGAAATAGGCACGGCACCCATGACCTTTGTCCTTACCGCTGTCGATGTCAATGGGGTAGAAAGTCCTCCGTCGGCTCCCTATGTCCTGACTCCACCGGCCCAGAATCCAGTGACCGGCAACTATATCCCACAGGCTGACTTCACAACCAGTGGCACGACTGGGCAAGCGCCGTTTCATGTTTCTTTTGACGCCAGTGCCTCCTCTGACTTTGATGGCTTAATTTCCAGTTACGAATGGAATTTCGGTGACGGTAACACCGCCACAGGCGAACTTGCGGACCATACCTTTACCTCACCTGCAACCTATACGGTTTTGTTGACGGTTTATGATACTCAGGGCGAGTCAGCTGTAAAATCGGTTGATATTGTTGTCTCTTCGGCACCTGCCACTCCCAACCAAAAACCGACGGCCAGCTTTTCTGCTATCCAACTCGTGCAGGGAGTCTCCCGTCTACAGTTTGATGCCAGTGCGTCATCGGACAGTGATGGCACGATTGCGAGTTATGCTTGGAATTTCGGGGATGGGGAGACCTTGACAGGGAAAGTCGTGGAGCATGAATTTCAGGCCACAGGCAACTACACAGTAGTTTTGACAGTGACTGACAACCTAGGCGCTACGGCTACTGATCAGATGATTATCACGGTCGTCGACCCGCCCACCCCTGTCAATACGCCGCCGGTAGCCGCAATTTCAGCAAGCACCGCGAAACGGAATTTGCACTTTGAATGGGACTATACTGGAACCGACCCAGGGCTTGTCGGCTTCCGGCTCTATCAGAACAGCAGACTGGTCTGTGAAGTTGCCAATCCTGCGGCCCGCCAGGCCGATTGTCTGGACTATATCGATAATGGACAGGTCCGCCTCTGGGTAACCGCCTATGATCAGTCCGGGGTGGAAAGCGCTCCATCAAGTGTCTTGACCTTTGACAGCACAGGATTATTCGATGCCACTGGCGGCGATGCCCCAGTGACGGTACATTTTTCCGGAGGGACTTCTTCTGATTCTGATGGGACAATAGCCTCGTACGTATGGAATTTCGGAGATGGTTCGGTCGCCGACGGTGTGGTTGCCGAGCACCTTTTTTCGCTCCCTGGCAACTATAATGTTACTCTGACGGTTATCGATAACAGCGGAGCGGCATCGACAAGCGCGATCACCATAGCAGTTCTCGACCGGCAGCCGCCGGTTGCCGTGAACGCCACGCTGACAACAGCTCAGGATAAGCCTGTCACGGCCACACTTAGTGCAAATGACCCTGAAGGAAGTCCCCTTTCCTTCCGTATTACGCAAGACGGAACTCTTGGTACGGCTACAATAACTGACCCAGGTAAAGGTGTGTTTACATATGTGCCAAAGACTGGGGTCTTCGGAAGCGATAGCTTTAAGTTCAAGGCCAACGATGGGACGTCGGACTCCAATGAGGCTGTTGTCTCCATCACCATCGCCAAGACAAATTTGGCGCCAATCGCGACTGCAGCCTCTTTGGCTGTAGTCGAAGACACGGCATCGAGCAGTGTGCTGCAGGCAAGCGATCCCAATAAAGATCCGCTTACCTTTAGCATAGTTACCAGTCCGGCTCATGGCGTGGTGACTATGCTAAATGCCTCGACAGGTGCCTTTAGCTATAAGCCTGCCGCCAACTACAACGGTTCTGATAGCTTTACCTTCAAGGTGAGCGATGGAGCCATGAGCTCCAATGTCGCTACAGTGAACCTGACGGTCAGCCCGGTGAATGATGCACCAATTGCAACCGGTAAAGCCATTACGGTTGCCGAAGACACGGCGATAAGTGGTGTGCTACCGGCAAGCGACGTAGATAAGGACGCACTCACCTTTAGCGTAGTTACTAAGCCAACTCATGGCACAGTAACGCTGGTAAATGCCTCGACAGGTGCCTTCAGCTATAAGCCTGCCGCCAACTATTACGGTGCTGATAGTTTTACCTTCAAGGCGAGTGATGGCAAGCTGAGCTCGAATGTGGCCACGATATCATTGACCATAACCCCTGTGAATGATGCGCCGAAAGCAGTGAGTGATGCTGCAACAGTGAAAAAAGGCCTATCGGTCTCTATCCCGGTACTCGCCAACGACTCCGATGTTGATAAAGATGTCTTGAAGGTTGTCTCTTTGACAGCGCCGCGCTACGGGAAGGCAGTGATAGTCAATGGCACTACGGTAACGTATACGGCTAATACAACCTTTGCAGGGAAAGTGAGCTTCAATTATTCTATTAGTGATGGCAAGGGCGGGACAGCAACTGGGACTATCACGGTGACAGTCCAGTAGGCGCAAGTTGTTTGCTCAAACGTCGTGATCGAGTGGACTGGTTTTTTTGTGGAGTTTTGGGGAGGGGCAGTGAGGTCGAGGCGTGCAAGAATCTAAAACCAACGACTATCTTGCCCTGATGCCGACTGCTGATCATGCATCGGTCAAAAAGCTTCGGTCGAAATTGTATGAGCGATTTTCGCAGGACAAGAAGGGCTTTCTGCGATTCAGGGAACCCTTCGATTCTGTTGCTGCTATCACTGCGCAGGAGGTGGATTTTAGTCGAGATGTGGTACGGATAGGGAGAGCGGGGGAGCTTGATCGAGAAGACTCTCAGACCGTATACGCCGCGCTACGTGCTTTTATGCCCTGGCGCAAAGGGCCTTTTGAGGTGTTTGGCATTTCAATCGATGCTGAGTGGCGCAGTGATCGCAAATGGGGGAGGGTATTGCCTGCGCTTCCCAGTCTCAACGGCAAGGTAATTGCCGATATTGGCTGCAATAACGGCTATTATATGTTTCGGATGGCGGCTCAGCAACCATCCGCTGTGCTTGGATTCGAGCCCTTTGTGCAGCACTATTTCGCTTTTAGAACGCTGAATAGTCTTGCCGACCAGCCTAATTTACATATAGAGCCTTTTGGGGTGGAAAATGTCAGGCTGTTTTCAGGGTGTTTTGATGTGGTTTTCTTAATGGGGATTATTTATCATCGTATCTCCCCTGTGGAGATGCTAAGGGATATAAAACAGGCATTAAAACCAGGGGGGGTGCTGATTGTCGAGTCACAAGGGATTTCTGGGGAACTGCCGGTAGCCCTTTTTCCAGAAAAGACCTACGCCAAGGTTCCTGGCACCTATTTTGTGCCGACGGCCAGCTGTTTGGTTAACTGGTTATCAAGGGCCGGTTTTATTGATGTGGAGCTGTTTGCAGAGCATCCGATGAGTTCAGAAGAACAGCGTCGGACCGAGTGGATGACCTTTGAGTCTTTCAGTGATTTTATGGATCCTTCCAATCCTCATTTAACCATCGAAGGGTATCCCGCCCCTTGGCGCATTTACCTTAAGGCAAGGGTTTAGGCTACTCCCCGTACTTGGATTTCCCCCCGCTGGCCTCCCAGATCTTCAAATGCAATAGCGACACGATCAAGAAGTCCTAGTTGCGTCAAGCGGCGCAAGCTGTTGTTGCCATGCCCGGTCAGCAATGAGCGATCCTGTTGTGCGATAATCATTTTGCATGGTCTCTGTTTATGGTCATGGAGTTGATGTCGTATCCAATTAAAGAAGAGTCTTGCCTTTACCAACTCGCCAAATGCCGGGTGGTATGGCCCAGCGATTATACTGTCCTCAAGTTCGGGGCTAGGCTGCAGTCCTGTCCTGATGACGGGAATTTGATGTTTGTTGAAAAGTTGGGTAAGGCGTGCCGAAAGAGCGACGGCCCGGTTCATGGACAGTGGACGGTATGAGCCTTCATGGTATTGCCGGGCAAGACCGCTCCCCATAATGACAAGAGCTGGGTGAATGCGGACAAAGTTAGGTTGCAAGACGATAAGTCGTTTTGCGCCTGAAATTGCCGCGGCGTTGCTCTCGTTGGGGAGGCCAATCATAATTTGGGCACCGATAACGAAGCTGTATTGCTTGAGAAGTGAGATAGCCTGGGTAACGTGGTTTACGGTATGGCCCCGTAAGTTTTGGTCAAGCACATCCTGGTTCATGGATTGTACCCCGATCTCAACGGTAGTGACGCCGAAATATTTTAGGAATTCTGGGGTACTCGGGTAAATATAGTCGGGCCGAGTTGAAATCCTGATCTCGTTGACTTTGCCAGATGTGATAAAGGGTCGAACCGCCATAAGGTACTGGTGTTGATGATCGATAGGGAGGCCTGTGAAGCTTCCGCCATAGAAAGCGACTTGGACCGAGCGGTGATGTGAACTCCTTGATCGGGCAATCCATGCCTCGATTTCATCAGCAACAGATTGTGTCGAGGGATTGAAGGGTGGAGATGCACCGGTGATGGGGACTTGGTTACAGAAGAGGCATCGGTGGGGGCATCCCAGGTGTTGGAGGAAAATTGGAATGATGAAGGGTGTGTGGCGGCTACTCATGCTGACGTAACCGGGTTATCGCGGTAGCCGCTGCTTTTCGTTCTGCCGCCTTTTTACTACTTGCCGAGGCAGAGGCTACGCATTGGCCCTGCAGGTGAACTGAGACGGTATATTTTTTTGCGTGGTCAGGGCCTTCCGATCTGTCCAGCACATAGACAGGGGCAACATGGTGCCGCGCTTGAGTCAACTCCTGCAGAGCGCTTTTGGGATCGTAGGTTTCAATGGCCAACTGGGCCGGGACAATTCGGTCGCTGAAGTGATGCTCTATAATGGTTTTGGTATGTTGGTAGTCGCTATCAATGAATATGGCCCCGATCAGCGATTCATATCCAGAGGCGAGAATGGATGGCTTCAGACGACCTCCACATTGATCTTCCCCGCGGCCGAGGAGGAGGAAGGTTCCAATGTCGAACTCACAAGCCATCTGGGAGAGATATTTTTCTTGGACCAAGACTGAGCGGAGTTTTGTCAACTCGCCTTCTGTTTTTTCCGGGTAGAGTGTAATGAGCTTGGCGCCAATGGCCAAGTCGAGAACTGCATCGCCCAGGAACTCCAACGTTTCGTTATCTGTAGCGACCAGATTCGGATGCTCCACTCGAAAAGAGCGGTGGGTAAGCGCCTGGATAAGGAGTCTGGCATCCCTGAAGTGGTACCCGATGAGTTCTTGGAGTCGAGGAAGCTGGACATTAGAGGGAGTGAGGAAGTTTTGTGTGGTGCTCATAATGTCTTGACGACGCAGGAGGGTACGGCGATATGCCTGCTGCTCCGCAGATTTGTCCGAGTCGTTGAATGTAAGTTTTTTCTTGTCAAATAGATTGGTAACGGCTAAGATAGCCTTCACTTTTCAAGGCGTTGAAATGGCGGCGTAGCCAAGTGGCTAAGGCAGAGGTCTGCAAAACCTTTATTCATCGGTTCGACTCCGATCGCCGCCTCCAGTAAAATCAACGGGTTAAGGGCTACTTCCTTGACCCGTTTTTTTGTTGGGTGCGCCTGGGGCGCGGATGGGTGCGCCGTTGTCCAGAGTATCGATATCCGATTTGCTCTCGCTTGGCAACCATTTGTAGTACGTCTGGTACGTGATTGTGATGGTCGAATGCCCCATCTCCTTGCTCACTTCTGCCAGGCTGTCTCCGTTTGAGAGGCGCAGGGTGGCGTAAGTATGTCTCATGTCATGCGGAGTGCGCCGGCGCAATCCCGTCTTTTCCAATGCCCGGTTCCAAACCCGGTGGACAAAATTCCCATAGTTGATCGGTCGCATCCCTGGCCCGATGAATAGCCAATCCGGCACCCCAGCCGCACCCTTAAGCGCCAACTCCTTAACTTTCACTCGATGTGCCCGAAGTACCTCCACGAGCTGCGTTGTCATGCGCACCTGGCGGCGGCTTGATTTGCTCTTCGGAGTAGTCACCCGGCCCATGGTGACGCCGCGGCAGACGGTTATCAGTTTGGCGTTGAAATCGATATCGCCGATCTGTAGCCCCAAAAGCTCGCCGATCCTGAGCCCGGTGCGGAATCCGCACGCCACCAAAGGGTAGTGGTCCGGATAGTGTTCACGAAACACTGTCTCGATTGCCGCTCTTTCTTCCCATGTGCAGGGATCCGGTTCTCTCTTGGGATGTTCGTGCTCCGGGCTGGGGATTCGCACCCCGCGAGCCGGGTTGGCTGCAATATAGCCATCCGGATTGCAGGCGTGCTGCATGATTGCGGACAGGCAATTTTTGACGTTTTTTACAGTCTGGCTCCGGCGGCCGCTGTTGAGCAGAGATATGGCGAAGTCGTGAATTTGGCGGGAGGTAATCTGGTCGAGCCGGGAGCCACCGAAATGAGGGCAGAGATGATTTTTGACCATCAGCTCGTATCCTGCCCGGGTGGAATGTTTGCGGGAATGTTTGGACGTGTCGAGCCACCCGAGGCGGTATCCTCCCGATGACTCCCAGCCATAGACATACTGCTTGAAGGTTGGACACTCCTTGGCCACCTCAAGGAGGCCAAGGGATCCGCGAGTCAACTTCTCTTCCAGTTCTCGTTTAACCTTAACTGCCAGACGGTGGTCTCTGCCGATCTTCCTGGAGGTTCGCTCCCCATTGTGGTTGACGAACACATACCAGATGCCTGAACCTTTAGGCTTTTGTCGGATCGTGACGCCCATGGTCTAAGCGACATCAGAGGTTGGATTCTGGTCCGGAGGGGGGTGTGGCGCGCTTGGCCTTAATATTTTTTCTGTGGATCCGGTCTACCATGTAAAACAGGCCAAGGAGTGTAGTGATTATAAGATTAGAAGTGAGTAGTAGATAAAACCAAACAAATCCCCATTTTGCCAGTTCGAGATTCGAATGCTTAGCGAAAAAATATTTTGCATTGGCGGCTAATAAAAACGTTCCCGTGCCCAGGAAATACAAAAAAAGGCTCAATAATGAGAGATAGCCAAAAAGGAGGCACAAAAATCGCCTCCTGGTGAGCTGATCAATCATCATTTTGCCACGGCAAAATATTTTCAGCGTAGGAGGATCTCCCTCCATGAGGTCATCCATCCCTTCCTTGTTGAACGTGGCGATGGCGGCTAATGATGCGATATAAAATCCTGATAGGATTTGGAGAATGTCTGTAATTATTTTAATCAGACCAGCCTCCCCGAGGATCTTAGGCTGGACGGGCAAATACACGAAGATGAGGGTCAAAATGCTTGCTAACGAAAAAGGAAGATAAAGGTCGTAATAGACCTTATGGGGATGTTTAATCCTTACGTAGTCAAGCGGTCTGAATAAACGAGCAATTAGTCCCATGCAGTTTATTTACATTTTATTCTATCTGGAGGCAATCAGTAATCCCTTTAATTTCCCCAACACCTCTTCGTTGATTAACGGCGAACACTGAGGTAAGGGATTTCTCACTTTTATAAGGTCCATTCTCGTGAATAAGGTGTTTATGGCATCTTCTCTCCCGGTCGGGATTGATACTGTTTGAGTCCTCCCTTCTGGGCGTTTATAGCGGACTCTCATTTCCGTATATTTCTTTTTTTTAGCTATCGCCGATACTCTCTTAATCAGATCGACAGCTCCTCCCCCTCCTGTTTGGACGCATTTGATGTTAGCCGTGTAGGTGACATCTGTCGTGTAAGCAAACTCGTCAAAATCTACTCTTTTTCCATATCGAACGAGCTCAAACCCTTGAAGGTGTCCTCTCTCAAGGCTTTCCTGGAGAGTTTGCGACATGTGCCCTTCCATTTTTACGATAGGTCTGCACTGCCTGACTCTATTTTTATCATCCTCAAAAACGAAATCACTGACCTCTTTGAACTCGCTTGTCAAAAAATGCTCAATCATTGTCTTTCCAATGCCAGGGACATCTTCAAGCAACGTGAGATACTCACTGGGGTTGTTTTTTTGTGGAGTCAACGAAATCATCATATGCGCAGAAACGGCCACGCCTTCTCCGAGTAGTTTTGGTTCTACTCTAAGTTCTCCCGTCATGAGATTACTAAACACAGGATCTGATGCATTCTTGTCTGCATACTGGATAAGAAGGCATAGTGCATTATTGTCAACGTCAAGTGATGTGTCGGTTATTCGTATGGCAGCAGTCTCATTATTTATCAGTTTAACACAATTGCCATCGGTCTGTCTGTTAAGCAACAATGTGATGATATCACGTAGCGGAATATCAGGAGATTTTGGGTCTTCAGGAGTTGTTCTCAGGTGTTGACCGTAAAATAAAACCCATCTTTCATTATGCTTTAGCATAGATGCTCTTTGTTTGTGTTGTTGTCGGATTTAATTAGTTATTATGGTATTTTTACTGCTTTGCTGATAACTGTTTTATCTTGAAAACAAGGTCATTCCCTTTGTCAATTTTGTCCTGATACTTACCGTCTGCATTGTTGCAGATTCCTGAATTGTCATTTCTGCGCAGGCAAACAGCATATTGCTTACAAGCTGTGGTTACCTGATCGTATAGCGCTTCCCACTCGGCACTGTATCCTGCTAGTTCTTGAGAGAGTTTGCTATATCTTTCTATCCCTATTCTTGCTTTGGCACTATTAAGTTCATCACGTTTTAAATCTATAGACAACTTAATTCCTTCTATCCTTCCTACTTTTGGCTCATTAGAGCAGAATTTACACGCATATTCAATCTCTGCCTCCTTATTTTCCATGTCATACTTATGTTTATCTCTTTCATATACGGCATGTGTGCTTGTTAGTTCTGCACATCCTGCCAATAAAACAAATAAAAATGGAAATATTGATTTGCATCTGACAATAAATGTTTTATTGTTTTTCATTACTTATCCTCAATAAGTATTTATAAGCAATATTTGATTGTTGAAGAGCAATTATTATTAATTGTGGCAATCAATTCATCGGCTGTCCAGAAATTGGATATCCTTAAGCGTCACTAGCCTCTTCTGTCTTAACAACTTTTTTTGGTTTGTTAGTAATCTTCCCCGGTTTGTCAAATAACAATTCATTATCTCCTACTCTGAGCTTAAGCTTTGAGGCTGATCCGACTAATGCTGACGCAAGAGCATCGGCCGGATGAACGACACGCTCGGGCTCTGTCTGGTTGTTATAAAAAAGTCCCCTGGTGATGCTATTAGTTAGTTCGCTTGGAATTTCCGCCTGGGTCGCTGTCTTCCACTCAAGGGCTGCCTCAATGACCCAGTTGGCCCGATTTACATCAAGGTGAAATTGCTGAAGCTGAAATTCTGACGATATATGCTGCTCAGCCCACCGGTTTTGCCATTTTATGTAATAGAGGATTGTCCCAAGTAGACCAATTATGGAGAAGGTCAACCTTGCAGACAGTATGTACATTCTCATATTTAATGATCCGGTGAATGATTTTAAGCTTCCAATAATGTCTATAATTAAATCCTTTACGCTTTGATCATTCCTTTCCAATAGACTTCGAAAATCATCCATGCGAGAAACCGCATTTTTGATGGTCAGATCAATATTAGTTATTTCCTCAAATGTCACCCCAATGATTATGCAAAATGTAACGAGCATTATTACTATGCCCCAAAAAACAGGGCGTCGTTTTTGTTCTGTTGTTTTGGAAACTCCAAATTTATCAATGCGAGCTGTGACGTCGGCGAGCATCTTGTCTCGAATTGCACGGCGGGCGTGAGTATTGTTGCTGTTGTCAATTGCTTTCAGTTTTTCTTCAAGGGCTCTTTCCCGTTCTGCAATTTTTTCTTCGTGGCCACGTTTTTCTGTCAAAATGTCAGCTTTTGCCCTGTTTAGATCCTTTTCAACTTGCTCGACCTTTGCCTGGAATTTTTTATCCAGTTCTGATCTGAATTCCGTGCCGCGTCGGATTAAATCTTCGTTGAGGTGCTCTAATCGTTCAAGGGTGCTCTGATGAATCGCCAGAAGTTGGCTCTGTTCGTCAGAGATCCCTCCCTGGACAGTACGTCCTGGATCGAACGAATTTAGGGCGTTATTCGTGATGGCGACGATTTCAAGCCTCTCTTCGTCGCTCGGGAAGGGATTTGGATTCTGTTGCTGGTTGTCATGCCATGAAAAGGTAATTTCATCGTAAATCGGAGACCTGCCCTTATTCTGGTCTGGTGCCCCTCCTCTCTGGTATGTGATGGCCAGTCCACCAATTGATAAGGACATTGAAGCTATCAAAAAAGAGTCGTGGTCTAGCAGGCGCTGCCATGGTGCCTCACCTTCCTCAGAGGGAATATTGATTGATCCGAACCCGAGGGTGTTGACTCTTGTTCTGTTGAGGTTGAATTTTGCGCTTAACTTAGTGCGCCAAACTGCAATCGCGCGGTCGGTGGCGCGGGGGATTTTGATAATATGGTCTGCCATAAACGCCTGTCTCCTGTGGATCTGTAATCAGAAACAATGGGGATGAGTAAATGATGAGATGTTACACTGACTGACGGCCCAAGAAGTCGTCTGGGTGCGAAGCAGTATGGTGAATGCCGGTTCCCCTTAATAAGATGAGTTGGCCCTTTTTTTTTCTTTTGTCGCTTTCTCGATCTCGGCCCTTTCTAAAATCTTGCCTAAAACGATGTGAAAAGCGTTCGGAGAGTTTTTTTCCAGGTAGCGGGCCGCCTCCAGTAGTGACCGGAGCTGGGGCGATAATATGTCGGCAACCCTCCGCCCGGTTTTTCTCCGCTCTTCCTGTCCCGACTCCTCGGCCGCTACCGCGATAGGTTCTTTCTGGCCTGTACGGTCTTCTGACTCTACTTCTGGAGTCCCTTCCATGATACGGCGCCCTAGCGCCAGCATATCCTCATACGTTGTTTCCAGTGCGGCGGAGATCTTTACTCTGTTTTCTTCCGATCCAGAAATTTTTCCCTTAACGATTTTATTGAGTTGTCCGCGGTCTATTCCCGTCTGGGCAACAAGTCTAGCTTGGGTGCCGCGCCCATGCTGAGCCAGAAGGTATGATAATGCAGCATTGAACAGTTTCGGGGGTAATTTTTCCATGAGCAATATTGTAGACAATTAACTCAACAAAATAAACTAACAAGTATGTCAATTTTATAGTTGACAATGGTGTCAACTATGGGCAATACTGGTTGACATGATCGCCACAAACCAAAATCAACTTGCTAAGAAAATTGGGATTGACCGTGGGTTCTTCAACAGAATCGTCCACGCGAAGGTCCCTTGCCCCAAAAAGACCGCCCTCCTCCTCGAAAAGGAAGTCGGGATTCCTGCCGCGGACTGGATATTTTACCCGGAGACGATCAAAAAGAGGCTGGAAGACAAATTCCAGCAGGCTAAAGATTCGTCCAAAGATTGATCTTGTAGTCAATATGTCACGCAATCTGACAATTTCACAAAGTCAATAACATGGAGATCAAGACATGATCACGCGCAGTTGTCAATTTTGGTCGACCACGATGAAGCTCTGCCCCGAGCGGTTGGGCACGCTATTCAGGGTAGAGAAGCGGCAGTTTTACCGCTGGGCCGCTGATCCTGACTTTTGTGGAGAGACATCCCGCGGCCCGGATCTGCTGCTCCGCTCACTCTACAAGCATCTTCTGGAGTTGGGCAGGGAGGATGTGGTTGCGGGGTCGCTCCGGGTGATCTGCGGGCCTCTGGGCTACGACGTGGTGAAACGTGATGTGGCATGCGACCATTGCATGACCGGAGAGGTTCTTGATGTTCAGGCGGCGTTAGGGCGCGTGGCCGAGACCGTTAATGATGCCATGCGGGACGGGAAAGCTGATTGGAAGGAAAAACGTGAAATATTGGCTCTGGTCGATGAGCTTTCTCGCCAGGTTGCCGAGCTCAAAGACGCAGCGGACAAAGCATGAACCAGATGTCAGGCAAAGAGGTCTGTGTCGCGATCCTCCAATTTCCGTATGTGTTCTTTCAGGTTCAGAGTCTCCGTCTCAAAAAAATTGGCCTTCGCCTCAAACTTTTCTTTGTCTCGCGTAGTCTCCGCAAGCTTAGACGTAAGAATGCTGTTTTGCTCCTTGAGCAACGCGATATGCTTCGCCGAATAAGGGTCCATGAGGCGGCCAAAAAGGGAAAAGAGGATAGGGCGAACCAGGTCAAATAGTCTTTCCAACATTGTGTTTCCTCCTTGTGTGAAATGGTTGGTTGGCACTGGCTAAAGTAGCACAAGTGAGGATCTTTTCAAAGGATAGCAGGAGGCGCAGCCATGGACACCAACAACGAACCCCAATCGACCACCATGCCAGCAGTCAAACTCGAGGTAATCAACGGCCACCCCATGGCCTCGTCCATCGATGTTGCCAAGACGTTTGGCAAGCTGCACAAGAATGTCATCCGCGATATCGAAAGGCTAGAAGTTCCAAGGAACTGGGCCGGGCTCAATTTTGAGCCCGGGTCTTATGCCGACGCTCAAGGGCAAATGCGCCCCATGGTCAACATGACCCGCGACGGCTTCACCATCCTGGCCATGGGATTCACCGGCAGCAAGGCTATGCGCTTCAAGATTGCCTACATCGAGGCCTTCAACGCCATGGAGGCCGAGCTGATGGCTCGATCTCACTATGCTGGGGGCCAGCAACTCCCAGCGCCTGGACTTTCCATGGACGCCATTGCCGGACTGTGCCGGGAGGCGGACAAGTATCTCAAAGGCAAGGCCTCGCTCCGGGCCCTGCACTACTTCACCGGCATGCCGGTGGCCGATCTGCTGGCAGAGATTGAAACGCCGGAACCATCCACGCCAGGGGCGGCGGCGACCCTCACCCGCTATCTTGCCCAGGCAATCGCTGCTGGTGGCCATGGCCTGTCCACCGGATCAGGGCAGGACGGAGACTGGGTGCAGGGTACCGCCACCCAATTCTGCCACGCCTTTGCCTCCATCGCCATGGCCACCGGCATCCCGGTCATCTTCAGGAATGCGAAACACCTTGGGGAACTGTTGGCCAAGGAATCGGAGTCGCTGGCGCAGCTCGGCTGGCTCCGCACCGGTGCTGTCCGCACCGTCCACGGCTACCGTGAGCACCGTTTTACCCGGTTGGCCGCGACAAAACTCGTGAATTGATTGGTTAGTTTCCGGGGTGCATCTTGAAAGAAATCATCATTGTTCTGATCCTCTGCTGGTTTGTTCTGTCTCTTGCCAATAGCACCTGTGGAGTCAGCAAAGAGAAGGCCCAAAAGATGTTGGACGCAGTTAGAGAAATAGGGCGTTTTGTGGATTACGTTGGAGAACACAGGGATGAACTTACCCCAGACATTAGACAGCTCAATGCGGCGAACAGAGAGAAACTGCCCGTGGCAAGGGAAAGGATAAGACGGGTGAACGCAAGATATTGCTCGAAGTGGTGGTCAATCCACTCCTTCTGGACGTCATGTGGGACGCGCCGGTCGTTCATGTGTAAGCACCCTAAACAGATATTAATCAGCATAAAAGCGGATATGCACGGTTAAGGATAATGCAATGGACATTAGGAAAACAATAGAAACTGTCCGTAATATCATAATCCATCAAGAGTTCGGCTCAGACTTCGTTAATGTATTGTCAATCGATCTGCGGAGGGAGGCATGAGCCAGTCTGGTTGGCTGAAGACACGATTGGCGGCTCGCTATGCCGGAGTCAGCGTCGACCAGTTTGAGAAGTTTATCGACGATGGTCTGCCCTACTCGCAACCAAGGAAGACCAGGCTCTTCAAAATCAATGACATCGACTCCTTCCTTGAAGGGCACAAGGTGACCAAACCCGGCAAGGCGGAGGAGATTGCCGATGATATTATTGCATCGATGATCAGGGAGAGGGCATGAAACATTTTGCGTGGCGATATCGCCAGGATGAACTGCCACCAGCCTCTCCCGGTTCGCGCGACAAAAATAGAGTGATAGAAAATTTACCATGTCCTGCGCAACCCGTAACCGACGAGATGATCTAAGAAAAAGGAGTGCGATATGAGCGATACCCAGATCAACACCAGGGCCGGAGAGAATTATCTAACCGAGGCGGAGGAGAGAAAGCTGTGGGCCACGATCAAGGGCCGCAAGGGCAAGCAGGCCGACCGGGATTTTGCCTTGCTCAAGATGTGCCGGTTGACCGCGCTGCGCCGAGGAGAGGCCATTGCCCTTAATGTAGGAGACATCTCGCCGAACGGGATATCGGTCAGGGCCCAGTTGGTCGTTGATGAGAGGATCGCCAAGAAAGGGGCGACCGGAGAGGTCTACATGCCGCAGGAACTGCAGCAGATACTGACTACCTTCCTGCGCCAGAAGAGGAGCTGGGGGGAGTCGTTGGCCCATGACGCCCCGCTCTTTGTCAGCCGCAAGGGCGAGCGGATTGGCGCTAGGACCTTCAACGACCTGATGGCCAAGTGGTGCCTGGCGTCCGGACTGATAGATAGACATGGTGAGCCGTTGTACACCCCGCACGCCATGCGCCACACCAAGGCGCAGCGGATCATGGCCGATATTTACAGCCTGTTGCCGGAGGAGCAGCAAAAGAAACTGCAATTCGCCGCGAGGCAGCTCCGCCACAAATCGTTTTCCAGCACCATGATCTACACCGCCCCGACCAAGGAACAGATGGCGCGGGTGAGCGGGATTTAATGGCATCATGGACGCCAAAGCAGAGCAAGGCCAGCGCGGGGGGAGAGACACGGTTGGCCGGATGTATGGCCTATCCATCATCGGGCGTTATCGCCGGGGTTACTGAGCCGTGGTGCAACAAGAATCAAGGCGAGTGGTGCGATCGGGGAGCAGGATGTCCACACCGCAAAACAAACAAGAGGGGAGAGCATGAGTAAGCACTTCAACGCTGGCAATGTGTGGGGGACGATCAAGTCTCTGAAGAAGGAGCACAACGAGAGAAAGACCCCGTGCTTGATGATCGAGGTTGATTGTGGCGGCAAGTACGGATCGGTGCGGGCCTTTGGGAGGCTATTCGGCGAGCAGAAGATTGACGGGCTGATTGACTTTCACAAGGAGAATCCAGGCGCCGTGGTACGACTCCGCGGCTATCTCGGCCAGTACGAAAAGAGTGGCGAGGTGCGGACCAACTACACCTTTTACGCCTGGGAGGAGGCGGCGAAACAGGATCGCCGGGCCGCATTCGTCCTGGTCGGTGCGGTGACGAGCGTTGTGGATGATGGCGACCTGTTGCGGTTGTCCCTGCACCTCGAGCGAGGGGGCAAAGACGGCCACGAGGCGCAGAAGGAGGACTTCGACCTGTGGGCCTTCGATGCCAGGATGGTAAGCATGCGGCCAGGGCAGGTGGTCGAGGTCAAGGGGTGCATGCAGCAGGGTGAGGGCGAAGACGAGTACGGCTCCTGTACCGGTGACGTGCGGCCGATCATTTTCAAGAGCCGGATCGTGGAGGGGTTTTGATGCTTGATGTGATGATTGACCTCTTGACACGAGCGCTGAACATAGGGTACCGTGTTCCTGCATCGTCAAAAAAAGGCGGTGTCGGGTTGGTAGCCCGGAAGGACAGGCGGACGCATACCGCCACCAATTTAATTCTTGGCGGTTTTTTTGCGTCCAAATTCTGGCATTGCTCTCTTTGGGCGAGCTGGATGGGTAGCCGCAAGGCTAGTCGGGTCCTGTCTTCCGATCTACCAACCCGTCTCAGCTCGCCCTTTTTCGTTGGTAGCGAAACAGGGCGTATTATTAACTCCCAGACAGGAGCAATGCTATGAGTACACCTACCAGCAATCCCCCCACCAAAGTCCCCGCCATTTTTTACTTCTTGACACGAGCGCTGAACATAGGGTACCGTGACGCCAGCATGGATATACCATGCACGGGATTGGCGTCCCGGTTCAGTAGGTGGGCAACCACCACCGTTTATGCGTTTGGTGGTATTTTTTTGCCCGCCGTCTGGCTTGCTCTGTTTGGGCAGGCTGGTGGAGAGTCGCAAGACTCGCCGGACCTACTGCCGGTACGCCAATCCATCAGCCTGCCCTTTTTTCGTTTTGGCGACGGAAATTGGGCTACAAAACCCTTTCCAGTAGGAGGTGCCCAATGAGCATCAACGCCAGCAGTCCCCCCACCGTCGCTCAATCCGTTTTTCATTACCAAAATAACCCTATCCGCGCCATCATCGACGGGAAAGGCAATCCGTGGTTTATCGCCAAGGATGTGTGCGATATCCTTGGATATTCAAACCCAACCCAAACGCTTTTAGATCATCTTGACGATGACGAGAAAGCTATCGTTTCGATAGGGTTACCTGGGCCTGGAACCAACATTATTTCCGAGTCTGGCCTCTTCACCCTGATCATCCGTTCTAATAAAAAGCAGGCCAGAATCTTCCGCAAGTGGGTAACCTCCGAAGTGCTACCCACCATCCGCAAGACTGGCGGCTACCGCAAGCTGCCACCCCTGGAAATCCCCGACGATCTTGACCAGGCCAGGGCGCTTTTTGATCATACCATGACCCTTCTGGAGGAAAACGAAAGCGAGGCCAGATACCTCAGAAAGATACTCAAGGGGTGTGGGGCAACCTTCAGGAGGGGGGCACCACTTTACGTTCCTCCGCCATCGCCGCAAATGGCCCTTCCTGGCATGAATGGAGGTGAGGCATGAGCACGCAAGTCAAAATCATTCCCTTTCGCAAACCACAGCGGCAGCAGCAATATCCTGAACTGGAGGTCAAGGCGGATGCCATGCCAGTGACCAAGCACGAACGGCACCTGGTGCTTTTGGCCAGGTCCATACGAGCGCAAAGCGTTGCCCATTTTTTCATCCTGCTTGGCAAGGTGGCTGAGTACGAAGAGGAGCACGGCGCACACCTTGCGCTGGGATAACCATTAATCAACCAAACCCAGCCCGAAAACGGGCTGGGGGATGTCTAATGTATCAGATAGATGAGCGATGACCACACGGACGGAGACAGGATGACAGCATGACTACCGACTTCGAGCGCGTCAAATCAGCCCTTGACCTGTTGACGGTGATCACCACCGAGACAGGACTCGTTATGAAGGGGAAGCACCTGGAGTCGTGCCCTATGTGCGGGGGCCATGGGTGTTTTTCTGTCCGGCGCGACGAGCAGGCATTCCACTGCTTTCAGTGTGACGCCCGAGGCGATGTGTTCGATCTCTTGGAACAGTTCCACTGTATCAACAAGGCTGAGGCCCTGAAGCGTGCGGCCACCATAGCCTGCCTCGAGATCGATGAGCGGAAAAAGGAGCCAGCGGTGCGCCTGAGCCGCCACGATAAGTTGATGTTGGAGACCGCCGACTACTACCACAACCACATGCTGGTCAACGGCGGCAGGGAATATTTGATCAACACCAGGGGCCACCGCATTGAGGTTTTGAAGGCCATGCGTGTCGGATTCAGCGATGGCAACCTCTTCGACCATCTGCGCGCCAAGGGGTATGAGCAGGAGGAGATCCTGGCTTCGGGCCTGGCCAAGGAGCGGGAGGTGGATGGATGCTCCCACGTGGTTGACTTTTTCGGCAAGGGGCTCGCCATCTTTCCTCACCTCTCCGGCGGCCGGGCAATGCACTTCACCATGAAGGACCCGGAGAAGAAACTGGCATATCAACTGCCGGCCGCCAACCGCCACAAGTCGTGGCGCTTCTACAATCAAGAGGCCATCAGCCGCTATCAAGAGTTGATCCTGGTTGAGGGCGAGAATGATCTCCTCTCCGTGCAGGACGCCAAGGTCAACTATGTGTTTGGCCTGATTGGCCAGATCTCAGAAGAGCAAATCAAGGCCTTGAAGGCCGATTGCCGGGGCAAGCGCCTCTTCCTCTGGATGGACAACGATGAAGAGCCTGGCAAGCCAATGGCCAAGGGTATCGGCTACGTGCGCAAGATCTGCCGCGAAATCATGCGGGAGGTATCGGTCCGGGTAATCGTCTATCAAGACGACTGCAAGGATCCAGATGATTACCTGCGGGCCTTCGACGGCGACCGTCACAAGGAGATTAAGCGGCTCCAGGAGGAGGCGGTTGACTACATCACCTGGGAGATCGGCCGGGCTAGCAGGCTCGTCACCATGGAGGATAAGTTCGACCACCTGCGAGACCTTGAGATATTCCGGATGATCGCGGCCGACACCGAGATCCAGCAGCAGATCTACACCGAAAAGTTGATGGCCCTTGGTTTCTCAGCTAAGGCGATTGCCCAGCAGATTGAGAATGGCATTGAGCTGCGCCGGCAAGTGGCAGTCTACATCGAGAGTGTCGGCAGCCCCAAGAACTGCGAGCCGAACATCTTGGCCGGCATCATCTATAAGGAGTTGGCTCGAGACGGGCGCTTCTTCTGGGACTCAGCCAACAAGGTATACCTCCTCTACCAGAACTACATCTACGAGGTCGGCAACAACCGGCCATTCAACGCCCTGATGAAACGGCAGACCATGCTGCTGCCAAATCTCGCCCCTGGCCCCAGCGTCTGGGAAAGCATGGCCAGCGAGGGGTACATCTCCGGCCGTAAGATCGAGGTAGCACGGTGGGTGCATACCGACCCGGCCACCGACACCATCTATCTCAACCTCAACTCGCCAGGGAACATGATCATCAAGGTTTCGGCGCGGGGAATCACCGAGATCCCTAATGGGCTGAACGAAGACCATGTTTTGCTGCAAAGCAGCAAGAAGATCATGCCCTTCACCTACAAACCGGACGCCGACATCCGTGAGGGCCTCGAGGCCTACAAGACGTTAGTCCAGGACAACCTGACCTGTCCTGTTGAGCAGCGCTATCTCGTTACCTGCTGGCTGTTGACCTTTGCCCTGCTCGACCTGGTGTCGAGCCAGGGCCACCTGAAGTTTTCCGGCGGATCAGGATGCGGGAAATCGACCGCGGCAAAGCTCCTCACCGTGCTGTTGTACGGAGATGGGCATCTCGACGACCCCAGCGCTGCTGCCGCCTACAGCATGGCGGCCCAGAACCCGCTCTTGGTGATCGACAACTTGGAGAGCGACGACGTCACCAAGTCGATCATGAAATTTTTACTCCTCTCTGCCACCAGGGGCCAAAAGTCGAAGCGCACCAGCGGCACCGAAAGTGACACCACCGAGGAGTCGCCACGAGCCCTGGTGTTGATCACGGCCATCGAGCCGTTCACCAAGGCCGAGCTGATCAATCGCACGGTGGACATCGAGTTTGGCAAGGAGTTCCAGAGCGACGACTTTATTGAGGATGAGGTTACCCGCGCCTTGATCAAGAAGCGTGATCTGATCCTTTCGGCATTCATCAAGCTGATCCACCGCGACATCCTCCCCAACCTGGCCAAGCGCCGCGATTTCATCACTATCCTGCAGCGAGAGTACAAGGGTCACGCCAAAGACAGGATGAATGAGTTCTGGTCGCTCATGATGCTGATCCTGAACAAGGCCATCCCGTACTTGCCGCTCTATGGCGAGGACGACTTCCGCTACGGCCTGGAGACAGGGGAGAAAGAGATCCGCAAGGCATGGATCGAGTACCAAAACAGCCGGGCCAAGGAGACAGAGATCGGCAGCAACAATATCGTCAAGCTCCTGGATGGCATGGTCCGCGAGTACCTCCTGAAGATGCGAGAGTTGAGCTTAACTCCGCAGGCCCATCGTGACTACGAGGAGGACGTCTATATTTGGACTCACCCGGAGTACGGCATCGAGCTGATCCGCACGGTGCCAAAGAGCATCATGGACAAGGAAACCACCGAGTTCTACACCAAGAGTACAATCGAGTTTGAGACGACGAGCAGGGACATCGTTCACGCCTTTGATCGCCTGTGCCGCAATAACGGCCAGAAGAATCCATACGCCAACGCCAGCACGTTCGGGGCGCGGCTGAAGAACGACCTGCCCTTGCTGGCAAAGGGTGGCTGGGAGATAATTCCTGGCCATGACGGCAAGATGTACTCCAGGACTGTGCATGGGAGCCGGTTTATCCGGTTCCGTCATGTGGTGGTGAAGTGATGGGTGAAGGCATGGGTGCAAGTCTTTTTAATAAAAACTACCAAGAAGGACAGATTGGCACAAAAAACAGCAGATCGCCCCTTTTTTTAGCTAAATTTGGCCGACCTCTGGGGCACCTTTCCAGGACTTGCACCCTTGCACCCAAATCAATATATCTCATTGTTATTCTGTTATTATTCTTGGGTGCAATCCTGGGTGCAAGTTGGGTGCAATTGGGTGCAAGTTGGGTGCAAGTCTTTGGGCTGTTTTGGGACTTGCACCCAAAAATAATAACGCATTTACTGATAGTTATGAATTTGGGTGCGCGGGTGCAATCCAAAAAATGCCTTGGGGGTCGCCAAAACGTTAATCTTGGTGGCCGGATATTGACCTGACTTGCACCCAGGGTGCTCATTGGCGGGATAGAATACACCTTTTATAGTCTTATTATGAATTTTATCAGAAATGGCGAAACCCTTACGGACTAAGGCAGAGATGTACCTGTGCGCTCTTTCTAATTTATTGTTAGGAATTTTTACTAAGTTTCTAACGAAATAGCGAAATCATTTAACCGCACATTGTTTCATATTGTGCGGTAGTTGGTTGGGTGTGTTGCCATTTGGTGGGGGATAGCTGGTGGGGGATTTTATGAATTATGCGGTTCGTGTTGGGATTTGTTGGGATTGGGCGGTCATGGAGGGGGTCGAACCCCCACCCCCGGTCGAAAGATTTGGGCATTGGGGTCAACCCCTCATGCGATTGGCTCCTCTAAATTGGGGAGATTTTTCAGACCTTGTCCAAGGGGGGGCGCGGGGGGGATGCTGACAGAGCTTTTGGAGCAATACGGCCAGCACTTGATCGTGCTGCGCGGGCTGTCCCAGCGGAGCGTGACAGACAATCAGCGGCGGGTAGCTTCATTTTTTAAGTGGCTCTCTGATTCTGGGCGGGCAACTGAGGCAAGGAATATCACCAGAGAGGATGTCGAGGCTTGGCTGAAACACCTCTACTACAACGAGCATAACGGCACCTATACTCGGCATACAAAACTTGGGGCATTGTCCGGCTTCTGGCGGTTCTTGTTTTATGAGAATCATGTCCCGGCAGATATTACCGCCCAGATCCCGAGGCCAAGGATAAAGCGGAGGATGATGCAATACTTCACCAAGGCCGAGGTGATCAGGTTCTTCTCTGCTTGTCCGCTAAACACAGAAAAAGGCCTGCGCGACACCTGTATTTTGATCATCATGGCCTTCGCTGGTCTCCGGGTGGGAGAGCTTTGCGGGCTCAAGATGGTCAATATCTCCGACGATGGCGAATATATCGACATCCAGGTAACCGAAGACATCGGGAAGCAAGGGCATTTCCGAATGGTAGATTTATGGCTGGCCCCGTCAAAGTTCATCCGCCAGTGGGTTGGGCTTCGACTGTCCCAAGGGGCAAAGAGCAACGACCCGTTGTTCGTCTCCTACCGCCGAGGTGACCATTGCTCCGGCCGCCAGCTCTCTAACAACGACATAGACCGTTTAGTGAAAAAATTGGCCGCCACGGCCGAGATACGCAAGACACGCAATCACTCTCACATTTTCAGGGCGACTCATGGATCAGACTTGTTGTTTATCAAGGGATTTACCGTGCCGGCCATTGCAGCTCGGCTCGGGCATAGGAATATTGCGACGACAGACACCTATCTCCCCCGCCGGGGGAGGATCAACGAGCAGTACCGCAGCCTGCGCGACTATTGGCGGCCTTGGGAAAAACTCTACACGGAGGGGAGAGGTGGTGAGAGCGGAGAATAGGGAACTGCTGACACGGTTCGAGGCCAGGGTGCATGAGGAGCTCGGCGTTGATCATGCCCGGGTGGTGATGATGCTCTTAATCGATGAGCTCGGCGGCTTGCGGATAACGGTGCCGACGATGGACGAGGTTGAGCGCGCCAGGCGGGACAAGAAAATCAGGACGCTTTTCCGGGGCGACAATACGGCTGAGTTGGGGGTGAGGTTCGACCTGTCGTCCAGGCAGATCAGGAGGATAGTTAATGGTGGGGATATTGAAGCAAAAAAAAAGTGGTAACACATTAACGTGCTACCACTTTTTAGAATGTTGATTAGCAATTAAACTGCTGTGGCAAAATCTCCGTTTGATAACTTGTATGATAGCTCTTCAAGGTCATCGTTTGTTGTTATGTATTTATTTACTATTTCCGATGTCCCTCTTAGTGTAGAGCTAATAAGTTTTATCTCGTCATTGATTGATGATATTATTTTCCCAGCCATAAATAATGGAATGCGATAAACAAGTATAGATGAAAACAGTAATATTAACAACGGTGAAGAAAATATCATATAATAAATAAGTATTCTAGATGATGTTAGCCTAGCTTTTTTTATGAAAATTGAGAGACGCTCATCATCTGTTTTAAATTTATTTTCTATTTCATGCTTTATGAAATTTTTTAATTCAATGTTTTTATCAATTTTAGCAGAAAAATAAAAAACATTAGATAATGATAATTTTTCAGTAAATCTTAAGTGATTATTTAGCAAATCCCTTAATGATTTGTAAGTGTTATCGCTTAGTGGTATATTTTTTAATATATAAAAATCCCTAACTTCTTCTCTCAGATCAAATAATCTATCTCTGAAGTAATCTAATATTGATGGCCTTAAAATGAATTTCCAAACATAAAACAACAATATGATATTGATTCCAAAAAATACAGTATTTATCATGATTCACCTCCTGGAGTCTCGCCTATGCTTGTTAATCCACTTGATGAACGGTAAGGATCGTTTTCTTCAACCATCTTCTGGTATTTGCCTTTTTGCTTAATGGCACGTTTTTTTCCTTTTCTTTCAATGAGCCATCCAGTTCCTACGGCGGCTGCTAAGAAATATCCTGTTATGTTTGAAATGTTTATTTTCTCAATTAATGCTGACATTGCATTAATGGTAGCAGGGTTTGATGCGAGAAATGGCTTGAGTCCTGCGAAAATAATCCAGAGGGCGCCCAGCCCGCCTACGGTTCTTACTACTTGCTCAAATAGCCCGCAGACAAAACCGAATTTATCGGTGGAAGATTTGACTCTCTGGATTTCAAGGTCATTTTTTGAGGCCATTCTGTTATGCCATAAAAAATTATACTTTAAATTAAATGGGATTTGAATAGGTAGTGGCACATATTAACACAAAAATAATACATAAACTGTGCGGTAGCAGGCTGGTGTTTGCCGCATAGTTGTCACATTGACTGTTTCTTCTATGCTGTGGTGCTGGTTGTCCGGTGGCTTGTAGACGTGTAGGATGATAGTTGAATCGTCTAGGGGATATTGTGTTTAATTTTTATTGTTAATTTGCTGAGATGCATAGTCCGATATCATCTTTTAGGCGGCCAATGGATGTTTTGAGCCGGTCAAGATCTCCCGATGATATTGTTTTCCCTCCGGCTAGAGAATGCACTCCTCCGGATGGGGTAGGCAAAGTTGCTGTCGCCTGGGCGGGTTGGCTTTTAAGACTATTCTGTAAGTGGGTCTGGAATAACTCAAAATTTGGCTCAGAGCTTACCGCGCGTTTTTTTAATCGTTTCAGAAGGATACCATCAATCTTGTCCAAGGCTCCATTAAGCGTTTGTATTGCATACGTATCGGCGGTGCCACCACCATCTGGGGCTTGAATATATTGCAGGGCTTCTGGTTTGTTGATGTTGGAAGCGATTGTGCGGACGCACGATGCGGCGTCAAATGCTTTGGTGTAAACGTCGTTTTGTTTCTCTGTGCCGTAGAAAGTTGACATTAACGTAGCTGTGCCGGCAATCACCGCGCCTCCAGCTGCAGCTGGAATAGAGTGTGCTACGGCGCCAATAGTGCCAACAGTTCCTCCGAAAAGGGTGGATTCGCCGTTACTCCACTCTTGATTTTCTATTTTTACAACTTCGTTTCGATATGTCGTTATGCGCTCATCGGCTAGTTTGAGATACGCTGGGAAATCAGTCGCTGTTGCCCTGGTTGCCGAGGGAAGAGTTGGTTTCATGGTGGCGCAAGAAGAGACTAACAATGTTAGCAGGGCAAGACAAATGGATTGTGTTTTCATCGTAGTCTTTGGGAGGATAATGGTGTTCGATTGGGCATGTCAATTTTAGGGGGTGTTGTCCGATGATACCGCAAATAATCTATTAAATATCCGGTAACATGCTGGCAATTACCGCATATTTGTATTATTGACAATATTTTTTCTTGCTGGTTGGCATGATTGCGAAAATAGATTGTAGAGAGACTGGGAGCCCTAGGATCGATCGATGTCTTTCGGCAAGCACATGAAAAGAAAAGGCTGATCTGGGGCAGATCAGCCTTGGAATTCGGGGAGTAGCGCGGGAAAGATCCATGTAACCCCTCTCTTGAGGGGCTACATTAAGTGGGTTGGAGAGGAACTTTTTTTGTTCCACCCCAACTGAACGGTTAGGGGTTATGGCTTGCTAATCTGGGTCCAGAAGTCCCAAATCTTCGGAGCATAGTGGCGCCAAATGAAGCCAGCGAGAGCTAGCACAATCTGCACCCAGACAAGCCACCGGTTCTTTTTGCTGCGGACTTTCGCCTGGTATCGCTCGATCATGTCGCCAGCGATTTCATCTTGGTAGTAACGGGGAATCGCATTCAGCAGGATTTTCACCAGGCTACTCGAGTCCGGTGAGTTGATGAAATACTCGCGGATGGCCTGTTTGATCGCAGGCGGCAGACCAATATTCTTGATGTGCCGTTTCCAAACCCGCGGGGGAATGCCTGCGCCGGTTTGTCTGCGGGTCAGTTCGTTCAGTTGCAGCAAGAGGCAAATGGTGTCTTCCTCCGAGTAGAGCCCAGCGGCGGAATCTTCGCAAATTGCCGTGATGAGCAATTCCCGATCTACCTTGCCTGGGTTAATGCAAAGTGATTCGAGGCAAAAAGCCGGGCAGGGGGGGCGGACTCTGCCTTGCGGCTCTTTGCCTTTGGAGCGGTTTTTCAGTTTGGACATATGGTGGCCTCCATGGACAGGGGGTTTGGAGCATGATCTGAACCGGTACAGTCAACAGGGATGTATGTTTTAGGGGCGATTTTTAAGGCATTGTCTTGTCCTCCTGGATATTCATTAATAAGATGTACTGACGGGATAGTTAGGTGCTGGGACAGAGTTGGCCCTCCTCAATGATGTTTTGTCTGTTGGCTAAAATGTTTGCCTGATATCTTCGCGTGTTATTCAGCACCCTTCTTCCACTCGCAGTTACCTTGTAGATTCTTTTTTTTCTGCCGCCTCGATATATTTCTGGTTCTGTGTCTCTAGCTTCTAAATATGATTTTGACTCTAGCCTGTGCAAGGTTTCATATATCGCCCCGACAGTGCACTTTTTGTAATTCTTTTCAACCATTTTCCCAATCGGAACACCATAGGCATCGTCGCCTAGAATTATGATAGAAGATATAATTTCTGTTGCTAAAAACCCGAGAATTTCCTCTTTCACTGAAGTGTCTTCATCAGCCATCTTCTTGGATAGGAATTTCACCATAATATCACCATGTCTTATTGCTCCATGTTTAGAGGTAGAGCATTCTATTATTTTTTTGGGTGTAATCTCCCGTGTTGAGAAAGGAATTTCCTTGGGGGGGGGTGAGTGTAAGTAGAAAATACGGTCGTCTGTCGCATGTTAGTTCTCCTTTGTGGATTGTTAATTGTGGGACCATCCCACGCCTATTTTTTTTATTATGAGAAATGGAAAGAATTTGGTCAAGGATTACTTATACAAAATGATACAAATATTTCTTATACAAAACTTAATTAATGTTAAGCAAATATAACTAACTGTTATTTGTTGATTTTTGATAAACCTGTTAAGGGAAAAGAGATCTCCATGTTTGGTCGTCTGCGACTGAACTCCTCCGTTCCCCAGAAAGTGACACCATCTGCCAGCCTGCGTCCCCTCCCCTTGCTATTACAGGGGGAGGGGACAAATCCATGGCAGAAGACCAGCTCGACCACGATACCGCTCACGACACCGACGAAGAGGTAGGCATCCCGCAGGCAATGCGGGTCAAGCGCGCCTACACCATGAGCCCAAAGGCCATGGCCCAGCGCCAGGCCGCGGCGGCCCAGTCCCGCCCGGCCTCGGCCGGGAACCGCAACGCCTTCCGCCACGGCTCCTACGCCGCCACCTTCCTTTCCCGGATCAAACCTTGTAAGTCCACCTGCCCCCAGTTCCCGTGCTCCTTGGTCGATGAAGGGGCCACCGCCCCCGGCCAGGACTGCCTGGACAAGGCCGAGCTATTGTCCACCATCCGTGTCATCCACGACGCCATCCGCGATCCCAAGGCCAACGCCGGGGGCTTTCAAGAGATCGCCTCGGCCCATATCGCCAACTGCATCAACATCCTGGAGATGCTGGAACAGGCCATCCAGCAGGATGGCGTCCTGCTCAAGACCACGCGGCCGTCCCAATGGGGCCCGATAGTCGATTACAAACTCCACCCGGCCTTGGCCGCCCTGCCCAAGCTGCTCAATGACCTCAACCTGACCCCTGAGCAGTTCATGATCACGCCCAAGGCCCAGGCCAGCGCCGACAGCGAGCTGGAGGCCGCCAAGACCATCGGCGAGCTGCTGGGCAGCGCCGGACGGCAGTTGGCCCAGGCCAAGGAGGCCAGCAAGGGCAAAGGCCCGGACCCGTCCCCGGTCGCGGGGGGATAGGCCGTGGAGCCAATCCGTCTCGCCGATGCCGGCAAGGGGGTGGTGGTCCCCGAGGCGATCATGGAGTCCACCCTGGCCGCGCTCGATTGGACCTGGCACCAGCTCGCCAGGGGCGAGTTGCCGCCGCCGTTCACCTCGCTGGAAGAGTTTCAGCTCGCCATCATCGCCGACGATCCCCTGCTCTGGTGCGCCGCCTTCCTGCGGGAGCCGGAGGACCAAGACCACCACGAACCCTATAGTTTTTTTGGCTACCAGGTGGATTCTCTGCGCTGGCCCGGCTCCACCGTCCACAAATGCGGGGCCGAGGTCGGCAAGACCCGGGAGATCATCGCCTGGTGCCTGCACAAGGCCTTTACCATCCCCAACGGCTCTGGGCTGATCGGCGCCCCGCAGCAGACCCACCTGGACGAGATCATCGAGGCCATGACCGACCAGTTCGCCTGGAATAGCGACCTGGGCCGGGATCTGGTCCGCCACAAGAAGCACCCCCACCACGCCTTTTACTTCAAGAACGGCTTCAAGATCGATTTCCGTCCGGCCGGCCACGACGGCGAGGCCTACCGCGGCGTCCATGTGCGCACCTTCGCCATCAAGGACGAGGCGGCAAAGTGCAAGAACCCCCGGCAGTTCTCCGAGTTCTGGCGGGCGATGAAGCCCTCGGCGGTGGCCCGCATCTACTCGGTGCCCGATGGCGACCGCTCCTGCGAGTTTTACAAGCTCGGCCAGCGGGCCGCGGGCAATCATGATGACGGGGCCAGCCTGGAAGGGGCGGCCAAGCAGCTGACCTTCAGGCTGTTCAGGTGGGCCAAGACCTTGATGCCGCCTCCGTACTGGAGCGATGTCCGGCGCAAGTTCTATGTCGAGCAGTACGGCGGCGAGGACAGCCCCGGCTATCAGCACAACGTGCTGGGCGAGGACGGGGACCCGGAAAACACCGTGTTCCCCTGGCACCACCTCAAGCACTGCCTGCGGGAGATCCCCGAGTACCGGGTGCTCAAGATCATGGTGGACTCGAGCCACAATGAGGTGATCGTCACCGGCTACCGCTGCGAGATGACTCTTTCCGGCGGCGATCCCCAGGCCAAGGCGGTCTCCGCCATCGACACCGTTTATCCGCAATCGACCTTCTTCGACCTGGATGACGAGGGCCAGAGCGAGTTCACCAGGCTCATCAGGGCCTATTTCATCGCCGTCCCCGGGCTGAAGCGCGGCGGCGCAGACCTTGGCTTCTCCGGCGACCCCACCGAGATCATCGTCAAGAACATCATCGGCAAGCGGGAGCGTCTGGTCGCTAGGCTCCAGCTCAAGCACGTCACCTACGATCAGCAGTGCCAGGCGCTCAACGCCATTGACGATGTCTACGCCCCGGCCACCGCCATCACCTGGGGCACCGACTTCGGCAACGCCGGGTCCGCCGTGGCCCACGACCTCCAGGGGCTTGCCATCTACGAGCACAAGGAGTTCGACCACCGCTTGCGCGGTTTTATGTTCGAGTCGACCACCGACAACGTCAACGAGGACGGCGAGCCGCTGATCGACTCCAAGACCGGCAAGCCGTCCCGCATCACCTTGAAGGAGCTGGCCACCGATTTCATGGTCAAGCGGATGCAGCGGCAGCAGCTGGAGCTGCCGCCGGACCCGGACCTCATCCTGTACTACACCAACCACACGGTCAGGGCGGGCCAGAAACACCGGATTTTCCGCAAGGAGGACGACCACCTTATCGACGCCGACCGCGCGCAAACCCTGGCCGAGATCATGGCCGAAACCGTGGAGGACCTATTCGCATGAAGCTATTCGGGATCACCATCACACGAGACAAAGACCGGGTGCCAGGCACCGCGCCGCCAGACGGGGCGGGCTGGCAGATCAGGACCTCGGACGGCCAGGGGCCATACACCAAATATTTCGCCACCTTTGTCCCCCGCCGGATCGATCCGGCATTCTTTGAGTTCCTGATCGAGTCGGTGCCGATCTGCGGCACGGCCATCGACCGGCTGGTGACCCTGGACGGCATCCCCCAGGTGGTGGGCGAGAACGAGGCGCTGGTGGCTGAGATCAACGACTGGATCAGGGATGTGCCGGTCAACGACGTGCAGAAGGGCTTGCAGGCGTTTCATCAGTGCTTGAGCCGCGAGGCGTTTGAGCAGGGATTCGGCCTGGGCGAGTTCATTCCGGACACGAACCGGCGCGATATCGTCGGCCTCCGGGTGGCCGACTCGAAGACCATCAAGTTCTCCCGCGACCAGGGCAAGGGGTTGCGCATCTACCAGAAGGCCGATGGCGACAACGTCGAGCGGGAGTTGAAGCAGGAAGGCCTGGTCTACTTCTCGATCAACAACGAGAACCAGAACCCGTACGGCACTCCCATCCTGCGCGGCTGCGAGTTCGTCAGCCGGATCCTGACCACCATCTATCAGTCTACGGCCAACACCTGGGAGCGGTTCGGCGACCCGTCGTTTTCGGTGATCTACAAGACCAGCAAAAAGGACGGGGCGGACCTCGACGGGCGGAGGAAACAGATCAGCGACGAGTTGAACACCGCCCTCAGGGCCAAGCGGGAGGGCAGGAGCGCCGATTTCGTCCGGGCCATCGACATCAACTCGTCAATCGAGATCAAGGTCATTGGCGCGGACGGCCAGGTTCTGGAGATGGAGGTGCCAGTCAAGTATATCCTGCAGGACATCTGCGGCAAGACCGGGCTCCCCGCCTGGATGCTCGGCTATTCGTTTTCCACCACCGAGCGGCGGGCTAACTTCGAGGCCGAGATGGTGCTGGCCGACGTCACTGTGCGGCAGGCCGCCAAGGCCCCGCATTTCGAGCGGCTGATCACGGCCATGCTGCTCCTGCGGGGGCGGACCTGGAAGCCTGGCGATTGGCAGCTGGAGTGGAAGCAGGTCAACCTGCACGACATCGTGGCCCAGGCCCAGGCCAAGTTCCTCAACGCCCAGGCCGAGCAGATGCAGAGCCAGGCAGGGACGGGTGACGCCCCGGGAAAACAGTAAGCCCCGGGGGAAAAATCCTCCGGGGCGTCAGGCATGACAAGGGGTGTGCGTGTGGCTGCCAGGGGGTGTCAGGCAGCAAGGAGGAGCATAGGCCCCAGCCCTGGCCGGAGTTGGACCAGGTCGAGGATGGCTATGAAGACGATCTCAAGCGGCGCTGGCAGCAGTGCGCCGAGATCTGCGCCGCGGCCCTCAAACTCAACGTCGCCGATATCCTGCTCAGCCAGCGGGCGGCCGGGAGTGACGGCGAGAAGGGGCCGGAGGACCTACCGCCCCGGGATGCCTTCACCTTCAGCGGCGAGCAGCGCCGGGCGGTGATGGCCGCCATGCGGACCTTTACCGGCGAGTACCGCCCCGGCAATCCGGAGTCGCCGGTCTCGTGGTACTACGGCCAGGCCTATAGCCTGGGATTGCTGCAGGCGGCCCGGATGATCGGCAAGGAACGCCCGGTCCTTGATCTGATCAAAAACCGGGAGATCTTCGGGCAACTCGCTACGGATGGGTTCCAGCTGGTCAAGGACAACGCCACCAGGGCCATCGTGGACAAGATCATCCCGGAGATGGAGGCGTTCGCCATTGCCGGGGCCAATCCCTTGACCGTGGCGGCCCGGCTCAAACAACGGTTCGGGGAACAGAACAGCAACTGGCGGCGTCTGGCGCGGACCGAGATGAGCATGGCGGCGGAGAGCGCCAAGCTAAACGAGTGGGCTGCCTGGAGCGTGCAGTGGGTGGAGTTTACCCCGGCGCCGGACGGCTGTCCGGCGTGCATGGCCTTGGCCGGAGACTACCCCATCGCCAACTGCCCTGTTGCCGGGCGTGACACCCACCCCCACTGCCGATGTTCGACCAGGCCGGCAAAACGGGAGACCGGCGTTGAGCATCAGCCGCCGGAGGCAGGGCTTGCCGCCCGTTTTGAGGTCAATGACATCGACACGGGCCTGCACTCCCTGATGCTCGCCTTCGACCGGGAGAATCCGGGGCTGTTCGTCCGCGGCTATCACGAAACGGTGGAGGTGAGCGAGGACTACTTCATGGCCACCAACTGCCATGGCCGGGTGCTGGTCTCCAACCAGACCTTCATGGGGACTTTCAACCCGGCCTCCTCAATCAAGGCGGCAATGACCAAGATCAAGGCCGGACTGCATCTCTCCTTTGAGGAAGAGTATGCGATTGAAAGCCTGTGGCATGAGGTCTGCCACAACCGGGCCACGCAATACCGGGTCAGGCCCGACGCCAGGGGTCCTGCCGGGGATATCCGTGTCTGCATGGAGGCGCTTAACCAGCTCGTCGCCCGGCATACTTATCCTTCGTTCATGGTCAAGCTTGGCGGGACGGCCACCCGGTTTGAGGAGATATTGGCCAATGGTTACGGCTATTCCACCTGGGTCCGTAATTTAAGGCGGCTGATTGCCTGGCTTGGCGTCGGAGAACAGGGGCTGGTGCCAGAGTTCGAGAAGATTCTCTTCGAGAAAAGCTACAGCAGGGTCAAGGCGAACCTATCGGTGGTGTTGGCGGAGAGGAGCGGGAAGGAGAGGAGTGTGGTTGAAGCGGTCCTCGGCCGGCTCTACCTGGCCGAGGAGGAGTTCGCCGCGGTGCTGCAGGCGGTCGCTTAGTGCACGATGTCGTCCAGGTCAAGGCACGACCGGACATAGTCAGGAGGGAGCAGCGCCTTGTAGCGCGTTGCCGCCGCCTCGTCGCCCCGGGTTTTGTAGAGGCTGTAGATCAAGGCGTATTCCCCAACCTGCCCGGTAGGGAATGACAGATGCTCCTCCTTGGTGATCACTTTGCCGCAGTGGGCCGTGATCTCCTCGGGGGTAGGATTGTGGTCGAAGATGGTTTCCATGGCAATCACCAAAAAAAATCGGCCTGGGAAAATAGTGACATGTTATGGCGGAACATGCCCGCTCTTTCCTCTAATTATAAGCCAATACGAACGGAAAGTAAACCACCACTCAGCAGGGAGGAATACGCGATGGACGACAAGGACGAGACCGGCAAGGACGGGGCAGCCAAAGGAAAGGAACCGGAGACCGGCAAGGACGGGGCAGCCAAAGGAAAGGAACCGGAGACCGGCACGCCAGGCGCAGCCAAGGGCCAGAGAGGCCAGACCGGCACGCCAGGCGCAGCCAAGGGCCAGAGAGGCCAGACCGGGAAAAGCCCTAAAGGCGGCAAGGACTTCGCCGGACCTGGCGTGGAGGGTGAAAAGGGCCAGGGACCAACCGTGGTCACCGGGGAGCATGTTCTTGAGGCCTTGCGGGCCAAGGGGAGCCAGGTCTGATGCAGAAGTCAGGCTCAAAATCCTTTTGCTTCGGCGGCAAGGCGGCGTCGGTCGGGGTGGCGGCCGAGGCTGGAGTCCTGGCCAAGATTAACCGCTTCGCCCTGAAAGACCTGTCGGCGGACGAGGTATTCGTTCGGAAACAGCTCCTCTGCCACAACGGGGTTGACCGGGACAATGAACGGTTCCCCGAATCGATGCTGGACGAGTTCTCCGCCACGCTGCCGGGCAAGAACGTCCTGTACTTCCACGAGAAGCGGACATTCCTGCCGCTCGGGCTCTACTTCGACGCCGCGACCGAGGTCATGCCGCCGGAGAAGTTTAAGGAGCTGACCGGGGAGGAGATCAGACTCCCGGCAGGGACGAGCGAGGCCAAGGTGTTGTGGGCCTGGTACTACGTGGTCAAGACCCCAGACGTCGAGTCGGTCCTGGCCAATATCGAGGGCGGGGTGTACCGCCACTGGTCGATAGGGTTCGGCGCGGCCGATCTGGTCGGGGTCAAGACCGACGTGAACGGCCCGGCGCAGTATTATGAGTACGTTTCTCCAGGCGAGGCGCGGGAGGGGTCGCTGGTGTGGCTCGGGGCGCAGCCTGGGGCGACAAGTCAAAAATCGGCGGGCGGCAGCGACGAGCCGTTGGCCAAACCGCAAGGAGAGAAGACGATGAAGACGCTAGTGTTGTTGCTGGGGGCCATGGTGGGCAAGTCGTTTGGCGACACCGCCACCGAAGAGCAGATTGCCGAGGCGATCAAGGCCGCCTTCAAGGATAAGGACGACCAGATTGCCGTGTTGCAGCAGGAAAAGGCGGCGCTTGCCACCCTGGCAGCGGACGGCAAGTCGTTCCGCGCCGGGCTGATTGCCGACTACGTGCGGATGAAGGCGGCCCTGGGCGAGGCGGATGCCGACGCCGCCAAGCAGGAGGGCGTCAAGGCCTTTGCCGCGCAGATCCCTACCGAGATGCTGCAGGCAGAGGTCAAGCACTTGGATGCCAGGATGCGCGAGAAGTTCCCGGGCGAACAGATCGCGCCTAATGATCCGAACGCCAACCGGGGCGAGGGCGCGGGAGACGACAACCCGCTGCTGGTCAAGGACGGCAAGTAACCGCCCGCCGGGAACGGCGCATTAACGAAGTCAACACACACCATCTGGAGGTAGACCATGGCAACAGCAACCCCTCGCGGCGGAGTCGATCAGCTCCGCACCCTTAAACTGGCCCACACGGCGGCGGTTGCCGCTGGCGAAGTCGTCGTCTCCAACGGGCAGGTGCTGGTGGCGGTCAACGACGCTGCTGCCAACGCGACAAACATTTACATCTTCCGGGGTCCGGTGGAGGTCCCGAAGGAGGCTGCGCTGGCGGTCAACCCGGGCGACGTCTGTTACTGGGTCGCCGCCAACGGCAACGCCAACAAGACCAGCGCTGGCAACACCAAGCTCGGCATCTGCACGGCGGCCGCCGCCTCGGCGGCCACCACCGTGTTGATTGAACTCGCAGAGAACAAGTAACGCGGCAACCGCCGGGAGCTTAAGCCCTCGGCCTTGAATTTTCCGGCAACCTAAGGAGCAACGACAATGAAGATTTACGGCAAAAAAGTAATCGACTGGGGCCAGCTGGGCAAAATCCCCGAGGCGGAGCGGAAAGGCAAGATCCTGGCGGCGATCTCATCGGCCATCAAGACCACCGCCGATATTCCGCTGCAACTGGTGTCGGCGGACAAGATGGTCGGCGCCGATGCGACGATGCTGCGGGGCACGCCCCCCATCGTCATGGTCGGCACCGACACGGTGGACATGCCCGACCGCGGCTACGAGGCCCTGTTCAGTGAGGTGGACATGCGGTCGTCCACCTCGAAGACCTTTGACATCGTCAACATCACCGGCGGGGTCACCTTCTTCCAGCAGTTGCCGGGCGAACTGGCCAAGCTCTCCCGCCTGCCCCAGGCGGCCAAGGCGTCCGTGGGCCTATTGCGGTTCACCGGCGGCTTTGCCATCCTCGACGACTGGCTCCGCTTCAACGAGCTGTACAAGATCGACGAGTTGACCAACGACACCGTCAAACGCTGGTACGACCAGAAGGCAGACCTGTTCTACGGGCTGCTGACAGCACTTGGGTCCGGGATCAACCAGGCCTTTGCCACCGACGACGTCACCACCATCAACAACGCCTGTTCCCAGGTTATCACCGACATGCAGGCGGCGGGCTACGCCACCTCGGCGGCCAGCAAGTTCTACATCACCTGCCACCCAAGCCTGTTGATGAGGATCTACAAGGCCTTGGCCGCTAGCTTCACCAACCCAAACGCCAACAACAACCAGATCGTCTGGCAGATCGCGGGGATCATCCCCACCGCCAAGATTGCCAGCACCAGTTATTACGTCTCGTTGCCAGGCGTGAAGAGCAAACGAGGCGAGTGGGAGGACCTGAACACCCGTCCGGCCCAGCGCAACGAACTGGTGCTGGGCGCCGACCATGTCTGGACCGGGGCCTATAACGGCGCCATCGGCGAGAGCAAGCAGCATCGCCGCTGCGCCCTGTCCTAATCAGTAACCTGAGCGGCTGGCTGGCGATCCCGGCCGGCCGTTTTTGCCGATCCCATGGCAGCCAAGACCCAAGCGCAAGCATACATCGACCGCGGGTTCAGCCGCGAGATGTTCGCCCAGGAGAGCGACAACGCCTTTGTTGCGTTCTTGACCGGCATTATCGACGAGCAATCCGGGCTCTTGGCAGGCGAGGTCGGGTCCGCCGCCTTTGCCTCGGTCGATCCGGCCACTGTTGTTGCTGTGACCAGGGCCGAGCGGCTCATGGTGATGGCCGAACTGTTGGCGGCCAGGATCGACGTGGTGCAGGGTGCGGTCGACGGCGCGGACGGGATGGACAACCTAAAACTCAGGCGCAACATCGAGACCTACCGGGCCGAGGCGGCGCGGATCATCGAGCGGTTGCTCAGCGGTCTTCTTGCCGCCAGCACGGGATACTCGGGCTGCGTGGTTGAGAGTGAGCATCCGGTGACGTTGGCGGCGCCGTAATGCTTGGGATTTCGGTCGATATTACAGAGGCCAAGGTGGTCTTGAGCGGGCTCGTTGACCTGTATGGCGACATCCATCCGGCCATCGACAGCGGCTTGGTCCAGATCGCCAAGGGGACTACGCGCGAGGCATATTTGTGGCTTTCCGGCCCCAACCGGCCCCGGAATCCAGTACTCCACGAGAAGGCGGAAGACGGCGGCAAGGGGGCGATCAAACGGCGGCAAGATGGAGCTATCAGGTATGGCCGGAGGGGTCAGTCCTCGAGCCTTCAGGCCCGGCCTGGCAGCTATCCCGTGCCGGTTGTGACTGGCAATCTCCGCCGCCTGCTCGACTGGGTGGCCCCTGGCCGGGCCAAAGGCGGGTTTGTTGCCGGAGCCCATGAGGTCGTGGTCTACGATTCGGCGGACTATGCCTTCGCTATCCACGAAGGGGAAGGGTCTTCGTCGGGGAACGCCAGGCGGTTCCTTGAGGACGGCTTCAACCGGTTCAACGATGGCGCTGGCGCCGCTGGCACCATTGACAACGCGATCGGCCAGGCGATCCGGCGGCGAGGGTTTTAATGGTGGGAGAGGCGCAGGGCGTCGGCCAGATCGTCGCCGGTTTGGTAATCCTGGAGGCGCTGAAATGGCTGACCGCGAGATTCATGAAGCGGACGGTGGGGACGCAATACCGGACCGCCGAGGATTGCGACGCCTTCCGCAAGGAGTGCGGCTGCAAGCGGGATGAGGCCTACAAGGAGATTGTCGGCATCGTCGAGCGGTCGGAAAAGGAGAACCGCCGGACGCGCCAGTTGATCGTCAGGTCGATGGTGAATTCGGGGGCGTCCAAGGAGGCTATCTTGGACGCATTGGACGAAGCCGAATGACCCGGTGCCAGGAGGTGTTGCACGTCCAATCGTCTGCGGTGCAACGGCTTTTGCTGCTGATCCCTGCCTTGCGGGCAAAGATTACTGCCGGCGTGGCAATCACCCACGAGGACGTGGACCTGGTTGAAGCACAGACCGGCATCATAGCCGACGCCTTGAAACGGTGCCGGTGAGACACGGAGGAACGGCGGATGTTGAGCATGATATTGACATTGTTGGGCGGCGGGCTGGGCGGGCTGCTCCGGTTTGTGCCGGAGATCATGAAGATGATCACCGCGGGCAGGGACCGTGATCACGAGTTCAAGATGACCCAGCTCCAGCTCGACATCGACAAGGCCAGGGCAGCGCAGGGGATCGACCTGGTGCACGCCCAGGGGCTGGAGGCCCAGGCCACGGCCCAGATGCAGGCCTACCTCGAAGCGATCAAGGGACAGGGCCAGCTGACCGGGGTGGGCTGGATCGATGCCGTCAACATGACCGTCCGTCCCTTCACCACCTATTGGTGGATGGCCCTGTTCACGCTCTACAAGATATGCGTGATTGTTGTGGCCGGGATCGAATTCTATGCCGCCGTGCAGGGCGGGGGTTCACTGGAGGGGATAGGCTCGGCCTTGACCGTGTTCTCTGGCCGGATATGGCTGGAGCAGGACGCCGCCGTGCTGTCGACCATCATCGGGTTTTGGTATGTCGACCGGGCAATCAGGAGGGGGTGACATGCCCCCGCGCGCCATGCTTGACCTTATCCGCTCCTTCGAGGGGCTAAGGCTCAAGGCCTATTATTGTCCGGCAGGGGTGCTGACCTGCGGGTACGGCAGCACCGGCCCGGATATCACTCCGGAGACCGTGTGGAGCCTGGAGCAGGCCGAGGCCAGGATGATCGCCGATGCCGGAAGTTTCACGGCCGCCACCCAGGCGATGTGCGTAGCCCTCGCTGGCGACGCCTTGGCGGCGGTGGCTGACTTTGCCTACAACCTCGGATTGACCAGGCTCAAGGGATCGACCTTGCGCCGCAAGCTCAACAGCGGCGATATGGCTGGAGCCAAGGCTGAGTTGAGGAAGTGGGTGCGCGGCGGTGGTAGGGTCTTGCCGGGGCTGGTCCTGCGGCGCGAGGCCGAGGCGGCCTTGCTCGGGTAACGGCGATGGCGGCGATCGACGCGCTCAGGGCGCTGCAAGCGCTCATTGAATCAGACAGCGGGTTGCAGGCCTTCAGCCAGTGGAAATGGGGTAAGGCGGTCGCGGCCCGGATCGTTTTCAAGCACCGGGTGGAGATCAGGGTCAATGAGTTGCCGCTTGTCTTGATCACCAGGCCGAGGGTGACCCGGAAAGAGTCTACCGGCGCTGTGGTCAGCGCCAACGCGGTGCGGCTCTACGCCGGATTCCATCAAAATGACCGGGACAAAGGGGCCGCCGAGCTGATCGAGTTCGAGGAGGCGCTGGAGATGCTGCTCAGGGCAAATCAGACCTTGAATGGCGCCGCGAATGACCTCGACTCTGGAGAGTCAGTCAACGACGAGGGGGCGTTTCACCCCGTCTATTTTCTCACCAAGGAACTGACCGTCATGGTCAGGATGCCACGGTAGCGACAGGAGGAGGAAAATGGCAGAACTGTACAAACGGAAGGCGCTGATCCTGGCCAAGATCGAGGCCGCGTACGGCATCGACGCGAGTCCGGACGGGGCGCACGCCATCAATGTCACCGATCTCAAGATCGAACCAGCCAAGGGCAACAAGAAGATGCGGGGCCTGATGACCCCGGACCTCGCCACCCAATCGGGGATCATCACCGAAAAACACCAGGCAGTGAGTTTTACCATGGAGCTGAAGGGGGCTGGGGCAGCTGGCGATGTGCCAGAGTGCGGGGTGCTCCTGCGGTCCTGCATGATGGCCGAAACCATCACCCCGGCGACCCAGGTTGAGTACGATCCCATCTCCTCCTCGTTCGAGTCGTCGACGATCTACGTCAACATGGACGGGGTGCTGCATAAGCTGACCGGCTGCCGGGGGACATTCTCGGTCAATATCCAGGCCGGGGAGTTCCCCACCATCAAATTTTCCCTGCTCGGGCTCCATGCCGGGCCGGTGTCCGCCAATCCGGTCACCCCCGTCTATCTCGACGTTGCCCCGCTGGAGGTCAACTCGGTCCACACCACGTTTTCCCTGGACGGCTATGACGCCTCGCTGCACAAGCTCACCTTCGACGCCGGGATCAAACATAAGTACCGGGAGTTGGTCAATGCCAGCGCCGCGATTTCCGTCTCCGGCCGGGAATGCAAGGGCAGCCTGAGCATGGACGCCGTGGAGCTGGGCAGCAAGGATTACTTTGCCTCCTGGGAGAATAGCGTCTTGGTGGTCTTGGCGTTTAGCCACGGCCAGGCGGGGAATCTCATCCTGATCGATGGGCCGAAGGTGCAGCTCGACGACATCCAGTACGGCGACGACGACGGGGTGCTGACCTACGAAATGCCGGTGTCGTTTACCCGCGACGCTGGGGACGACGAAATCAAATTAACCTTCAAGTAAGAGGACTTCCCATGCACGACGCGCAGCGTTTCTCCGAACTGATCAAGGCGGCCCCGGTCCGCACCGTTATCTCACAGTTTCAAGGCCTGTTCGGGGTCGAATTGATCGTCACCCCGCGCTCGGAACTCGAGCAGGCGCTCGAGGACTGCACGACCGAGGTCTTCGACTCTGAGGCAGGGAAATTGGTCAAGCGGCACGACGGCAAAAAGTTCACCGCCTGGGTGGCGGGGAGGGTTGCCGGGCTCCATGGGCTGTCCATCCGCAAGGGGCTGACCCTGTGCGGCCGCGCGCTCCCTGAATCACTGAAGGCGAGGGCAGACGAGCCGTTGGCCTGCGAGACGGAGACGGTGGTGGCCCTGTGCGACCACGTGGTCGGCTTTCAGAATTGGGTGCTGGCGGAGTTGTCGACCATTGCCGTAGCTGCTGCGCGGCGGGACGAGGATTCCCAGGAAAACTGATTGCGATCGCCCGCTGGCTGGCGGCGGGCGATCGCGCTGTTTGTCAGTCATGCCAGCGCGACCAGAAGGTCATGGGCGTGACGGTGAATTGCCTGTCGTGTGGGCATCATGCCGCCGCCCCCGACGAGATCATGGCCGAGAACAGATTGCCCATGGCTGTGTTCAGCGCCTGCTCCGACGAGTGGCGGGTAGGATTCGGCGGGGCGTACGCCATCGACGGCAATGTCGTGTGGCGGGTTATCGACGAGCACCGGCCCGGCAACAAGCTGGATGTCTTCCTCAGGGTGAAGGTTCTCGCCTCGCACTTTCTCAAGTTCAGTCACACGAAGAGATAGCATGACAGCAACCGAGCGCGACATAAACATCAGGATCAAGGTCAAGGACGACGGCACCGTTGTCTTCAAGTCCATCGGCGAGAGCGGGGCCCGCGCCTTGGGTGAGATCGACCGGGCCGGAGCGCGAGCCAACGCCACCATGCACACCATGGGCGGCCTGGTCTCGTCCGTGGCGGCAGGGCTTGCGGCCTGGAAGATCCGGGGCGTGTTCCTGGACGGCATCCAGGCGGTTGAATCCTACACCATGGCCGTGGGCAAGACCGCTGCCCTGATCACCTCTTTGCAGGGCCGGGTTGACGGCATGGACCTGGCCACCCAGTACGCCGGGGCCAAGGAGTATGCCACCGCCCTGGTGGCAAAGCTCGAAGAGATCGATGCCCAAACGATCGCCGGGGGCAAGGACTTGGCGGTGATCTCCCAGGAGATGCTCAAGCAGGGGGTGCTGCTCGATCTCAACAACACCAAACAGATAGAAGGGTTTGTCAACCTGGCCAACGCCGCCACGGTGTTCTCCAATGGGATGGAGGTGCAGCTGCGCCAGGAAGTCCGCGCCCTGCTACAGGGCAAGGTAGATGCGTCAAGCCAGCTCGCCTCCCAGCTCGACGCCGTCCTGCATGGCCAGCTTAGGGAGATGACGGAGGAGTGGCGGCAGCAAGGGACGCTGGTCGAAAACCTCGGCAACCTGCTGCGGGGCTACAAGCCGTTCGCCGACGAACTGGCAAACTCCTGGGAGGCCAACAAGACCACCCTCGAAACCACGGTCAACCAGATCTTGCGCGCTGGCTTCCTGCCGATCATGGTTGATCTCGTCAGCCATGCCCGGGGACTCAATGCCTACCTCCGGGAGCACCGGGACATGATCTCCGGCGACATCATGTCTGGCTGGGGCAAGGTCAAACATGGCCTTGACGACATCACTGTCATGGCCAAAACCGTCGCGCCGGTGATTAGGGCAATCGGTCCGACCGTGCTTGAGATCGCCGCCGGAGTATGGGCGGTCAATGCGGCGCAACTGGCGTTCAATGCCTCGGTCCGGGCCAATCCCTATGTAATGGCGTTTATGGGCGGTTTCGCCTTGGGCGAGGGGATTAAGGGGATGATCAACAGCACCGGCGAGTCCCTTTCGGCTGCCAAACAAATCGAAGGGGTCGTTGCCCAGATCAGACAGGAGCGGCAGATCCTCCGGGAGATGCACGCCGACGAAAAGGCCTACCGGCCCGAGTCGTTCCGGGCCCAGGAGAGGGCTATCGCCGATTTGCAGGCAAAATTGCTGCTGCTCGACAAGGCGGCGGCCAAGGAGGACGAATTGCGGGAGGCGAACCGTAAGCGCGTCAATACGCCACAGATGAATAAAGACCCGCTGGCGGACAAGTTAAAAGAGCTGGAGGGGCTCCGGGAGGTTTACGAAAAGCAGTACCAGCAGCGGATTGCCAAAGACAAGGAATTCGCCGGGGCGCAAAAGTCTGCCTGGGCGTCGCTGTTCTCCGACCTCAAAGGAGAAGGGAGCGGCTATTTCGACTATCAGACCGGGCAGATTAACCGGCAGGCGGACGAGTGGCGCAAGCTCGGGCTGTCGGTTGTCCAGGTTGAGCAGTGGAAGACGGCGGAGCTCAAAAAGCTCAATGCGGAGTACCAAACATGGCTCTTGGGCGGCATGGAGCTGTATGGCCCAGCCCAGAGGGAGGAGCTGGAAAAGCTCAAAGGGCAACTGAGAGCGGCGGGAAAGGAGATGGCCCTGTACCAGGATTGGACCAATGCTGCTCCGGTTACGGCTCCCAACTTTAACGAGGCGTGGAACGATCAAACCCATGGCGGCCGCGACCTCCTGGCCGGGCAGATCCAGTCCTATGCCGACGATATGGCGGCCCTTAAGGGCAAGGCGAAAACCACCGCCGTGGCGATGAAGGACGCCTTCACCGGCTGGGGGAACGACTTTGCCCGGACCATGACCGACGCCGTGTGGACGGCCGATTTCTCCTTTGGCAAGATCGGCGAGTCGTTCGGCCGGATGATTACCCAGATGGTGCTGCAAAAAAAGGTTGTCGAGCCCATCTTCGCCGCCATGGACAGCGGCGGGGCATTTTCGTGGCTTGCCAACCTTATCCCCAACGCCCTCGGCGGGGTCTATGACGGCCCTGGGATCTCCGCCTTTTCCAACACGATAGTCAATCGCCCCACGGTCTTTGCCTTCGCCTCCGGCACCGCGATGATGGGCGAGGCCGGACCGGAGGGAATCCTGCCGCTGATGCGCGGGCCAGGGGGCCGTCTCGGGGTCACGATGTACGGCGGGGCATCCCAGCCTCAGTCAGTCCGCGTCGTCATCGAGAACAAGGGCAGCGAGAAGAAGGTGGCATCCGCCGTCCCGTCATTCAACGGGAATGAGTGGGTGATCTCCGTCATGCTTGAGGATTTGGCTGAGAGCGGTCCGTATTCCAGGGCCTTGCGCGGGGGGATGTGATGGATTTCCCAGCCATCGAGCCCCTATCGATGGAAGGGTTCTCCGAACGCTGGGACGACACCGGCGACATTTCATCGTCCACCGATGCCGGCTACGAAATCACCAGGCGCAGATATACCCGACGCCGTAAGGTATTTGTGATCCCCTACCTGGGGCTCTCCGCCGGTGACAAGATGACCTTGGATTCGTTCATCGCCGACCGGGGCACGTCGGGCCAGTTTTACTGGATCCACCCTCAGACGCTGGCCACACACGAGGTCAGGCTGGCCAAGGTCCCGGATATCTCATGGTCGGCAGGGCTCTGGAACTGCACCGTCGAGCTGCGAGAGGTCTAGCCCATGCTCCCCCTCTCTTCCGCCGCTATCCTCGAAAAAAACAAGATTTCTTCCACCGGGTCCTGGCTGATCTTGCTCGCCATCGCCGTCCCCGGCTACCCAATGCCCCTGCGTCTGGTCAACAACAACGAGCCTATCGAGTGGCCAGCCAGCAGCAACGAACTTTACTCGCCGTTTCCCTTCCTCATCGACGATGTGGTGGAGGACGGACAGGGCGGCCTGCCCACCTTCTCGATCCGGGTCTCGAACGTCACCCGGGCCCTGATCCCCTACCTCGAGGCGACCAACGGCCTGAACGGAGCCACCGTCACCCTGCGGATCGTCCACTCTGGTCACCTTTCCATCACCAAGGCGGAGCTGGAAGAGACGGTCAGCGTCATCGGCTGCGGGGTCGACCTGCAGTGGGTCACCATCCGCTGCGGCGCCGAGAACCCGCAGCGGATGCGTTCGCCCCGGGGCCGCTACCTCAAGGACCATTGCCGCTACGGACCCAAGTACGTCCCCGGCCTTGGCTTTGTCCCCGGTTTCAAGGGGCCGCTCTGCGGCTACGTCGGCGACGAGACCTCATGCAACCGTTCGTTTGCCCGCTGCAAGGAGCTGGGCAACGGCTCCCGTTTCGGAGGCTTCCCCGGCATCGACGGCGGCATGTACGTCTATGGCGAGTCGGACATCAGCCCCTATTCGTCGCTGAACTACATCTACAACGGCGTGACCGCCAAGGCCTCAGGCTACAGCTCGGCCGACGTCACCGCCCTGGCTGAATACAACCGCTCCAACGACAACACCAGGGTCTTTGACGTTACGCCGGGGGTGAACGAATACATCCTCTTCGCCAGCCCCACCCGCCTTGGCCTGGTCACCTTCCGGGTCAACGGCTTTGCCGGTGGATTCCGTCCGCCTGAAGTGGTGGAGGTGACCAACGCCCAGGGCTATTGCGAAGACTATTACGTCTGGCGCTCGACCAACCTCAACCTGGGACCGACCACGGTGACCACGGCCAAAGCATGACCATCGACGACCTGATCGGCATACCATTCGCGGAGAATGGCCGCGGCCCCGAGGCCTACGACTGCTGGGGACTGGCCTGCGCCGTCTACCGCCTCCATGGCCTGAGCCTGCCCCAGCACCAGCAAGACACCTTTGACCCGGCAGCCATCGCGGCAGCCATCGAGCGAGGCAGCCGCGACCCGCGCTGGCTGCCGCTGCCTGGCCCGGAGCCACTGGCCATCATCCCCATCCGCCGTCTGATTGGAGGCCACGGCTACGTGACCAACCACCTCGGGGTCTGCCTGGGCGGCGGGGTATTTATCCATGCCCTGCGCCACCACGGGGTGCGCCTCGACGACCTTGACTCCCCCCTTTGGCGGGCCGCCATTAACGGCTACTGGCGCTATCATGGATAAAGTCACCGTCTGCCAGCTCAGTTCGCCCTTCCCCGACGCTGAGCGCCGGGTGGCGGTAGTCGAACCCTTCCCTGGGGCCACTGTGCCGCATTACTTAGACGAGGTCCGCAACCTGCCCGAGGTGAAGTGGGCGGTGTCCGTGACCAGCCAGGACCGCACCCACTGGCGCGGCGTACTCGGCGAGGTGGAGCACTGGCCTGTAGTCCGGCCCGGCGACTTCATCGCCGTCTGCCCCATCCTCGAGGACGGAGACGTTCTGCGGATCCTGGCCATGGTGGCCGTGATCATGGTCGCGCCGCAGTTCGGGGCCTGGCTTGGCGAATCGCTGGTCTATGGCATTCAAGCTGCCGGGTATGGCACCTATGCCGCGGCGGCCGCCATCGGCACCGGCCTGGCAGTGGCTGGCGGAGCGGCCCTGGTCAACGCCGTCCTGCCACCATCCGCGCCTGATGTGCCGCAGATCGGCTCCGATCCGTTCAAAGAGTCGCCGACCTACGGCTGGGGCGATCTGCGGGCCACCGAAGGCCAGGGCCGCCCGGTGCAGCTCCTCTTTGGCAAGATGCGGGTCTCTGGCCAGATCTTGTCCAAATTCGTCACCGTGTCCGGGGACAAACAGTACCTGCATGTCTTGATCGGCGTGGCCGACACCGAGGGCGTGGACAGCGTGGCCATCTCCAAGGTCGAGATCAACGGCCAGGATGCCTCCCACTTCCAGGGCGTCACCACCTATACCCGTCCTGGTGGCTTGAACGACGCGGTGATCCCCGGCTTTGACCAGATCGTGGCCCAGATCGACCATGGGGTAAAGCTGACCACTGCCAACCTCGACCGGACCACCACCGGCAACGAGGTGGAGACAATCGAGATCGACCTCGTTGCCCCCTATGGCCTGTTTTACAGCAACGATGGCGGCGGGCTCGACAACCGCCAGGCGGTGATCGAGGTCTGGTACGGCCTGGCGGGCGGCGCCTTTGTCAAGCACGGCACGGCCACCCTGTCCGGGGCCACCACCCAGGCCGTGCGCCAGACCTACACCATCGACAACTTAAGCGCCGGCCAGTACGAGTTCCGCCTCCGCCGGACCAATGCCGAGTCGACGTCGTACCGCGAGAAGACCACGATATTTTTGGCGTCGCACCGGGAGGTGATCAAGCAGAACCTAACCTACCCCGGCATTGCCAAGGTGGCGGTCACGGCCCTGGCCACCGACCAGCTCTCCGGAGGCGTGCCGTCCATCACCTTCCTGGCCGAGCGGACCTATGTCCAGGTCTATAACCCGCACACCGGGTCCTGGTCCGCCCGTAGGGCTGATAACCTGGCCTGGGCCTACTACGCCTTTTGGACCACCCACCAGGGGGTCGACCCGTCCCTGATGCTCTACGACGAGATCGCCGCCTGGGCGGCGCACTGCGACGAGATCATCAGGCCCGAGGATGGCGGCGCCGAGAAACGTTACTGCCTCGACCTCTACCTCGATGTCCAGGCCAACGCCTGGACCAACGCCCAGCAGATCTGCCGCATTGGCCGGGCGCAACCGATCCGCCGTGGCTCAAAATACGGCGTGGTGGCCGACATGCCCGCCGTGCCGCGGCAGCTCTTCACCACCGGCAGCGTGACCAACTTCAAGCTGACCTATCTGGGCCAGGAGGACCGGGCCAACGCCGTGGAGATCAGCTACTACGACAAGGACCTGGACTACTCCCGCCAGGTGGTCACCATCGTCTCGCCGGACTATGACCAGGCCGGCGAGACAGACAACAAGACCTCCAGGAACGCCTACGGCTCCACCTCGCGGGGGCAGGTGGTCCGCTCGGGGGTGGCCGACCTCAACAGCAACGCCTGGGAGATCAGGGACATTACCTTTGATGTCGATGTTGCCGCCCTGGCCACCCAGGTGGGCGATCTGTTCTACTTCATGCACGACGCCCCAACCTGGGGCGACTCTGGCCGGATCGTGGCCGCCGGCACGGTCACGATCACCCTAGACCGGGAGGTGACGCTGCTGGCCGGTGAGGCATACGCCATCCTGATCAGCCGCGCCGATGGCGTGATCCTGGACAAGGCCCTCGCTCAGGTTTCAGCGCTGACCACCACCGCCACTCTGACCTTTGCCGCCGCCCTTGACCCGTCCGATGTCCCGGCCCGCTACGACGAGTACAGCTTCGGACCGGTGCAGACCTACAAGCGGACCTACCGCTGCACCCGCCTCAGCCGGACCCACGACCTGAAGAAGACCGTGTCGGGCCGGGAGTACAGCGAGCTATTGTCCCAGGATACGGTCTACCTCATCAGCCCGCCGGACACCCCCAAGACCAAAGCCAAGGCCTATGCCGTCTCCGCTAGCGAGTACCTGTCGATGGAGAAGGATGGCACCACGATGTCCCAGATCTCGGTCTCGTGGCTGGCCGCTGCCACCGATCCGGCCCAGGCCTGGGAGGTGTGGCTGGAGGATATGTCCTCGGGCGGCTCGGCCATGGGGCCATTCCCGGCCCACGGCCTGCGCTATGTGGTCCCGCCCTCGCTGCTGACAATAGGTCACACCTACAAGATCACGGTGGTGGCTGCTGGCAAGGGCCTGATCAGCACCGGCGGCAACACGGCGCAAGTCTCCATCGACGGCAAGAGCGACGGCCCGCCCGATGTTGATGCCTTCTCTGTCTCCTGCCAAGCTGATGGCACCCGAGAATTTAGCTGGTCCATGGCCTACCGGCCACCGGACCTCGCCGGGTTCCGCATCCGCTACAAGACTGGCACCAACGGCACCTGGGAAGAAATGACCGACCTCTCCAGCGGCCTGGTGGTGATGTCTCCCCTGGAGACCAACGCCCTCGAGGCCGGTGATTACCTGTTCGGGATTAAGGCGGTGGATTGGTCTGGCAACGAGTCAACCGCCATGCGGGCCATCGTCGGATCGCTGGGTGACCCGCGCATGGGCCAAGCCATCTATGCGGTCAACGCCAGGCCAACTTGGCCGGGGACCAAGACTGGCTGTCATGTGGAGGGCTCGCAACTGGTGGCCAACGACCAGACGACCTGGGACGGGCTACCAGCCACCTGGGATCAATGGACCACTTGGTTTCCCAACCCGCTCGCCCAGCTCACCTATGAGCACCCAGCTATTGACCTGGGCTCGGCGCTCCAGGTGACCATGATCGCCACGGCAGTGGCCACTGGCACGGCTGTCATCACCATGAACACCTCTACCGACAACCAGAACTGGAGCGGCTGGGTGTCCTTGGGCATGGTCAAGGCGCAGTACATCAAGATCAAGGTGGTTGTCACCGACAACACCAGCCCGCCGCCTACGCTGTCCTCCCTGTCCATTGTGGTCACCGGCCAGACCAAGACCGAAGAGGTCAATGACCTATCCACCTCTGGCCTTCCGTCTGCCAACCGGGTGGCTGCCGGCCACATCTACCTGCCCCTGACAAAACCGTTTTCGGTGGTGACCCAGGTGATGATCGCCATGCAGGGGGTAACGGCTGGCTGGTCCTCTGTGGTGATCAACAAGGCCAGGACGGTAAGCGGTGCCTTGGCCCCTGAGATTAAGATTTACAATGCCTCTGGCGTCCTGGCCGACGCCGTGATTGACGCCTACGTGCGAGGAGTATGAGCCATGGCCTTTCCTTCTGACGATCTAACCACCACCAACCTGGACAGCGGCACCGGCGACAGCCCAGCGGAAGCGCGGCTTGAACTCCTAGCCGCTGTCAACAAGATCAAGGCCATCATTGCCTCGTTTGGCGCTGCCAGCGGCATTGCTCCGCTTAACAGCTTAGGCAAGCTGGCCACCTCATTCCTCAGCGCCACCGATGTCACCGCTCTGCTCAATGTGGCCACCACCTCTAAAAAGGGGCTGATGAGCGCGGCTGACAAAACCAAGCTGGATGGATTGGGGAATGTCCCGGTGGCCACCACCACCGTTGCTGGCGCGGTGGAGCTGGCCACCAGCTCCGAGACTATTGCTGGAACTGACACGACCAGGGCTGTAACCCCAGATGGACTTTATGACGTGATTACAGGCTTCTCGGTGCCAAATGGAGGATACTCCAAGACTACTTCTGGGTCGTGGTCGTTTACGACATCGAATAGAACTCGTTCGGTAAAAATAACACTGAATGGAGCAGGAGGTGGTGGGTCTGCGTCAATAAGTAACTTTTCTGGTCAGGCTGGTCATGATGGAGGTGATGGGGGGTATAGTTTCAAAACAATGTCTATAACCCCAGGAACAGTGCTTAGCGGTACGGTGGGAAATCACGGCGTGGGGGGGACATCGAGTGGAGAGAGCGGCACCGCTGGCACAGCGACAACCTGTACGCAGTCGGGGCAAACTGCCAATGGTGGCGGCGGCGGAACATCTGCTGCGGCGGGAGCTAACGGTTCCGCTTCTGGAGGATCAACCAATACAACAGGAGCAGGGAATTCAGGAGGGGTCGGCGGGTTGGGTGAGAGTTATACGACTCATCCTGGGGCGAATGGTCAAGATGGATCAGTAATAATTACGGAGTATCTGTGATGACACAATACGCATTGATTGACGAAAGGGGCCTGGTGGCGCAAGTGTCGGATACCCCGTGGCCAACCGCCATGCCGCTCCATTTCGAACCATGCCCTGATGACTGCGTGGCCTACGAGTGGCATTGGGATAGCGGGAAAGTGGTGCCAATCCCATTGCCGGAGATCACCCTGGAGGAAGCCAAGGCCATGGCGTTGCAAGAACTCGCCGCCTACCGCTACCAGCAGGAGACCGGCGGGATCACCGTCGCCGGGGCGCGTATCAGCACCGATAGGGAGAGCCAAGCCATGCTCTCCGGGGCCTTGGCCTATAGCGCCATGACCCCTGGGGTACTGATCGACTGGAAGGGAGAGGACGGATGGACCACCATCGACCAGCAGACCTTGGCCCAGATCGCCCTGGCGGTTGGCGCCCACGTCCAGGCCTGTTTCTCGCGGGAGAAGGCCCACGCCGAGGCCATCTCCGCCCTAGCCACGGTCGAGTCCGTCCTGGCCTACGACATCACCATGGGGTGGTAAATGGCGGACAACGGCGAGCATGTCGAGGTTCCGGCCAAGCTCAAGCCCAAAAACGGGGCCTTTGAGGATCTGGTTGACCACGAGAACCTGGGGCGCGGATCGTCGGAGGAAAAAGAGACTCCGGTTGATGACGACCTGATTCCTCTCTTTGACTCCCAGGACGGGCATCGGCCAAAGGTGGCGAAAAAGGGTAAATTTGGCGGCGGGGCTGGAGGAGGCCACAAGATATTTAACCGCTGGGCCGTCGAGCTGGCCCAGCGGTTAAACCTGTTATTTTCCGGTCTCGATGCCATCAACCAGGATGGTGACATCGTTGTCTTCGGCCTGGGCCACTACAACGCCCTGGCCTACGGCGTCAAAAACGACGGATGGATCAATCCAGATGATTGTCTGGACTACACCGGCACCGACAACGCCGATGCCTTCGCAAATTTGGTGGCCATCATCAAGGCCAACGGTGGCGGCACCCTGTTTCTGCCGCCGGGGAAATATCTCTCTTCCAGCTTCCCTAAGATCGACTTTCACACCTTCGGCCTCGAAGGGGCTGGCTTTACCTTCAACAATCAGTTCGGCCCAACGTTAATCGAGGGCACATCGACGTTGATCTACATCGGCCAGGACAGCGTTACCAACGCGGCTGCTAAAGAGGTTGACATCAGCAAGGTCTTTGTCAGGTGCGGGCCGACACCGGTGGCGGGCTGGGATGATGTTGACCTTGCGCTGTGCAACTCCTCCGGCGCATTGAACAAGCCCTTTTCCGGCTTCGCCATGTCATCTTATGAGATCGACGATCTGGTGACGGTCGTGCCAAGCCCTGGCCATGAGGCGCATAGCGGCGAGGTCTACAAGGTCTTGCAGGCCATCCCGCGCGGCTCGGCCCCCAGCTATTACCCCCCTTGGGATTACCCCGCCGTCTTTGAGATCCAGAACCGCGCCCCCAAGGTCAGCCAGGCCAAGAACCCCGGCCCGGTCTACAACCTGCGGCTGGAGAATCTGGTTATTCTCGGCGGCGTTGCCAACACCGGGCCGTGGCAGAACCGGGTCTGCCAAAATAACGCTGCCCGAGTCCTGGAGATCAAGAACTGCCCCCGATTCAAGCTCCGTAACGTCCGGCTGGCGCACGCCACCGACGCCTGTTTCCAGCTTGGAGGCCTGCAGGAGTTTCCCATCTCCACCGGTTGCCAAGGGGCCAGTATCGCCGGGCTGTCCATCGAAAATATGGAGTCGGTAGGCATCGGCTGGCGGATCGGCGAGTACCTGTCCGACGCCGAGATTGCCGCCGGTAAACGGTCGGACTCGTTCTACAAGGCTCAGGTCGATGACGTCAATATCGCCTACGGCTTCCAGGTGACCGACAACACCAAGGACGCCAACTTCCTCGGCCCGGTGTTCGGCATCGACTGGTCGCGCTCCAAGTACAACTATGCAGCGGCGGCAGCGGAACTGGCTGCTGGACGGGTGCCTGGAGGCAGTAATCCAGAGTGCGGCTGGGAGATATGCCACGCTGATCATGTGGAGTTCAACAACTGCGCCGTCTATACCACCGGATGGGGAGCGGTGCCGGGGCTGAAGATCGCCGGGATGACCGCCCAGCAGGTGGCCGGGGTCGACGCTCTGACCTTCCGCAAGTTCAGCGGCTCGGCCAAGGTGTGCGGCTCGGCCTCGACCTACCGGCAGCGTGACGGCGCGGTGAAGCACTACGCCGCCGGGGTGGCGGAACAGACCATGTGCGCCTCGATCCGGGTGGTCGACCACAACACCGGCAACGGCGGCAGCGATTTCTTTGACCGCGACCCGGACGCCATTCAGCTTTACTTCGACCGCAACGACAGTCTGGGCCAGTACGGCCTGCATCTCATCGGGCCATTAGAGGGGCAGAACGCCGCCATCGGCGGCACGACCCAGGTCTGCGCCGGGCAATACACCATCGAGGCGGCCATTGGTAACTTCTCTCGCGCCGGGTTCGACATCCTGGGGCTATCCGGCAACTTCTGGGAGGTGCTGCCGCCGGTCGGCATCGGCTCGTGCGAGATGACGTTTGACCTTGTAGACGCCGACGCCCCAGCCAATAATGGCACCTACACCACTCGGCTGGCCCCTGGCGGCTACGCCACCTATTTGCCCATCAAGGAGCAGTTATCAAGCTACAGCCACAGCACGTCAAAGGCCTACCCGCCGAACTTCTGGGAGCTGGGGGCGCACACCGTTACCCTGACCTTTCATCCCACGCTCTACCTTGACAACCATAACGAAGCGGTGCTGACACTCGAACCGTGGATGTCGCCGTCGCACCCGCTCAAGATCGTGCCTCCTGCGGACAACACGGCCTGCCGTTTCACGCTGACGGTCAAGCAGAACGGGACTAATACCGGGGTGTGGCCGGGCTGGGAGACGGACACCGCCAGCAAGATCAAGTGGATCGGCCAAGCCATGACTCCGCCCACCAGCTCCACACCGATCGTTGTGCTGGACATCATCTTTCATGCGGGGGTATACCTGATCACGGTAGTGGGGGCTGGCGGACTGGGATACAGCGAGGGGCAGATCAACGGCGTGCAGGGCCAGGTGGTGGCTGATCGCAACCGGCAGTTGATCACCGACGGTAGCGGGGCTGACATCACTGCCGGGACGATGGCCGCCGAGGTGTTCCGCTGGGAGAAGACCGGCAGCCAGAACTACGGTGGCAACGCCGGACTCCACCGGTTCAACAACCAGTTCGTCAACTCCGGCACCGGCAACATCTACTCGTTCGTTTTTTACAACGACATCTACTACCAGAACGGGCCTGGCGTCACCTCGAACCATTGGGGAGCCAATATCAAGGCTGTCGCCAATGGCGGGGAGATCACCGCCTCCTGCGGGGTTCGTTATAGGCCGGAGACATCGGGATCGGGGCAGATCAAAAAGGCCAACGTCACCTTGGCCCGCGCCCCTGTTGGTTCCGGGGTGAGCAATTACCGGGCGCACGAGGCCGAGGCTGATTTAGGATCAAGCAACCATTTCCTCTATGATCCGTTCAACCACAACTACCTCTACCACTACCTCACCCTATGGGATGCCCAGGTTGATAATGACCTGATCGTCGCCGGGGTGCTCTATGGCACCGAGGTCAGGTTCGGGTCGGGGCAGAATCAGTTGAAGCTCCTCCCCAATGGTTTTACATTTGGAACTTACTGTTGGCTAAACCCAACATCAGCAGGGTTCCAGATCTTCGGGCCATCCTGGACGACTAGTTTCTTGTTCTCCGCCGAACATCTGACGGCACTTGGCAATCTGATGCCTGCGTCGGGATCGGATGCCTACAGCCTAACCTATGCCCAGAAATCGGCGCTGACCGGAGGTGCGACAACCAGCGCCGCCGACCAGCACTGGAACCCGGCAATCAAATGCTCGGTGCGAGGGAATACGGCTACGTCCTGGACCTGTGACACGGCATGGCACAAGATAACATTTGATGTTGGGGATAGAGTGCCAACCACGCATTTTTCACTGTCCTCTGACAACCTTGGCACCGTCAATGGGACAACGTATTATTGCTCGTTCTCCTGCCGCATTGACACCGGGACCGCTGGCAAGCTCTGCCATGTCCGCGTGCGTAAGGTCAACGGTGGCAGCACCACGACGGTCCTCTCCGGCTACTATGTCAATACCGTCTCTGATGGGACCAATGCGTCGGCTCTCGTCTCATTCGTTGATCGGGCCATATCGATGGCTGCTGGCGACTATATCTATGTTGAGGTCACTACGACTACGCCAGGCACTAACACCGTGACAGTGACGAACGCCACGTTGTCGCTGGAGAGATATTTGTAAGATCAGCGCCTCAGTTAGGGGGGAAATCTGTTAAGGAAGGCAAATGATAGGATTGCAGGTGCGGATAGGGCGCGCTAAATAAGCCTTTTTTGGGGGAAAGAGTAATTTCAATATATTGAAATTACTAGAAATTTTTTTGACAAGAAAAACTGCAAAACCTTTATTCATCGGTTCGACTCCGATCGCCGCCTCCAGTTTGATCGAAAAAGCCCCAGCACATCAGTGCTGGGGCTTTTTTTGTACAGGGGGCAAAGTTGCCTAGCAGGCAGGGGCGAATCGAAAAGGGCCCGGTCGCTTGCCCTAACAACAATATAAGAATAAGATTTGCTATAACACTAAAGGCCGACTCATGTTTTCCATGCGCCGGCCTTTAGTGTTATAGTTAAAACAATATCGCTGTAATCAGTGGGTTAGTTTAGTCAGGCCGGCCGTAGCTGTGAAGGCCTGAGAGCAGGAAGTTGACCCCATAATACGTAAAGATCACGCTGAACACACCGATGATGGCGATCCATGCGATTCGTTTACCACTCCAGCCTTTGACAAACCTGGCGTGGAGGGCTGCGGCGTAAACAAACCAAGTAATCAATGACCATGTTTCTTTCGGATCCCAACTCCAGTATGTGCCCCACGCTTCATTTGCCCAGATGGCCCCGGTAATAATACCGGCGCTCAGCCATACAAAACCAAAGATGATACACTTGTAGATCAAATCGTCAATAATTCTGAGGGGGGGCAAGGTCGAGAGGAGACCGCCTTGCCCGCTGCCAGTATGCTTAAGAGTCTCTTCGTGGCGATCCTTCAGGAGGTACATGATGCCAATTCCGCCAGCAACAGCAAAGGCCGCATAGCCAATAAAACATGTGACCACATGGGCGATGAGCCAGTTGCTTTGCAGGGCTGGCACCAGAGGTTTGATCTCGGATGAAATCTCCGAGGCGAACGATGCGTAGGCCATACTCAGGAACGCAAAGGGGACGGCAAAGGCACCGATTAGGCGGTTTTTAAACTTCCACTCCAGCCAGAGGTAAAAAATAGCGGTAGCCCAAGCGAAAAACACAAGTGATTCATACATGTTGGACAAGGGAGCATGCCCGTATCCCATCTTGTATGATTCAATCCAGCGTAGAATTATGCCGGCGGTGTGGGCCAGGAAGGAGATGAGGGTGATAACGGAAGCGACGATGCCAATTTTTTCTGCCCGAAAAATGAAGATGGCGATATAGAGAATTGAGGCAAAAAGATAGGCAAAGGTGGTGAACCCTAAGAGATCATTGCTGTTCATGGTTATTCCTTTTGAGAGTGTTACTGGGGCAGTGCGGCTAGAGAAGAGTCTGTTGCGACTTTGTCGTATATGGTGTCGAGATCCTTTTCAAAGCCAATTTTATTCTTGTTGCTCATGCCACTTACCAAGATGGAAGTTTTCTTGTCGTCAGTGGAAACGAAAACCCAGATTCGCCGATGGGACATGAAAAAGATGACGATCAGACCTAGTACCATCATGATGCAACCGCTGTACACCGTCCACACCCCTGGATCCTTGACGACTTGCAGTCCGGTGGCGAATCTAGGTTTAGCGGTGAAGATATAGGTGGTGTCGGGGCGTTTAATCTTGGCTGTGCCGCCCTCGTTGATCCAGAATTCTGACGGGCCGGACTTGCCGTCGGAGAACCAGATCTTGTATTGATACCGCCGCATCATATCAGGTCCTGACATGTCGGTAATGCCAAAGCTGATGTTTTCGGCGAGCCATTTGTTCTCTTGGCGGGGGGTGATGATAAATTTTTGGGAGGCCTTGGTCGTGTCGTTGGTGATCTGGGCACTGAACTGGCCCTCGACGGGTTGATAGCTCGACTGGTAGAAAGTCAGTCCGTCATACTGCATGGGGTCGTTAACGACAATGGATTGCTTGTATAACTCCTTGTCGTCTTTGACCACCACAAGATCCGAGCGATACTCTTTCGGCATTCCAGTATCGTAATAGGTCAGCTGAAAGTCGTCGCAGCGAACGGTAAAGTTCAGAGGGATGGGGGTGTGTCCGGCATTGGATTGGTAGACTTGGCTTGTCGAGCCACCTTCAGGAATCAGTACGCTGGCCTTATATCCGTAAAATGAGCCGATAAGAGCTCCTGCAAAAATTACCAGGATGCTGACGTGAACGATGATGACGCCGAGTCGTGTCCACGGGCCTTTTTGTGAGAAGAGGAGAGTCCCTCCGTCCTTTTCCGCTTGAGAGGCTTTCCAGCCGGCCCCGCCTAGAAGCGTATGTATGGCGCTGACGGCTTGATCTGTAGAAACCTGTGTGCGGAAGGTCCGGCGCATGGCCATTTTGCCGAGTCGTTCAGGAGACGTTGTGGCCAGGTTGTCGAGGACAACCACATTCCAGATATGGGGAAATCGTTCAATGGTGCAGACAATCAGATTGAGCGAAAAAAGGACCAGCATGGAAACGAACCACCAGGAGTTGTACATATCTTGGATGTCCAGCAGCTGGAAGAATCTGGCGATGTTCTCGCCGTAGAGTTCGATGTAGCGTGCTCCTTCCTCTTTCTGCGGGACAATGGTGCCTATGATTGAGGCCACGGCCAAAACGAAGAGCGTAAAAAGAGCCAACTTGACGGAGGCAAAAAAATTCCAGAGACTGTTACCTTTTTTGTTTTCCATAATGGAACTGATTCCTGTTGTGAAAGCTGCGCTAAGCGCTAGGTTTGATTGCCCGGTCAAAGAAAACCTGCAAGCGCGCCAAAGCAGGCTGCCGCAGGTGACTTTCGAGTAAAGTTCGGATGATCGATTAAATAGCTAAAGGACTTTAAAACTTTTTTTTAATTTTTCAATGGAAATTATGGACACTCCCACTCGCCTTTTGCTGTATGTGCTTTGAATTGGAGTTGCCTATCCCAGTTCCGCCAGGAGGCGGTCAATGTCATCTTGGCTCGCCTCTCCTCCTTGGGCTGCTGGAGCAGGTTTCGCCTCAGGCGGGTTGGGTGAGGGGGATGGCGGGGGCGCCTGCCTCCGTATTCGTGCCGCCACCTCGTCACGAACTCGTTGGGCAGCGTCTTGGCCGGCCGCCAAGGATTCTTCATACGAGAGTTCCGGCCGTTGAGTTTTTTGGAGGGTCATGGTTTGAGCTAGGGCGTCCAACTCTATGATCTTGTCCCCAAGGGAGCTGCCCTGGGCCGCGGCGTCTCCTTCGTTAAGGCGACAGGCATCGTGGTGGATACTGGCCGCGATGACCATGGCATCTTCAATGTGAGTTGTGAAGTCGTCGGAGTCCTCTGCGGCGGCGCTAGACTGTTCTCGATCTGAGCTTTGGTATATCAGCCGATCGAGGTCGGCGAGGCACTCGCTAAGTAACGATGCCAAGCTGTCGCCTGTTGGGCTTGCAGGAAAGTCCAGAGTATCTCCTGAAGAGTCCTCGTCGCCGGCGGCGGTCACTTCTTCCGTGGGCGGGACCTCGAGGGGCAGAAACTGATCGAGGAATATGGAGGCTTGTTGCTTATCCATCTTGGCCAACAGATTGCAAATTGCCTTGTCGCTGCAGACTGCGCCCAAGGCTGTGTAAATGTCGGTCATGGGCACGGTCAGGAAGCCGTCATCTTCTGGGTATCCCCCTACCTTGGGGCTGATGGCGTCATAGAAGGCGTCTTTGTTGAAAATTTCCTCTGCTCTGGCCCGGGCGTTTTGAATGTGGCTTTTGACCGTCTCGTTGGTGCAGAGTTCGTAAATAGTCTGGAATACGGTGTCTAGGTTGAACAGGTAGCGGGTTATGGTCTTGCTGCCGGTGGCTGGGGCTGTTTTTTGGGGGGGCGGCTCTGAGGCTGGGGGGCATAGGTTCTGGGCGCGGGAGATTTTCTCCGAGAGGCGCTCGAGAGCCGGCGTGAGGCGGGCCTCACTGCTGGAGCTGGTGCTTGCGGGACACAAGGCGCCGCGTTTTAAGACCTGGAGCGCGGACGTCAACTCTTGGGCCATATCGGCAAGATCCTGGGCAGCGGGCACGGCGCCGCTTGCGCCCCGCTTGGCCTCATTGGCGATCAGGGAAATTTCGTGTTGATATTGTTTGGCGCAACGTTCGAAGTAGTCGTCGGTAGGCGGCGCAGTCGCTGTTGTTGGTGTAGGCAGTGTCGGGGCCGGGGGGGGCGGCGACGTTTTTTCGACCGGGACTTCGACGATCTTTTCGACCTCGATGATTTTTTCGACCACCTTGGTGGTGCTCGCTTCGTTCGAGGCCAGCACGGTGATATTATAAATGATATCGTCCGTGGGGATTCTGAAAAAACCGCTACACATCTCCAGATTGACTTCGGTCTTTTTCTTGTCTGTCATAATGTCGTCACCCCTTGTCGCGTGAGGTCTTTTTCTGTGCGTCGGTTGTTATCTGATGCGGCCAGTGAAGCGGACGCCGATCTCATGTTTTCCGGGCTGGGCGGTATCACCGGCACACCACATGACTTCGCCTATGGCCTTGAGTGTGCCGACATCGGCCGGATTTCCCGTGTTGGTCCATTCGTCATCATCTTCCACCCACCCTGTAAATTCAAGTTCGAGGATGATCTGGGTGCCTTTGGCGATGGCTTGGTTGGCCAAGAAGCGGACGCCCCCGCCGCTGAAATCGCACAAATTGCCGCGTTGGGCATGGGCATCCTTGGTAATGTCCTCGAACCGGCGATAGGATATGGATGAACTGCGGTGGAACCGGTCATGTCGGCGGCGTTCGTCATGGAGCATCGTGATTTCGTTGGTCACAGCCTCACCTTTACGTAAATTTTTTTGAGCCTATACATTTTTACGCAGATTAATCTGGAAAAATCAATAAAGTATTTGGGTTGTTGTTGGCGGATCGCCTGTCGGCGGGTGACGCCAAGAAGCTACACGTGTGCCAGCGATGCTAATCGTTCATTTAAGGAACGGCAGTAGCGCTTTGAAGGCTGGCGTCCCGGCTTGATGCAGCAACTCGTAGATGATCATTTCGGTATTGGCGATCACGCCGCCAATCTCGGCGATGCGATTCAGCCCTGTGCCGTGATTGAGTGGGGTCCGAGAGGAAACGGCATCGGCTGGGACCCAAGGCCGGTAGCCTGCCCGTATGGCCCCAAGTACGGTTTGGTAGATGCAGATGTGGGTCTCGACGCCGCAGATGATCAGGGTGTCGATTTCGCGGGGGAGGTGCTCCACCGCCTGCCGGACATTGGGATTGTTGAAACCGCCGAACTCCATCTTGTCGATGGTTTCAATGCCTTCGAGTTCTGCCTTGACCTCGGGCAGGAAATCGCCGATTCGGGCACGATATTGAGTAGTGGCGATGACTGGTATCTGCAGTGTCTTGGCAGCCTTGAGCAGAAGCACAGTGTTGTTGATGACGCGATCGCGGCCATCGATTACCGGCATCAGCCGCTCCTGAATATCAACAACCAACAGAGCGCAATGGGATGGGTCAAGGTAATTGAGGTGCATGGGGCCTCCTTTGTTGAGTCCGTTCTGGATAAATTGAGGTTTGCAAAACCAGCGGTATCATTTACAGTCGACGGGGCGTAAGGCACTGCTATGGCCTTATTGATTCGGGGCAGGACGAAAAAATAAATTACTCCAAGGGATGCAAATATGCAATACAGGCGCATTGTCGACGTGCTGGCCGGCAAGGGATTGGTTGGGACGAGGATTGAGATCCGGGGTTGGGTGCGTTCTTGCCGCAATTCGAAAGAGGTGTCGTTTGTTGCCGTTAACGACGGTTCGTGTCTGGCGAGCTTGCAAGTTGTGGCCGATGCCAGTCTGTCCAATTATTTATCCGAGGTCAAACGTTTGTTAAACGGCTGCGCAGTGGTGGCCGCCGGCGTGCTGTGCGACTCACCGGCCCAAGGCCAGTCGGTAGAGCTGCGGGCCGAAGAGATCAGGGTGGTGGGTTGGGCGGGCGAGGATTACCCCTTGCAAAAGAAGCGACATTCTTTTGAATTTTTGCGGGAGATCGCCCACCTGCGGCCTAGGACGAATACCTTGGGGGCCGTGGCCCGGGTGCGGAGTTCCCTGGCCTACGCGGTCCATAGTTTTTTTGTCGAGCGCGGTTTTTACTATATCCACACCCCGATCATTGGCACCGGCGATTGTGAGGGGGCGGGAGAGACCTTCACGGTCACGGCTTTAGCTCACGACCGGCTCAATGCAGGCGGCATTGACTGGCGCCAGGATTTTTTTGGGGCTCCCGCCAATCTGACGGTCAGCGGGCAGCTGGAGGCCGAGGCGTATGCCATGGCCCTTGGCCGGGTCTACACCTTTGGTCCCACCTTCCGGGCCGAGAATTCCAACACCAGCCGGCATCTTGCCGAATTTTGGATGGTGGAGCCGGAGATGGCCTTTTGCGACCTTGGCGATGACATCGCCCTCGCCGAAAGTTTTTTGAAGTTCCTGATCCGCTATGCCCTTGATCACTGCCAAGAGGACTTGACCTTGATGACACAGTTTATTGACAAGGATTTGCTGCCGAGGCTGGAGCAAGTGGCAAGCCAGGATTTTGTCCGGCTCTCCTACACCGAGGCGGTGCGAATATTAACTGAGTCGGGGGCCGATTTCGCTCAGCCGGTGCTCTGGGGAGCAGATCTCCAATCCGAACATGAGCGATATCTGACCGAGAATATTTACAGGCAGCCGGTGGTGGTGACCGACTACCCTTTGGCCATCAAGCCATTTTATATGCGGGCCAATGAGGATGGCAAGACAGTGGCAGCCATGGATATCCTGTTCCCCGGCATCGGCGAGATCATCGGCGGCAGCCAGCGGGAAGAGCGCCTGGATCGGCTTGTCCAGCGGATGACGGAGCTCGGCATGGACCTCGACGCCTATCAGTGGTATCTGGATCTCCGCCGTTTTGGTAGTGCCCCCCACGCTGGTTTTGGCTTGGGCTTTGAGCGGATCGTTCAGTTCGTCACCGGCATGAAAAATATCAGGGATGTTATCCCCTTTCCCCGGACGCCTGGATCTGCCGGGTTTTAGCCATACTGCCTGGCGAGTGCGGCGGCATACAAGTAGATAGGGACTGATCATGGATAAAAGTAAGGAGGATTGGCGGCAAGCGTATCTCGGGAGCACTCCCGTCACCGATGGTAAGACTGCCGAGGCGCTCCGGCGTCTTGAGGCTTATCGCCGCAGCCGCTTCGTGTTTATAGAACCATCTCCGGCCTTGAAACAAATGCGGATCAACGCCCTGCTGGACGGCAAGGAGTTGATCGTTCCTGGGCCGGGCTTAAGGGAAGGGTTTTACTGTCTGCGGCCGTTTGTCGTGCCGTTTCCTAAGCTCGGGCTGGCGGTGAGCCTCAAGGGGATCCCGGAATATGGGCGGGTGCTGCCGCATCATGAGCTGCGGCAGCTTGAGATCGGAATCATGGTCGCCGAGGCGCTGGCTGTTGATGGCAGCGGAGTGCGGCTTGGTGATGGCAGTGGTTTTTTTGACCTGGCATGCGCCATCCTCAGTCACTGTGACGCGTTGAGCGAGGCAGTGCGCTTTTTGGCGGCAGCGGTAGCCCATCGTCCGGATTGCCTGCCGGTGGATCCTTGGGATGTCAGGATGCATGGCGTTCTGAGCCCACAGGGGGTCGAGCTGTTCCCCCCTTGTGACGACAAGCGTCCCGCAATTGACTGGGGCCAGTTGACCAGGCAGAAGATAAAAAAAATCACACCTCTGTGGCAGGAGTGGAAGGCGCTGCACCCCGGCGGGGGTAGCTCATAAATACATGAGGGTATTCCAGGGGACTTTGTCGATCAGGGCGGGGAGCGTGCTTACAGGCAGTTCCAGGCGATCGAGACAGGCCTGCATGGGCTCGGCGTTCATCAGTTCCACCTCATGGCCGGACAGGTACCAAGAGGTCAGCAGGTCGGCAAGGTAAATCAGGTGGACTAGGGCCGAGTGGCCCTGCTGCGCTTGGCTTGGCTGGTGGTGGTGGGCCACGACCTGAATGATCGAATCCGGCAGACCCCAGGTCTCGGCCAACAGCGCGCCGGCCTCCTGGTGATCGATCCCCAGGAACTGGGCTTCAAGGTTGGTGAGAAAATTTTCTCCTGGGTGGTGGAGTTGGTAAAAAAGCGGTCGGAAGGAGGCAAAATAGCGATCAAGCACTATTTTGCCGACGTCGTGCAGGAGCCCGGCCGTATAGGCCACGCCTCCGTTGGTGGTTTTGGTCTCTTTTGCCAAAATTCTGGCCGTGTGCGCCGTGCCGACCGCATGTTTGAAAAGGCCGCCTTTGAGGAGGGCATAGCCATCGCCGCCATTATTCAGCAGCGATGAAACGGCAGCTGTCGCTACCATCTGCAGGAGATGGCCTTGCCCGAGGATGAGGACTGCCTTGTCAATGGATTCGATGGGGCGTCGCGGACCGACAAGTGCTGAATTGCACAGCCGCAAGGTCTGGCTGGTCAGGACTTGATCGGTGCCGATTGTGGCCACCACCTCATGGATGTCGTAATCGCCTCCCGAGATCAGGTGGATAATCTTCAGGGCCGCTTGGGGAATGGGCCTGATGGCCTCGATGGCGTGGATGATATCTTTTTGGGTCGGTTTTTTTGGTATTTCGTTGCCGGGGCGGGTGTCGAAGCGGGTGGTGATTTCAGTCTGCCAGGTAGCGGTGTCCAGGGCCATGATGCATGGGGCCATGCCGCCTGATTCTTCCATAACGATGGGGATTCGCCACTCTTCCAGGATGGCGTGGGTCTTTTCCAGGCAGCGGCCGCCGATATTTAAAGCGAGATCGTGTTTTGAGACTTTGCCCAATAGGGCGCCTCCGGCGATCACCGCTTCCAATCGTCCCGGATCGGCTCCGGCGGCGCGTAGGGCATTGATGAAGAGGGGCAGGCCTGTTGTGGCATAGCTAGCTGGCATCCAGTCGCTGTCGGGTGTCGCTGGCTCAGGAAGCAACAGGTGGATCGCTCCGCCGATTTTGGCCTGCCGGTCATAGAGCGCCACCCCCACGCAGGAGCCAAGCAGGAGCTTGATGATCTTTTGTTCGGCGGCATTGACACTATACTCGCCTGAGGCAAGGTATTCGATATGCTTCATAACTATAGGGGTATGGGGATGTCTCCGAGAGCAGGGGAAGGGGAGATTGGCGTCAAACTGTCAAGGGGCTCATGACGGATTGAGTCACTATTGCTCTGGCCGGTTAGTCTGCAGGGCCGTTCACCCGGACGGTTTGATTTCAGGCAGCACCTGCTGCTCTTTAGGTTCATGGTCCGTACAACCGCCGCTGTGTATCCGGGCCTCTCGGATACGGGCATGGCTTTATGACAGGATGTGGTTCTCGGCCCCTGGCGCAAAGGCTGGCACGAAAAATTTGGCCAGCAGAGGCCATTTTTTAGTGGTTTCTCCCCGTGATCGGAGACGTACGAACGGTATAAAGATACCCGAATCGCCGCTCTTATACATCAAATAATTGTTTGGTAACGGGCGGTGAGATCGTTCCCTCTCCCGGAAAGGCAGGAAACGATCCGTGTACGTCTACAGTCGGGTAAGTTGGTGGCTGGGCCTGTAATTTTTTGCCTAACCGCCTTGACTGCTTGATTGTAATACGGGTTGTGTCAAACCCTTTGTCGGTAGGGATGGCGGTGAAGGTCGTCAAGATTTGTCGGGGCCGCCAAAAAAACTGGGCGAGGCCCCCCCATGCGAGCTCACTGCTCCAGAACGATTTCGTACTCCAATCCGGTCTTGTCAAAGTGGCCCAGCACGTTTTTTAGGGCCTGCAAGGTGTCGATCTCAAAGTTGATCTGCCAGGCCGAAGTCCCGTCAGGGAGTGATGACAGGAGCGTAATGTCCTGGATCATCATCTCCTGGGGGGCGACTCCCAACATCATCAGGAGGCGATTGCGGTTGGCGACCTTCAGCATGACGATGGTCTGGGGTTTGCTGACCTTGGTCTCTTTTTGATTCCACTTCACTTCCACCACATCTTCACGCTGCAGGTTGAGCGAGCACATCTTGGAGCATTCCTTGCGATGCACCGACAGCCCCCTGGGGCTTAGCAGACCGTAGAGACCTTTTTCCGTGGGGATGGGCGAGCAGCAGCGCGACAACTTGATGCAGGCAGGGTCCAGTGTGGTCAGGAAGATCTGATTCAAGGCCCCGGTGGGCGGGGCCAGGGTGGCGTGTCCGGCGTAGAGGGTGTCCTTGATGAACAGAATCAAGTCCTTGAGCAGTATCTGGCCGCTGCCCACCTCCTGATACAGCTCGGCCATGGTGTTCTGCTCGAAGTGGTCGAGTAGAGGACTGACCGTTTCGCCGTCCAATAGTTCCCTGGGCAGGCCGTAGCGTTTCATCTCCTGGCGGATGATGGATGTGCCGATGTCTTCGGCCAGAATCTGTCGCTTGTGGCGGAAGATTCTGGCCAGGGAGGAACGGGCCTTGGCGGTCTGACAGAGTTCCACCATCTCCGGCTCGAATTCGGTCTGCTGTTTACGGGTGATGATCTCCACCCGGTCTCCGTCTTCGAGTACATGCTTGATGCCGGTGCGCTGGCTCCCCACGATGGCGGCCACGCAGTGGCGGCCGATTTCGGTGTGGACCTTGAAGGCGAAGTCGAGGACGGTGCTCTGGCGGGGTAGGCAGATCCGTTCGCCCTTGGGGGTGAAGGTGTAGATCTCTCTGCCGCCGGAGGCGGCGATGGCATCCGTGTAAGAGAGGTCATCGTCTTCGCCCAGAATATTGAAGATCTCCTTGATCTCCTCCTCGTAGGCCGAAGGCCGGTGGCGGTTGTCGAGCCACATTCTGATCAGGCCAATACGGCCGACCTGGTACATCTGATTGGTGCGGAACTTAAACAGGTAGTTCTGGCCGTCGATGTTGGTCCGGGCATGCAGGCTTTGATAGCCGGTGGGTTTCGGGTTGGCGATGAAGTCCCTGATGCTGCTGGGGATGGGCGGGTAGAGCTGGTTGATGACCCCGAGAGTGCGGTAGCAGGATTGGATGTCGGGGACAGCGATGATGATCTCCAGCGGGGTCTCGATCTCCTTGACCAGCACCTGATTTTCCGGATCGAAATAGGCCCACAGGCCCTTGGCCACGACATAGATATCGCCGGTGATCCAGCACTGTTCCAGTTCGGCCTGGATGCGCCGCTTGATCTCCAAGACCTTGGGCTCGGCGACGATTCTGGCGATATAGGACTTCAGTTTGTGGCTCTGGCGCGGGAACTTGTAGCTCAAGGCCAGGTCGTACAGCTCGCGCTTGAGTTCAAAAAGCCCCATGATCCGCGACATGGGGGCGTAGATATTCAGAGTTTCTTCGGCTATCTTCTGGCGTTTATGCTTCGGCATGGAGTCCATGGTCCGCATATTGTGCAGACGGTCCGACATCTTGATCAGCATCACCTCGATTCGCGATGCCGCTCCGGAGAAGATCTTGCGATGTACCTGCTTGGAAAAGGCCTGGCGGTCGCCGTTTAGGTTGGCGACCTTGGTGCAGCCATCAACGATGGCCTCGACATTGCGGCCGAAATACTCGCCAATCACCTCATGGGTGACTTCGGGGACATCTTCGATGGTGTCGTGGAGGATGGCGGCGGCCAAGGTTTCGGGGTCGGTGACATTCAGCTCCTGGGCCAGGATCTGCGCCACATGGCAGGGGTGACTGATATAAGGCTCGCCTGATTTCCGCAGTTGGCCCTGATGGGCGTCTACCGCAAAGCTCAGTGCCTTCCAGAAAGGTTTGGCCGGCCCGTCCTGGGTGCCCAGGAAGCGCTCCATGGTGGCGATATAGTCTGAGAGGTCGAACGTCTTGGCCATAGAGGATGATGCGATGGTGGCCCGGATAAAACAACAGGCCCTGGGTGATTCATGAGGCAAAGCAGCCAGGGAAAGACTTGCATTGCCTTGTTGAGAGTATCCATTCCTACTAACGCAAAGCCCGCGAGAAGGCAAAGGAAATTCTTTGGGGGCGCAACGGGTAAATCACCTTGGCGGCGATTGCACAGGAAAGATGTTGCCAAAACCGATTCAGGAAGTGTTGTGCGTTAGGAATTGATACCAATTGATTGTTGACAAGCACGGGGGAGTCCTGAGTATACTTAAAGTCGAGCAGTTTTCTTATGCCCATTACCATACGGCGGGTTTCACGTAGACGATCTTCTTCACTTAGGATGCGTCATGGCCCCTTCTTCTCAGCGTCTCTTGAGCACTAAGTACGTTGTCTCCGCCTTGGGGGCAGTGCTCTTCTACGCCCTTACAGGTTTTTTCGTCCTCCCCTTGGCGATTGGCTGGTATCTGCCGAGACTTGCCCAGGATCAGTTTCATTGTCTGGCCACTGTGGGTAAGGTCAGGATCAACCCTTTTCAGATGCGTCTTGAGGTGGCCAATTTCATTTTGGCAGAGGCCGACGGCGCACCGCTGGCAAGTTTCGAACGGCTGTTGCTCGACCTGGATTTCAGCGCTTTCTTCCGTCGGACCATCAGCTTCAGCGAGGTTCATCTCGAAAGACCCACCCTGCATGTGGTGTTCAAGGCGGGCGGGGAAACGAATTTTACGAGGTTCGTCCCGCCATCTCATCAGGCAGAGCCTGCCCCATCCCCTGACTCCGACCCTGTCCGGCTCACCCTACAGGACATGGCCTTGACAGGCGGGGAACTGACAATTATCGACCAACGGCAGTCTGAACCAGCAACGGCCACATTTCGCGATATGGACATCCATTTCGCCAACCTGTCTACCGTCAGGGATCAAGTTGCCACCTACTCCCTGGCCACGGCAACGGCAAACCGAGAATCGATTCGGGTGGATGGCGAAATCGGGCTTGTCCCTTTCCGTTCCTTCGGCCGCGTAGCCTGCTCCGGTATCCAGGCGGCAACCCTGTGGGGATTTATCCGCGATGCCCTGCGTCTTGATCCGCCGTCCGGCACTGTCGATATGAGCACGGAGTATCGCGCCGATGGCAGTGGTGCGTCGTTCCAGCTGGGGCTTGAAAGATTCAGGGTTGCCCTCTCCGGCCTCTCGCTGACACTTGCCAAAAGTGAAAAACCATTTTTTGAGTTGAGCAAACTGGAACTGGACGCGGCCCGGCTCGATCTTGCCGCCAGATCAATACAGGGCGGCAAGATTCTTGTAGAGAGCGGGGCGGTTGGAGTTCTCATCGATGACAGTGGCACGCCTAACCTCAGCACGATCCTGGCCACTTCGCCGGGGCCGGAGGATAACAAAGCGGCGCCCGGGTCAGAGCAGGCCGAAAGCCCGCAGGTCACTCCCGATGAGCCGGGACCGTGGAAGGTGGATCTTGACTCCATAGAGGTGAAAGATATCGGGGTGACGGTGGAGGATAAGAGCCGGGTGTCGCCCTTTGTTGCCGGGGCGGCTGGCCTTTCGCTCAGCGCCAGGGCAACCATAGACTCCGACCCCAAGGCGCCACAAGTCCGCGTCCAGCAACTGGCCGCAGAGGTGAAGAGAGTGGGGCTGGGAAAGGCTGGCGATCCTGCACCGCTCTGCACTGCGGATCGTTTTTTTGTCGAGGGAGGTGCGCTCGACCTTGGGGCCAGGACCATGACCGTGGAGCGAGTGGGCCTAAGTGATGGCCGGATTGGTCTTGGTCTGGACGAGGGAGGAAACCTCGACCTGACTAAGCTCTTTGCCCTCCGGGAGCCTCATGCCTCGCCTCCGGAATCCGTTGCCTCGTTGCCCTGGAAGGTCAAGGCCAAGGCGGTGGAGATCACGGACATGGCCTTGGCTTTTGAGGATGCCAGCAAGGCGGCGCCAGTCGGGGGTGGGGTGGCGAGCATTGCGGTCAGTTCCAGCCTGGCGCTCAAGACGGGCGATCCCCTTGAGCTTGTGGGACAAGGGCTTGCCGTCGAGTTGAAGGGGCTGCGACTGGAAAAAAAAGGGGCAAAAGAGCCGGTGTTTGCTGCGCAGCGTTTTGCGGTAAACGGTGGCGAAATAGACCTGGGGGCGCGGATGATTAGCCTCCCTGTCGTGGCTTTGAGCGATGGTCAGCTGGCGGTTGGTCTGGAAAAGGATGGTAAGCTGAATCTGGAAAAGCTCTTTGCGCCCAAGCGTCCGCCGCCGGCAGTCCGGGGGAAGAAGAATGCTGCCGGCGCCAGCGGCGCCCCTGGGTGGAAGTATTTGGTGAAGACCTTTGAGCTCAGCCGATTCCGTTGCGCCCTCTCCGACCAGCAGGCCAACCCCAAAAAGCCGCTCTATCAACTCCAGGATCTTCGTTTGCGGGCTACCGGCATTGACGGCCACTCGCCCATGCCCGCCGAAGTGAGTTTTACGGCTGGGCAAGGGAAGACGGTGGGGGTGGAAGGCAAGGTGAATCCAGCGGCAATGTCGGTTGATGGAAAAGTCAAGGTCGTCAACTGGCCGCTCACCCCCTTGCAACCCTATCTTGCCCCGTACATCACGTTGGCTCTGCAATCGGCCTCGATGTCGACGGAGGGGAAGATCAAATATGGTGCCCCCAAGGCCGGGGCGAAATTTGTCTATGACGGCAGTTTCAGCCTGGACAAGCTGCGTCTCGCTGCCCCCGGCGCCAAAGAACCCTATCTGGGCTGGGAGTCGGTGCAGATCCCAAACCTCAAGTTGAGTGTTGAGCCTAACAATCTCCAGATCAAGGAGGTCCGCGTCAAGAAACCCTTGGGCGAGTTGATCATTGCCGAGGACAGGACGGTGAACCTGGCCAAGATTCTACGCGAGCAACCGGCGAGTAGCGTTGCCTCCCAGAGTGAGTCGAAAAGGTTGCCTGCCGCTCCCTCCGCCCCAAAAGGCCAGCCTTCAGCCCAAGGGGCAAGAAGTGATGGGGGCTTCCCGTTCAGTATAGGCGCGCTTCGGGTTGAGGACGGCAACATGACCTTTGCCGATTTCAGCCTGCAGCCCAAGTTCATGACGAAAATCCATAGCCTCAAAGGGGTGGCGAGCCGGATTTCCTCGTCTGGAGAGGCGCTGGCGGAGCTCAACCTTGACGGTGGCGTCGATCAGTACGGCTTCGTCAAGGTCAGCGGCGCTCTGGACCTCAACGACATCAAGCGTTCCTCCCAAGTAAGTCTGGCGTTTGAGAATGTTGAGCTGACCAGTGTCACCCCCTATTCCGGTAAATTTGCCGGGCGAAGCATCCGCTCCGGCAAGCTCTCCATGAATCTCGACTATACCATCGACAACAATCAGATGGTGGGCGACAACAAGATCATCGTCGACAATCTGGAACTGGGCGAGCATGTGGATAGCCCGGACGCCATCAATCTCCCGCTCGATCTGGCGGTTGCCCTGCTGAAGGACTCACATGGGGTCATCGATATTGGACTGCCGGTGAGCGGGGATCTCAACGATCCGCAGTTCAGTCTAGGGCCCCTGATCTGGAAGGCCTTTGCCAATCTGATTACTAAGGCGGTAACGGCCCCGTTCCGCGCCCTGGGCGCGCTCTTTGGCAGCGGCAGCGAGGAGAAGCTCGACGCTGTGCTGTTCGAGGCAGGCAAGGCAGAGTTGTTGCCCCCAGAGAAGGAGAAGCTGAAAAAGCTCTCCGACGGACTGCAGAAGCGGCCCCAGCTCAGGGTGGTGGTCCAGGGGCAATACAGCGTCGAGGCTGACGGACTTGCGTTCAAACGGCGCAGTGTGCGCCGTGCCGTGGGGAATCTCGCCGGGGAGAAACTTGCCGCTGACACCGATCCGGGACCGCTCGATATCGAGGATGGCCCCACCCGGCGGGCCATGGAGAAGATCTTTACCGAGCGTTTTGGCGCCAGCGCCTTTGCCGATCTGGAGCGAGGGGTGAAGGAGGGCACGATCAAGCCCAGAGAAGATGAGGTGCCGAAGGCGGACAAGAAAGCCGTCAAGAAGAATCGCTTCTGGGCCCTGGTGGAGGGGGCGAAATTATACCGGCTGGTGCCCGGGGCCAAGAGTCCGGAGCAGTCTGCGCTCCTGGCCGCGGAGATGTATGCCAGATTGGTGGACAGTGAACAGCTGCCCGAGCAGGAGCTGCGTCAGCTTGCCGTGCGACGCACTGAGTTTGTGGGTGCAGAACTGGAAAATACCTACGCCGTGCCTGCCAGCCGGATTACCACCAAGGAACCAGAGGCCCAGGCGGGCGAAGAAGGATCGTCGGTCAAACTTTCCCTGGATACGCTGCCTCCCCCCTGATTATCATCTCGAATACCCCTTGACACCATCAGCCTTGGCCGGTAGGAAGTCCTGAGCCTTGTGTCCCTCGCCAGGGCTAGTGCCCTCCTCTGCCAAAGAGGGGGCGGCAGGCGAGGGACACAAGGCTCAGGGGCAGTGTTTGCCGGTCACTGAGCTGCGTAAGCCTGCGGAAAAAAACACCCCAATTGTGAGGTCCATAGCAGAACCATGGCTGTTGATATCGAGAAGTTCATCAAGGTTGTTGCCGGGGAGGTCAAGGCCTATCAGGTGCCGGTGGTCGATCTGATCGCGGTGCAGACTGAAGACCCGTTTAAGGTGCTGGTGGCCACTATCCTTTCGGCCCGCACCAAGGACGAGGTGACGGCCCAGGCGGCTGGCCGTCTCTTTGCCCATGCCCCGGATCTGGCAAGCCTCGCCCGGCTCAGTGAAGAAGAGCTCAGCCGGTTGATCTATCCGGTGGGATTTTTCAAGGCCAAGGCCGGCTATCTCGCCCGCTTGCCATCGGCGCTGGAGGGCTTTGGCGGCCAGGTGCCCGAGGAGATCGACGATCTCGTCACCTTGCCGGGCGTTGGCCGGAAGACTGCCAACCTGGTGCGCAGCGTGGCCTTTGCCAAGCCTGCCATCTGCGTCGATACCCATGTCCACCGGATCATGAATATCTGGGGCTATGTCCAGACCAAGACCCCGCTGGAGACCGAGATGGCGCTGCGGGCGGCCTTGCCTGACCGGTACTGGCTGACCATCAACTCGATCCTGGTGGCCTTTGGTCAAGGACTGTGCAAACCGGTGGGCCCCCATTGCGACGTCTGTCCCTTGGCGAGTGACTGCCCCAAGATCGGCGTCACCCCCCGTAAGCATCGGGCAGCGAACAAACCGGTTGCGGAGGGAAAGCGTTTTGTGTCCTGGAACGTCAACGGCATCCGGGCGGTGGAGAAGAAGGGTTTCGTTGACTTGGTGCAGCGTCTCGATGCGGACATCTTCGCCATCCAGGAGACCAAGGCCAAGCCGGGGCAGCTGTCCAGCGAGTTGCGCCAGATCCCCGGCTACCACGCTTACTGGCACTCTGCGGTCCGTCCCGGCTATTCCGGGGTGGCGGTCTATGCCAAGGACGAGCCGCGGTCGGTGATTGAGGGGGTGGGGGTCGAGGAGTTCGACCACGAGGGCCGGGTCATTACCTTGGAGTACGACGATTTTTTCCTGATCAACGCCTATTTCCCCAACGCTCAGCATGGGCTGCCCCGCATCGATTTCAAGCTCGCCTTCAACCGGGCCTTGCATCGTTTTGCCGATGGCTTGGCCAAGAAGAAATCAGTGGTGCTCTGTGGGGATTTTAATGTGGCGCACAAGGCCATTGACTTGAAGAACCCCAAGGAGAACGAGGAGAACCCCGGCTACTCCCTGCCGGAGCGGCAGTGGATGGATGAGTTTACCGGGGCTGGCTATGTCGATACCTTCCGGGTCTTCAACCAGGAGCCGGACCAGTACAGCTGGTGGAGCTACCGCTTCAACGCCAGGGAGCGGAACATCGGCTGGCGGATCGATTATTTTTGCGTCGACCCGAAAAGCCGCCCCCGGATCAAGGACGCCCGGATCCTGCCCGAGATTATGGGATCGGATCACTGCCCGGTGGTGTTGGTGTTTGCGTAGGCGTGGCCGCCAATGCCAAGGAGCAAGGACAAGGGGGCAGAATAGGCTCCGGTGGAAACACAGGTTCGCGCAATAGTCCTTGACGCCCCGGCCGGGGCCGGATATTGTGAGAAAAATATCTGGCCGCCTTTGCTGATAGGCCTGAATCCGCCAGGAGACGCCCATGAACCCCAGCCGTTTAGCCCCCCCCCTCTTGCCTGCGCCTTGGCGCTCCTGATCTGTTCTAGCGCCGCTGCCGGGCAGATCAGCAAGCCCCACACCTTCAGCCCCGGCACCCCGGCCAAGGCCGAGGAGGTCAACGCCGACTTCGACGCCCTCTACGACCAGGTCAACACCATCGGCTCCCAGGTCACCGTCGACCAGGCGGGCGGCCGGGTGGGGATCGGCACCGCCAGCCCGGACGACAAACTCGACGTCAACGGCACCATCCACAGCCAAAGCGGCGGGGTCAAGTTCCCGGACAACACGGTGCAGACCACCGCCGCCAGCCGCGAGCGGGTGGCCTATATCAAAGACGTCAAACCGAGCGGCACCAACGGCGGCGACTGCACCGCCGGCAGCTGGCTGCGGCGGGACCTGAACACCGTCGAGGGCGACGCCAGCCTGGTCTCCCTGAGCAACAACCAGTTCACCCTCCAGCCCGGCACCTACCAGGTCGAGGCCCTGGCACCAGCCTTCGTGACCAGCCAGCATAAAACGGCCCTCTACAGTGTCACGGCCGGGGGCTTCAGCCTCATCGGCAGTGTCGGTTACTCAAACACATCTTCCCCCTCACTATCTTACAGCCATATCTACGGGGCTCTCACCCCCGCTGTCCCCACGGTCTATGAACTCCAGCACCGCTGCAGCGTCACAAGACCGACAAATGGATTAGGCATTCCAGCCTCCTACGGGGTGAACGAGGTCTACAGCCAGATCAAGATCACCAAGGTCGAGTAGGCCGCGCCATGCCTGCCCCGACCCTCCGCGCCCTCATCCTGGCCGGCCTGGCCCTGGCCTCCCCGGCCTGGGCCAGCAGCGACTGGAACGCCATGACCTGGAACCAGGACCCCTGGGCCACCCCCTGCACCCTGAGCAGCCAGTGCGACGACGGCCTGTTCTGCAACGGCGCCGAGAGCTGCCAGGCGGGGTTCTGCCTGCCCGGCGACCCGCCGGTGATCGACGACGGGGTGGCCTGCACCGTGGACAGCTGCGACGAGGCGGCCGACACCATCCGCCACACCCCGGATGACGCCCTCTGTAGCGACGGCCTCTTCTGCAACGGCGTCGAGACCTGCGACCCGGTGGCTGGCTGCCTGGCCGGCGCCCCGCCCGTGATCGACGACCACTCCCTGTGCACCGCAGACTCCTGCGACGAGGGAGCGGACACCATCCTGCACACCCCCATCGACAGCGACGGCGATGGGGTGGCCGACTGCCTTGACCGCTGCCCAGGCTTTAGCGACGCCATCGACAGCGACGGCGACGGGGTGCCGGACGGCTGCGACGCCCTGCCTGCCAACCCCGCCGAATCCCGCGACAGCGATGGTGACGGCTTCGGCGACAACGCCGACAACTGCCCGGCCAAGGCCAACCCGGACCAGGCCGACAGCGACCACGACGGCCAGGGCGACGCCTGCGACGGTACGCCGCTTGCGGCAAACTACGGCTCGGTCATCGACGCCCCCCACAACCCGGCCCGCGGCGTCAGCTGCGCGAGCTGCCACACCTACTCCCTCTGGTGGCGCTACTCCCCGGCCGCGATGAGCAGCGATCCCAGCCCCGCCGCCATCGCCACGGCAATCTGCGCCACCTGCCACAGCCAGACGACCCACTCAAGCCTCGGCTTCACCGCCGCCTGCCTGGAGTGCCACAGCCCCCACGCCCAGGCCCAGCTCGACTGGCGGGGCAGCGTGGGCCTCGACGACCTCTACCTGAAGCGGGGCATCATCAACGCCCCGGTTCAGGTCAGCGGCGGCCAGACCACCTTCGCCTACACCCTGACGCCCGGCGCCGAGACGGTCAACCCCGAGTGGAACGACCCGGCCGAGTGGTCCCGCAAGACGGGCAGCGGCTCGCCCCGCGGCCTCATCCTGGTGGTGGACACCGCCCTGGCCACAAACACCTACGAGGTCACCGCCGCCACCGGGAGCGCCATCACCGTCAAGGGCGGCCTCGACCCGGCAAGCGCAGGCAAGAGCTTCGGCCTCCTCTACGGCCAGATGGTCCGGAAGGAGATCACCACCAGCCAGGGGGTGAAGGCGGTGCGTTTCTTCAACCCCAAACGCCCAGGCGGCGGCCACACCGACAGCAACACCCCGGCCAGCGGCGTCTGCCAGGTCTGCCACGCCTCAACCAGCCACTGGTCGAGCGCCGGCAACGGCCAAGACCACGAAAACGGCGTCCGCTGCACCAACTGCCACCGCATGCGCCAAGGCTTCCTGCCGTAACTCAACAACACTCCCGCCAGCACATACATCGAACGAACCGGGATAGCACTAATTTCAGCCCGCCCCCCTCCTCACTGCCGCCGGGCCATGATGATGGCTCCACCTGCCAGGCAGAGGCAATGGATTGACCATGAGGCGGCGATTATTGGCAGCACGGCGGCCTGGGCCATGGCCTGCATGCCGCTCCACAGCGCCCAGACCAGAAAGGCGACTCCAGCGCTGACCGGCACGGCAAAGGCCAGGTTGATGCCCGTCCTGCCCATCTCGAAGCAGAGGATCACCGGCAGCGCCAGCCAGAGGAGCGGCAAGCCGAGGAGCAGAAAGGAAAAGCGGCGATGCGCCTCGGCCATGGCCTGGCGATGGCCGGGTTGGGAGGCGTCCATGGCCCGGCGGACCAGGGTGGACAGGGGTTTCCCGAAGTCGAGGGTTACGGGTGTCTGAAAGGCGGTTGGGTCTTCAGGCAGGAGAATGGCCTTTTCCGTGAACAACTCGATGCCGCTGCCCTTCTCCGGCGAGCGGATCTGGCCGTCGGTGAGCCGCCAATTGCCGGAGGCGTATGCGGCGGTCTTGGCATATAGGCTCATGCCCGGGCCGCCTGCGCCTGGGAGTTCCTGGTAGCGAAAATTTGCAAAGCTTTGGCCGTGCTGGCCTTGGTCCGTAAAGGCATAAATTCCCTGCTTGCCGCGAAAGAAAGTTATCCCCGCCCGAACCGTGCCCACTCCTTTCTCGCCCATCACTTCCTGACGCCAGATACGATTCATCTCCATTCCAGCCGGGGGGAGCAGCCATTGCCCGGCAGCAAGGCCCAAGGCAGTGCAGATGATGGCGCCGATGGCAAAGGGCATCATCACCCTGACCTTGGCGATCCCTGCGGCGTTCAAGGATTGCAGCTCGCGGCGGTTGACCAGGAGGCCGAGGGTAATGATGCCGGAGAGCAAGAGGCTGACCGGGGCGATTTGATCAAGGATCACAGGGATCTTCATCAGGAAATAGCGCAAGGCCAGGGCCATGGGCAGGCCTCGCTCCTGAAAATTGTCAAGCCGTTCGAAGACATCGACCAGGAGGTAGAGAGAGGCAAGGGCGGTGATGATCAGCAGGAAGTGCATGGCTACCTGCCGGATGATGTAGCGGTCCAGGAGTATCATGGCCGAGGTCCTTGTTGCCGCCGCCCGGCCATTTTTTCCCATAGTGCAGTCAACACATGGGGCAGAGGGAGAAGGGCATCCTTGTCCATGCGGAGGACAAGGAGGGCGGTGATGGCCAGGAACAGCAGGTTCGGTGTCCAGACGATGAGCGGCAGGGGAAGCGGCAGGGCATCGTTTTTCGCCGTTGTCTCGGCAAAACTAAACAGCACATAGTAGAGAAGAAAGCAGAACATTCCGGCGGGCAAGGCCAGGGGGCGGACGCCAGGGCGCGAGCGCGCGGCAAAGGTCAATCCCAGGATGGTCAGGATGAAACAGCCTGCCGCCAAGATGATGCGCTGATGGTATTCGATCAGCATGGTCCGTGCGACCGGGGTGTCTCCATTGCCGGCAGCGGCCAGCAGCTCGGACTGGCTCATCTTGGTAGGTTTGCGGCCCTTGTCAACCGCAGATTTCGGCAGGGCCACCGGCAGGCTGATGGAGTAACGGTCGAAGTCGATGTGTCGTGAGATTTGCGAGTCGATGAAGTCGATGGCGCCGTTGGTCAGGTGCAGGCCCAGGAGCAGGCTGGCATAATCGGCGGTGAGATGGGCGGCCTTGGCGGTGATGGTCATGGGCTGTTCTTTGTTGCGGCCATCGAAGAGGTAGACCTGTTGCCATTCCCGGGTGGCGGGATCGATGCGGTCCACATAGGCGACGATGCCGGAGAGGCTGTCGCTGAACGTTCCTTCCTGGATGCTGCGGTCGATTTTCTCCCGGGCCAGCTTTAGCATCAGAAACTCCATGTTGATCAACCCTTTTGGCATGAGAACGATGGTGGAGTAACCGGCCAGGCAGCTTACCGTCAGGGCGAAAATGGCCACCGGGGCTACGATCTGCCGGAGTTTGACCCCCGCCGCCCGCAAGGCCAGAAACTCGCGGTCCACGGCCAGGCGATTAAAGGCGAGGACGACCGCCAGCATACTGGCAAGCGGCATGGAGAACATCATCAGCTTGGGCAGCAGGTAGAGAGTGAGGCGCAGAAAGTCAACCCAGCCGATGCCGAGGGCGAAGACCATGGTGAAGGTCTGCAGCAGTTGTCCCAGGAAGAGCACGCCGGTCAGGATGACGAGGCTGGCCAGGAAGGGGGCCGCCATTTCGCTGAGGAGGTAGGAGTAGAGGATGGGCATCAGGGGGTGAGGAGTGGCGAGAGTTTATTGGAGAGAGGGCAATCGTCCTCTCTCTGCCATGAATGGTTAATACCGCGCCCAAATATAGCCGTCTTGGCCACTGACGTCAATGGACTTAGGCGTGGGCAGTTGAGACGACCACCGCCGGTAGTTGCGCGCCCTGGCGATCAGGACTGTCGCCCCTGGGTTGGCGGTTATCCGGGCTGCGGCCTGCTCCATGGAGAGAAACCGGCCCTTATTGGTTCCCCCTTCCGAGGCGATGCCGTAGGAGAGTTCGCCCGGACCGCTGATGAGGATGGCGTCGTCACGTTTCAGATACCAACATAACGCCCGGATTGGTTCTTCGTCGCTCAGAATCACGGTGTCGGAGGTGATCTCTGCTCTATGCCGGGCCAGGAGCTCGCCGGGGGATTTTTTTTCAATGCTCAGGTCGGGCATAATCATCGGGGCGGCGCAGAGCAGGATAACAGGCGACAGCCCAAACAGGATGATCTTTCCCTCTTGCCCCCTCGAACGCCAGGCAAGTAGCGGCATCCCCGCCATGGCCAGGAGGCCTGCCATACCCAGCAGCGGCTGCCAGAGGGTGGAGTAGGGCGGCGCTACCTTGGGGATGCCGAGCCATTGGATGATCACCAGGGCGACAGGCAAGAGGGCGAAGCAGGTACAGGCCGCTATGGCGCCGGCTTGGAATGACATGACGCGGCCCCGGCGCAGCAAGGCCAGGAGACCTACGCTTGCCAGGATGGCGAAGGGCGGAAAACAGGGCAGGATATAGGTTAAGAGCTTGCCGGACGAGGCGGAAAAGAAGAGAAACGGCAGACAGAGCCAGCAGAGCGAAAAGCGGATCAGGCGGCGGCAGGCTGTCGTATGCCCTGTGCTCAGGAGGCCGATGCCGGCGGCCGGGGCCAGGAAGGTCCATGGCAGGAACATCGCCGGGGCCACCACGAAGAAGAACCAGAATGGCTCTTTATGCTGGGCCTTGTCCCCACCCATGAAGCGTTGGATGTGCTCGATCCAGAAGAAATAATGCCAGAAGTCCGGGGCCTTGGCATGGATGGCCAGGCTCCAGGGCAGGGCGATTGCAATGGCTGCGACAAGAGGCAGCCAGACGTATCTCACAAGGTCGCGAAGCCGTCGCTCCCAAAGCAAATAGGCCCCCATGGTTAGGGCCGGGACCACCAGGGCTAGAAATCCCTTGATCAGAAAGGCCGCCCCGCAACTCAGGCCCGCCGCCAGCAGCAAGAGCCGCTCCTGGCGCGAACTGCGCGCTGCCTCGCTGGCCAGAAAGAAGCAGGCCATGCTCAGGGTGAGGGTGCCGGTCAGCATGGCATCCAGCACCGCGAAGGTGCCCACTGCCGCCACCTCGGAGCAGGTGATGAGAACCAGGGCGGCGATGGGACCGGCCCAGATGTCATCGCGGGCCAGAGTGCCCCTGAGCATAGCCATGATCATCAAAGCGGCGAGGCCGATGCTGAGAGCCGAGGGCAGGCGAATGGCAAAGGTGTTCTCACCAAAAGCGAGGATGGAAACGGCATTAGCCCAGTAGCCCAGTGGCGGTTTCTCGAAGTAGTGCAGGCCATTTAGGTGCGGCACCACCCAGTTGCCGGAGGCGATCATCTCCCGCGGGATCGCACCGTAGCGGGTCTCATCAGGCTCCATCAGGGGGCGGAGCCCCAGGGGCAGGATGTAAAGGCAGAGAAAGAGGCCGGCAACCAGAAGGTTCAGACGGGTCTTGGCGGTCATGGGGCCACCGTCGGTCCTTGCCAGGAGAGCCAGCCCTCCCGGCCGGGGATCTCGCGGGTGAGCATGGGGGCGCGCGGGATTGTGCAGGGCTCAGGCAGGAGGTCGCCCAGCGCCGAGAAGCGAACCCCACGAGCGGTGGCGCGGTCGAGGAAGTCTTCGAACAGCATCCGGCAGCTTATGCCCTCGGCCTCGGCATGGATGGTGAGGACGTTGAGCCTGCCAGGCCGGAGTTGTGCGAGCAGGAAATCGTTGTAGGTATCGTTGGTGATGCCCCCTTGGCCGATGACCTCGTCATAGGTGGGCAGGGTAACGGGGATCTGCGGCGAACAGCCTTTGAGGCCGGTGGTCCGGGGGATGAAGATCGATGTCCCCCGGCAGTCGGAGGCATAGCGCAGGGAGACTGATGTCCTGGCCCGGAGGGCGGCCGTGGAGAGGCGCCAGGCAGGGGCGGCGGCGCAGGTCACTGCCTGGCCGGTGATGGAGGCAAGGCTCTGGATTCCTCGCAAGCAGTCACGTTCAATCTCCTCTTGGCTCAAGGCCTCGATCTTGGTCTGCCAGCGGTGGTGGTCCCAGGCGTGAAAGCCGATCTCATGCCCCGCCTCCGCTGTCTGCCGGATCTCGGCCGCGGCCCGTTTGCCGATCAGTGGCCCTGGCCAGAAGGTCCCCTTGAAGATGATATCCCAGCCATAGAGACTCGCGGCCTTCGAGCGCAGCATCTTCAGCAGAAAGGCGGGGCGCAGCAGCCGCCAGAGATTGCGGCCCATATTGTCCGGCCCCACCGAAAAGAAGAAGGTCGCCCGGATGCCCCGTTGGGCCAAGGCCGTCACCAGATTCGGCACCCCAATCTTCGTGCCGCGCAGGGTGTCGACATCGACCCGCAGGCCTACGGTGAGGGTTTCAGCCTTGGACATGGCCCTCTTCGATGGCCTGCTGGAGGAAGAAGTCCAAGGTCTCCTCCACCGACTGGGCCAGCGGCACGGTGGGGCTCCAACCCAAGGTGGTGCGGGCCGCCTTGATGGACGGCCGCCGGTGCTGGACATCCTGGTAGCCAGAGCCGTAGAAGGTCCTAGCCTCAATGGCCCGGAAGCCGGCAAAGGGCGGGAACTTGTGGCGCAGGGGATGGGCCTCGAACTTGGCGACCAGGGTCTCGGCGAGCTCCAGGATCGAGGCCTCGTTCTCCGGGTTGCCGATATTGAAGATCTTGCCGTCGCAGCAGTCGTCCTTGTTTTCGATGATTTTATACAGGCACTCCACCCCATCCTTGACGTCGGTGAAGCAGCGCTTCTGCAGGCCCCCATCCACCAGGCGGATGGGGGTGCCTTCCACCAGGTTCAAGATCAGCTGGGTGATGACCCGGGAACTGCCGATCCTGGCCGATTCCAGTCGGTCGAGGCGGGCGCCGACCCAGTTGAAGGGCCGGAAGAGGGTGAACCGCAGGCCGCGGGTGGTGCCGTAGGCCCAGATCACCCGGTCGAGCATCTGTTTGCTGCACGAGTAGATCCAGCGTTGCTTGCGGATGGGCCCGAGCACCAGATTGGACTCCTGTTCGTTGAACTCCGGATCCTGGCTCATGCCGTAGACCTCAGAGGTGGAGGGAAAGAGGATGCGCTTGTTGTACTTGGCGCAGTAGCGGACGATGCGGAGGTTTTCCTCGAAGTCCAGCTCAAAGACCCGCAAGGGATCCTTGACGTAGACGGCAGGGGTGGCGATGGCCACCAGCGGCAGGATGATGTCGCATTTTCGAACGTGGTACTCGATCCACTCGCGGTGGATGGAGATGTCGCCCTCACGGAAATTGAAGTCCGGCCGGTTCAAGAGCCTGCCGATGGAGGACGAGGAGAGGTCCATGCCGTAGACCTCGTAGCGGCCGCTGTCCAGCAGCCGTTCGCTTAAATGATTGCCGATGAAGCCGTCAACGCCCAAGATCAGCACCTTCTTCTTCCTCTCCCGCTCGACCTGCAGCGCGGTGCGGCCGGAGAGCCGCATCCCCTCAACCAGATTGAGTTCGGCGGCCAGTTGGCCGCCGTTGATGAAGACGCCGCCATCGCCCTGACCCGCTTCGACGCGGAGGGCTTGCTCGCCGCAGGCGATGATCAGCGGATTGGCGGAGAGCACGGTGCCGGGGATTTCGCCCGTCATTCCCGCCACTACCGAGGCCGACCAGACCATGAGTTTGCGGTTGCCGATGAAGCTGAAGGCGCCGGGGTAGGGCCGGGTCACTGCCCGCACCAGGTTGCGGACCTCAGTTGCCGTTCGTGTCCAGTCGATCTCGCCGTCAGCGGGCTTACGGCCACCGAAATAGCTGGCCTTGGCCGGGTCCTGGGGGATGCGCTGCGCGGTGCCGTTCTTGATCAGCGGCAGGGTCGCGTCGAGGAGGCTTGCGGCTTTCGCGGTCATCTTTTGATGCAGGGTGTGGGCGGTGTCGTCGTCGCTGATGGCGAGGCGCTCCTGGCCGACGATGTCGCCGGCATCGGGCTTGACCACCATGTGATGGAGAGTGACCCCGGTCTCGGTCTCGCCGTGGAGCAGGGCCCAGTTCACCGGACAGCGCCCGCGGTACTTGGGTAACAGCGATCCGTGCAGGTTCAGGCAGCCCTTGGACGGCAGGGAGAGGACTTCGGCCTTGACCATGTTGCGATAGTAGAAGGAAAACATGATGTCCGGGGCCATGTTTCGGATCCGTTCCACCCACAGGGGATGGTTGATGTCTTCCGGGGCGTGGACCTCGATGCCGAGGCTGGCTGCCAGTTCGGCCACCGACTCGAACCAGAGGTTCTCGCTGGGGTCGTCTTGATGGGTGAAGACGGCGGCGATCTCGTAGCCGTGCTTGATCAGTGCCCGGATGCCGGCGCAGCCGATATTGTGGTAAGCAAGGACAATAGCTTTCATGGATGATTTCAGGTAGAGGTTGTTAGGGGCGAAGAGTGGTTGCCGTATTGACACAGGAAGGGTCATTTGCCTCGGCGCCAATTACTTTCTCCACAAAATACCGCGGCCGGTTTCTGACGTCCTGATAGATCCGGCCGATGTACTCGCCGAGCAGGCCCATGGCGATGAACTGGGCCCCGATCAGGATAAAGAGCGGAGAGAACAGGGTGAAGATGCCGTCTACCGCCCAGGCTGCGCCGTAAATCAGACGCATGACCAGCAGAAAGAGGCCAAAGGCCATGCCGCCTGCGGCTACCACGCAGCCGGTGAGCGACAGCAGGCGCAGCGGAAAGGTCGACATTGAGGTCAGGAGATCGAATTGGAGGGAGACCAGCTTGAAGAGGCTATACTTGGACTCTCCCTGGGAGCGGGCGGCGTGGCTGACCGGGATCTCGCTGGTGGTGCGGGCGAAGCTGTTGGCCAGCACCGGGATGAAGGTCGAGTGCTCGCGGCACTGGAGCATGGCGTTAATGATCGGCCGGCGGTAGGCCCGCAGCATGCAACCGTAATCATTCATCATCACCCCAGTGGCCCGGCGCACCGCCCGGTTGATCATGGAGGAGGCGAAGCGCCGGAACATGGAGTCCTGCCGATGCTGGCGGACAGAGCCGACCACGTCGAAGCCGCGGTTCATCTCTTTGACCAGATTGGGGATCTCTTCCGGCGGGTTCTGGAGATCGGCGTCCAGGGTAACGACGATTTCCCCCCGGCTCTGGGCTAGGCCCGCCATCACGGCGGCGTGTTGGCCATAGTTCCGGTTCAGGATCACGCCGATGATCTCTGCTGTGCGGCCAGCTGCTTCCCGGATTATGCGGGCGGAGTCATCACGGCTGCCGTCATCGACCAGGATGAGCTCAAACGACTGGTTCAGGGTCCGGCAGGCGGCGAGGCAGCGCTGGATCAGTTCGTCCAGGCTTGCCGATTCATTATAGACCGGAATGACCACGGAGAGGGCAGGGGGCTTCATCGGGCCAGGACCTCCTTGATCGTCGCGACAACCTGGGAGACGTCGTCGTCGGTCATGGCCGGGAACAGGGGTAGGGAGAGGATGCGCTGGGAGTTCCATTCGGTGGCCGGCAGGCTGCCAAGCGGCTGGGGCATGGCCTCCCGGTAGTATCGTTGGGTGTGCACGGCCCGGAAATGGAGACCGGTGCCGATATTTTTCGCCTTCAGCTGGGCCATGAACTCGTCGCGGCTGAACCCTGTCCGCTCAATATCCAGGCGAACGATGAACAGGTGCCAGGCGTGGCGCATGGGCCAAGGCGGGATGGTCAGCGGGCTGATCTCGTCAACTTCGGTCAGGAGGTCGAGGTAGCGTCGGGCCAGGAAGGCGCGGCGTTCGATGAAGCCGTCCAGGGCGGCCAACTGGCTCGAGCCGAGGACAGCCGCGAAATCGGTCAGGTTATATTTGTAGCCCGGCTCGATGACCTCGGCCTGGGGGGCCCGGCCTTGGGTGGCGCGATCATAGGCATCGACCCCCAGGCCATGAAATTTCAGACGTTTGATCCGCTCCAGTAACGCCGGATCGTCGCTGACGAACATACCGCCCTCGCCACAGGTCATGTTCTTGATCGGGTGAAAGGAAAAGATGGCAGTTCCCTGGGCCCCGATCTTTTTGCCGTGGTATTCAGTTCCTGCTGCATGGGCGGCATCCTCGGCCAGGGGGATGCCCTGTCCGGCGGCCAGGGCGCGGATGGGGGCCAGATCGAGGCTGGCTCCTGCAAAATGCACCGGTATGATCAGCCGGGTACGGGGGGTCACGCAGGGGGCGATGGTGTCGGCGGTCACCATCAAGGTGTCGCGGTCGATGTCGGCAAATACGGGCTTTGCCCCGGCCAGGGTGATCAGGTTGACGGTGGAGACCCAGGTCATGGATGGGGTGATCACCTCGTCGCCTGGTTTGATGTCTAACGCTTTCAGCAGGATGTGCATGCCGGCGGTGGCCGAGGCGAGGGCAACGGCCCCGGAGGCACCGCAATAGCGGCTGAAGTTATCTTCAAAGGCTGCGGCCTTCAGGCCGGTGGTGATCCAGCCTGAGCGCAGGACCTCGCCGACAGAGGCGATCTCGGTCTCGCTGATCGATGGCTTGGAAAAGGGAAGAAATTCGTTGCGCATGGGGTGGGTTGGAAGGATATTGATGACCCAGTTATTAAAAAATTGCATTTATAGCACTTCGCGCGGTAAAGAAGAAGGGGGACGCGAAAATATTCCTGCTATGCGCCTCTTCTTTCATGATCCCAGTCTTCCGAACATCCCCTCCTTGGCCTATGGCAGCGTATTCGCCCATCGAAATCATTTTCCAGAGTGAGACCCTGGTGGTTGTCAACAAACCGGCCAACATGTTGGTCCATCGTTCGCCAATCTCCAACGATACCTGCTTTCTGCTCCAATTGCTCCGTAATCAGCTTGGCCGTATGGTCTTTCCCGCCCACCGGCTTGACCGGCCCACCTCCGGGCTGATGGCCTTCGCTTTCAACCAGCAGACGGTTTCCCGTCTTGGCATTGCCTTCCAGGAGGGGAGGGTGGAGAAAGGCTATCTGGCCGTGGTCCGGGGGTGGCTCCATGAGGCGGCGGTGATCGATTACCCGCTCAGAAAGGAAGGAAAGGGGGAGGAGCAGGAGGCGGTCAGTCATTACGAGCCGTTGGCCCGCTGCGAGTTTCCCTGGCCAGTGGCAGGTTTTCCCACTGCCCGCTATTCATTGCTGAAGGTTACTCCGAAGACAGGGCGTTGGCACCAGATCCGCCGGCACCTGGCCCATGTCCGGCATCCGGTGGTGGGTGACACCGGGCACGGCGACGGCAAGCACAATCGGCTTTTCCGGGAGTGCCTGGGGATTCATCGGCTGATGCTGCACGCCAGTTTTTTATCCTTTCTCGATCCGGACAGCGGAGAGTCCCTCTCCTTCACCCTGCGCCCAGATAGTAGCTTTTGCCAGGTATTTCCAGAGATGCTGTGTGATCAGCCCGGATAAGGCTGGAGCGTCAAGTTTGAGTGCATGACTGCCTCACCGTTTGAGTCCTCCATCACTGTGCGTCCGTTGACTGAGTCAAGAATCTCTTTGCCCCCGCGAGCGCCGCGTCGAGGTGATCGAATATATTGTGTTCCCCAACCAGCTCAGTGATGCCGGCCCGGTCAAGGTAGGCGCGTAGTTTTGGCTGCACCCCGGAGAGGATCAGAGTGGTGCGGTCTTTCTTGGTCTTGTCCAGCACATCCTCCAGGGCTCGTAAGGCAGTGGCGTCGATGGTCAGGATGTGGCGCATCCGCAGGATCAAGACCTTGGCCGGATCTTTGACAATGCTCAGGGTGTCCTTGAATTGATTGGTGGCGCCAAAGAAGAACGGTCCATTGATCTCGAAGACCTCCACCCCTGGGGGGATCTTTCGGCCGCTCACGGGCATGTCGTCCGCTTCACGGGAGTCGTCGTCCAGCTCTTGGGTGATGTTGCGGATCTCGGTGACCCGGGCCATGCGGTTCATAAAGAGGAGGGCGGAGAGGACCACTCCGGTTTCGATGGCCACGGTGAGATCGAAAAAGACGGTCAGGAAGAAGGTGATCAGCATCACCAGGATGTCTGATTTCGGGGAGCGGAGCAGCTTGACGAAATGACGCCATTCGCTCATGTGAAAGGACACCACCAGCAGGATAGCCGCCAGGGTGGGCATGGGGATGAGTACGGCCCAGCGGCCGAAGAAGATCAGGATCAGCAGCAGGGTTACGGCATGGACCATGCCGGCCACCGGGGTGCGGCCGCCGTTCTTGATGTTGGTGGCTGTGCGGGCAATGGCCCCGGTGGCAGGGATGCCGCCAAAGAGGGGCGAGGCGATGTTGGCAATGCCCTGGGACACCAGCTCCATGTTCGAGCGGTGGCGCATGCCGGTCATGCCGTCGGCGACCACCGCCGAGAGCAGCGATTCTATGGCGGCCAGTAAGGCGATGGTAAGCGCCGGTGCGACAAGTTGCGGCAGGGTGGCCCAATCGATGTGCGGCAACTTGGGAGTAGGCAGAGTCGAGGGGACGCTGCCGAACTGGGAGCCGATGGTGGCAACCGGCAGGTTGAAGAGATGGACCAGGGCGGTGCTGAGCAGAATGGCAACGATGGACCCAGGCACTTTTTTCGTTACCCGGCCCCAGAGGACGATCACCGCTATGGAGGTGGCGCCGATCAAGAAGGCCTGGGGGCTGAAGGTGTGGAAGTGCTGGCCGTAGTCGTACAATTTATGGAGGAGCTCGGCGGAGGGATTGGGTATGGCCAGGCCGAAGAAATCTTTGATCTGGCTGGTGGCGATGATCAGGGCGATGCCGCTGGTGAATCCCACGGTCATTGGGTAAGGGATGAACTTGATCACCGCCCCCATCCTGGCCATGCCCATGGCGACCAGAAGGCCTCCGGCCATGAGGGTGGCCACGGCCAGGCCGTTGTAGCCGAATTTGTTGACGATGCCGAAGACGACCACGATGAAGGCGCCGGTGGGTCCGCCGATCTGCACCCGGCTGCCACTCAAGGCGGAGATGAGAAAGCCGGCGACGATGGCGGTGAAGATTCCCTGCTCGGGTTTCACGCCGGAGGCGATGGCAAAGGCGATGGCCAGCGGAAGCGCGACGATCCCAACGATGAGGCCAGCCATGACCTCCCTGCCCAGTTGTTGCGGGTCGCAACCCTCTTTGAGGCAGGAGAAAAATTCGGGAACAAGACGGGGTAAAGGCGGGCCAGGTGATAGGTACCTAACGATCAGTCTGTAAATGAACGTTAGGCACGGGGTGATGCTGAGGCATCGTCCCGGTCATGATGCCGTGATTAGTGTAAAAAGTGTCTCGGTTTTGCAACGGGAAAGTGGAGTGCCGATGATTTTTTGGCTGTACGGCGCCATGCTGCTACGAGGCGTTCGTCGGCTCCGCCACATTTTGGCCTGTGTCAGTAACTGCTACGTCCATATATTTCAATCGTCACCCCGCTGTGGGTCTGGTCAGGTCAGCGGAAAGCTGTTGACGTTAAACAGCAACTAAGCTAATATTTTTTCTAAAATAGTTTCTGGTTTTATTGAGGAGGTGTTTGGCTTTTCCTAAAGATAATAAGCGAGAGGCGATGACTTGCAAATTGGCACTTTGTCAAGTCGGTAAAATAATGAAGGCAACCCGTTCCCCCCCAGAAACCATTTCAGCTGACATTAAATATGGGTATGTCAAAAATTGTTGCATCTTTAAGACATTGCCGCCAGAGAGATTGCAGCAGGTTGTTGACAAGCTCGCCGAAGTACACTTTGCGCCAGGGGAAGAAATCGTCCGAGAGGGAGAGCTAGGGGACAGGCTATTTTTGTTAATCAAGGGGGATCTGGCTACGTTGAAGAATATGGGGGAAGGGCAGCGTGAGCTTCTGCCCATCGCCCCAGGAGAGTGTTTTGGCGAGATTGCGGTCATTACCCGTGGCACCCGATCTGCAACGATTAAAGCACAATCGAGTGTCACCTGCCTGGAGATGTGCGCCGCGGATTTTTTTCAACTGCTGGAGGAGGAGCCCCAGCTGTCGCAGTCTTTGCTCTTTCTACTGAGTCAAAGACTCCAATTGTCCGAGCAGGCGGCCAACCGTCATCTCCTGAGCAGTTATGAGACGCTCGTGTTCAGCCTTTCCGATCTGACCGAGTCGCGCGACCCGGAGACCGGTTCGCATCTCAATCGGGTGCGCGACTACTGCCTTTATCTTGCCAAAGAGATGGCCAACCACCCTCGCTATGCCGGCGAGATAACCCCCCTCTTTTTTGAGTCCATAGCCGTTGCCGCGCCTCTGCATGATATTGGCAAGGTAGCCATTCCGGATCATATCTTACTAAAGCCAGGCAAGTTGAGCCCGGACGAATTCGCCGTCATGAAAACCCACACCTGGATGGGCGCCAATACCCTGCTCAAGGTGGTGGAACAGTGTAATTTTCCTGTCTTTCAAGTTGGCTACAACATTATTCACTACCACCACGAACGCTATGACGGTACGGGCTACCCCGCCGGTCTGCGTCGGGACGAAATCCCCTTGGAGGCCAGGATCATGGCCTTGGCCGATGTCTTTGATGCGCTGCTAAGCCGCAGACCTTACAAGGAACCATTTACCTACGAAGAGACGTGGCAGATTATCGCCCAGGAGAAAGGCCGGCATTTTGATCCCGATCTGGTTGATGCCGCCTTAAGGAAAAGAAATAAGCTCAACGAGATTCACCGCCATTATCGGGATTAAAAAATTGCACGGGCGATTCACCCTTGTCCCCTGGTGAATCGCCCGTGCAATTTTTATTGGATCTTGGCCGGAATTATTTCTTTAGTTCGGTGTGCATCTGCAATTCACCTCTTGATTCAGATTGGTGTTTCCTGCTGAAGGCGGACTACAAGTGCAACGGTAAGGGCTTTTGCTGGCGCTAACAGAGCAGGATGTACAACACGCGTTGATATAATAACTGTAATTTCCCCTGGGACTGGTGGTCGGGCTAGGAGTCTCGTAGGGCGGCTGGGGAGTGGATGGGGGACATTGACACGTTAGTGTGACACTTGCGCCCGCAATCGGTGTGTGCGCTAGATCGTTTTTGGTGACTTTCCCCCATATCCTCCATCTAGGTGCATTATTGCAGGGTCTATAGGAAAGCGTCACGAACCCTCCGCTTTTCTTTTGCGCCTCAAAACTCAGGGCTTCACTGCTGCGTAAAACCTTCCCATCGGCGTCTACCATGTCAACCTTCCAATAATAAGTGACCCCACTCCGCAGATTGGCGTCGATCCGTTTGCTCTTATCTTTTTTTAGCACTATACCCTTCCGTATAAAAAAAGGCGGATCGAAATCTTTATTTTTGGAAATCCACAGCGTATAGGTAACCCCTGCCGGTTGTTGCTCTTCCCAATTCAAAGCGAGAATGTTCGCACGCCTCGGGTTGAATTGGTTTGCGGCTTGGGGGGCAACATGAGGTCCTCCTAATTCGCCAGGCCCCTCAGCCCCTGCTGAGAGTGTTATGTTTGCCGGGATGGGAGGCGTCGCTGAGAGGACATGGTTATCCTGCGCCTGAGTCTCCACTCCTGATAAGCAAATCCTCAAAAAGACGACCAGCATTGTGAGCATGAGTTTGAATTTAACGATATGATGTTTCATTGCCGTCTCCTCTTTGTTTGGTGTCGACGGAAGGAGAAATTCCTACCGCCTCAAAAATAGTAAATTAAAGACATCATCATGGATTGATAGCGGACGTCGATCCGGTTTTCGATGGCGGAGATGTCACTATTATCGCTACTTCCCTGGCGATACTGGTATGCCAGGTCAAAGGCCAACGGTCCTCGTTGAAAGCCGCTTCCGCAGGTCACGCCATAGTGCCCGACAGAGCCTTCGCTCACCGGTTCGGGGTCGTAAAAAAGTCCGAAACGGACCGGCACCACATACTTTGGCCGAATAACAAGATATTCCGCTCCCAATCGTACCTGAGTCGTGTCTCCAAGGCGACCATCGGCTATGTATTGGTTGGTTATGGGGTTGAGTTCATCCCCGTTTTTCGTGCGGAGGGTAAAATGCGACCATTGCGTGTGGTAGACATCAAGGCCCACGGACCAGGTGTCGGAGTGGCGGTAGGAGAGGCCAAGACCATAGGAAGGCGGCATGGCCAATCTCTGTTCATCCTCATCTCTAATGTGTTTTATGATTGTCTCGTCAGGGTAAATCTCGAAGTATGACCTCATTGTGACCTGCTCCAACTTAGCTTTAAATTCACTCTTGTAAACACCTCCCAAGGCCAAGGCCCCGGAAATATTCCAAAGAACTCCGACATGCACGTTTTTCCCGGCAAATGTGGTACGGCTCTCCGATGAGATTTGCCACGGGGGGGAGGATGCCCGCATTGCCCACTGTTGCAGGGAGTCCCACCCATTACTACCTGCATATGGGCCCCAAAAATTGACAGTAGAGCCCACTGCGAAACGCGGAGTAAGGCGTATGGCCAGGGCGGGCGAGATCGCATAAAGAAAGCCCTTTCGCTCGAATGAAATTTCTTCAACGTCAGAGTTCGTCGTATACAGAAAGTTAACTTCTTTGTTCATCTCATAGAGACGCTGGTAGTTTAAAGAGACTGTCATGTTATGGTTGAGCAGAACCAACGGATACGCAACACTGGCGAAATTCAGCCCGTCGGCTCCCATTCGGTGGCTGCCGTCGATCTCTGGATGTTCGCTGGAAGTGTACGTCTGTTCCCGGTTAAAAGTGGCATAGACGATTGACACCTCGGGCTTTTCTAGCTGAACTAAACCCGCCGGGTTCCAGGAGGCGGCGGTGGCGTCATCGGCGATAGCGATGAAGGCGCCGCCCATGCCGGTAGCCCGCGCCCCTGACCCTACCGGATTAAAGGATGAGGATATTTCGATCGACTGCTCCGCCGCACCGGCTAGTTCGGGGAAGGAGCCCAGCGCGATGGCAATTATGATGCTCATCCAGTGATGGAGGCGGGATGATCGTGGCTGGTTGTCGAATGCCATTTCTTTCTCCAAGTCGATTTTTGTTTTTTACATGAGCCCCTATTCTTCAAATGCGGAAAACGTAGATCGACCCTCAAGAGGCATTGAGCTTGCCTGCCATCTCCCTGGCCAACCGGGGCGCGGCAGCAAAAAGCGATTCTCCGGGGTTCAGCTCGAAGGTGAGGGAGTGCATGATCTTGCTGGTCTCGGTCTCGATAATTTTGATGATAATCAGAGTTTGGCCAGCCTTGCGGAAGACTGTGCCGCTCATCAGCAGACGGGCTGAGACTAGGCGGCCAATGGCAAGGGCTGTTCCTTGATCTGTTAAGGCAGATGAGCCCAGCCGGAGTTCGGAAAGCAATCGTTCCAGCATCTGGCGCTCCACCAATTGCACTGTGCCGGTCTGCTGGAGTTCCTGGCCCAAAAGATCCAGAAAGACGTCTTTTTCACCTTCGCGGGCAGGCAGGTCGCCTTTCTCCTCCAGACCGACGAACCAGAGCGGGAAGGGCGGCCGCAGTGGCATGGGGTCATTTTGGGATTTTTCCCCTATGCCGGACTGATCCCGGTACTGGGTGACCAGATCCAGAACCAGTTGATCGATGCGCTCCTGGCGGGCCTTGTCGGCGGCGAGCCGCGCCTCTTCCCGGAGTTTTGTAAGTAGGTGCCGGGCCAGGGTATCCTCCGGTCTGTTTTGTACTGCCTTGTTCAGATACTCGGCCGCCGCCTCGCCCTTGCCAGTCCGTTCCAGGAGTACCCCGTAATTACTCAGGATCTCCGCATCGTCCGGGCTCAGGCGTACGGCCTCGGCCAGACTCTTCAGGGCCTCTTCCTGTTGGTTTGCCGCCGATTGAATTCTGCCCAGACCGTTATAGGCCATGGCCCGATGCCAATCGAGCCCTTCGCTGAGGACCAAGCCCTTGCGATATTCCTCAGCGGCCTCCTTTGTCTGCCCATCCTGCAGTAGGATATCTCCCTGCATGACGTGAACGTAGATGCGTTCTGACGCCTTTTTCATGGCCTCGCTCACCTGTCCCTTGGCCTGTGGATTCTTCTGCCAGAGTTTCAGTGCCGCGGCTGTCTCGATCTGTCTCTTGTCATCCGGCGATATCTGCTGGAACTGGGCGACGGCACGGGGCAGGTCGCGTACCTTCAGGGCAGCGTAACCTGCTTCGTAATGGTTTGCTGATTTGGAAGAGGTCAGAAGGCTTGAGTGTTTCGCTTGCAAGAAAGCGACGGCAACGACGGCAATAATCACAGCCAACCACCCCACTCGCGTTGGGGATAGTTGGGGGAGGTACATCTTTGTCAGGGGCGCAGAAGGGGCCGGGCCATAGTCATGAACGATCCCGCTGCTCCATACCACCTGATAGAGGTCGACCGGTTCGGATTTTCCTTTCATGGTCGCATTCTTGGCAAAGCGGCACTCAAACTCCTGGCAGTGGCGAACCGCCTCGTACAGAGTGGCGGAGATGAGGATACCATCCGTCACGGCCTGGGGCTCGATGCGGGCCGCGGTATTCACGGCATCGCCAAAGAGATTCCCCTTGTCCATGATCACTTTCCCAAGATGCATACCGATCCGGATGTGGACCTGATCCCCATACGGACGCCCCTTGTTGCTCTGATGGAGCTGCTGCAGGATGTGTATCGAACAACGAACCGCCTGACAGGGGTCTTCGAACGAGGCCATCACGGCATCGCCGATTGTCTGTATGAAATGGCCGTGGTAAGTGCTGATGGCGGGGATGATTATATCGTTGACCCGCTGGACAACGATCCGGCCAGCAATATCCCCCATGCTTTCGGTGATGGTGGTATAGCCTTTGATGTCGCTGAAAAAGATGGTCAGGGTGCTGGTGTGGTCGCGTAGCAGGGTGTCATCCACCAGGGCACGCTCCCTCAGCAGTTTTTCAACCATGGATTCTTCGTGTTCGATTGTTTCTTCTGTCATTTTTGTATGTTCTGTTGTCAGGACTCAGCGGGTGATGATCCTGTCCAGATTTCTAATAGGTACCTTTCCCGCCTTCCGCACTTTGGCCAGGGCGAACTCGTCCTGCACTGAGGTGACGGTGAGTATGCCGGTCTCCTCGGGATCGCTGCCTAGTAGTTTCCCGCTGACCGGGTGTTTGATTGGTTCACCTTCGCGGTAGGCAATGACCTCCATGTCCTCTGTCATGCCGCTTTGCTTGCCTAGATCCAAATAAAAGGCGTCATCCTTGACTTTGATAATCATGCCTTCGATGAGGGGGAAATGTTTCTGAAGTTTGAGGGCGAGGCCAGCCATCAGGTATTTGAGGGTGGGGATATCGGAGGACTCGGCGTACACGTCTTGGCTGGAGAGGATCTTTGCGGTCTCTGTTTTTACGTGGTTCGCAGTCACCTCGACACTTTCTCCCTTTTGGACAACGGTGCCCACCACCACAGTTTCTGCAGCGGTGAGTTTGCCGATCTTGACAGCGGATGAGGGGTCGACAAGTTCTGTCTGACTGAGTTTTAATTCCTTGAGGACCGAGTCCAAGTCTTTCCTGATTACAAGTTGGAAGCGATTTGCGGTACTCAGCTCAGCTTGGAACAGTTCCGAGGTAAGGTCGCCCATCTCCGATGCCTCGGCGACTTTGGCAAACGACAGAACCGCCAGACTCATACGTGAGCCGATGGAGTGGACCTTGGATACCTTGCGATTCACGGTGGTCACCGTGCTGGAAGTCAGCCCGTTGCTGTCGGTAGCGTTGATGGTGAACTGGTTTTCCCCCTCTCGAAGTACTGCCAGATGGTTAAAAAATACCCGTTTCCCTGGCCGGAACAGCATCGGGACGTTGTTTAAAGAGATTTTGTTTATGGCATTATCGCCTGTCGCCATCCCCTCTATTAAGATCTTGTCTTGGAAGGTGGCTTCCTGTTCTCCGCCTTTGAGTTGGATGGTAGGCCCTGGCGGTGATGGACTGTTGTCAGCGCTGAGACTTGTCGGTTGCAATTTGATGCCAGACAGTGAGTTCGCAGCCAGGATGATAGGTTTTTGGGGTGTGGACGTAGCCGGCAAAGTGTGTGGGCGTAGGTCGATTGTTTCCTCTGACAGGTTGCCAGCGGCGTCCTTGGCGGCGAAGTGAAATCGGCTCGTTAATAAGAATTCGCGGAAGAGCACTTCTTTTGCCCCTGCAGGTACGGGATATTTTAGACCGTTGATCTGAAGGCTGACCACGGCGGATTCGTCTTCGACCGCCCCTGTGACGGTAAGCGATCCGTCCGGAGTCGGGACTATCTCTGCGATGGAAACCAAGGGGCCAGCGAGGTCAAGATTGACAGTGCGCTCGACCGTGCTATCCCGGCCGTTTATATCAACGGCCTGGATGGTTATCCGATTTGCTCCAGGCGAGAGGGAAACGTGGTGGCTGAACGGCAACTCCTTTTCACTCAATTCGATGAATAGAGGAGTTCCATTGACCTTTATGGTGGCGACGTAGTTGTCATCCCTGGCAAACCCTGCCAAAGACAACTGTGATTCATTGGTGACCAGAAGCGAGGGGGGCGGGGATGTGATGCTGATTTCTGGGGGGGAGCGGTCCAGGGACTTTTTGCCTACAAGTGCTTGGCGGACTTTATTAAGATAGAACTTGGCCTTGGCACTCTCCTCGTCTGCCAGGGAACGCTCCAGTTCCTGAATGGCTAAGTCATATTGTCCAGTGCGGTAGTAGACGATACCCAGTTCCCGGTGGGGGAAGTAATCGACAAAGTGCATACCATAGGTTCGGGCTCGGCGTTGGTCCTTGTCCCGTTGAACAATGGCGGCCTCAAAATCGGCCATAGCTTCAGTCCAGAATTCCCCTTCGGCAAAAGAAATGCCCCGTTCGGCGTAGCTCCACCAGCGTTGGTTGAATAGGCCGTCGGTAACGCCATAGGACTTGCCATCACGAAAATACTTGTTTGGGGCCTTTGGGGATGGGGTGCACCCCGAAGACAGAGTGATAAAGACAGCCGCAACGCTCCAAGCAACATACCATTTTGGTGGGCCCGGCATTTTGTGCATGGCGCTGTTGCCACTCCCGGCATTAAGTTTTGGGCAGGGTGGTACGGATTTTTAGTGTTTCACTCCGACTTTTCAGCTCAACAGACGGACAAACAATTTATAAAATTATAACAGTATCGACTTCGGGAGTACAAGAAATTTTTATTAAATTCTACCAGTGAAATACGTGTTAATTGCTCATAGTAAAAGCAAGCTGAAGGCTTCCTCTGAAAGAGGGAAAACAAGATCGTTGCCTCAAATTGCTGGTAAACCAAGATACCATGGAGACTACCAGTGTGGAGGTCGAGCGGAAGACGAACAACACTCTTTCGGGCGCCCGTGTCTCAGAAAGAGCCGTGTAGGGTGGCAACCGTGCCAAGAGGGAAGAAAAAGTTATTGTTAGATCGTATCCATAGATTTAAATATATTAATGTGACAATGTGTGGCATCTATCGATGCGGCTGCGGACCTCGTTCTAGCATTAAAGGCAAGGAGAGGAGTCATTGGCTTAGCTATGAGGGGGAAGAGCATGAAACACTTGATAAGGGTGCTGAAGGCCTTGAGCGATCCGAGCCGAATCAGGATCATGAAGGTGCTTGAGAAGAGGGAACTCTGCGTGTGCGAGATCTGCGCTGCCCTGGGGTTGCCTCAGTCTACGGTCTCCAATCACCTGAAGGTCCTGGAGGGGGCGGAGTTGGTAGCTAGCCGCAAAGATGGGGTGTGGGTCAATTACCGGCTGGACGAGAATCCGCAGTCGCCCTATGCCAGGGATATGCAGGCGCAATTTGCCTCCTGGCTCAACGATGAGGCCGAGATGGCGACGATTTTCATCCAATTGCCGACAATTAACCGCCTTGATCTGACCAGAAAAAATGAGGAGCCGAGTTGATGGGCCGGAAAAGGGATTACCCCCGGGCGGCCGCTTGCTCAAAATGGTAGGGTCACGGCACGGCTCGTCTTGGTTCTGGTCTTGGTGGCGCTGTGGAGTTTTTTCTTTACGACACCCCCAAGGTCATGCTGCTTCTGACCCTAGTTGTCTATGTGGTCATCGTGATCCGCTCTTACTTCACCGCCGAAAAGACCCGGGCGATCCTGGCCGGACGTAGTGAAATAACGGGCAATGTTTTCGCCGCCCTGCTTGGCATGGTGACGCACTTTTGCTCCTGCTCCGCTGTCCCGCTCTTTATTGGTTTTGTCACTGCCGGGGTGCCGCTGGGGGGTACCTTTTCCTTTCTGATATCGGCGCCTATGGTTAATGAAATCGCGGTGGTGTTGCTTTACGGCCTTTTTGGCTGGAAGGTGGCGTTACTTTATCTGGGGACAGGACTCTTTGTCGCCATCGTTGCTCTTGGTATCCTGGGGGTTGGCTATTTGTTTAATCTGATCGTTTGAGCTGGGCCGGGCTGACGGCCACAGAGAGTGTGTCACGGAGGAACGGTATGGAGATTAAGGTGTGCGGTCCGGGGTGTGCCAGCTGCGCCAAGGCGGAGGCTGTGGTGCGTGAGGCGGTGACTGAGGCCGGGGGTGAGGCCACGGTCAGCAAGGTGACTGATTCTGCTGAGATGGCACGGCTCGGGGTCTTGGGCACCCCGGCTATTGTGATAGACGGCGGCATCAGGTGTGTTGGTAAGGTCCCTGCCAAGAGAGAGGTTCTGAGTTGGCTCCGATGACGGATGACGCTCCGCTGCAGCGGAGCCTGAAGGTGGGTGCAGTGTCGATTGGGCTAATCGGCCTGGATGTTGCCCTGACTCGGATTTTAGCACAGCCTGAGTTGGAGCTGGCCCAGGCGGTAGCGCAGGTCTATGATGAGATTGCCCGTCACAACTATGTGCCGCAGACGGCGGAGGGCAGATACCGCGAGGCATTGGCGGAGGAGATCCTTCGCCTGCGGCAGGGAGGCACGGGCTGTAGCGGCCCTCTGGCGGTGCGGATCTTGGGCACGGGCTGTGTTTCTTGCAACAACCTGCAGAAGGTGGTGATCGAGATCATGGCCGAACGGCAGATCGCCGCTGACGTCTTTCAGGTTCATGACCCTGACGAGATAGGCCGTTTTGGCGTGCTGCAGACGCCCGCCCTGGTCATCAATGGGCAAGTCAAGAGCGTTGGTCGTCTGCCGAGCCGGGCCGAGATCGAGGCCTGGCTGATCGATGCCGTCTGAGCTATCGAGGCCCAGGCGTTCGGGGGGGGGCTAGCTGAGCGCTGTCTTGGTGTCAGGAGTCGTGGTGCTCTGATGCCGCGCTTTGCTCTTTGAGCTGGATCTCGCGCCAAGAGAGGAAGAGAAACAGTGTCAGCAGGGAGATGGTGTTCAGCGGCGAGAACCAGTACGGGAAGTGCTCGCCAAACGATTCGAGGATCATAACCACTCCCAGGAAGCCGATGGAGTACATGGCGCCATTTTTCAGGTAGTCGAATTTGGCGATCAGGTCGATGCCGCGGATGGTGACTTCCCTGACTACGAAGGCGCCGATGCCGTTGCCGAGCAAGATGATCGGCACGGAGATGGTGAAGGCGAAGGCCCCGACCACCCCATCGATCGAAAAGGAGGCATCCAGGACCTCTAGGTAGAGGATTTTGCTCCAGGCGCTCATCGAGGTGTCGCTGATGAGCCGCTGCTCCTGTTCCTCGGCGTTTTTCTTGAATCCATCGGTGATGAAAAACATGGTGGAACCGATGGACGCCGAGAGCGCAAGGAGCGGATTGATCTTCAGGGCGATGTAGACAATCAGGGTCAGGGACATGGAGGCGATGGCATAAAACCAAACCCCGCGTTTATGGATGAAGTGCTCGACCAGGAAGGCATATTTTTTTTCTTCAAGAAAGAGCCAGGATAAGGACACCAAGAAGAGGTAGACCCCTCCGCCCAAGAGCAGCAGGGGTTTGGACGCCTCGACATACTCTTTGATCCTGGCATCGCCAGAGAAGACGAAGGTCAGGACCTCTGCGAATGTCAGGCTGGGGTTGACCAGCCAAACGATGAGGAAAGGCAGGACGCCGCGGACCACAAAGACTGCCAGCAGCAGACCCCATACCAGGAATATCTTGCGGTAACGCTTTGGTAAGGTCTTGAGGACATGGGCGTTGACAATGGCGTTGTCGATACTCGAGATGATCTCGAAAACGACGAGCCCTAATACGGCGACAAGAGTGCTCCACATAGTGCTGGCGGGTTATTTTTGTTGTGCCCTGACGGGCTTGTGTCGGCTGGCTCAGGGAGAAGGCCGCCTTGGGCCACGGCGTGAAATAGAATTTTTTTTGAGCTTAATTTTTGTTGATCAATGGCGCAGCGTAAGGTATATATCGTTTCTTTCGTAAGCACCTGTAGCTCATCTGGATAGAGTGCCGGACTACGAATCCGTAGGTAGCAGGTTCGAATCCTGCCAGGTGCGCCAGTAAAATCAAGCCTTTAGCTCATTGTTGAGTTAAAGGCTTTTTTGTTGTGCGGCAGCGACCTCCAAGAGGCGGATTTGTTTGCCGCACAGGTTAGTTTCTTGGGGTAGCCAGAAACGATAGCCGGGCTCCCTCTGGAAGTCAATCCCTTTCCGCAGGGGTAAGAAGTTGCAGAGTTTTGCGAAAAATCCTATCTCCTTTTGTGCTTTTTGTATACAAGGAGGTACGTAATTGACGCGTGTGAGCTGCGATTTCTCAGCGAGAGGTTTACGGGCGTTATTTCTCGATTCATTAATCTATACACCTAGGAGAAAGCATGAAAGTGAGAGGCGGAATGATTGTGGGCATGATGCTGATGGCAACCACGGCGGTGGCAGCCGAATCGTTGGAGCTGAAAACTCCAAAGGACAAGGTGAGCTATGCGATTGGGATGGATATGGGCAACAGCCTAAAACAGAACAACATCGAAGTGAATCCGGATGTCCTGGGGAAGGCGATCAAAGACGTGCTGACGGGCCAAAAATTGGTGCTGAACGATGAGGAGGCGAAAACTGCCCTGATGAATCTGCAGAAGGAGATGCAGGAGCAGCAGCAGACCAAGATGAAGGCCCAAGGTGAGAAGAATGCCAAGGAGGGCGAGGCATTCCTGGCAGAGAACAAGAAGAAGGACGGCGTGAAAACTACCGCCAGCGGGTTGCAGTATCAGGTGATCACTGAAGGTAAGGGTAAGTCTCCCAAGGAAACGGACAAGGTCACGGTCCAGTACAAGGGCACCTTGCTCGACGGAACCGAGTTTGACAGTTCCTACAAGCGTGGCCAGCCCGCAAGTTTTCCCGTCAATGGTGTGATCAAAGGCTGGACCGAGGCGCTCCAGTTAATGAAGGAAGGTGCCAAATGGAAGCTGTTTATCCCTGCCAATTTGGCCTACGGCGAGACCGGAACCCAGGGGGGTCCCATCGGTCCCAACGCCACCTTGGTCTTCGAAGTGGAGTTGGTTTCAGTTCAAGGGAAATAAATTGTTGGCTAAGTCTCCAGGCTGGCCGGAATGCGGGGCTTTTCAGTATATTGAAAGGCCCCGCAGCTGTTTTGCGTGTCGGCCCGCCCGCTCCGCCTGCGACGTTGGAGTCGCAGGCGGAGATGATCATCCTGCTGGATGTCATAAAAGTTGGCTTTTCTCCTTGATATTCGGAATGTATCGAGTAGATATCGTTTTTGGCGGTGGTGCGGCGTTTGGGGTCGGCCGCAGGCGGCAGAGCAAGGAAACTGGGTTCGGACAAGCAATTGTTGGTAAGTGCGTGTAGTTTGGGTATAGAAAACAGGGTGTGTGGCATGGAGAACACAGGTGGCTGGAATATCGAGAAGGCGCGGGAAATGTACGGAATTTCCAGATGGGGGCTGCGCTATTTCGACATCAACGAGCAGGGGCAGGTGACAGTCTCTCCCTTGAAGGAAGAGGGGAGCACCATAGCGATCATGGATGTCATCGAAGAGGCGGTCGCCAAGAAGCTCCACTTTCCTCTGCTGATCAGGTTTCAGGATTTGCTGCGCAACCGGGTGGAGCGGATCAACCAGGCATTTAGTCTGGCGATCCAGGAGTTTGGTTACAAATCTTTGTATCGCGGGGTCTATCCTATCAAGGTTAACCAGCTGCGCGAAGTGGTCGAAGAGATCGTTGACGCCGGGCGCGATTACCACTTCGGCCTAGAGGTCGGCTCCAAGCCAGAACTTTTTGCCGGTTTGGCCTTCCATGAGGATAAGGAGAGCCTGATCATCTGCAATGGCTATAAAGACCACTGCTATATCCGGATGGCCCTCCTCGGAGTCAAGTTGGGCAAGAAAGTGATCCTGGTCGCAGAGAAGCTGGAGGATATCAAGAGCATTATCGTTGCCGCCCGTGAGCTACAGGTAGAGCCCATGATCGGCATCCGGCTACGGTTGATGACCAAGGGCACGGGGAAATGGGAAAAGAGCACCGGCGAAAACGCCAAGTTCGGGCTATCGACCCAGGAGATCCTTCAGGCGTCCACTTTGCTGAAGGAGGCTGGGATGTCCCATTGCCTCAAGTTGGTTCATTACCATATCGGCTCGCAAATTCCGGACATTTTGGCGATCAAGAAGTCAGTCCGTGAGGCCACTATGTTCTACGCCAAGCTGCATCAGATTGGCCATGACCTGCAGTATCTCGACGTCGGCGGCGGACTTGGCGTCGACTATGATGGTAGCCGCAGCACCTTTCACTCTTCGATCAACTACTCGCTTAACGAATATGCCCGTGATATTGTTTATAATATCATGGATGTCTGTGATCAGGAGAAGGTGCCGCACCCAGTGGTGGTAACCGAGAGCGGCCGGGCGATCGTTGCCCATCATTCTGTTTTGGTCCTGGAAGTGTTTGGCAATATCCAGAAGGTGCCGGAGCATGTCGAGGCGACGCCCCCGGACAGTACCCATCGTTTGGTGAAGGAGGTCTGGGATACCTATGCCAATATCAATCCCGACAATCCGCTTGAGGCATATCATGACGCGCTGCACTGGAAGGAGGAGACCCATAACCGTTTCACCCTGGGCTTGATTGATCTGACGGTCAAGGCGGAAGTGGAACGGCTTTTTTGGATGATCGGCGCGCGGGTGCTGGAATACTTCAAGGACGCAGAGTATGTCCCCGATGAGATACGGGAGCTCGAGAGCAGTATGAGTGATCAGTATCTCTGTAATTTCAGTGTATTCCAGTCGCTTCTCGATCACTGGGGTATCGGGCAGCTCTTTCCGATCATGCCTCTGCACCGCTTGTTGGAGGAGCCGCGCCGGAAGGGAACTTTGGTCGATATCACCTGCGATTCCGATGGCAAGGTTTCAAAGTTCATCAACCTCTATGAAGATGGCATGGACACCTTGCCCCTGCATAACTTGAATGGCGAAAGCTATAATATCGGTATCTTTTTGACTGGAGCGTATCAGGATATTATGGGAGACCTCCACAATCTCTTCGGCCGGGTGAATGAGGCCCATGTATTCCTGGACGAGGACGAGGAGTCTGGCTATTACATCGAGGAGACTATCGCCGGGACCACCATGGAAAAAGTATTGACCCTGGTTCAGTATACGGACAATGATCTGGCTCGGAAAATGAAAACTCAGTTCGACCGGGCGATCAAGGAGGATCGGCTCCGTCCGAATGAAGCTATGCGGTTGCTGAAAGAGTATGAAAAGGGCTTGCAGGGCTATACCTATCTTGATTTATAGAACGGCGTCTATCTTTCGCTCGCAGCAGGAGGCGATATGGGCATAGGCGGGGCTGACCAACTTTTTGGAAAGCCCCGTCTTTGTTGGTGTCATGGACTATCTAAGTTATACGGTACTAAGCGCCAAGCGATTGTAAGGCCCGGGTAGGGCCATTCAATAAGTCTTTTTTGTGGACGATATATTGGCATTAAACAACAAAATAATACTGTTGGGGCAATTCGTTGCTCATGGGGCTGTTTCATTATTCCCCGGCACAGCCTGAAGCATTTTTTTTTGAGTTGAATCAGTGGACGGAAGATGTATTCTGACTTTCGTCAGTGCTCGGCTGGAACGCTTGGGAAAGGGGCGAAATCCTTCCGGCTGGTTCGTTTCCGACGCCTAACTATTTCATGTAAGGAGGTCTACGATGAAACGTTTTGTCCTGTATGTACTCTGCCTTTTGCTGCTGGCCACAAATGTTGAGGCCCAGGTGCTGCAACTGATCACCGAGGATGAGGCGCATCTACCTCCCGCTCCCGAGTCGAAGGAGCAGGTCACCCGCGCCATCACCCGGGGGCCCGGTATTACTCTGGCGTCGGCCGATACGGTAAAGCGGGCAGGGTTTCCCTTCCACATCGTTTTTGAGCCCCGTGGCGGGGTCTCTGTCGATCCGGCAAGCGTTCGCATCCTCTACCTGAAGAATCAGCCGGTGGATTTGACCGAGAGGCTGAAGGGTCAAATTCGCCCCGAGGGTGTTGATGTGCCCGTTGCTACTGCCCCAACCGGAGAGCACCCCTTTCAGGTAACGGTGCGGGACAGCAACGGACGTCAGTCGGTTAAGAAGTTCAAGCTGGTGGTGCGGTAGGAAGGGGGCATGCAGTGCCCGTACTGTATTTCCAGCGTTGATGAGGCTGCTCTTGCCTGTCCCTACTGCGCTCGAGATCTTCATTTAGTCAAACACCTGCTTGACCGGATCGAAGACCTGGAGCGACGGTTGGAAGAGGCTGGCGTCCCCTATGGCGAAGCTCTCAATGCCTCGGAACCAGTTGGCGCGCAGGTGGAAATCGAAGAAGACTGGCAGGCTCCGTCTCCCAGGTACGCCACCAGTATTATTCTCACACTGGTACCAGCCTTTGTGCTGTTGGTGGCTGCCCATGGAATCCTACTTTTTCTCTTCGATGTCAATCCGTTGTATCTTCGCATCGTCTCGATGTTGATTCCGATGCCCTTCGGCTTTGCACTTTTTCGCCGGGTCCCCGGGCGGCTGTGGCTTTCTGCCCTGGCAGGGGGGGGCATGGCCTGTGGGGCAGTCTTGGGGATGCTGTCGGTGACCGCCTTGGTTGACCATGTCCCGGTGCTGCCCCAAGATGCTCGTGAGGCCCGGGAGGTGCTCGAGTATGCAACCAGCATCGGTTTGGCCTTTCTGACGGGTTTGCTGCTCAGTCAGGCCGCTTGCTGGAAGAAGGGTGGCAGGCAGCATGCTGGCTTGCTCGTAAAGTTGATCGCCTTGCTTTTTGCAAAAGACCGGAAGGGACAAACGGGTGTTGAGCGGATACACAAACAGCTTCAACCCATCATCAGTATCCTTACGCCTGTTTTTACGGCGCTCGCTTCCTTGTACGCAGGGATAAAGGTTTTGCTTGGCGTCGAATGAGGTGTCCGTGCTGTGAAGTCAACGATATCTGCATCGTTGAACCCGACTGCCTATGCAATTGCTCTCACGCATCCAAAGGAAGTAAGCCCCGTATGAACGTGCTAAAATGTATCTTGTTTCTCCTCTCTTTTATATGCTTTCAGGTCCCCCTTTCCTCCCATGGCGCGCCCCTGCCCGCTGTCCAGATTCAACGCTTGGCCTTGGTGATCGGTAATGGGGCGTACAAAGAGGCGCCCTTGAAGAACCCGGTCAACGACGCGCTGGACATGTCAGAGCTTTTGGTGGAGAGCGGATTTACTGTGATCCTGAAGACGGATGCGGATAGACGCACTATGGACGAGGCAATTCAGGAGTTCGGCAAGAAGCTGATGAGCGGTGGGGTCGGCCTATTTTTTTATGCGGGTCATGGAATCCAGGTGGCTGGTGCGAATTATCTGATCCCGGTGGCCGCGGTGATCGAAAGCGAGGCGGATGTCCGCTATAACGGGGTGGACGCTGGGTATGTCCTGGGGAAGATGGAGGATGCTGGCAATGAGGTCAACATCGTTATCCTCGACGCGTGCCGGGATAATCCCTTTGGGCGGAGCTTCCGGTCTGGAGTCCGTGGCTTGGCCAAGATGGACAGCCCAAGGGGTTCTTTGATTGCCTACGCAACGGCGCCGGGGGCCTTGGCAGCGGATGGCGTTGAGGGTAGGAACGGGATATTCACCAAGCACCTGATTCGCTATTTGCGCGAGCCTGGTTTGAAGGTGACCGATGCCCTGGATTTGGTGCGGGTGGCGGTGGTGGAGGAGACGAACAAGCTACAGGTGCCATGGACTGCGAGCTCGCTGATAGGCAATTTTTATTTTAAGCCGGATCCGGGGGCGGATACCCCCGGCCCGACTGCGGCGGACAATGCCGAACCTGTGGAAAAAGCTCCCTCCCAACAGACTGCGGCAGATAGAGAGGCCTTGTTTTGGGAAAGTGTGAAGGAAAGTCCCGATGCGGCAGGTTTTGAACTCTATCTGAAAAAGTACCCGACTGGGGAGTTTTCCGAACTGGCTCAATTGAAAATTGAGCAGTTGCTGGCCAGGAGCAGCTCTGGATCGATGGCAAAGACTGTGGAGGTAGCAGAAAATCAACGGGCCAAGTTACCCACTGAGCCTGTCAAGGAGCCAGTGGCACGGCAAGCGGAGCCGGTTTCATCATCATCCCAAGCTGTATCGGTAACGCCGGCAGGGAGTAAGAAAGCTGACATAGTTGCGGATATGGAATTTGTCGCTGTCCCTGGGGGGTGTTTTCAGATGGGAGATACGTTTGGGGATGGTCTGCCAATCGAAAGACCAGAGCATGCGGTCTGCGTTGACGATTTTTTAATGGGAAAATTCGAGGTTACCCAGGCTCAGTGGGAGAGGGTCAAGGGAACAAATCCGTCTAGATTTATAGGGTTGCAGAATCCGGTGGAGAATGTCTCTTGGGATGATATCCAGGATTTCATTGTGGAGCTAAACCGGCTGACAGGCAAGGCATATCGCCTTCCAACAGAAGCCGAGTGGGAGTATGCCTGCCGCAGTGGGGGCAAAAAAGAAAAGTACTGTGGAGGAGATGATCTCGATGCCCTGGCCTGGGATAAATCGAATAGCAAGAAAAAGACACACCCTGTGGGGCAGAAAAAAGCTAATGGCTTGGGGATCCATGACATGAGCGGCAATGTCTGGGAGTGGTGTGCAGATTGGCATGAGAAGAATTATTACGCCAGTTCACCGCGCCTAAACCCATCTGGCCCTTCTTCGGGTGTGAGCCGAGTCTTTCGCGGCGGGAGTTGGGACGCCGGACAGTGGGTCGCGCGATCGTCTAGTCGCAATGGCAATCCCCCGGACGCCCGTAGCGGCAACCTTGGTTTTCGTTTGGTTTTGCCCCAGCTCGGCAGTTACTAGGAAAGGGGGGGGGAGATTTGCCGCGAGCAATCCACGGGCTTTCCGGTGCAGAAACCTTTCATCGGTGCCACGGCAAGGAAGGGTTGCTGCGTAATACTCAGAACGCTATTGTATGTACGATCTGTTCGTTTCACTAGAGAGTTTTTCATTGTTGTCTTACCCACGCAGCGTCTTGGGACGGCGAGGGGAAGGCAGTTATAAGGGGCAGTGTCATGCTCCATAGTTGTTGCACTCGGTGGTCATTGATTATCAGGAATAGGTATTTCAACTCGTTAGCCGTGAGCTAATGTCGCCGTGGGGGGCTGGTTGCAACCATTCGGCTGAAACGCAAATCTGCGACTGATTTTTTCTTGTTAGGAGATTCGTATGACGGACGTATCATTGGTAAAATTCTATAGGCCCCTCATCGCAGGCGTCTTGTCTGTGTTTCTCACCTGTGGTCTTGCCTGTGCCCAGTCCGATGAGCTGAGGCGAACCCTTTTTAAGGACGCGGATGATGCGTTGAAGGTGGCCCAGGACCATGAGGCAGCAGTCTATGCCCCAGCCACCTTTGCCTCTGGGATGAAATCCTACAAAAAGGCCGAGGATGAGCTGCAAAAGGGGGAGGAGATCAAAGACATCCAGAAAAATATTTCCCTGGCGGCAGACGCTTTTACCAAGTCAGCTGAACTGACCCAGCGCAGTACAGCCTTTTTTGCATCGGCAATTACGGCCCGTCAGGAAGCCAAACAGGTCGAGGCTGAGAGATATGCGAGCGATATTTGGAAAAAGGCAGAAGCCCGGTTTGGGGAGGCCATCAAGTTGCTGGAATCGGCAAACGACTCGTCAGCGAGGGCCACAGGGGTTGAAACAGAAACCGCTTACCGGGAGGCGGCTATCGAATCGGTCAAACTGCAGTGCCTGGGAGAGACTCGAGAACTCCTCAAGAAAGCCGAGGAGTCTGGCGTCAAAAAGAATGCTCCTGTAACTTTTGACCGGGCCGTGCGACTACTGAAAAAGGCTGACAAGGCCTTGGATGAGAACCTTCGAGACCGTGGGGCAGCGCAGGAGTTGGCAAGCCAGGCCCAGTATGAGATTCAGCACGCTATCTTTCTCGCTCAGACGATCACCCGCCTGAATGCCGAGCAAAAGACCATGGAGGAGATCCTGCTGGAGGCGGAAATGCCGCTACAGGCCATTGCCAGCACTCTGGGGGCAACAGTACGTTTTGATCAGGGAACAGGTCCCGCTGTTCAGGAAATTACTTCTGTTATTCAGAGCATGAAGTAATTTCAGTTCAGACACCTATTTGTCTGAACCCGCTGTTTTTACTGGTGCCCGGAACGAGAATCGAACTCGTACAGCGCTAAGCGCCGAGGGATTTTAAGTTCGTCCATGAATTATTCATCTACTTGATTTAAGAAGTATTGTCAGCCAAAAAATTTCACATACTGTGCAATTTTAGGAACCCTCCAGCTCACCCTCAACGATACACGCAAGGAGTCTTTAATCTCTTGCCTCTGCGCCCTCAATCTCGCCCCCGCCAGTCACCGTGATTGCCCCCAGGCGCTCATCGCGTCAAAATCGCATTCAGTGAGAGATTGATGTAGTAGTTGGAGCGGCCAATTTTCTGTTTTTGCAGAAAGCCACCGGCGGTCAAGGCCTCAAGATACTTGGTGGCGGTCAGACGGGAGACATTCAGGTCGCGCTCAATGAATTCGATCTTTGTGTAGGGGTGGTTGAAAAGGTTATTGATCAAGTCTTGGCTATAGAATTTGTATTGGTTGCGGATACGATGCTTGGCATCCATCAAAGCGGCCTTGATGGCATGAATGGTGTCGATGGTCTCTCCGGCGGTATGCTCTACGACGGTAAGCATATACATGACCCACTCTTCCCAGGCATCCCGGTCGCGGACAGCTTGCAGCAACCGGTAGTAGTCGGTCTTGGTTCGCACAATATGGCGGCTGAGGTAGAGCACCGGGATATCGAGCAACCCCTCTTTCACCAGATAGAGCACGTTGACGATGCGGCCAGTCCGGCCATTGCCGTCATAAAAGGGGTGAATGCTCTCAAACTGATAGTGAATCAGGGCCATTTTGATGAGCGGGTCCGCATCGAAAAGTTGATCATCGTTGATGAATCGCTCAAGATCGGTCATCAGGGCAACGATGATGGCATGTTCCTGCGGCGGGGTATAGACAGTTTCACCGGCACCGTTTTTCAGGGCCGTGCCGGGCAGTCTGCGGAGGCCCGCGCTATTTCGTTCCAACTCGCCTTGAATCGCCACCATGTGATTGACCGAGAGCAGGCCACTTTGCCGCACGGCCTCGAAACCAACCCGGAGGGCCTGACGGTAACGCAATACTTCCTTGGCGGCTGGATTGGCAGCGGCTTCTGGAAAGGCATCGTCTTTGAAAAGCTCGTCGTGGGTGGTGACGATGTTTTCAATGGCCGAGCTGTCCTTGGCCTCCTGCATGCCCAGGGTGTTGATGAGAACCCCTTGATTGGGGATCGAGGCCGCCACCCCTTTCAGCTCAGCCAATTTGCGACTAGCTCTGGCCAGCATCTTCAAGATGGCGGCGGTTTCAAACCGTTCAGGTGGCAGGAGATGGAGCGGCGAGATTTCGGTCATACGGATACCTTTTCCCAACAACGGACGTGCATACAAAAAATCGATTTTCTATACATATTACCCGCCTGATGTATACAACAGGGCAAGATACTATGCACAATAATTTTTACAGCCCCTCGGTGATTACATCTTGTCCATCTCAGCCACCAGGTCGGCAGCGTTGAGGTGACTGTAGATTTCGGTGACCGACGTGTTGCAGTGCCCCATGATGAGCTGCAAGGCTCGGATGCCGACCCCGGCGCGGGTCGCGTGTGAGCCAAAGGCATGACGGAGGGCGTGGGGCTTAATCCGGGGAATGCCGAGCCGATCACATTCCGAATCAAAACGAATATCTGGCCTTGCGGCTCCCGTCCCGGTGTTTGGCCACAAAATGCCGTGTTTCACCTCGTCGATCCGCCTTTGCAGCACCTTCTCAAGTTCCTGTTGAATCGGCACCACCCGCTGTTTATTGCCCTTCCCCGTTACCACCAAGAGCCGTTTCTCCAAAAAAAACCCGCTCAACCGTCAGCATCCTGGCCTCTTCGCTTCGCAATCCGCCATAGTACAGGCAGGCGGCAAGGCCTGATTTTGGCCAGCGGCAGGCGTCGATCAGTTGCAACACGGTTTCCTTGGTGGGAATTTCAGGGATTGGCGCTTTAACCAGCTTCGCCGGGAAGCGCTTAATCTTGATGGGTTGGCAATAGCCCTTCTCTGCCGCCCATTTGCAGAGGCCGGAAAGGGCGGCCAGCTCTTTTTGGACAGTGGTCGGTTTTACCTTCTCGATCCGTTCCGCCTTGTAGCGCTCAATGAGCGATGAGGTGATGGAGGTGAATTGATACGGGCCGAAGAAAGGCAACAGGGTTTTGAAGCTACGGACGGCTCGGGCGTGTCCAGCGGGTTGGTGATCGATTTTGAACTCTGCCAAGAATTGCGGCACAACCTCGTTGATGCGGGGAAAGGCATTAACGGGGCGTGTAAAGAATTTTGTGTAAATGGCTTTTCTTTCAAAAGCTAGGCAGTCTGTCTTCAAACATGATGCTGAACTGATTCAGGGCCGACTTCCATTCCCTGATCGGCATCGTCCATTTCTTTG
>Ga0233425_10000135_pt1 | contig 185617 bp, 172 predicted proteins | sample Watercolumn_Towu_2_FD_181712 | JGI IMG/M metagenome (GOLD analysis project Ga0233425, IMG submission 181712) | Freshwater microbial communities from Lake Towuti, South Sulawesi, Indonesia - Watercolumn_Towuti2014_140_MG | ecosystem: Environmental > Aquatic > Freshwater > Lake | place... | reverse complement strand
AGTTCGAGTGCATAGCTGCTTCCGGGGATGCCGAAGCGAAATCTGTACGTTGGCGTGAGGGTGTCCTGGTCAAACTCCATCGAAGCGTTCGACACGCCTTCCGTCTCGTGTGCGAACGCCTTCAGCATGCCATGATGAGTGGTGGCAATCGTCATTGATCCACGGTTCGTGAGCTCTGTGAGGATCGCTGCGGCGAGCGCGCCGCCTTCAGCAGGATCGGTACCGGCTCCGATTTCATCGATCAATATCAGACTTCGCTCATTTGCACCATTCAAGATGTCCCGCATCCGGAAGAGATGAGAGCTATACGTGCTTAAGTCGTTCTCAATAGATTGCTCATCGCCGATGTCGACAAAAACAGACTCGAATACTCCCAGCTCTGAATCGGGGCCAGCCGGAATGTGCAATCCTGCCTGCGCACAGAGGGCAAGAAGGCCCACTGTCTTCATCGCGACGCTCTTCCCTCCTGCGTTGGGGCCCGTGATGATGAGCGACCGCACGTCTCCTCCCATTTCGAGATCAAGAGGTATGACCTCCTCACGGCGGTGTCGTTGGAGCAGCACGGGATGACGAGCCTGAGTTAGTTTGATCCGATTCGAATCGGTGATCGCCGGCGGATTTCCCAGGATTTCGATGGAATATTTGGCCTTGGCGAATACCAGGTCAAGCGTTGCGAGTGTTGCGAGAGTCGGTTCAAGGTGCTCCCGGATGTCGCGTACCTGCATCGTAAGTTCCGCGAGGATTCTGGCACTTTCGCGCTGTTCGCTGAGCTGCAACTCGGTCAATGCGTTGTTGAGATCGAGTGTTTCTGCAGGTTCGATGAACACTGTCGCTCCGCTGGCAGAGCTCGTATGAATGAATCCAGGCACGTGATTCTTGTGTTCCGTCTTGACGGGGATCACCATTCTTCCGTCGCGCGTGGTGACGATTTCTTCCTGGAGGAAATCCTTTTCGGACACGCGTTTCAAAATGGAGGAGAGGCGTTTCCGGAGTGCGTCTGAAGTTGAGATCTGTTCCTGCCGGATGCGGCGCAGCTCTTTGCTTGCCGAGTCGCGAAGTCGTCCGTCATCGTCGATGCACTCCACGATATTGTATTCCACCACCTTGTCAGCAAAGAGGGTTGATGCCATGTCGCCAAGCAGCGGGAAGTCTTTCCTCCGCTTCCCGATGAACGACGCGACGGTGCGGGAGGCCCGAAGCGTTGACGCAATGTGCAACAACTCTCTGCTTGCGAGGATATGGTGTTCGACTGCGGAGCGCTTCAATGCGGGAATGATGTCCTTGATTCCATCGAGCGGTACGCCGCCTTCGGAGATCAGGAGTTCCTTTGCTTCGGAGACACGTTGGAGTTCTTCACGGATGCGAGGTGCGTCCGGGAGCGGGACAAGGTGTGCGGCGCGTTCACGAGCAGGCTCGGAGACCGCAAACTGCTGCAGTCGGTCGAGGATCCTATCGAATTCGAGCTTACGGAGTGGGAAAGAGAAATCGGCCATCAAACTTTCCCGTTCGTCATTGCCTGGCCTTCTGTAAGGTCGAGTCAACCTGAGTGGCCTGCGGAGATGTCATGTCCCTCACCGACTCAGGGGTGTAGGTTGTGTCCGCTTGTGGTGTGGCAACATTGTCAAGAGCTTGCTGGGCGGCAGGCAACGCATTGGAGAAAAGGTCCATCACCAGCGGTGCGACCGCGGCAATTGGTTTGTAGAGCCGGGATTCGCGTGTTGTGCGGTCACGTGGCGGATCGACCATCGTCAACATCATGATCATGACACTAATGAAGATAGTCCCTTCAATTGCCCCGAGTGGCACGCCGATAATCCTGTCGACGATTCCGCCTCCGCCAAACTTGTAGTTCCCTGTTACAATCCGATACAAGGCGAACTGCAGCATGAAGAGGATGAGGAACACCATAAGGAACGCCACAACAGGCGCCGTCGCAGGCTGGTAATTTAGCTTGTCGACGAGGATCTTTCCCAGGTCATGCATCACATACTGACCAATGAACATGCCAAGGATGCATACGCCGATCGCGACGAGCTTCCGCGCAGAACCGTCCCGAAAACCCAGGACGGTGAATCCGATCAACGGCAACAAGATGAGCAGATCAATGATCATGATCATCCTCCCAGTTTTGTTTTCACCAGCTCTTGGACCACTTTCCCATCAATCTTTCCCTTCAGCTCCTTCATCGCAAGCGGCATGACCTTTCCGAAATCCTTTGGTGACGCGGCTCCCGTTTCACGGATGATGCGATCGATGAACTGTGCCGCTTCATCCTGCGAGAGTTGTTTTGGGAGGTATGAGGAAATGATATCCAGCTCCGACCTCTCTTGTTGAACGAGATCCTGTCTTCCCCCCTTTTCGTAGATCTCGATCGCCTCTTTTCGCTTCTTGATTGCAGCGGTTAGAACGGAGAGTTCTTCATCGGGGGTGATTGTCTGCCCTTCCCCCCGCTTTGAGAGTTCAATGAAATGTGCTCTGAGCAGGCGAAGCGTTTCGAGGCGCGTTTTGTCCCCCGATTTCATTGCAGCTTTGAGATCAAGATTAATTTGTTCACTCAGCGTCATGTGTCATTCCCAAAATCAAAAAGGCAAGCGATGCCAGCGCTTGCCTTGCGTTCATGTGCCAGTTGTGCACGACATCTCTGTTTGCTTTCCCCCGGTCGAAGTCTCTGCTAAAAATAGTCAATTCGGCATGGAAAATCAATATGTCCGTGAAGGAAGCACGAAGAAACAAGTACAATGTGCGCTTGATCACGTCGACTGCATGGTTGGGCAAGGATGCAGAGCGGTGGACAGACGAGCAGAGAGAGGATGAATTGATCACCTCTTGAGTCTGCTGAGGATCCAGGTTCCTAGTAAAAGAAGAAGGGCTGTGGCGACCGTCGTGGGGCCGGCAGGCATGTCCAGCCTGAAGGCCAGGTAGAGACCGATGATCGGGGGGAGAATCGCGTAGAGAATGGAAAGAAGGAAAATGTTCTTCACCTTGCGGGCCGTAAGAATCGCGCCCGCCGGAGGCACGACGAGAAACCCGATCACAAACACATCGCCGACGACTCGTGTCGCAATCGATATTGCCCCTCCGATGGTCAGGTAGAACAGCATCTCCCACCATCGGGAATCGAAACCCTGCGTGGTTGCTGTCTCTGCGTCGAAAGAAACGAAAAGGAACGCTTTCTGGAACAATAAATGTACGGTCATGATGCTGAGAAAGGCGACGAGCAAGAGATGAAACTGGTCAGCCGTTATGAAAAGAATATCGCCTTTCAAAATCGCATCGATCTCGGACGCCTCCGCACCGGCGCTTTTCTGAATCATCAGAATCCGAAGCGCGATCGCTGCAACGAAACTCGCACCGAGTATGGTATCCCGCGGAACGGACTTACTCTGAAGCATCCAACCGAAGAGCAATGTCACGATGACAGTAAAGACGATCGATCCATAGACCGGCTCGATGTGAACATACGGCAGATGGGCAAAGGCGATGCCGGCTACTGCAACTTGCGTCAGAGTGGCGCCGACGAAAACGACCCTTTTCGAAATGACATAGACTCCGAGATACGCGCAAAGAATACCCGCGATGACACTTCCGAAAAGTGCAAACGGAAACTCGGTGAAGATCGTGTGAAGGATCTCGGCGTCAGACACTCTTTCCTCGTGCAATGATTACCTTCGTGTCCATCCACTCCCCTACGGTGACCGGCATATCGTAGATTCGCCTGAGATTCTCTTCTGATAGTATCTCCTCGACGCTTCCTACCTGGAAGAACCGCGGCTCCACCAGCATGATCTTCTTGACAACGTTCGCGACGTCGCTCAGGAGATGACTGATCATGACCACTGTCATTCCGTGTTCACTGTGGAAGTGTTTGATCAGATCCAAAATTGTAATGCGGGATGCAAGATCCATCCCATTTGTCGGCTCGTCGAGGATGAGGATGTCGGGCTCTGCGGCGAGAGCTCGTGCGATGAGCGCTCTCTGCTTCTGACCGCCGGAAAGATCGCGATACGAAGTTGAGGCCAGGTCGGCAAGATCGACGTGGGCGAGGGCGTCAAGAGTCATGTTACGGTCACTTGCGGTTGGGATTTGTACCGGTCCAAGCCGCCCGTACCGTCCCATCATCACAACATCGAACACCGTGAAGGGCATGATCGGATCGATGGAATCCCGCTGAGGAACGTATCCAATCCGTAACCTCGAGGACGATTGGCCGCTGATCCGGATTACACCCCCCTGCGGCCGCAGGATGCTCAACATTGCCCGTACGATGGTCGTCTTGCCCGATCCATTCGGTCCGACGATCCCAACGAATTCCCCCTCGCTGATCGTAAAGGACACATCCCTGGCAACCACGTGACGGCGATAGCCGAGCGTGACGTTCTCAAACTGTATGAGGACCTTACCGATGGTCTTCATCACCTACAGGTTTGTCATGGTGTAGTGATTTTGGGTGGGTAGCACATCGAATTGCCTTCCCTCTGCAATCTACGAATCCTTCGCAGCGGAAACAATGGCGCGGATGTTGTAATCAATGAGTTTGAAATAGTCGTCAGTCCCTTCTCGACCGCCAACTGATGTGCACAGCCGTACCAATCTTGCGCCAGCTGTATTGGCGATCTGTTGAGGGGTTTTCTCTTCGAAATATTGTTCTACGCCTACGATTTTCACGCCCGAACTCCGCATGAGACGTATCAGTTCGGCCGTGTGTGAAGGAGACGGCGGTATGCCGGGCTTCGGCTCAACATATCCGACGACAGCAAGCCCATATCGTTCGGCGAAGTAGCTGAAACTCGAGTGATAGGTAACGAGCTTCAGCCCTTTCAGCGGAGCCATCAGTGCAGACCACTCAGCCCTCTTTGCGTCCAATCTCTTTGTGAATTCCGCCACATTGGCTCTGAAGTACTCCGCATCTGCGGGTGAGAGTTTGACAAGATGCTGCAGGATTTCATCCAGGATCACTCTCACGTTTTCAGGATCGAGCCAGTAATGCGGATTCCCCTGCGGATGCACATCGCCCATCCCTGCGTCGACTTTCCCTGTCGGGACTTCCAGCTTTTTGACATTCTTCGAGCAATCGATAATGATGAGATTTGGATTTCTCGATCCGTCAATGATCTGCTGCGCCCAAAGCTCAAGCTGCATTCCCACTGCGACGAAGAGATTTGCGGACTTCAGCTTCAGCATGTAGCTCGGTTTTACCTCTATGTAGTGTGGATTCTGCGAGCCCCGGACAAGAGCCTCAACTTCGAGTCTCTCTCCGCCGATTGCCTTCGTGAGTATGGCCAAATCGCTGAGACTCGTTACAACTTTGATCTTGGGTTCTGCTGCAAAGGCATACGCAGTTGCTAGCACGATCAGAAACATGATTCTCTTCATGAGTCGAGTCCTTCGGTATTCACGCTAAAATGGATGTGCTTTATGTGGTCCCATCGAGAACATGAACTGTAAGGAAATCGTGTTCACGCCAATTGTTGCAGCGCCAGGTGAGGTTGTCCGCACGTGTTCGTACTGGAGGCGGAAGGCGGCCGTTTCCTCGACCGGATAGAATCCAACAAACACTGCTCCACCCTGCGCCTTCTCATGAGTGCTGTACGGAGACTGTGTCCAGTCAAATCGTCCGCCGACGGTGAAGACCTTGTTGAACTGAAGGTTCCCGTACAGGTAGAATCCCTGGGACGAGAATGACTGAAGAATGGTTCTGCCTCGAATGTCAGTTCCTCTCGAGATCTTGCGGTGGTTGAAGAGCGCTTCTCCCTGCAGAACCAGTGAGGTGTAGGCATTGGGCTTCCACTTGTACTTGAAATCGATGTTTGCATAGGTGAATCGCAACCTTGCATACGGATCGTGGATGCCGGTGAGCCCGCTGACACCGAGTTCCAGATCTCCGTTTTCGCTCACCGGAACAAACACCATCAATCGGCCGGAGTTTGCATAGAAGACTTCCGACGAAGCGGTGTCGATCATTCCCACTCCACCCCCCTGGGTGTGGGATGTCGGATCGAGTGTGCCAATCGTATGACCTCGGAGAACATCAGCTGTCAATTTCGCATACACGACGTCTCCGGCCGGAATAAGAATGCTCGCGGAAATTCCGAGGTCATTAATGCCCTCCTCTCCGAGGAACCGCTGAAGGCTCAATGGCTTCGACAGAAATGACCATGAATGGGGATGCATTGTATTCAATTTCCCGAATTCCGTGAGATACTTGCCGATACGGATGTTCAGGTCCAATGGCAGACCTTTCAGGAATGTTGCATACGCCTCTTCGATCTCGATCGGCTCTTCACCGGCACCTCCTTTTGCGAGGAAGACGTCCGCTCGCGCGTAGGGATTGAGATAGGATTGAATCGCGACCTCGAATTCCTCGAACGTGAACTCCGGCTTGCTGAACGCCCGCTCCTCCGGCAGCTTCTGACCGTCGTTTGACTCGAAACGGAATCGCGAGATGATACTGATGTCCGGATTGAAGACGGATTGAGCATGTGCAGAAACACTTGAGCCCGCGACGAAGCACGAGAGAAGTACAATTGCATGAGATGTTTTCATTGCAGTCCTTAGAGAAAAGGTCTTAAGAATGGAGCATCTGCAGAGATGCTTTTGACACACTGAGTGGAAGCTGGTGAAACAAGGTCAGCTGAGGGGACTCGGGGGGCCGCGCTTTGGGGTTGAGGGATTGGTGCATTCAATGATCTCGAACGACACGGGGAGATCGCCCCGGTACTCTCTGTCGTGAATGAACACGACGAGTTCCTCGATCGCCGATGCGAAGAACGATCCGGCGCGCACACACTGAAGACACGAGTCTGCCGCGTGCACGACTCTCTGTGACTCGTTGGCGTCAAGCGGGTGCGATTGGATCTTGTGAACTCCATTTCCGCCTGAGAGGATGTGGTCATGCCACGTCAACGCAGTGATCGGCCCAGCCAGCAGACCGGCGATGAGAATCGAAAGAAGGTTTGTCCGAGTGATCGTCTTCAACATCAGTTGCAAAGTAAGTCTGTGATGAGTGAGATGCAACCGCCTACAATCTGTTGCATCTGGTGCGCTTTCCTGGTATCTTGAAGAAAAGCGGAACTCGTTGATATGAAAACAGTTGTCCATGTGATTTGGTTCCTCTTCATGACTGTGCTGCTCCATGCTCAGGAGAATACATCTCCCGTCGTGGGCGCTCCTGCGCCTGATTTCGCGCTTCCGTATGCCACGAAAGATTCTGTGGCCAAAACCCCTCTGAAACTTGGAGATTTGATTGGCAGCCGGGCGATTGTGCTCGCCTTCTACCCTGCTGATTGGAGCCCTGGTTGTACTAAGGAGCTCTGCACGATGCGCGACAACTTTGCCGCACTGAGCGATCTCGATGCTGAGATATTCGCGATCAGCGGCGACTACGTTTGGTCTCATCACGAATGGGCAAAACTCCATTCTTTTCCCTTTCGCTTGCTCAGCGACCACGCTCACACAGTCGCGAAAATGTACGCTAGTCTCAATGAGAAGACTCTTACCAATAAGCGTACAGTCTTCGTGATAGACAAGAGCGGGAAGATTGCGTATGCAGAAATGGCCTACAGTGTCGCCGACCTGAAGGACTTTGAGGAGCTCAAGGCCGCACTCGCGGCGTTGAAGTAGTATGCAGATGACGATGCAGGACGAGCCGGCGCACACGCCCGCGAATGGTCTCAGATTTCCCTTTCCAAGATGTTGTGCCGAGTTTCAGAGCATCACCCTGAGCATTGTAGGGGGGCGCGGGGTGATTTCACCGCATCGATGCTTGTTCTGGGAGGATTCTTCGCACCGATCTTCTGAGGTTTGGATATGAGCAGACGTTTCGTGCTGGCGATCGCACTTGTCGTTTCGACAACTTCCGTACTGGCGGGCGGCACAGATTCACTTCGCCACCCGGAGGAGCGGCATCTCCGTAACGTCCGACAGTTGACGTTTGGCGGAACGAACGCAGAAGCGTATTTCTCCTCTGACGGCAAGATGCTCGTCTTTCAGTCGACGAGACCGCCCTTCAGCTGTGATCAGATCTACTCCATGAGCATTGACGGGTCAGATCAGAAGCTAGTCAGTACGGGGAGAGGGCGTACGACCTGCGCGTATTTTCTCCCGGATGGGAAACAGATTCTCTATGGGTCGACGCATCTCCACAATCCCGTTTGTCCGCCATCACCGGACAAATCGAAAGGCTATGTGTGGGGAGTCTTCAACGACTATGACATTCTCATCGCCAACGCGGATGGCTCAAATCCGAAGCCGTTTGCAGCGAGTGCGGGATATGACGCGGAAGCGACCGTGTCGCCGAAGGGCGACAGGATTGTATTCACTTCTTCTCGCGATGGTGATCTGGAACTCTACACGATGAATCTCGACGGCTCAAACGTCAAGCGAATCACCCATTCTCTTGGATATGACGGCGGAGCTTTCTTTTCCTGGGACAGCCGACAGATCGTGTATCGCGCGTATCACCCGACGACCGCCGAAGAAATCGCTGAGTACAAAAGCCTGCTTGCCGAAGAGCTTGTCAAACCGGGAAAGATGGAAATCTTCACCTGCGACGCAGATGGTTCGAACCAACGACAGCTGACGCGCAATGGTGCCGCGAACTTTGCCCCGTTCTTCTTCCCTGGCAACAAGCGGGTGATCTTCTCTTCGAACCTCAACGATCCCGGCGGAAGATACTTCGATCTTTTTGTCATAAACACGGACGGTTCGGGACTCGAGCGAGTTACGTTCGGAGGTCACTTCAATTCCTTCGCAATGTTTTCGCCTGACGGGAAGAAGATCGTATTCGTATCAGATCGAAACGCGAAGACGAAATATGAATTCAACATCTTTATCGCAGACTGGGTGGAATGATCTCCAGGTGCGATTCATGTTGGCGGCACACGTCGTAACCGCGACGATGAACGGAAAATGATTCTGAGAGGTAAAAACGTTGTCATCACGGGTGCATCGCGGGGTCTTGGGCGTGCACTTGTCGCGCGGTTTGCGCAGGAAGGAGCGCACCTTGCGTTCTGTTCTCGGACATGGAACGATTTGAACAGAGTGGCGCTTGAACTCTCGCTTCAAGGTCACGCGCCTATCTTCACGAGTTGCGACGTCGCAGACGCCGACCAGGTGGCGCAGTTCGCCGAGCGTGTCCTCAGCGAGTTCGGATCTGTGGATGTGTTGATAAACAACGCGGCGCTCCTCGGACAACGGACTGGGATCGCTGACTGGACTCTCTCCGCCTGGGAACGCGTGATGAGTGTGAATGTACACGGCCCCTTTCTTGTGACGAAGGCCTTCCTCCCTGCTATGATACGACAGAGATCGGGATCGATCATCAATGTCAGCTCATCCGTCGGGAAAAAGGGGCGCTCAGGCTGGGGCGCGTATGCAGTGTCAAAATTTGCTCTTGAAGGATTTACCCAGACACTTGCCGAGGAAGTACGCCAGTTTGGCGTACGTGTGAATTCAGTAAATCCGGGAGCGCTCGACACGGGGATGCGGCACGCGGCGTACCCGGATGAAGACAGGTCAGGCTTGACAAATCCCATGGATGTGACAGAAGTCTTCGTCTATCTTGCCTCAGACCGGAGCCGTGGAATAACGGGCGAGTATGTTGATGCGCAAGAATATCTTAAGACTAACAAGGAGAACTCATGAAGAAACACCTGGTTTTGAAGATTCTGGTACTGGCTGTTTGCGTTTGGCTGCCTCAGATTGGATTTGCCCAGTCGGATCCAGCAATTACAGCAGCAGAAGTTCTCAAGCACGTCAAGTACCTCGCCTCAGATCAACTGGAAGGACGTCTGACAGGATCGAAAGGCGCTGACGCGGCGGCAAAGTACATTGCAGACGAGTTCAAATCATACGGGCTCAAGCCGGTTGGGGACCAAGGCGGTTATTTCCAGAAGTTCGAATTTGTGTCCGGTGTAGAGCTCGGAGAAGTGAATACTTTCGCGTACACGCGCGAGGGAAAGGCCCCGAAACTTGAGCTACACAAGGATTTCAGGCCCATTGGGTTCTCCTCCAGCGGGTCCTTTGAAGGCGAGGTTGTATTCGTTGGATACGGCATCTCAGATCCAGCGAAGAATCTCGACGACTATGAAGGCCTGGATGTCACCGGAAAGGCCGTGATGGTGTTCAGAAACGCACCTCCGTCCGACTCCGCCCGGGAGTTTGCTCAATACGCCTCTCTTCGCTACAAGGCGTTCAAGGCGCGGGAAAAGGGAGCCAAGGCCCTGATCGTCGTCACCGGTCCCGAAGATTCGGATGTCGATGACCTCCTCAAGCTGTCGTATGACAATGCAACTGGCAATGCCGGCCTCCTGTCGGTTAATGTCACGCGAAAGGTTGCGGACGAACTCCTCGCAGGCTCAGGCAGCAACGTGAAGGAACTTCAACATCGGTTGAATGCCACGAAGAAATCGAGCACCTTGAAGCTATCTGGCGTCTTAGTGAAGATCACAACGACCATAAACGAAATTCGCAAGGACGGCTTGAATGTCGTTGGTTTTCTTGAGGGTTCAGACGAATCGTTAAAGAATCAGATCGTTATTATCGGCGGACACTATGACCATCTGGGCTTGGGCGGGCAAGGTTCCGGTTCGGTCCGGCCGGACACGGTTGCAGTGCACTATGGAGCGGATGATAATGCCTCCGGCACGGCCGGGGTGCTCGAGCTTGCTCAGGCATTCGCCAGCAAGCGACAGATTCTGAAGCGGAGCATCCTGTTCATCGCCTTTTCGGGTGAAGAGCTTGGGGCATTGGGATCGGGATACTATGTCAACAAGCCTCTGTTTCCTCTGGATCAGACAGTGACGATGCTCAATATGGATATGATCGGACGAATGAAGGAGAAAACGCTTATCGTCTACGGTGTGGGTACGTCGCCTGGTTTTGAGGCCTTGGCGACAAAATACAACAAGGATTCAACCTTTACGCTGAAGCTGGTGCGCGATGGTTTTGGACCAAGTGACCAGGCTTCCTTCTACGCGAAGCAGATTCCGGTCTTCCATTTCTTCACCGACACCCATCAGGACTATCATAAGCCGTCGGACACCTACGACCGGCTGAACTATCCCGGAGCGGAGAAGATCCTCAAGTACATTGAATCGATGATACTTGAGCTGGTTTCGACGAACGAGAAGCCGCAATACGTCGCTGTCCAGATGCCTCGGCAGCAGGCTGGCGGACGAAGTGCCCGTGTAACGATGGGTACGATTCCGGATTTTGGCGAGCAGGTTCAGGGGATGAAACTTGGCGGAGTGCGTGAAGGCGGCCCCGCAGCCAAAGCTGGCTTGCAGGCGGGTGACGTCATCGTGAAGCTGGGTCGCGTTGAAATCAAGAGCCTGTATGACTTTACGTACGCGTTGGGAGAGTTGAAGCCTGGAGATGAAGTTGAGGTGGTATTCAAGCGCGGGACGGAGACCAAAACGGCCAAGGTGAAGCTCGAACGCCGAAATTGACTTGTTGCCTCGTCAGCCTCGGACACTCGTCCGAGGCTGACGGGTTGTTCATTCAATTTCGGTCAGCGTGGTGTACTTCGATGTTCCATCCTTCATCATGCTCTCCAGCTGATTCACAAGCTCTTCGCTCTTCTCGTCCAAATCGTCTTCAAGAGCATCAAATTCCTGCAAAGAGCTGCTGAGGAACTGCTCCACGAAGGAATTCTTTTTGCCCTTCTGTTCGAAGACAGCATAGTCTTTCTTCCTCACCACGCGGAAGTGGTTCTTCATTTCCTTGATGAGTGCAAGGTACTGCTCGCGTTTTTCCGGATCGATATCATAGGAAATCTGAAGCAGAACTTTCGGCATATGCTGGGGTCTCCCTTAATTGATACGCGTTTACCTATTCAAAATCCTTCATCGCTTCGCGAACCTCGCGTTCGTTCATCCCGAAGTAATGACCGAGCTCATGGAACAGCACTTCAATGATGCGATGCTCTATCTCTTCGTCTGTGCGGCAAACGCTCTCGATGTTCTTCTGGTAGAGCGTGATCTTATCGGGACCAACGGGAAACATGCCGTACGATGTCCCCCGGTGTGGCAGAGGAACTCCCTGATAAAGTCCCAAGAGGCTCTTCTTTCCCGCTCTGCTTCGTGCGAGCGCGTCGGATGAAGGATAGTCCTCGACGACAATCTGAACGTTCTCGACTCGATTCTTGAACGCGTCCGGGAGACTCTCAAACGCATGCTCGGCGATTTCCTCAAAGCGTTCCCGCGTCACGTTCCGTCTACCTCGTCCGTCCTCTACGTGCTCAAATTCAGTTGGTGTGCAGCGAAGAGCACTGCGCCAGCAATCAGGGCAACGGTGCCTAAGACAGTCGCGATTGCCTTACCGATATTGACCTGGTGGCCGATGCGTGTTCCAAGGATCGCAAGTCCGATGCTCCAGACGGCCACGATGACTTCAAAGCCGACAATCATCACATACGAAAACGGTTTGATTGTATAGGGGTCGGGATTTCCCGTGAACATGAACATGCCGAAGGTCAGGAGCTCGATCGGCAAGATCAGGAACACGGCAAGAGCCATCGGTGTCAGGGAGTATCCCACAAGTCCGAGTGAGCTCCGAAAGCCGGTCCTTCCCCCCAACATTTTCGCGACGAGGTGGTACAGCAACGTGAGCACCAATGCCGCGACGAGGCCAACAATGACCCCCATGCCGAGAGCATACCCGATAAGATCAAGAAGATTCTCGAAGTGCCTTCCGAGCTTGAAGAGCCAAAAGCCCGTGAACGAAAGGCTTATCCCGAAGAGGCTGAAGAGAAATAGTACGTAGTTCTTGTGTTCGGCGAGAATGATCGTGCGAAACGCTTTTCGGGGAGATTCGAGAACCGTCCAACCGGTTTCAAACAGATTCAGGTTCGGAACGCGATCCTGGATAAATGCCTTGCACTTCGAGCATGTTATCGCAAACTCGTCATTTTCGACCTTGCAAACAGGGCATTGAATCATCGCATTCCGGATTAGTTCCGCACCAATGTAGCAACAAAGCCCCTTGAATGCAACGAGTTTTTGCCATTTTTCGGGATTTCGGAAGCTCCCCTAGCTGGTGATCGGTTCAAACTTTGCCGTGAAGTGCCGCAGGACGGGTGCCTCCTCAATGATCTTGTACCCTGTGAGGTCTTTCCTCCGGTTAAACGTTTCGAGCACGACCTCTATGACATAGTCGATGTGACTCTGCGTGTAGACGCGGCGAGGGATTGCCAGACGGACAAGCTCCATCGGCGGCGATATGAGTGCGCCTGATGGGCCGTATTTGCCGAACATGACGCTGCCGATTTCTACCGACCGGATACCGCCCGCGCGGTAGAGTTCACACACAATGGCTTGGCCCGAGTATTGGTCTTGCCGCAGATGGGGGGCGAACCGCTTTGCATCGAGATAGATGGCATGTCCCCCGGGAGGTTCGACGATCGGAACACCCCCAGCCACAAGCTTCTGTCCGAGATATTCGACCGAACGAAGCCGATATGTCAGATAGTTTTCATCTACAATCTCTTCGAGGCCCTGTGCGATTGCCTCCAGATCCCGTCCAGCCAGTCCACCATACGTCGTGAATCCCTCGGTAACGATCAGCAGGTTACGTGCGTGAGAGGCGAGAGAATCATCGTTAAGCGCTAGAAACCCGCCCATATTGACAAATGCGTCCTTCTTGGCACTCATTGTACAGCCGTCTGCATACGAGAACATTTCCCGGGCAATCTCCGTTGCGCTCTTGTCTGCGTATCCCGGTTCGCGCTTCTTTATGAAGAATGCGTTTTCGGCGAAGCGGCAGGCGTCGAGGAAGAGCGGAATACCGTACTGACGGAGGAGTTGTTTCGTCTCACGGATGTTGGCCATCGAGACCGGTTGTCCTCCGCCGGAATTGTTCGTCACGGTGATCATGCAGAGAGGAATGTTCTGAGGGCCGACTTTTTCGATCAACAGCTTGAGCGCGGGGATGTTCATGTTTCCTTTGAAATCCGCAATGACGTCAGGCCGCTTCCCCTCCTCTGTTGGAAGGTCGATCGCTTCTGCTCCCGAAAACTCTACGTTTGCACGTGTCGTGTCGAAATGCGTATTGTTTGGTATCACCTTCCCCTTCCCCCCTACAATCGTAAAGATGATCTTCTCTGCAGCTCGGCCCTGGTGGGTTGGAATGACGTGCTTCAATCCTGTTAATGAGCGGACAGCCTGTTCAAACCGAAAGAAAGACCGCGACCCTGCGTAAGCTTCGTCGCCATCGAGGATGCCTGCCCACTGTTTCGCACTCATCGCGGATGTACCGCTATCAGTCAAGAAATCGATAAGAACATCATTTGCGTGAATGAGGAAGGGATTGTAGAAGGCCTTTCGAAGAATGTCCAGGCGCTCTTCCGGCGTGGTGAAGCGTATTGGCTCGACTGATTTGATCTTGAAAGGCTCAATGATTGTCTTCATGAGTACTCCAGCAAAGAATCATCAGATCGTTGAAATGCGCAGCAGGTCATTCATTGCAGTTCGACGTACGAAGACTCCGGACCCCGCCCCACCGCAGGCACGCAGTCAGGAACAGAACCTATTCCTGGTCGTACTGAATGATGGAGAAGATATCATGTCGTGAGAGGGACTCGCGGCCTTTGAGAAAACTGAGCTCAATCAGAAAAGAAAGACCGACGATCTCTCCCCCAAGCGTTTCCACAAGTTTGCATGCAGCAGACGCGGTGCCGCCGGTTGCGAGAAGGTCGTCGTGAATAAGCACACGTTCGCCTGGCGCGATGGCATCCCGATGAATCTCGATGCTGTCCGTACCATATTCGAGCGAGTATTCCTGACGGACCGTGTCCGCAGGGAGTTTTCCGCGCTTACGAATTGGTACGAATCCGGCCTTTAGCCGCAGCGCAAGGGCCGCGCCGAGAATGAAGCCCCGCGATTCGATACACGCGACCTTCTGAATCGCGAGGGATGAATAGCGGGCCTCGAGAACGTCGATGGCCTGCTGAAATGCCTGGGGGTCCTTGAGAAGCGTCGTGATATCGCGGAACATGATCCCGCGTTTTGGAAAGTCCGGCACGGTGCGGATGGAGGAAGCGAGAGGATGCAGATCATTGCCCATGATGGTACGGTACAGGTCTTGTGATTACCACTGGATCGGTTCTTTGCGAAGAAAGGCTTCAATGCCCTTCTTACAGTCATCTGTCATGCGGGTCAATGCGTTCAAGTTGGCGGCATAGCTCAGGGCGTCGCTCACAGACATTCCGTGAATTCTAGAAAAGAGTTCCTTGATGAGTCCGAGGGAGGATGAGCTGCAGTTCTTCACGATCTCTTCTGCCATTCGTCGGCTTGTCGCCGCAATCTCAGTCTCGGGAGCGATGACGTTCACCAGGCCACTGCGGTAGGCCTCGTCTGCGGTCATCACATGACCGCGGAGCGTCATCTCGCGTGCCTTGCCCTCCCCCACACGACGAATGAGGAAAAAGAGGACAATCGCCGGGACCAGTCCGATATGCGCCTCGGTGTATCCAAACATTGCGGTTTCTTTTGACGCAATCACAATATCGCACACCGTCGCCAGTCCGCAGCCGCCCGCAAGGGCACTCCCCTGCACAACGGCAATCACGGGTTTGCGGCCCGTGTAAATCTGAAGGAACAGTCGCATAAGACTGTTCGAGTCTTCCTGGTTCTGGATGAAATCGAACTTCGAGATTTTTTGCAGGTAAGAAAGATCAGCCCCCGAGCAAAACGAATCACCCTCTGCGTTCAGGAGAATGACCTTCACGTTCGGATCGCGGTTCGCCGACTGGAATGCGCTCATGAGCTCAGAGACCATCAGGTCGTCGAGCGCGTTATCCATTTCCGGTCGGCTGAGCGTAATCGTGCAAATACGGTGATCGGTGACGCTCTTGATGCGTGTGAAGTCCATAGGCAGGTACGTGTTGGGAGAGAAAGTAGCAAGAAGGTGAGTGAAATGCAACAAACGAAGAAGGTCCCGACGAGTTGTCGGGACCTTCCGTGAAACGAGATGCGACTCCCTCTTACGCGTCGTAGTACAGGAGGAATTCGTACGGATGTGGTCGCAATTGGATCGGCTCAACCTCCTTCTCCGTCTTGTACTCGATCCATGTTTCGATGACGTCCTCCGTGAAGACGTCGCCGCGAAGAAGAAAATCGTGATCGGCCTCGAGGGCTTTCAGCGATTCGGCGAGTGAAGCGGGAGTTGAGGGGACATCCCGGAGTTGCTCGCGGGACATGTCGTAGATGTCCTTGTCGAGCGGCTTTCCCGGGTCGATCTTGTTGATAATGCCATCGAGACCCGCCATGAGCAGAGCCGCGAAACCTGTATACGGGTTGCACGTCGGATCCGGGCAACGAAACTCGATTCGCTTGGCTTTCGGATTCGTCGAGTACATCGGAATTCTGACAGATGCAGATCGATTGCGCTGAGAATATGCGAGGTTTACCGGCGCTTCGAAGCCCGGGACAAGACGTTTGTAGGAATTTGTCGTCGGATTCGTGATCGCACACAGTGCAGGAGCATGCTTCAGCAGTCCGCCGATGTAGTACAACGCCATCTCGCTCAATCCGGCATAGCCGTTTCCTGCAAAAAGGGGTTTTCCGTTCTTCCAGAGGCTTTGGTGGACGTGCATTCCTGACCCGTTATCACCAAAGATCGGTTTAGGCATGAACGTGACCGTCTTGCCATGCTTCTTCGCGACATTCTTCGTGATGTATTTGTAGACAAGGTAGTTGTCTGCCATCTTGACAAGCGTGTCACGGCGCATATCGATTTCCGTCTGACCCGCCGTCGCTACTTCGTGATGATGGACTTCCACGGGAATGCCAACAGATTCCAGCGTCATGACCATAGCGGAACGAAGGTCTTGCAAGCTGTCGATGGGCGATGTTGGAAAATAGCCCTCTTTGAAACGAGGCTTGTGGCCGAGGTTTTGCGCGTCGTCGGCTCCGCTGTTCCAGAATCCCTCCTCCGAATCGAGGTAGTAGTATCCGAAATTGTGGGATTGATCGAATCTGACGTGGTCGAGGATGAAGAACTCCGGCTCCGGACCGAAGAAAGCGGTATCGGCAAGTCCTGTTGAACGAAGATAGGCTTCAGCTTTCTTTGCGATATAGCGTGGATCTCTCGAGTAGCTTTCATGGGTGATCGGATCGGCAATATCACAGACGAGGCTGAGTGTCGGTGCCGTGGTGAAGGGATCGAGGAATACGGAGTTTGGATCAGGAAACAGAAGCATATCGCTTTCGTGGATTTTCTGAAATCCGCGGATGCTCGATCCGTCGAATCCGATTCCGTCCTCGAAAATGTCACCGGAGAATTCCGCCGCCGTGACAGAAAAGTGTTGCCACTGACCAATAAGGTCGGTGAACTTCAAATCGATGATCTTCACGGAGTGGTCCTTGATCATTTTCATGACCTTTTCCACGCCTGTTCCTGGTTTCGCTTTGTTGGCCATAGGTCTCCTTATGGGAAATCGATGAGTTATTTATGTGATGGAATTTTGATGACAGTAGTCTCTTTGGGACTGGATAGCACGATGCTAGTAGTCGTCTTTGTCACGCCTGTCCAGGACTGGATCTTTGCCAGGAGCTTTTCGAGGCTGGAGGTGTTCTCGGTCCGGATTTTGAGAAGATGGGTCCCTTCCCCCGTGATTGCATGGCACTCCAGGATGCCATCCTGTGCGGCAACATGATCGACGAATGCTGCATAGTGTTTTGAGGAATCGACCGTCACTAGGACGAACGCGGCTATGTCTTTGCCGAGGAGATGATGGTTGAGCCTCGCGAAATAGCCCTGTATGATCCCAGCCTCCTCGAGTTTCCTCAACCGTTCGCTTACGGCGGGAAGTGAGAGTCCCACCTTGTCGGCGAGTTCGTTTCGTCGTGTCCTACCGTGTTTTTGGATTATTTCGAGGATCTGATGATCGATTTCGTCCAGTGTCATGACATTATATTGTTAGGTTATTGACCCATATACCTTACTTACTAAGCCAAACCGGCTTGCTGACTTTGAAATATAAGGTACTCTGGGGCAAAAGTCAAGGGCGAAGACAAGAAAAAACCCCGTTGAAGCTCAACGGGGTCGGAGTCTCGGAACGGGAAGACGTGGATTAGCGGAGAGCCGAGTACCGTACGGCTCCCTCGTAGATGGTCATTTGAACCTCGAAATCCTTGTTAAGCACAACAAGATCTGCGTCTTTTCCCACGGCAAGGATCCCCTTTTTGTGCTCAAGGCCCAGGACTTTTGCCCCGTTGAGGGATGCCATGCGAACAGCGTCCGTCAGGGGCACTCCAACCAATTCGACCATGTTCTTAACGGCGGCCTCCATTGTGAGCGTGCTTCCGGCGAGTGTGCCGTTCTCAAGGTAGGCTTTCTTCTCACGGACGATGATCTTCTGGTCCATGAACGTGTATTCTCCATCCGGCATTCCGCTTGCACGGATGGCGTCGGTGATGAGGATGATGCCACCGTCCCCTTTTATCTTGTAGATAAGTTTCATCACAGCCGGGTGGACGTGGAATCCATCCGCGATGAGTTCCACCTTGAGCTCGTTCTGCAAGAGAGCGGCAACGGCGACGCTAGGCTGCCGGTGGTGGAACGGCGTCATCGCGTTGAACATGTGCGTGATATGGGCGGCTCCATTGTCGATTGCCATCAGCACTTCTTCGAACATCGCGGCTGAATGACCAATTGAAAGGACGACACCGTTCTTCGCCGCCGCCCGCATCACATCAGCCATCCCGGGGAGCTCAGGCGCCAAGGTCATCAGGCGGATGTACCCGTGAGACGCAGCATGAAGCTTGTTCCACCCCTCTACGCTGGGCTGCCAGAGGTACTCGACCTTCATTGCGCCGTGCCACTTCTTGTTGATGAAGGGACCCTCAAGGTGCATTCCCCACACATTGGAGTTCTTCGTGCTGCAGAATTCTGCAATCCTGCCGACGTCTGCAACCATGTCCGCCTCAGGCTTGCTGTACAAGGCTGCCAGCAAACCGGTGGTACCGTGCTTGAAGAAGTGTTCTGAAATGTGCTCGACAGCTTCGCGACTCATATCCGCGAATCCGTAGCCCCCGCCGCCGTGGACCAGCAGGTCGATGTATCCTGGCGTCAACGTCATCCCGTCCAGGTCATAGGTGCGCATCCCTTTGGGTACAGCAACTTCGGCTGTTCGTCCAATGGCGGCAATCTTCTTCCCTTCAACGATCACCGTGCCATTGGGAATAATTCGGAACGGAGTGACGATATTAACATTTCGAATTGCGAACGTCATGGCTTTCGTGATTTTCTGACTGGCTTCACACTCGCTCGCAGTGCCTCGATGGCGGCCCTGACATCGGGTGCCCGGAATACCGACGTCCCTGCCACCAGGGCATCAGCGCCTGCTTGAGTGACGAGAGGTGCGGTTTCCACATCGATTCCTCCATCGACTTCAAGCCGGATGTCGCGGCCGGTGGATTCGATCATGCGTCGAACTTCTTGGATTTTGCGAAGAGTTGCTTTGATGAACGATTGACCACCAAAGCCAGGATTTACAGTCATGACCAGGATGAGGTCGACTTCCTCGAGGACGTCCGTGAGTGTCGAAGCCGGTGTGGCTGGATTGACCGAGACACCAGCTTTCGCGCCCAAACTCTTGATGTGATGGATCGTTCTGTTGAGATGGACACACGCTTCCTGGTGAACGGTGATATGATCGGCACCCGCCTTGCGAAAAGCTTCCACATGTTGCTCCGGCCGTAGGATCATGAGATGTGTATCGAGCGGAAGTTTCGTAGTCTTCCGAATGGCTCCGAGGACGACAGGACCGACAGTGATGTTCGGAACAAAACTCCCATCCATAACGTCGATGTGAATCCAATCAGCTCCTCCGGACTCGGCGTCACGAACTTGCTGCCCCAGCCGGGAAAAGTCTGCTGCGAGAATTGACGGAGCAATGTAGACCATGTGCGGGATCTTGCTGTTATAGGTCGTTCGTCTTCTCTCCCTTTTGAGCCACAACGAGATCGATGGCCCTTCCGCTCGGAACGAGCTCCCCGGATTTGGGGAACTGGTCGATGACGGTGTTGGGAAGAAGCTCTGTGTTGATCTGATAGGTGAGGTTGCCGATGCGCAATCCGGCTTGAATGATGATTCGTTCGGCTTCGGAAAACGGTTTCTTCAGAACGTCTGGCACGGGGACCTGATCTGCACTCTTTCCCTGGCTCACGGCCACATTGATGACGCGCCCAACAGGGACAACGGTATTCTCAGGCGTGTCCTGATCGATGATCGTGCCTTGGGGGTATTCCTCAGAGACTTCGTACCGAACGTTTCCGAGGACGAGCCCAAACCTCTCGAGGGCAAACGTTGCATCGCGCAGAGATCTCCCGCGAAGAGCCGGCACGTTTACCATCGGCTCACCTCCGCTGACGGTTAAGTACACGCCTCGCCCGAATTTGACGACCGTCCCCGCGGGCGGATTCTGCACCACCACCGTTCCCTCGGGGTATTGTTTATCGGTGCGCGTGTCTGACTTCTTTCCGGTGAGACCCGCCTGACCAAGGACCTGTATTGCCTCGTCGATCGGCTGGCCGACGACATTTGGAACAGTCGTCGTTTTGTCCTGTTGCACATACCGCGGCATGATGACATTGTCGAAGAAGAGAAAGAGAACAAGCAGGGCCGCGAGGACAATGGCGGGTATGCGGAAGGACGCAGCTTTGATGTCCCTTAGTTTCTTCATTGTTGAAAATATAGACAAACTTCGTAACAGTTACAATATTGAGAGCTGCTGATACAGACTGGTTCATATGCAGGCAGAAATCACATGCGTCCCCTCTGGTCCATCTGGAAGTGGCAATGCTATGATACGATTGCAGCGACAGTGCTCCGATGCGTAACCGATACTAGTGACTTCCCTCTGTGACAATGGCCTTTCGTTTTCACCGTGGAGTGCATTTCGCTGCATGAGTCTTCGTGCGACACTTTGAGCTCATGTGACGTTCAGCGTACGTCATCACGCATGCCGAATGAACTCTGCTCGATGCAATATCAGATGACTGAAGCGATCTACCACCTTCGGCCGGCGCGTTGCATTTCACTGCATAGTTATCTATATTCGCGACGGTTGTCGGGCAAATTCATGACCATTCATTCGACACTTCACTGGAGTACGGTTTGCCGATCAGGCCTGAGTACAAGAAACTCGCATCGCTCGCAAAGCTCGCCAAGAAGCGCGCTCACGCCCCCTATTCGCAATTCAGAGTGGGTGCGGCCCTTCTGACAGCCGACGGAGAGATCTTCACCGGCTGCAATGTCGAGATTAGCACATATGCGCTTACGATTTGTGCTGAGCGGACGGCGATTTTCAAGGCGGTCTCTGAGGGGAAGAAGAAGTTCAAGGCAATCGCAGTTGTCGCCGATGATCCTGGCTTCACTCCTCCCTGCGGTGCCTGCCGTCAGGTGCTTATGGATCTCGCGGGGAACATCGATTTCATCATGGTCAACGGACGCGGAGCGACCAAGGTGCTTGAGCTGAAATCTCTCCTTCCACATGCATTTGGCCAGAAGAATCTTGAACGAACAAAGAAAAGGCGTCACTAGTCCATGGATACCTCAGAGCTTCATAGCGTTCCGCGGCAAACGGGCTGGATCGAGGTTGTATGCGGTTGTATGTTTAGCGGAAAAACAGAAGAACTCATCCGCAGAGCCCGAAGGGCGGAAATCGCCAAACAGAAAGTAGCAATCTTCAAACCGCGCATCGATAACAGGTACAGCGCGCAGCATATCGTTTCGCACAGTGAGCAGTCGCTCACATCTCAGGTCGTTGATGATGCAAAAGAGATTCTTGAGCTGAGCAAGGATGCCCAGGTGATTGGAATCGACGAAGGTCAGTTCTTCAAATCAAATCTCGTCGACGTGTGTGAGCGATTGGCGAACGAGGGGAAACGCGTGATTGTTGCAGGTCTAGACCAGGACTATCGCGGCAAACCATTCGAGCCAATGCCGCAACTACTTGCCGTGGCTGAATACATTACGAAGACGCTCGCGATCTGCGTTGTCTGCGGGAATCCTGCAGATCGAACCCAGAGAAAGACGCACCACGCAGACCGAGTCCTCGTCGGTGCGAAAGACATCTATGAAGCGAGGTGCCGCCACTGTTTCGAACCTCCGACAGAATAGCTGACGTCAAGAGCATTCGCCCAGCGACGGGCTCGAAGAGTCTGTTCGGGGTGACGAGTGTGAACGAAGAAGGAATTGCCGCGATTGAACGATAGCTCGAAACTTCAGGAGGCAGTCAGCTACCTCTCCTCCCGCGTGAAGGAGAGACCGCTCCTCGGCGTTATACTCGGCTCCGGCCTGGGCGATTTCGCCGGAAAGGTCTCAGATCCCACCATCATCGAAGCACACTCCATTCCGTTCTATCCAACTTCAAGCGTTCATGGACATGATGGAAAGCTGGTGTTCGGAAGGCTTCGCGGCAACGGCGTGGAATCACTTCCTCTCCTGATCTTCAAAGGACGGGTACACTTTTATGAGTCGGGGGATCTCCAAACACCGCTCTTCCCTGTTCATGTGGCGAGCGCCCTCGGCGTAAAGAAACTCCTGCTTACAAATGCAGCCGGCGGTATCAATCCGCAATTCAAGTCGGGAGACCTGATGGTCATTTCCGATTTCATCAATTTCGCGTTTCTGAATCCACACAACCAGTCAGAAGAAACGCATGCGGACCTTTTTCACTCAAAAAACCTCCCATACCTCGATCACGAAATCTTCGATCTCATTTTCTCAGCGGCAGGACGACTCGGCCTGGAACTGCAAAGGGGGACATACTGTTGGCTGAAGGGGCCCTCATATGAGACCAAAGCGGAAATCGAGATGCTACGCCGTTTGGGGGCGGATGCAGTAGGTATGTCAACGGTACCAGAAATCATTGCCGCATCAGAGCTCGGAATGAAAACAGCCGCAATTTCGCTCATTTCCAACCTGGCGGCAGGTTTGAGCTCTGAGCCGCTCTCACACGATGAAGTTGCTGAGACTGCCTCACGTGTAAGGACAACATTTATCTCTCTCTTGAGTGAGACGGTCCTCAGCATCAAGAATTGAAAGCCATGAATATGGTTGAAAATCATACGACTGGAATAGAATACCGCGAGCTTCGCACTGCTGGTAGCTCATTCTCCTCTCTCTTCGTTGACTACGTCGAAAATCATGAGAAGATCGGAGAATTCTACTCTGGGAGTTTTCGCGACGAAGCACACTGGAAAAAAACGCTTGCCAAGGTGAGCGCAAGAGATATCGATCGCTCTGCCCTCGTGCAGATCCTGGGGGAGCAGAACAGGAACTTCCATTGCGGAGTCCGTACGCTGGCGAATATCGATGCCCTCTTGAATGACGACACAGTTGCAGTGGTTACAGGACAGCAGGTTGGCCTTTTCACAGGACCCCTGTACACGATCCTCAAGACACTGACAACGCTCAAGCTGGTTGAATCGCTCTCTCAGCGTTTTCCTGACTACAAGTTTGTCCCGGTTTTCTGGCTTGAGGGCGAAGATCATGATATCGACGAAGTGAGTTCTGTAAAGATCGTCACGGGCACGAACGACCTCGGTGAATATCGGTACGAGGTCAAAAAACCTTCGGACGAAGAAAACCTGGGCGCCGTCGGCAAAATCGAGTTCGATGAAACCATCGAAACGGTATTTGCCAGGCTGGAGCAAGATCTTACGCAAACGGAGTTTAAGCCTAAGGTGCTCGAGCTCTTTCGCACGGCCTACCAGAAAGGAATGAGCTTCAACCGAGCATTTGCTCACCTGATGAACGTACTGCTGGAGAACTCGGGCCTTGTCTTCCTCGATCCGAATGATAAAGAGGTGAAGCGATTGCTGGCCCCTCTTTTCCGCAAGGAGTTGACAGAGACGCCCCGATTCTGTCAGCTTGTTGTTGATCAGAGCGCAGAACTAGAGAAACACTATCACGCCCAGGTGAAACCCAAGTCGCTGAACCTCTTCATTTTTCATCGGGGAGGCCGGTATCTACTTGAGCCGAAGGCGGATGGGTACGCTCTGAAGGGAACACGGCAACACGTGCCCAAGGACTTTGTCATGCAAGCCGTCGAGACCTCCCCAGAGCTCTTCAGTCCGAATGTAGTACTACGGCCCATTTGCCAAGACTGGCTCCTCCCCACTGTCGCCTACGTCGGGGGACCAGCCGAGGTAGCCTACTTTGCCCAGCTCAAGCCTCTCTACAATGAACTGAAGATACCAGAGCCAATCATCTACCCGCGTGCGAGCGCAACCATCCTCGAAGACAGGGCGGACAAAGTGCTTGAGCGTTTTTCAATTAATCTCTTAGAAATATTCAGAGATCTCGATTTGGTTAAAGAGAAAGTTGCGAACCAAATCGCAGAGTTGAATCTGAATGAAGCCTTCGGAGGAACGACTGTTTCGGTCCAAGAGGCGTTAGAGGGGCTTAACAGCGTGCTCCAGAAGGTTGATCCAACCTTGATTGGAGCGCTTGAGAACGTTCAGAAAAAAACTCTGGGTGGCATCGAAGGGTTGAAGGAGCGTGCAGTTGCAGCACAACTGCGGCAACACGAGGTCTCGCTCAGGCAAATCGACCGGATCTCAAGCATCCTCTTCCCGAAATCCAATCTGCAGGAGAGAGAGATTAACGTCCTCTACTTCCTCAACAAGTACGGGATGGAGTTCCTTCGATGGCTGTATGGAGAGGTGAAGATTGACTACTTCAAACATCAAGTAATCAAGCTTTAGCTATTGCCTTACTGGCAATGCAATTGAGCGCGTCAGATTATCTTTTCGGTCAAGGGATCGAAGTAGTGAGAATTGTTCATCTGGAACGACAGCTCGATTGATTTTCCGACGGCTGGCTGATCCGAAGATGGAATCCTTGCTACGTGTTGCTGGCTTTGCTTTGCAGTCGTGAAGTAGACATACGTCTCATTCCCCATCGGTTCGACGACCTCGACAGTTACCTTCGCCCTGGCAGACCCTGTTCCTGATTCAGACCTCTTGGCGTATGAAATATGCTCAGGGCGTACTCCGAGCACGACTTCCTTTTCGTGGAATCCTTTCAATCGGCTTTCGGCCTTCTTGGGAATGGGGAGTGAGATGCCACCTCCGTTTTCGGAAAACGAAAGCTGTCGCCCGGTTTTTCGGATCCTGCCAGCGAAGAAGTTCATCGCCGGGCTTCCGATGAAACCAGCGACAAACTTGTTCACGGGATGTGCATAAATCTGGAGTGGTGAATCGATCTGCTGCACATACCCGTCTTTCATCAGGACGATCCTATCCCCCATCGTCATTGCTTCTGTTTGGTCGTGGGTCACATAGATCATTGTCGCACCGAGACGCTGATGGAGCTTGGATATCTCGGTCCGCATCTGGACACGTAGTTTCGCATCAAGATTGCTCAGGGGCTCATCAAACAGGAAGACCTTCGGTTTTCTGACGATGGCTCTTCCAACAGCTACCCGTTGGCGTTGACCTCCCGAGAGGGCCTTCGGTTTCCGGTCAAGATACCCTTCGATTCCAAGGATAGCAGCTGCCTCCCTCACCCTCTCATCAATCTCCTTCTTATCGTACTTTCGCAGTTTCAGCCCGAATGCCATGTTGTCGTAAACAGTCATGTGCGGATAAAGCGCATAGTTCTGAAAGACCATCGCGATATCCCTGTCCTTCGGGGCAATATCGTTGACGCGTTGGCCGTCGATGTACAATGTTCCGTCGGTGATGTCCTCCAAACCGGCGATCATTCTGAGCGTCGTGGACTTCCCACAGCCGGATGGACCCACGAGAACGACAAATTCCTTGTCGTTGACGTCTAGATCCATTTCATGTACTGCAACAACTCCACCCTCATAAACCTTTTTGATTCCCTGGAGTTTTACACTTGCCACGAAAGTATCTCCTCAGTATTTGAAAGTCTGAAGCTGACCGATTAGGTCCCAGAAGGTGGGGAATGAAATGTCCACACATTCGGCATCCACGATGGTGGTTTCCCCTTTCAATCCCAGACCTGCAACCCCAAACGCCATTGCGATTCGGTGATCACCAAAGCTCTTGCAGGGCGCGGGAATTAAGGTCTTTTTACCCTGAAAAGCAAATCCATCGGAATATTCTTCGACATCCGCCCCGAGACCACGTAGGTTTGTCACAACTGCCTTTATCCTGTCGGTCTCCTTGTTACGGAGATCTGTTCCACCCCGTACCACCAGCGACAGGCCCGAAACAGCCAGGGTAGTTGCTATGATCGGGATTTCGTCGATGAGTTCTGCCACGTCATTGGAGTCCAGGACAACGTCACCGTGCAGCTCACAACTCCGCACTACCAGATCACCTATCGGCTCCCCTGCCATTACCTCCATTCTTGCGACCTCAATCGAAGCGCCGAGTTTTCGGAACAGGTCGATGATCCGACTTCGGGTTGGATTCAGCCCCACATTGAGGATCTGAACCTCCGATCCTGGAACGATGGAGGCTGCTGCAATAATGAATGCAGCAGATGAAATGTCCGCTGGAATCTGATACACGCGAGCAGGGATTCTCAACCCCCCTTCAACCATCACTTTAATACCATGCTGTCCTTCGATCCGACTGAGGCCAAGCATACGTTCGGTGTGGTCGCGAGTCGCCGTTTTCTCCGTGACGGACGTGATCCCATCCGCAAAGAGACCAGCCAACAAAACACACGATTTCACCTGTGCGCTGGGGTATTGCATCTCGAAGTTGAGGGGTCTGAGGGGGTAGGAACCTTGAATTGTGAGCGGGGCTGTTTGCGAGGGTGCTGTTGAGATGGAGGCACCCATCTTGGTGAGCGGATCAACGATGCGCTTCATGGGCCGCTTCCGTAGCGAACCGTCGCCAGTAATGGAGGAGCTGAACGGCTGCCCAGCAAGTACACCCGACAATAATCGGATTGTCGTGCCGGAATTGCCTGCATCCAGCGTTTTCGCCGGGGCTCGCAACGCCCGAAGGCCCCGTCCATAGACAGTGATGGACGTGCCGGTTTTTGATATATCGACGCCCAGGTGGGCGAGGCAGCTTAAAGTGCTAATTGGATCAGCGGCATCGAGAAAACCATGAATCTGTGATTCACCTTCCGCAAGAGCGCCTATCAACAAAGCTCTATGGGATATGGACTTGTCCCCAGGAAGCTTAGCTGTTCCCTTAAGCCTATTGGCAGTCGTTACTTTGATGTCCATTCTGTCGCAAAAGAAAAATCCTCACCCTCTGAACTGCATTGCGGCTGATCAAAGGAGTGAGGATTTGTTACAGGTTGTGTCTCCAGTCCTTAATGACGTTTCCGGTCCCGGTCTGGGCGATGTCCCTCTCTGGGAGACTTGGCGCGGCGCTCCCGGGCTTTCTTCATCTCTTCATGCGCATTCTCACCGCCAGGAAGTGTAGCCTTGCGGCTCAGACTGAGACGTCCCTCGGGATCGATCATCATGAGTTTTACTTCGAGCGTATCTCCGACCTTGAACAGGTCTTCGACCTTCTCGACCCGCTGAGTGTCCAGCTGGGAAATGTGTACCAACCCCTCTTTCCCCGGCAGGATTTCAACGAAAGCTCCAAACTCCATGATCTTCTTCACGGTCGCCTGGTATGTCTTCCCTACCTCAGGCATCTCTGTCATTTTGCGGATGTAAGTAAGGGCCTTTTCAGCAGAGTCTTTCTGAACAGCTGCGACAGTCACCGTGCCGTCGTCTTCGACGTTTATCTCCGCACCGCTGTCCTTGACGAGCTGACGGATGTTCTTGCCACCCGGTCCAATGAGAGCACCGATCATGTCCACAGGAATCTTGATCGTCTGCAGACGCGGCGCATACTGCGATATTTCAGCCCTCGCGTTTGGCAGCGACTGACTCATCACGTTCAGGATGTGGAATCTGCCAGCCTTCGCCTGAGCGAGTGCCTTTTCCATGATCTCGAGAGTGATGCCCTGGATTTTTATGTCCATCTGGAAGGCGGTGATACCTTCCGTCGTCCCGGCGACCTTGAAATCCATATCTCCCAAATGATCCTCGTTGCCAAGAATGTCGGAAAGGATCGCCACCCGGTCACCTTCCTTCACGAGGCCCATCGCGATGCCAGCGATGGGACGTTTGACGGGGACTCCGGCATCGAACAAAGCCAGAGATCCGGCGCACACTGTCGCCATTGACGATGATCCGTTCGACTCAAGGATGTCAGAGACAACGCGAATCGTATATGGGAACTCGGCTTCGGCCGGAATGAGGTTCTTCAATGCCCGTTCGGCGAGATTCCCATGCCCGACTTCCCGTCGGCCTGGGCCGCCAACTCTGCCGACCTCACCAACGCTGAAAGGGGGAAAATTGTAATGAAGCATGAAGCGCTTCGTGGTTTCCGCCATTAAGCCTTCAAGAATCTGCTCATCGAGCTTCGTGCCGAGGGTTGCTGTTGTCAGACTTTGTGTCTCGCCGCGTGTGAACAGCGCGGATCCATGCGTGCGAGGCAGCAATCCCACTTCGCAGGTAATCGGCCGAATGTCCGTCAGGCCGCGACCATCGAGGCGCTTGCCCTGATCGAGGATCGTGGATCGCATGGCATGATATTCGAGATCATGAAGAATTGTATTGATCACATCTTTCTGTTCCGGGTAGCGTTCAGCAAGTGCGGCATTCACTTCATCGTAGACTTTCGCGGTCGCCTCGGCCCGCTGTTCTTTTGCTAGGACCGTCTGGCTGAGATTTTTGATTTTGCCTTCGCCAAGCTGTTTTACATCGGCGAGGAGTGCTTCCGGAAATGCCGGTTTGGTAACAGGGCGTTTCGCCTTCGCAATCTCGTGTGCAAGCTCTTTCTGGACGCGGCAGAGGATCTTGATGGCGTCATGTGCCACCTTGAGCGCCTCGAGCATGTCTGCTTCCGAGATCTCTTTCGATTCGCCCTCAACCATGACGATCGAACTCTCCGTACCCGCAACTGTTGCATCCAGATCGCTGTGCTCAAGCTCGTCATACGTCGGATTGATGACCAATTGGCCGTTAATTCTTCCCACCCTTACCTCGGCGATAGGACCGTCAAACGGGGCATCCGACACCATGAGAGCTGCGGAGGCGGCGCAGGCGCCAAGAACGTCTCCGTCGTGCTGGGAGTCAGACGAGTAAACGGTGACGAGGATTTGTGTTTCGTTGAAGTAGCCTTCAGGAAACATCGGACGAATGGGTCGGTCGATGAGACGAGAAGAGAGAATTTCTTTCTCTGTCGGTCGTCCCTCCCGCTTAAAGAACCCACCGGGGATTTTCCCGGCCGCGGAGATTTTCTCCCTGTATTCGACCTGCAACGGGAAGAAGTCCTGTCCTTCCGTGACTTCCCTGGAGCTGACGACCGTCGCCAGCACCATCGTATCGGCATAGCGGACCATGACGGCTCCATCGGCCTGTTTCGCGAAGCGGCCGGTCTCAAAGGAGAACGTCTTGCCGCCGACTTCAACTTCTTTTGTAACTACCATAATTGTGTTTCTTTCTTAACAAGTTCGCCTGACTTCAGGCGAATGAGTGATCGGGGATCTTGCCCCTTATTTCCGGATTTCGAGTTCTTGAATGATCTTACGATACCGGTTGATGTCTTTCTTCATGAGATACTCCAGAAGCCGCCGTCGCTTTCCGACGAGCTTCAACAGTCCGACCCGGCCATGATGATCTTTTGTGTGACCCTCCAGGTGTGGGGACAGTGTGTTGATGTGCGCGGTCAGGATAGCGATCTGGACTTCCGGTGTTCCGGTGTCCGTTGCGGTCTTGCCGTATTTCTTGACGATGTCCGCTTTTTGTTCTTTCGTGATGGGCATTGCGACTCCTTTTGAATAGGCTTGTGATTTCAAATGCTGGTGTTCAACTCTTTTTTCGATCGTCTTTCAATTGCGTTTCGAATTCGGCTTTCAGCTTCCTGCTTTCGTGCTCGTCCTTTCTCATCTGCTCAATGAGGTGTTCTGCGCTTTCGAATTTCCTCTCATCCCGCAGCCGCTTGAGGAACTGAACGCTGATCGTACAGCCATAGAGATCGCCATCGAAATCAAGAAGGTTTACTTCAATAGTCCGTGCACCCTGCTCAAAGAAGGTCGGACGGACACCGATGCTGACCATGCCGAAGTGCAGGGATCCGCCAATGTCAACGTTGGCAACGTAGATTCCATTTGAGGGAATCAGTTTTCGGCTTGAGGACATGTGGATGTTTGCCGTTGGATATCCGAGCTTCCGGCCTCGTCCATCACCCCGAATGACGGTACCGCTGATTCCGTAGGGGCGCCCCAACAACCTGCTCGCCCTGTCCACTCTTCCATGCAGCAAATGCTGGCGTATCTGACTGCTGCTGACAACTTCTTCATCCACATATACAGGCTTTAAGGCGGCAACAGAGAACTCGAACTCGCGGCCAAGCGCAAGAAGTGCTTCAATGCTGCCTTCCCGATCGCGTCCGAAGTGATGGTCGTATCCTTCAACGACCTCTGAAACCCCGCATCCCTGGACGACGTACCGCAAATAGAAGTCTCGCGAGCTCTGACGGGAAAAGTCATACGTGAACTCTATACGGAAAAACACGTCGATCCCAATCTCTTCGCAGATTTGCTGACGCTCCTCGGATGACGTCAGAAGCTGCATAGGAGTAGCGGTCACGATCTCCTTCGGATGGGGGTCAAATGTGACAACGACGCTGCGCCCGCCTCTGGCCTGTGCGCGCTCTACCACATCCCGTAGCAGTGCCCGGTGAGCGAGATGAACGCCGTCGAAGGTTCCCACCGTCACGACGGAATTCTTCACGTAGGGTATTTCACTAAGCCGGGATACGATAATCATTCGTTTCGTTCTGCCTGAGTTCATCCAACCGTTTCGCATCATCCAGCTGGGTAAGCGTGACAGCGTCTTCCACCCTGAATTCCCCGATGCGCGTTCGACGAAGTGCCGTCAATGTAGCTCCGCATCCAAGCGCAAGGCCGATATCATGCACCAAGGAGCGCACATACGTGCCCTTACTGCATGTCACTTTGAACTCCACATTCGGCGCCGAAAACGCTGTAATGGAAAGCTGCCGGATATCGATTTCTTTTGGCCGTCGCTCAAGGACCTTTCCACGCCGGGCGTACTTGTACAGCGGCTTCCCACGATGTTTCACAGCTGAGTACATGGGCGGCGTTTGCATCTGCCTGCCTGTGAATCGCCTGCAGACGTCCATGAGCGCGTCAAGCGTCACGGAGGAGAAATCCCTGCGTTCTGTCACATCGGTTTCCGTATCGTAGCTCGGAGTCTGAATGCCGAGCTGCATGGTCGCGCTGTATTCCTTCTCCAGGTCTGCAAACCTGTGAAGTTGTTTCGTCTCCCGACCGATGCATACGATGAGTAGCCCTGTGGCATTTGGATCGAGCGTTCCCGCATGACCGGCCTTTTCGACTCCGTGCCATCGTCTGAGCCGGTAGATCACGTCAAAGGATGTAATTCCGACCTGCTTATCGATGAGCAACATCGAGCCCGACTCCCCTGCCCGAAGAAACCGATCGAGATGGCTCATCGGCCCTCCGATTTATCCTCAGGCGGCGGCGACTCCTTGTGAATCTGATTGAGGAGATCCTCAATGCGCATTGCACGATCGAGGGAGTCGTCGAGCAGAAAGGTCAGGTGCGGTGTGAACTTCAGGTTCAGGTTTCTGCCGAGTTCACTTCGCACAGTTCCCTTCTCTCCTTCCAGCAGCGCGAGGACATTCTTCTTGCGCTTTGCGTCGCCGAAAATGCTCACAAACACCTTTGCATTCTTGAGATCCGGACTCACCCGAACCTCAGTGACGGTGATGAGCCCTACCTCTTCCATTCTGAAATGATGCTGGAAGATCTCGCTGATGACTTCCTTTACGAGGGAAGCCACCTTCTCCGTTCGTACGGACATGTACGCTCTCTGCGCTACGACAATTTTCGTTTCGTTTCGACGATCGTATATGCTTCAACGGTATCGCCGACCTTGATATCATTGAATCCTTCGAGGCCGAGCCCGCACTCAAATCCTTGTTCGACCTCGCGCACATCTTCCTTGAACCGCTTCAACGATGCGATGGTTCCATCGAAGACGATCAGGCCATCGCGGACAAGACGCACTTTGTTGTTCCGGACAATCTTGCCATCCTGAACATAACACCCCGCGATGGTTCCAACCTTGGAAATTTTGAAGACATCACGCACCTCAACGGTGGCCAGTACCTGCTCGGTGAGCGACGGGGCAAGCATTCCTTCCAGAGCGCTCTTCACCTCGTTGATGGCGTCGTAGATGATGTTATAGAGCCGGATATCGACTTCCTCGCTTTCAGAAAGCCTGCGAGCGTTCAGGTTTGGCCTGACATGGAAGCCAATAATGACTGCCCGGGAGGCCGCGGCGAGAAGAACGTCGGATTCCGAAATGCCGCCGACCCCCTTGTGAATGACAACGACCTTCACTTCACCCGTGGAGAGCTTCATGAGCGAGTCAGAAAGCGCCTCCACCGAGCCATCCACGTCTCCCTTAACGATGATGGGAAGATCCTTGACCTGCCCTTCCTTGATCTGCTTCGAGATGTCGTCGAGGGTGATGGTGCGGCGCTGGCGGAAATCCTGTTCCCGTTTCAACTGTTGCCGCTTGATGCTGATTTCCCGAGCCTCTCGCTCGCTCTCAAGTACAACAAGGTCATCACCTGCCTGGGGGATTCCGTCGAAGCCAATCAACTGCACGGGCTGAGACGGCTTGGCAACCTCCACCCTCCGGCCGCGCTCATCAAACATGGCACGCGCACGACCGCTCCAGATTCCGCAGATGAACGAATCGCCGATGCGAAGGGTCCCCTTCTGGACGAGCACTGTCGCGACGATGCCCTTCCCTTTGTCGAGCTCCGATTCGACGACGACTCCCCGTGCAAGCCGGTCCGGATTCGCTTTGAGGTCCATGACTTCGGCCTCGAGGAGAATCCGCTCGAGAAGTTGGTCAACATTCAAACCTGTTTTTGCCGAGATCGGAACTGCCTGATACTTGCCGCCCCATTCCTCGACGAGCACTCCTTTTTCAGCCAACTGCTGCTTGATGCGGTCGACATTTGCTTCCTGCTTGTCGATCTTGTTGATCGCGATAACAATGGGAACAGAGGCTGCCTGCGCGTGACTGATAGCTTCAACGGTTTGAGGCATCACGTTGTCATCGGCTGCCACGACGAGAACGACAATGTCCGTGACCTGCGCACCGCGTGCGCGCATTGCTGTGAAGGCTTCGTGGCCAGGCGTGTCCAGGAATGTAATCTGCTTGCCGTCTGCCAGCGTCACTTCATAAGCACCGATATGCTGGGTGATGCCGCCGGCTTCACCAGCGACGACGTTGGCGTTACGAATGTAGTCAAGGAGGGACGTCTTTCCGTGGTCGACATGTCCCATGATCGTGACGACGGGAGGCCGTTGCCTCAGCATCTCCTCGTCATCTTCAATGTCCGCCAGGACGTCTGACGTGAATTCAGACTCAAATGCCACCTGGAAGCCGAATTCATCTGCAACCAGCTGGATTGTGTCTTTCTCGAGACGTTGATTGATGGACACCATGATTCCGAGGCCCATGCACTTCTGGATTACTTCTGCCACCGTCACGCGCATGAGATCCGCGATTTCCCCGACAGTAACAAACTCCGTAACGCGGATGAGCATCTTGTCTCGTTCGCGTTCCTCGAGGAGCCGCTGTTCTTCTTCTTCCCGTTCCTTTTTCTTTTTCTTCCGGATTGCCGCGCGGGCGCTCAACGAGTCGTCGACCATTTCGGCAAGGGTCTCTCGGATAGCTTTCTCCACCTCAACCTCGCTTACTTCTGCATGGCGAGTCTTTTTTCGCTTCTTGGTCCTTACCTCTTCCTCTTCTTCGCCAATCGTAAGCTTCCCCGCGGGCTTTTTGGGTTCCTCACGAAGTTTCTTCTTCTTTTTCTTCTTCTTTTTGCTCTCGTCTTCGGCGTCCGCGGCCGGGGCAGGCGCAGCTGCCGGCTTGGCGATTTGCATCTTGCCCTTGATCGTCAAGCCCAGTCGCGGTCGTGCCATCGCTTGCTCGAGCGGCGACAGGGGCTTACGGACGCGTGGGGGCTCAGGCGTCTTGGCGACTTCTTTCAGCGGGGCCGGAGGTTCCTCAGCCGGTGGTGCAACTTCCTCCGTCGTAGGTTCAGCTGGAGCAGCTTCCGCCGGCACCTCGACAACGGGTTCTTCGGTCATAGGCACGGGTTCAGCTTCCGGTGTCGCCACAGCGACTTCTTCAACTTCCGGCACCGACGGTGGAGGTGCAGCTGTCTCCACAGGTGCAGCTTTCTTCTCGGCTTTCTCCGCGGGCTCCTTCTTGCGTGAAGTTCTGAATTCGTGGAGCTTCCGCTGATGCCGCTCGGCAACGTCCTTCTCTTTCTTGAAGTGGCCCATGACAGCCGCGAGCATCTCATCGGTTACGGTCGACATGTGGCTCTTGACATCGAAACCCTTCTTATGCAGAAACTCGATGAGAGTCTCGCTTGAAAGGTTTAACTCCGTTGCGAGCTTGTAGATCTTAGTCTTTTTCGCTGCAGTCTCTGGCATGCAGAACTTTGTCCATTCTTGAATACACGTGACGGGTGGCGCTGTTACTGAGGCTGCTTCTCTTCGGATTCTGACGCATCGTTTTCGTCAGCTTCCTTCGCTTCGCTTGCCGGCGCAGGTGAATCCGCCTCAGACGCAGTGCCTGTGCCATTGGGAGAGGACGGTACTTCAGCCGCTCCCGATTCCTCTGCTTCCTCGATCTCAGCATCCTCGAGACCTCTGCGGAGAAGTCCGGCGATTTCCTCGATCTTCTCTTTTTCAATCCCAAGTGTCGCTACGAGTTCCTCGACAGGGGTGTCAATGACATCGTGTACGGTCTCATACCCTTCGTCAAAGAACTTGTGGAACATGACATCGCCGAGTTCTTCCCTGAACTCGGAAAGATCCATGTCGTATTCTTCCTCTTCGCCTCCTTCTTTGATCAGTTGGATGTCGAATCCGGTGAGCTTTGACGCGAGGCGAACATTCTGCCCGTTCTTGCCGATGGCAAGGGAGACCTGATCGTTCGCCACTGTCACGTTTGCTTTCTTGTTTTCCTTGTCGAGTTGAATCTCTTTCAATTTCGCCGGCGCGAGCGACCTGGTGATAAAGACCGTCGGGTCGTCACTCCAGTTAATGACATCGATGTTCTCGTTGTTCAACTCCCGGACGATGGCGTGTATACGTACGCCCTTCATCCCGACGCAGGCGCCGACCGCATCGATGCGATCGTCATGCGAGAGAACCGCCACCTTCGCCCTGTCACCCGGTTCGCGCGCAATAGCCTTGATCTCTATGATCCCATCGTAGATTTCGGGAATCTCAATTTCAAACAAGCGCATGAGGAATTGGGAATCCGTTCGCGAAATGATCACGACAGGATTTCCTGCTCCCTTTCGGACCTCCTTCACCACCGCTCGGATGGTGTCGCCCTTCTTGTACCGCTCCTTGTAGATCTGCTCGCTCCGCGGAAGGATCAGTTCGTTCTTGTTGTGAATGACGAGAATCTCGCCCTTGCCTTTTCTGATTTGGTAGATCTCTCCGACGACGATCTCCCCAAGTGAGGTCGAATATTCGTTGTAAATTGCCTCCCGTTCGATCTCCTTGATCCGCTGATTGAGATTCTGCTTTGCGCTGACGACGAGTCTTCGGCCAAAGCTGTCCAGCGGAACAATTTCAACGTACTCCTCACCGAGATCGATATCCTCACCTGAGCGCTTCCGTGCTTCCTTCCTGTCGATCTGGGTCACGGGATCGAGCACTTCTTCAACGACCTCCCGTTCAAGATAGATTTCGATGTCTCCCTTGTCCATGTTGACAACGACGTCGTACTTCGCCGTGGGTCCGTACTTCTTTCGGACCATCATGCCGAAAATGTCCTCTACAATGCCGACGAGGATGTCCTTGTCAATTCCTTTTTCCCGAACCATTTGGGCAAATGATTCGACAATCTCGTGATTCATTTAATCCTCCAACAAAGTGCTCGTGGTCAGATGCCTACCAGGGCAACTCCACTTTTGATTCGGTAATCTTTGAGAAATCGATCGCGATTGTCTCACCGCCATCGGTCTCGAACTCCAACTGATCCCCATGCACTGCCTTCAGCGTGCCGATGAATGGTTTTGAAGGCTCAGACCCTTGAAGCATGACCTTGAATCGCCGCCCGACATTCCGGGGATACTGACGGAGGAGCCGCACGGGCTTATCGGCACCTGGAGACGATACTTCAAGCCGATAGGACGTCTGTATAACATTCTCCTGTTCGATGCAACGGCCAAGTTCTCTGCTAATCTCCGCACACTCGTCGATTGTAATTCCCCTGTCTGTGTCAACAAATGCCTGGACGAGTTTTCCGCCCCGTTCGTTACGCACCACAACATCTACGATAAACACTCCTGCCGCCTCAGTAATGGGCAACAGCAATGCTCTGATATTCTCTCGTAAATCAGTCATTTTCCTGGACTCCAAAAAAAATAGCCCGGAAAGGCGGGCTATTTCTACAACGAGGCATTTCAATATAGACAATTACGCACTAGGATGCAAGGATATTCCACCTAGAAATTGGTGACCATCTTGTGTTCGCGGTAGAAATTGTCAATGATTTCGGCTGCTTTGGCAGGGTCGTCGACAAGCTGGAACAGATCAAGGTCTTCCGGCGATATCATCCCTGAAGGCAGCATGACTTCGCGAATCCATTTGAGAAGACCCTCCCAGTATGCTGCTCCGAGGAGGACGACCGGAAACTCCTTTGTCTTTTTCGTCTGAATGAGAGTGATCGCTTCAAAGAACTCGTCAAGCGTTCCGAAGCCACCCGGGAGTACGACGAATCCGTGTGCATATTTGACAAACATTACCTTTCTGACGAAGAAGTGTCTGAACGTCACAAGCCGATGTTTGTCAACGTACGGATTAGCCGCTTGCTCGAACGGGAGTTCGATGTTTACTCCGACTGAGGCGCCTCCTTGGCTCTGCGCACCGCGGTTGGCTGCCTCCATGACTCCTGGACCGCCCCCGGTGAGAACATTGAATCCTCGTTTTACGAGTTCTCGCGCGACAGCAACTCCGAGTTCATAGCTGTGGTCACCGGGCTTGCTCCGAGCGCTCCCGAACACAGAGACCAGGTTCTCCTGCTTCGCCAGAAGTGTGAAGCCGTCGACGAATTCGGCCATTACCCGGAAGACTCGCCACACATCTTCCTGTGCACTGAGAAGCGAACGAAGCTGTGAGTCCTGCTTCAGATCATACGAAGATTTCTTCTCGGTTTCGCTCATAGGTGCCTTTCTCTCGTCTGTGTGGGCCATCGGGGACGAAGGCGGCGTCGTGGCCACAGCCTTCATGCTTCACCCAGGGGCCAGAAGATTTCACAACTGGAACCCTCGAAGCGCTGAATGAGCTTTCGAAAGTCGTCATCAATCGTTCGGGGCCGGTTGGTAGCGGGATCGAGCCAGACATGGTAGGCGATGGTTCGGGCTACGACAATCCCGCTGGCAGTTCTTTCCATGATTCCTTCCATCGCAAAACTCGAGTTCTTTATGAAGGAGACCCGCGTTCTGATTGTAAGGATATCATCGAAATGGGCCGGAACTTCGTAGTCGATTTCGTGACGCACAAGCACAACCTTGCCGTGCCCCTGAATGGATTCCATGTCAACCGTTGCGCCGACATGACGGAGATACTCTATGCGTCCGACCTCAAAATACCGGATGTAGTTGCTGTTGTGTACGATTCCCTGCCAGTCAACCTCATAGCTCCTGACTCGAAGCTGGATTTCATGTTTGAACGCTGCCGGATCCATGTTCAGGTCATCTCCTGAATGAAGTTGCCACGATATCGGCTGCACGTGATACCTGCTCTGCAGACACATCGAGATGAGTCAATGCCCTCAGCGCGGTGAAATTTGCCTCCGAGAGGAGAACACCTTTCTCCCTCAGGATTTCCAGCACTTCATTCGTGGACTTCCCGGTCTTCGAAATATCGAAGACGACGATATTGGTCTGGACGTTTTTTACTTCCAACTGAAAGGCGGGATTTCGGGCGATTCGCTCCGCAAACGAGCGCGCCTTGTCGTGGTCTTCCTTGAGGCGATTCACATTGTGCTCGAGTGCGTAGAGCGCTCCGGCTGCAATGATTCCGGCCTGCCGCATGCCACCTCCAAAGATCTTGCGGAATCTCCGGGCGCGCTGGATGGCATCTTCTGAACCGACAAGGGCTGACCCGACTGGCGCTCCGAGGCCTTTGGAGAAACAGACGGAAATCGTGTCAAAGTATTGGGCATATTCCCGCGGGGTGATGCCGGTGGCGACGCTGGCATTCCACAATCTGGCTCCATCCAGATGTAGTTTGATGCCGAGAGCGCGCGCAAAATCGCGTATTCGCTTGATCTCTTCGATGGGATAGACTGTGCCCCCCGCCCTGTTATGGGTGTTCTCGAGGCAAATCAATGCTGTGCGGGGCATGTAGTAAGCCGGTGGCCGCACGGCGGGAGCGAGCTGTTCTGCCCGAAGCACTCCCCGTTGGCCTTCAATGGTATGAAGCTGAACGCCTGAGAGGATCGACGGAGCGACGGTCTCGTAATTGAAGATGTGAGAGTCTTTCTCCACGATGACCTCGTCTCCCGGCTGTGTGTGCAGCTTCAATGCAAGCTGATTTGCCATCACGCCCGAGGGAACATAGAGCGCAGCCGGCTTCCCGAGGAGTTCTGCGACCTTCTGCTGCAAAAGATTGACGGTGGGATCTTCTCCGTAGACATCGTCTCCGACGAGGGCATCCAACATTGCCTGACGCATTTCCTTCGACGGTTTAGTCACCGTATCGCTTCGAAGATCGATGAGCGTGTCTGCGTTCATACAGTCTCTCGCTTTCGCTTTGGTAGGAGCGCAAAGAAAACAAAGACGATGGCAACCGCCGAGCAGGAGATGGCGAAAACGTCGCCGTGGCGTGCGTAGAATGTTTCTTCTGTCCTCGGCTGGAGCAGACCGGTAACAGTCGTTGCTGAGTACAAGGTCGTCGCGTTCAAGAGCACGCCGCTCGGATCGACAAGACCTGAAATTCCGCCGTTCGCGACGCGCACAATCCAGCGGCGGTTTTCAATTGCCCGAAATGACGCATAGCTTGCGTGTTGGTAAGCGCCTGGTGTGTTTCCCCACCAGCTGTCATTCGTTATGATCACGAGAAACTCTGCCCCGCGCTTCACAAATTCCCTTACGAAATTTGGGTATACCGATTCATAGCATATCATCGCGGAAAAAAGCGTCACTCCTCCATCCCTGTGCGGTAGCCTGAAGACGACCGTATCTTTTCCGATTCCCCACATCCCTATGCCGACACTCCATTGGAACGGTTCAATGAGAAAACGAAATGTTTCCGCGTACGGAATTCGTTCTGCGAACGGAACTAGTACCATTTTTCGGTAGATAGCACCAACCGATTGGCCAGGAATGAATAAGGTTGCCGAATTAAAGTCATCACAATATCCGGGCCCCATCGGATTTCTCGATGCTGTAACCGGTGCTTCGCTGCTATCATAGCACACCGTTGACGGAAGCCCCGTCAGAAGTGGAAGTCCGAGGGTATCGAGCTGAGACCGAAGCCAGGCTAGATAGAGCGCGTTTCGGTCGAGGAGGATCCTGAACGGAATTGCGGTTTCTGGCCACACGACGAGATCAGGTTGCTCTTTCGCGAGTTGTCTCGTTGATGTGAGGAGAATATCAAGTTGCCTCTCAAATCCTGCCCAGCGGTTCGGTCCTACCGACCCCCATTTTTCCCAAGGATCGATGTTCGGTTGCACGATTCCGACCTTGATGTTCGGATTCTTCTGCTCCGGCTCCAGCCGGCTCATCGCAACTTTGCCGTAGATCCATGGAGTGAGATAAATTGCCGTGAGCATCAAGACTGTCAGAATGGTTTTGGACGAACGAAGAGGCCAGCGTCCTGTCGAAATCTTCGACACAAGAACGAAGCCAACAACGTTGAACAGGAGGATGAATAATGAGATGCCGTACACAGATGTGACTGCGGCGATCTGTGCTCTTGGAAGATCGTAGGCCTGGCTGTTGCCGAGGGTGATCCACGGAAAGGAAAACTCACCCAGGGCGTGGGAGAATTCGAAAGCGATCCAGAGAAACGGGAGCGCCGTGAGCGCAACAAAAAGTCCCCGTCTGTTGCGTACAAGCAGGTACAGCCCAAACACCGCTACGTAGAACAGCGGGTGGATCAGCAAGAGCGCGCCGCCGGCAATCATCATCCAGGGATCTTTCCCGACGACAAAGCCTCCTGTCCAGTACAAAGTAATGACATGGAAGACCAGGAACGCAACGTACGAGAAACGCAGCGTTCGCCACACTGTCGCAACCGATTCTGCGAGAACAAGGAGCGGTATCAAGCCGACGTATGCAAGCGAATGAAGCGGCGAAGGTGGAAAGGACGCTCCCAGGAGGATTCCAGAGGCCAGTGCGAGAGCCCACTGATGGCGGATTTTGACGGGAGGTTGCCCGGTCAGCGGTGCGGAGGTCATGGCTGCTTCCCGGCTGCTGATGTTCTGCGCTTCCACCAGCAGTCTTCGATGAGCCTGAAGATGAAAATGATGAGTGCGCCTATCGCCAGTCCTACGATGGCTCCCGCGACAATATCGCTTGGATAGTGAACGCCAACGTAGACGCGTGAAAACGCAACGGCCGTGGCATACGTAAAGAAAGCCCATGTCCAGCGAGGAAGGAAGTACGAGAGGAGCAACGCTCCTGCGAAGTTGTTCACCGCGTGCGACGACGGGAACGAGTACCCGCTCCCGCAACCTACGAGAAGGTGAATATCCCACAGCTCGTGACATGGCCGGGGCCGTTCAATGATGAACTTCAGATACGAACTGTTGAGTTGATCGCTCAGGGTAATCGCCGGAATAAGCAACAATGCCGCAATCCTGCCGCGCGTCCCGCCTTTCCACAACAGCAACATCCACAGTATCGCAACAATGACGAGCGCAATCGGCTTCCGGTTCAGATCGGTGAGAAACGGCATGATAGCATCGAAGAGCGGATTCTGAAGTCCGCGGTTAATGAAGAAGAACAGCTGCCGGTCTATGTTGAGCAGGGCATCCATGCTCGCGGCGATCCGATCGTTGTTCAGGCGTCTTTGTGGGTGTCGTGGGCCCGCGACTGCTTGTAGAGGAGTCGGCCAATGATGACGAGCGTAGCCAAGACGACAAAAACTGTCACAATCCGGCTATACGCCGCAAGATAGTTGCCGATCTCATTCCAGTTCTCGCCAAGCTTGTAGCCGGCGAGGAGAAGGAGGAAATTCCAGATCAGGGCGCTCACGAAGGAGAGGATCGTCGTTGGAAGGAGCGGGAGTTCTGACATGCCGGCGAAAAAGGAAACGACGGCTCGCGTACCAGAAAGAAAGCGATTTGCGACGATCAGAACATATCCATACTTCCTGAACCACCGCTCGACCTTGTGAACCTGATCTGTCGGGATGAACGGGAGTTTGCCGGTCTCAAGGATCTTGAGCCCGAACCAATCTCCGATCTTGTACATGACAACGAATCCGAGGGTGCTCCCGAGGGATGACAGAATGAGCGCGAGCGTGAAATCAATTGTCCCAAGTCCCGCAAGCGAGCCCACGAAGACGACAAGGACATCGCTGGGAAACGGAGGAAAGATGTTCTCAATAAAGGCGATCCCGGCCACGCTGAAGTACACCCAGAATGGATCCAGCGATGAGAGTCGTCGAATGAGTTCTTCCAAAACCGGTGTTCACTTTCTGGTGGGAATGATGGATACAACAGCCAGCGCAGCACATCCCTCTCCCCTTCCGATGAAACCCAGTCCTTCCTGTGTCGTCGCTTTGATGGAAACCTGCTGGCCCTTGATGTTGAGCGCCCGCGCAATTGCACGGGTCATACGGCCGGAATACGGGAGGATCTTTGGCCGTTCCAGTATGACCGTCGAGTCGATATTGAGGATCTCGAACCGTTCCTTGACGAGCAGAGCACCAACATGACGAAGCAACGTCAGACTGGATATGCTCTTGTATTTCCGGCTGGTGTTCGGGAAGTGCTTTCCGATGTCGCCCAATGCCGCGGCACCGAGGAGCGCGTCACAGATCGCGTGGAGAAGCACATCCGCGTCGGAATGTCCTGCAAGGCCTTGCTCGAAGGGGATGTGAACTCCGCCGAGGATCAGCTTTCGTCCCTTGACAAAAGGATGGATGTCGTAGCCGATCCCAAAGCGGGTCAGGACCCGAGTATCGTTAGTGGATTTCGAAGGTCGAGTATGTGCCACTGTAGTTCTGCCACTCAATGACAAGATCTTTCACATGCGCCAGGCGCGGACCAACTTTCAGGTCCTTGATGAGTTCCTCGAGGAGCGAACGATCTCCTTCCGCAACGATCTCGACTTCCCCGCTGTACAAATTCCGGACCCATCCAAAAACCCCAAGACGGAGGGCAACCCGGAGTACGTAATAGCGGAATCCGACACCTTGCACCATTCCCCGGACAATGATATGAAGCGCTGCCTGCATGGGCCTATCCAAAGTACGACATACGAGTCATAAAATCAAAATGAGGCCACCGCTTTTCTCTTTTCCAGATGCTCTAGGAGTCGAAGTGCCTTCGCCGGACTGCGGCCGCTCACCGATCCTGCAAGCTTCAGGATTTCTACGAGCGCTGGCCTCCTGATTCCCGCCCTTAATGCGCCGCGTAGGTGTGAGTAGAGCTGCGTCTGGTAGTCAAGTGCGAAGAGTACAGCGACATTTACGATTTCCCGCTCTGAATGATCAATTCCTTTTCGAGCCATGATTCGTCCGTATGCCTCGGCGAGGATTTGCCCGGCGAGTCCGGGCTGGAGCCGGTCGAGTGCTTGGAGGACATTGTTCGTTTGGCTTCCATAGACTGTGCGAAAGACCTTCTTTCCCTGACGTAGCGCTTTCACTCTCGAACCGCCAAGGGATTTTGATGTCGTGCGGTCCCGCACAACTGCTGAGAGAACACCGAGTCCTTCGAGGTACGGAGGGTATCCCAAAAAGAGGGAAAGATGCAGGAGAAGTTCTGAGAACAGCCCAGGCGGAAGGGAACCCTTGCGAACAGATTCGCGAAGTACATCGTAAGCCCTTCTTCGATCCTGCTTCGCAAGCAGGACTGAGAAGAGCACGAGGATCCGAAGCCGCTCTGTAGGGTCGGGCGATGGTCGTTTCACTAGACGGAGGAAACAAAAAAGGGACGATCATCAATTCGTCCCTTATTACATGATTACGCGATTGGCAGTGCTTTGTGGTGCCCGGAGCGAGACTTGAACTCGCATGCCCTTTCGGGCGCCGCCCCCTCAAGACGGTGTGTCTGCCAGTTCCACCATCCGGGCAAATGTATCAGTATTGTGTAACGAATGCGTGAGCGTGGATGGAATCGAACCATCGACCCTCTGCTTAAAAGGCAGATGCTCTACCCCTGAGCTACACGCCCAACCGTAGCACCTGCCCCAGGAAGCCTGGTGTGCAGGTAACAGCACATCAGAAATGTAGGGAAAATGGCGCACAAAAACAAGGATCGCATCATCCCCTCCGATCGGGAATGCTCCGCGGTTCTGCCGTAGCTACGACTGACTTGCCTGTCCAGCCGCTGCCGCGTCGGGAGTTGGTTGCGCGGGCGCGGTCTTCTCTCTGTACAGAATCCCAAACGGAATGACCACGCAGTAGCCGAGAACAAGAAGGATGGGCGCGACGACCAACGGCATCGTTCCGTCCCAAGGCTCCTGACTCAAGGCATAGTATCCGGCAATGATGAGCAGAATTCCGCTGCCAAGGATCTGGTAGTTCCGCTTCGTAAACGGTAATGCAGCTGAAGCAGTCTTTCGCTTTGTCGCAGTTTTTGATACAGCACGTGCCATACGTTTCTCCTTCAAAGCACCTTCAACAAAAAGCCCAGCGTTGGGGGGTACGCCGGGCTCGACCATTTTGTGATGACAGTCAGGGGAGGAACCGTCATCTTGGTCGGAAATAAATTTACATCATTTCTCCGTAATGTCAAGACCTCTGGTTTGGACGTTTTCACGACAGCTGACGCAGCCCTGTAACGAGTTTTCCGTCAACAAGTTGCAGGACGCGGTGAGCCCTTTTCGTCAAATCGAGGTTGTGCGTTGCTATGACGAACGTCAATCCCCTTTTCTGCGCCAGATCAGTCAAAAGTTGATGGAGTTTCTGACTGTTTTCTTCGTCGAGATTGCCTGATGGTTCATCGGCCAACACGAGGCGTGGATCGTTCATCAGTGCCCGGGCAACAGCAACTCGTTGCTGCTCTCCCCCTGAAAGCTCGCTTGGTTTATGATCGGTCCGTTCTCCAAGGCCGACTTCCTGGAGGAGCTCAACAGCTTTCGCTTCAGCGGCCTCGAGACGCTCTCCGTGGATGAGTGCAGGCATCGCCACGTTCTCCAGCGCTGTGAACTCCGGGAGAAGATGATGGAACTGAAATATGAAACCGAGCGTGCGGTTCCGGAAGCCCGCAAGTTCCTCTTCGGAGAGAAGGCTCAATTCGTTGCCATCGACCAAGACCTTACCAGACGAGGGGCGGTCGAGACCGCCAAGAATGTGAAGGAGCGTGCTCTTTCCGGATCCAGATGGACCGACGATCACCGTGATCTCACCCTCTTTCACCTCGATATCCAGGCCTTTCAGGACGTGGAGTCGAAGGTCCTTCCCCATCAAATACTCCTTGTGGAGAGCTTCCGCCCGCAGGAGAGTCTTACGTTCAATTATTCCCATCGAATGGCCTCCACAGGGATGAGGCTCGCGGCCCTCCGAGCCGGGTATAACGCCGCGAGTGAGCAAAGTACAATGGCCGTGACGGCGATCGTGGTGAGGTCGAGGATGTGAACCTCAACTGGGATTGCCGGTATGATATAGACCGTCGGATCAAGTGGAAAGAGGTGATATGTATCCTGGAGCCTCACCATCAACAGCCCGAGCGCAAGTCCAAGGATGCTTCCTAACACGCCCACAAGAATCCCCTCAAACATGAAAATCTTGATGATGCTGCGGTTTGTCGCGCCCATGGCTTTGAGGATTCCGACGTCTCTCGTCTTTTCCAGCACTGACATGGTGAGCGAGCCCAGCAGATTGAACGATGCAACCCCGATGATCAGTGAGAGGATGATGTATGCCATCCAGCGCTCGATGGTCATGACAGAATACAGATCTTTGTGAAGATCGTACCAGGTGAGCACACGGTATCGGTCTCCGAATTCCCGAATCAGAGTTGCCTTGAATTTGTCCGATTGATTGATTGAACGAAGCCTCAGTTCAACGCCACTCACTGTGGTTCCCATTTCGAGCAGCGATTGTGCAGCTGGAAGACTCACGAACGCGTAGTACGAATCGTAGTCCTTGTTATTCGATTCATAGATTCCGACGACATGAAATCGCCGAATCAACGGCTGACCGAGTTGGAGAAGCGCCGTTTCCGAGCCGGCAAGGCTTACGACGGACACCGTATCACCGATCACAATCCCTAATCTGTCTGCGAGGGCCATCCCAACGACGATGCCATTCCTTTTCTGCCCTGTGAAATCCAACGATCCGAGGACGATCTTCTCCCCCAATCCCGAAACAGATCCGATCTTTTCGGATTCTATTCCTTTCACATTGATGACCCGGTTGAGATTCCGGGAAACGACGACTGCTTTCCCCACTGCAAACGCAGAGATGCCTTGGAGCTCTCCCTTTGATTCGGCGAATGTCATGAGAGGCTGGTATGAGGCGACGTCTGCGCGTTTCGGGAATTCGACTCTGATGTGAGGATCGAAATTCACAAGGATCGACGTCACCAACCCGCCAAAGCCATTGAAGACGGAGAGCACGATGACGAGTGCTGCGACACCGATCGTCACACCGACGACAGATATGATGGAGATGGTCGTCACCAGACCGAGCTGCCGCTTGGACACCAGATATCGTAGCGCTATGGAGCGTTCGACACTCATGAACCGTACCGGATCATTCGAATGGGATCACGGCTCGATGCAAGCCTTGAAGGTACGATCGAAGACAGGAGACACATCACTAGTGCGAGAGCGCTGACAAGGAGAAAATTCGTCGCCTTGAGGTCGATCGGGACGTGCGTCATAAAATAGATACCGGATGGCAGGGAGATCAGGTGATAGTTCAGCTCGACCCAGCAAAGGAAAAATGCGATGATATTCCCGAGGACTACGCCAACAAGCCCGATAAACATGCCTTGAACGAGGAAAATCCCCGTGAGCTTCTTTCGTTCTGTCCCGAGGGCGCGCAGGATTCCGATTTCCTTTGCTTTCTCCATCACCATCATCAGGAGCGTGCCGATGATGTTGACCGTGGCAACGATGATGATCAGTCCAATAATAATCGGGATCGGTTTTTTCTGCAGCTCGATCCAGGTGAAGAGGTTTCGGTTCATCTCGTATGTTGTCCGGGCGTAGAAAGGATACCCGAGGCGTTCCGGAAGCCTGGAAGCGAGAGTTGCCACTGAGTCGAGTTCGTGTACGAGGATGTCGAACCCCGAAACCATCGGTCCCACGGCAAAGAGGCGTTGAGCGTTTTTCAGGTTGACATACGCGTAGGTCTCGTCGTATTCTGCCATTCCTGTCTCGTAGAGCCCTCGTATCTCGAACTGCATGACACGAGCCTGCGAAAGCGTAACCGTTGAACCTCCCAGCGAAAGCAGAAGCACTCGGTCCCCGACACCAACTTCGAGTTTCTCTGCCAGCCTGCGACCGAGGATGATACCCTCTGCTCCGCGATCTAGTTGTTCCAGGCTATAGGTTCCTTCGACGAGGTGTGTCTTTGCAGCAGAAATATCGTTTTTTGGGTCCACACCTTTGATGAGCACACCGTCCGTGGATGCGGATGATCGGATCATCCCTTCACGGGAGAGATAAGGAGCAATCGAGCGAACCTCAGGGTATTCTGAGAGGACAATCTCCATTGTTCGCCCTGGTGCAGGCAGCAGCTGATTCTGAAACCCTATGAGTTGAAGGTGGGCGGTAAAGCTGATGACGTTTTCCTTGATGGTGCGTTCGAATCCACCCAGGACGGACAGCGTGATGATGAGCGCAGCAACCCCGAGAGTGACGCCGACGATCGCGATCAGGGTGATAAATGAAATGAAGCCGCGATGTTGGCGGGAACGAAGATACCGCAGGGCTATGAAGAGTGAAACCGGCATCCGAAGGCTCAGTGTCTCATGCTGATGTCAGACCTACGTATTCGATCCCCATTCGAGCAGGTAGCTCCTGATGAACGAGTCGATCTCTCCATCCATCACCCCTTGGACGTCACTGGTTTCAACGCCAGTGCGGTGATCTTTTACGAGTGTATACGGCTGGAAGGTGTACGACCGAATCTGGCTCCCCCATTCGATCTTCTTCTTGGAACTCTCTATCGCATTGAGGCGTGCTTCTTCTTCCTCCCGCTTCAACTGATAGAGCCGTGACTTCAGCATTTTCATCGCGCGCTCGCGATTCTGGAACTGTGAGCGTTCCTGCTGGCAGGCAACGACGATTCCAGTTGGAACGTGGGTGATCCGGACTGCAGTCTCGACCTTATTGACGTTTTGGCCACCCTTCCCGCCGGAGCGAAAGGTGTCGATCTTCAAGTCCGCCGGATTGATTTCAATCTCGACATCATCTTCAATCTCCGGGTAGACGAACACGGATGCGAAGGATGTATGGCGGCGGGCATTCGCGTCAAACGGAGAGATTCGGACCAACCGATGGACTCCGCTTTCTGCCTTCAGGTAACCGTATGCATACTGTCCGATCACCTCGACCGTGGCACTCTTGATGCCTGCCCCTTCTCCCTCGAGCAGATCAGCGAGACTCACTTTAAAACCATTGCGTTCACACCAGCGCGTATACATACGGAGGAGCATCTCAGCCCAGTCTTGCGACTCGGTTCCGCCGGCGCCGGAATGAATTGTGAGCAACGCGTTCTTCGCATCATCGACGCCGCCGAGCATGTTCTTCAGTTCAAGGCGCTCGATTTCAGATTCAAGCCGCTTCAGATCGTTATCGATCTCTGCGACAACCTCCTGTTCGTTCCCTTCTTCTGCCAGTTCGATCAGCGTCGCAGTGTCCTCAGCAAGGGCATGGAGCTTGTTCCAGCCTTCCACCCACTCTTTCCTGTTGTTGAGGTCCTGGAGCACTTTCTGAGCGGAAATGTTGTCATTCCAGAACCCCGCTTCATGGGTCTTTGCCTGCAATTGCCCAAGCTCGGCTATCTTGCGGTCGAGGTCAAAGATACCCCCTCAGCGAGCCGAGCCGCTTTTTCTGTTCTTCGAGTCGTTCTTTCAGGTCTTCAAACATGTCTATGTGATCCGGATGTGGAGCTCGTCGAGTTGTCTCTTGTCGACCGTCGACGGTGAATCATCCATGAGGGACATCGCGCTGCTCGTCTTCGGGAATGCGATGACGTCGCGAATCGATTTCTGCCCTGCCATGAGCATGATGAGACGGTCGAATCCGTACGCAATGCCTCCGTGTGGGGGGGCACCGTACCTGAAAGCATCCAGCATGAATCCGAACTTCAGCTTTGCCTCCTCAGGTCCAATGCCAAGCAGGCTGAACATCTTGCTCTGCAGCTCGGAGTCAAAAATCCTGATGCTGCCGCCTGCCACTTCTGTTCCATTCAGAACCAAATCATACGCGCGTGCCCGAACGTTTGCGGGATCTGTATCGAGCATCGATACATCTTCTGGTTTTGGTGACGTGAAGGGATGATGGACAGCAACGTATCGCTTTTCTTCTTCACTGTACTCGAGGAGCGGAAAATCAGTCACCCAAAGGAAGTTCCATGCGTTTTCGGGAATGAGCTTCAGTCGATCTGCCATCTCGAGACGGAGCGTGCCGAGGATCGGATATGCCTTCTTCCACGGACCCGAGATCATGAGCCCCAGATCGCCCGGTTGAGTGCCGAGGGTTGTGGCGAGTGCTCGTGCCTCTTCCTGGCTGACAAACTTATCGACAGATGTCTCGACCTTCTCCTCAAGGTGCCTCAGGTAAATGAGTCCTCCGGCACCCAGCGACTTCACGAAGTCGGTGAGCATGTCGAGTTGATTGCGGGTGGTGTTGGCCAGTCCGGGCACGGCAAATCCTGCCACTACTCCCCCCTTCGCCACGGTGTCACTGAAGACTCTGAATGAACTGTTTGCCACAGCGTCCGAGCAATTCCTGAGCTCCAGTCCGAATCGGGTGTCCGGCTTGTCGCTTCCAAACCGTTCCATTGCCTCTTTGTAGGTGAGACGTGTGAACGGATTTTTCAGCGTGACATCCATCGCTTCCCGCCACATTTCCACGATCAACCCTTCCGTCATGGCGAGAACATCGTTCTCGTCCACAAATGACATCTCGACATCGATCTGTGTGAACTCGGGCTGGCGGTCAGCACGATTATCCTCGTCCCGGAAGCATTTGACCAGCTGAAAATACCTGTCGTACCCAGCAACCATCAGGATTTGCTTGTAGGTTTGCGGAGACTGGGGCAACGCGTAGAATTTCCCGTGATGGATGCGGCTCGGCACAAGATAATCGCGGGCGCCCTCCGGTGTGCTTTTCATGAGCACCGGTGTTTCAACCTCAATGAATCCATTCCTGTCGTAGTACGCACGGGTGATTTGCGAGACACGATGTCTCAGCAGGAGGTTGTGTTGCATCGCAGGGCGACGCAAATCGAGGAAACGGTACTTCAATCGAATGTCCTCCGACACCTCGATGCTATCCTCGATCGGAAACGGCGGAGTTTCTGCCTTGTTCAGGATTGTCAGCTCAAAACCGGCCACGTCAATTTCGCCTGTGGGGAGCTCAGGATTGACCGTTCCCTCAGGCCGGTGTTCGACCTTTCCGGTCATCGAAATGACGTACTCGGACCGAAGGCTTTGTGCGATTTCATGAGCGGTCCTGTCGTGCTGAGGTGCAAATACCACCTGCGTTTTTCCATAACGATCGCGCAAGTCAATGAACACAACGCCGCCGAGATCGCGGCGGACGTCCACCCATCCAGTGAGGGTAACCGTTGAACCGATGTCTGTCGAGCGCAATTGTCCGCACGTATGCGTGCGTTTCTTATAGGAGCTTATCATGTCCTCCTCAGGGATGACACCAAGAAACAGAAATGCGAGAAGCCGCGCTTCGGCGAACCTCTCGCATGTGAGTCAACAACGTCAGTTGAGGTGCTTCGAAATCTTGTCCGTCAAGGCAGCTTTGGGAAGCGCTCCGACAATCTGATCCACGACCTTGCCGTTTTTGAAGACCAGGAGGGTCGGGATGCTTCGGATCCCGAATTGCATGGAGGTCTGCTGATTCGAGTCGACGTCCACCTTCCCAACCTTCAGCTTTCCCTGAAAGTCGCTCGCGAGCTGCTCGACAACAGGCGCGATCATCTTGCAGGGACCGCACCACTCAGCCCAGAAATCGACCAGCACAGGGATCGGAGATTCCAGAACCTCCTTCTTGAAGTTAGCATCCGTCACTTCAACAGGCTTCATTCGTACATTTCCTTTCACACATTAACCTTGTAGCCGGACCGAGGAAGGTCCGAGCAGCTGTTTTACGAGCCCAATAAACTGCGGATTGGGATCGACCGTCATATTTCTCACCAAATATACAAACTTCTTGGCTAATCCGCCACCGTTGACGCTGATATAGCACGAGCACTTACCCCGGTGGCGTTCCATGATTCCACGAAGCTGCTGTATGGTATCCTCGCTCGCCACGTCCAGGTTCAGGGTAAGGGTGATGCTCTTTGTGTAGCGCTCGCGCACCGACTCGAGGGGAATCACCTCATTCACGAGAATCTTCAACAGATCTCCCGTGGGTTCACCTTTGCCTATCACCATGACCATCGAATCGGCGACGAGGATCTTCGCATACTTCTGAAACGCATCCGAGAACACGATGCAATCCGCTTTCCCTGAGAAATCTTCGATGGCGACGAACGCCATCGTGTTTCCCTTCTTGTCGATCTTGCGTTTTATCCCGGCGACAATGCCGCACGCTCTGACTGTCGAATTCGGTTTCACGCTCGATGCAGCACCGAGCTGGACGTTCGCGAATGCTTCGATTTCCTCGCGATAACGGTCGAGCGGATGTCCTGAGAGGTAAAAACCGAGCACGGCTTTCTCACGTGCCAGAATCTCTGTTTCCTTCCAGGGAGTTGCGCCGGGTAACGTCGGCCGCATGTCGATTTTTGCAGAGCCTGATTCAAACAGACTCGACTGTCCTTTTCCCGAATGTTCCTGAGCATTCTGTCCATAGAGAAGCGCTTTTTCGACACCTTCGAAGAGTTGAGCCCGGTTTTCGTGCACAGAGTCGAATGCACCTGCCTGGATGAGGCTTTCAAGCGTTTTCTTATTCGCGAGTCGTAGATCTACGCGAGCACAAAAATCGAAAATATCGCGGAATGACGCCGAGTCATTCCGGGCCCGTACAATTCCTTCGACAGCGCTTACTCCAACGTTCTTTATGGCACTGAGCCCAAAGCGAATCCCCTTCGGATTTACCACGAAAGTCACGTCGCTCTCGTTCACATCGGGCGGCAGGACGCCGATTCCAAGCTTGCGGCAATCGTCGATAAGCCCGACGATCTTGTCCGTGTCCGAGATTTCGCTTGTGAGCGTTGCGGCCATATACTCGGCCGGATAGTGGGCCTTCAGATACGCCGTTTGGTAGGCCAGTACCGAGTACGCGACGCTATGGGACTTGTTGAAGCCGTACGACGCGAATTTCTCGATCAAATCGAAGATATCGCCTGCGGTTTTGCGATCAACGCCATTCTTCACAGCGCCTTCAACGAATTCCTTCTTCTGTTTGGCCATGAGCTCTTTGTCTTTCTTGCCCATGGCGCGTCGAAGGAGATCTGCTTGGGCGAGACTCAAGCCGCCTATCTCGCTCGCGATCTTCATGACCTGTTCCTGGTAGACAATGACACCGTACGTCTCTTTCAGGATCGGCTCCAACCTCGGATGGATGTACTCGATCTTCTTGCGGCCGTGCTTCCGATCGATGAAGTCCGGAATGTTCTCCATGGGACCGGGCCGGTAGAGAGCGTTCATGGCGACGAGATCATGGATCGATGTTGGCTTCAGTTTGCGGAGATAGTCCGCCATGCCCGAACTTTCAAACTGAAACACGGCGACAGTCTGGCCATTGCAGAAGAGCTCGAGTGTCTTAGCATCATCCGCCGGGAGTGCGTCGAGATCAAGATCGACACCGTGGTTTTCTCTGATCTGTTGTAGTGCATTTTCGATCACCGTCAGAGTACGCAGTCCCAGGAAATCCATCTTGAGGAGCCCGGCCGCCTCAAGATCCTTCATGTTGTACTGCGTCATCAGTTCTGTCTGCGGCGTTTTGTACATCGGGACGTAGTCGCTGATCTCGCCAGGCGCAATAACGATGCCTGCGGCGTGTGTCGATACGTTCCGGTTCATCCCTTCCAGAACAAGTCCCGTGTCGATCATCAGCTTGATCTTGTCGTCACCCGTTTCCTTGACAGCGCGAAGTTCGGGGACCGACTCGAGCGCTTCCGCAAGGGGGGTAACTTTTCCAAGCACCACCGGGATTTGCTTCGTCAGCGGCTCGATGGTACTTAGTGGCACACCCAGAACGCGGCCGACATCTTTCAGAACAGCGCGCGTCGAGAGCGTGCCAAATGTGATGATCTGAGAAACGGAGCTTTCTCCGTACTTCTGCCTCACGTAAGCAATGACCTGATCGCGCTTGTCGTCCGAAAAGTCGACATCGATATCAGGCATGCTGACACGGTCCGGATTCAGGAATCGTTCGAAGAGCAGATCGAAATGCAGCGGATCGACATCTGTGATTCCGAGCGCATATGACACGATGCTCCCCGCGGCGCTTCCACGCCCCGGCCCCACACGGATTCCACGCTCTCGGGCTGCATTGATGAAGTCCTGGACGATGAGAAAATACCCGGCATATCCCATGCGCTTGATCACGTTCAGCTCGTGTTCAAGTCGTGACGTTATCTGAGGTGTCACATCGTCATACCGCCTCGTCAGTCCTTCCCGAGAGAGCTTATCGAGGTATTCTTCGAGCGAATTGACCCCGGCATTGGGCGGGATGGGGAACATCGGCATGTGATTGGTCTTGAGATCGAGCGTCAGATTGCACTTCTCAGCGATCTCGAGCGTCGTGGTCATCGCTTCAGGGTGGTCCCTGAACGCTTTGGCCATCTCAGTCGCCGATTTGAAGTACAGCTGGTCCGATCCGTATCGCAGGGTCTTGTAGTCCGGTACGTAGGTGCTCGTTGCATCGGGTATGCACAGCATGATGTTGTGTGCCATCGCATGCTGTGCGTTGATGTAGTGGCAATCGTTCGTTCCCACAATCTTGGCCCCGAGCGCGCGAGCGATTTTCGGAGCATCCCTCAGAATCGCAAGCTCGGTTTCTATGCCATGATTCTGAATCTCGATATAGAAATCCTCACCGAAGATCTCCTTGTAGATGCCTGCGATTGAAACTGCTTCGTCATAGTTGCCGCTCACGAGTTGCGAGCCAACAATGCCCCCGGGGCAAGCGGTCGTGACGACGAGTCCCTGCTTGTACTGTTGAAGAAGCTCGACGTCAATGCGGGGCTTGTAGTAATACCCCTCCGTGTGACCGAGCGTGACGAGCTTCAGGAGGTTTTTGTAGCCGGTAAGGTCTTTCGCAAGGAGGAGGATGTGGTGATAGATCCCTCTCCCCTGTCCCTGATTTGATTTTTCAGACTGAAGAGTCTTATCGAAGCGGCTTCCCTTTGTCACAATGTACGCTTCACAGCCGACGATGGGCTTGATCCCTGCCTTCGTCGCCTTCTTGTAGAATTCAAGTGCGCCGAAGAGTACGCCATGGTCTGTGAGCGCCACAGCCGGCATCTTGTTTTGCACGGCCGCGCCGATGAGGTTCTCGACGGTCGCAGCCCCGTCGAGCAGACTGTAGTGTGAATGATTGTGCAGATGGATGAACTCAGGCATAGAATGCGGTCGAGATCGGATCGACGATGGAACGCTGGTGCATGAAAAGAATACGAACTCGAAAGATGGAAATCAAGAAATGCGGAAGGTCTAGCCGCCCAAGGCAAGCAACTTTGGTTCGGTCATTTCCTCCATGGTGTACCGTACTCCTTCCCTGCCGAATCCCGAGCTCTTGATTCCGCCGTAGGGCATGTTGTCTACCCGGAAAGTAGGGAGATCATTGACGATGACTGCCCCAACATCCAGTGTGGAATACGCGAGCAGGATGTTTGAATAGTCATTTGAGAAGACACCAGCCTGGAGGCCGAATTCGGAGTCATTGACACACTCGATCGCTTCTTGAAATGATTTGAACCGGTGTAACGTTGCAACTGGACCAAATACTTCAGAGCAAAAGACCTTCGACTCCCTGGGCACGTTGACAAGCGCCGTCGGATGGATCACATTTCCTTCGTGCGTGCCTCCAACAAGCAGGCTCGCACCTTTGGATTTGGCCTCATCGATCCAGGTTAGAATTCGTTCCCGGGCTTCTTTGTTAATGACCGGTCCGACGAATACATCTTCACGCGAAGGATCCCCCGAAACGAGGTCTTGTGCCGCCCGGACGAATCTTCGCTGAAACTCATCAAACAGCTCGTCGTGGACGTATATCCTCTGCACCTTGATGCACACCTGTCCGGCGTAGACATAGGATCCCGCGATGCATTTGCTCACTGCAAGCGAAAGATCGGCGGAACGGTCAACGATGACTCCCGCATTACCTCCGAGCTCGAGAACGACTTTCTTGCGGCCTGCCGTGGATTTCAACATCCAGCCGACCGCAGGGCTGCCCGTGAAGCTCAACATAGCGATGCGAGGATCGCTGACGAGCTGCTCGGCGAACTCGTTCCTGCATGGTATGACGCTGAACGCACCCTTCGGCAAAGACGTTGAGTCGATGATGGAGGCCAGTCTCAGACTCGTTAGCGTCCCTTGCGGCGATGGTTTCAGGATTACTGTGTTTCCAGTAGCAAGTGCAGGTGCGACCTTGTGGGCAACCAGGTTGAGCGGGAAGTTGAACGGTGTGATAGCTAGGACAACCCCTCTCGGGAACCGGCGAACGACGCCGAACTTGTCCTGGCCGGCGCGTGTAATATCGAGAGGCACAACCTCTCCCCCGAATCTCCGAACCTCTTCTGCGGCGAGCTGAAATGTGGTGATAGATCTCTCCACTTCCAGCCGTGCCGCGGTCAACGGTTTGCCAACCTCCGCAGTTATGAGCGCCGCAATTTCTTCCTTCTGCTCACGCAGGCCGGCGGAGATGGCGTTCAGGAATTCATACCGTTCGTAACCGTGAGACGCTTTCGTCTTTGCGAATGCTGCTGTGGCCCGTTCGACGGCAAGTCTGAGATCCGGCCTCGACGCCGACGCGACGGTGCCGAGCAGATTGTCGTTAAACGGATTTCGGATCTCGAGTGGCTGCTCATGTGGCGACGCGTTTCGCCATTCACCAGCGAGATAGAATGGAGAAGGGGGTCCCGGCATGATTGCCTATGCAGATAACAGTGTTTGAACCGTCGTGAGAATGGACTCCCTGGCGACCATCGAACGCTCACCGGTCCGTCGGATTTTGATTTCGACCTGGTTGTTCTTGAGGCCCTTCTCCCCCACGATGACCTGAATCGGCATCCCGAGAAGGTCAGCGTCTTTGAACTTGAATCCTGGAGACACGTTGGCCCGGTCATCGAGGATGGTCTCTATTCCTGCCTCAGTCAAGAGCTTGTAGATTTCATCTGCAGCGAGGACGATATCCTTGTTGCTCATGTTGATGGCGATGAGATGGACATCATAGGGGGCGAGAGCTTTGTCCCAGATGATGCCATTCGCATCATGGCTCTGTTCAATGGCGCAGGCAAGGATCCGCTCAATGCCAATACCGTAGCTTCCCATGACCACCGGCTTCGATTGACCGTTTTCGTCCAGGAATGTCACATTGAGCGATTCGGAGTACTTGGTGCCCAGTTTGAAGATGTGGCCGAGCTCAATTGCATTCACGATTCGCAACGGCGACGAACAATGTGTGCACGTTTCGTCTGGCTCGACCGTTCGCAAATCATAGTACGCGTCCACCTTGGTGTCACGTGAGAGATCGATATTGCCGAGGTGGTAATCGTTCCGATTGGCACCGCTGATGAGGTTGTTCGCACCTTCAAGCCGTTTGTCGGCGATGATACGAAATCCCTTCAGCCCTAGCGGCCCGATAGATCCCGCATCGGCCCCGGTGAGTGCTTTCAGCTCATCGGCGTCCATAGCCCGAAACTCGCCTCCGAGGGCGCCACTCAGTTTGGATTCGTTGAGTTGATCATTGCCACACATCAAAATGAGCAAAGGTTTGCCGTCATGGCGATACACAAGCGACTTCGCAAGTCTCGTGTGGTCGACCTTGAGAAACGCAGCAAGCTCATCAATAGTCTTTACATTTGGCGTATGGAGATCCTCGACAGGTTTGCTTTCCGGAGTCCGTTGCACCGGAGGGACAGCGGAGGTCGCTACTTCAAGATTCGCAGCATAGCCGCATTTTGGGCAGAGGACCACCGTATCTTCGCCGGACTCGGACTCCACCATGAATTCTTGAGAACCGGTTCCGCCCATCGCTCCACTCGAGGCTCCGACAACGAAAAACTTCAGACCGCATCGATTGAAGATGTTCCGATATGCCTGAGCGTGGTACTCGTATCCGACATCCAACCCCTCGTACGACGTGTCAAGCGTATACGAATCCTTCATGATGAACTGCCTGCCGCGCAGTACACCGGACCGCGGACGAGGTTCATTGCGGAATTTCGTCTGAATCTGATACCAGATTTGCGGAAGATCCTTGTACGATTGGATATGCATCGCTGCAATCCATGCGATCACCTCTTCATGCGTTGGGGCAAGAACGAGGTCGCGTTCCTTCACACTCAGGATGAAGTTCGGGATGTTCCGGCGACCTGTTTGAATCCAGAGCGATTCAGGATTCAGGGCTGGCAGATAGAATTCCTGCCCGCCTATGGCGTTCATTTCCTCTCTGACAATCTGCATTGCCTTCAGCATTGCCCTGTTCCCGAGCGGAAGGAACGCATACACGCCGGCGGTGAGCTGCCTCATCAAGCCAGCACGAAGCATGAGCTGATGGCTCGGAATGACAGCATCTGAAGGAGTTTCCTTAAACGTTGGGATGAAGGCTTGTGAGAGTCGCATGTAGACGTTTCGCTTAGACAGTGAGTGAATACGACATCATGGATTGGGTGGCGTCTGGTTCGCGGGGGCGCTGATGCGGCGATACCCCAGGTGATTTGAGCACCTGGGGATTCTCTGCAGTGTCGTTAGAACAGTGAAGAAACTGCAGACTTCCAGATCCTGGTGATCAATTGCCACTCGGCAATTCTTCGAATCCGAAATCGGCAATCGGAAATCGATCCCGCCAGAAAACGGCGGGATGCGAACAACGCACAATCGGAAATCGATCCCGCCAGAAAACGGCGGGATGCGAACAACGCACAATCGGAAATCGATCCCGCCAGAAAACGGTGGGATGCAAACAACGCACAATCGAAAATCGGAAATCGATCCCGCCAGAAAACGGCGGGATGCGAACAACGCACAATCGGAAATCGATCCCGCCAGAAAACGGCGGGATGCGAACAACGCACAATCGGAAATTGCGATGTGCCCCCGAGACGATTCGAACGTCCGACCAACGGTTTAGGAAACCGCTGCTCTATCCATACTGAGCTACGGGGGCGATGAATTGCTATAATATAACATAGATTACAATAATATGGAAGGAACCGGAATTCGATGACTTCCAGCCCTTCGAAGAATAGGAAACGTGCGTTCCGATTGCGAAGCATCGCGGGAGTCAAAAAAAAGCCCCGGTGTCACCGGGGCTCAGAATGAAGACTAGATTCACCTACTTAAGCAGCATCAATTTCTTCTGCGAAACAAGGTCACCAGCATGCAGGCGGTAGATGTACATCCCGCTTGGAAGAGAACTCGCATCCCATGTTGTGCTGTGCATGCCCGGCTGAAGATCTCTTGACAGCAACTTCTTTACCTCCCGTCCCAACATATCGTACACCGTGAGTGTGACAAAACCGGCTTGGGGAACAGAGAACCGGATTGTTGTGCTCGGGTTAAAAGGATTCGGATAGTTTTGAGATAATTCAAAACTTCCCGGCAGCAATTGATCCGCGGCGCGATCAACCTGAACAGCCGCACCCCCCACCATATTTGTAGGTGCCAAAGGAGTCGTTGTAGCAGTGGTTGTTCGTATCCGAGTCCATAACTCGGTGTGTGGAACTGTTCCGTCTTCGCCCGTATTCCCAAGGACCGTGTACGAGTACGAGTCCGTACCAACAGGATGCGGCAATGGAACGGACAGACTTGTAGTTCCAACAAAAAGGGAATATCCAGACCTGATCTGAATTGTGACTTCTAGAAAGCCCTCAGGCCTCAGTACATTTGCCGGTGTTCCAACGACGTCGTCCTTGGAAAGCCAACTATCAACGATCCGCGAATACGTGTAATCCTGAAAGATCGTCAGCTCAACGGGATTTGTTCCTGTGGAAACCGAGAACTGAACTTCTTTGTCAGGCGAAGTGATGGGGAAAACCGGATTAGATACATTGTAGGAATCGTATGTACCGTTGGTCGTGTTGATCACCCACGAGACCTCGTCGACTGGTCCGAGACTCTGGCCATCGGGCAATTTCACCTTCAGCTCGAGCACAGACCTTTCCCAGAAGCTTCTTACCTCATGATCATACTCCGTACCTGTGCTGGCAGTAATTGCCGCATTGTCATAAGAGTTGAAGGTATATGTCATATCACCGGGTTGCAGCTGCGTTGTAGTAAGCTGCATTGCCTGAACAGCGAAACTCTTAGCGTTGTTGGATTCGGTCAATTCCGGGGGATTCGAGCTGCTGATGGTAACGGTGTAGGTGTGCGTGCCCGGCGCGGCGGCGGAAACATCGCTGAAATCCACAGTCACCATCGCCCCTGAGGCAACGAAAATGCCGGGTTTCGCCGATATGGTGGATCCTCCCTCCTGTAAAACGATTGTCGCAGTTGCTGACAAGGTGCCAGTGATCTCTTGAACGACGGCTCGCACGTTGAACAACTCACCTGCAAGAACTTGCTGCGGAGCGCTGATGCTCTTCACAGTCAGGTCCGGCTGCGAAATAACTTGACAATCAGCTTCGAGTATTTCATCTTGCCAGCCGTCTGCTTTTACATGCAGGCGCAGATGGAACTGTTGGAGCGACTGGAATCCGGGCAGAGAGAACTCTGCCCTTCCAGAAACCATAGAGAGATTTTTCAAGGTGACTTTTTTGAGAGCGCCCTTGCCTTTTTGTAGCGGCTCGGCAGTCGCCTCCTTGATCAAGTACGGAAGAAGATATCTTTGGGGATTGATGCTGCTGATGTTGACGACGACATTTACACCGCTGGTCCCTAAGGAGGCGGTCGCCGTCATGGTGTAAGGATTTTTCACCACGCCACCTGATTGGGCCAGAGCACTTTGGGCAGATCCAAGAAGGATTGCAGCGATAACGAGGTAGAGCATATAACGAAACCGAATCATATCAAGCCCTTTCTCACCGTGTGATGTCGAGGATTGCCACCAAGCAGAAAACTCCCACGGAGCGATCGCTCGATGCTTGGCGGCGCACTACCTGTGTAGAACGCAATCGAGCAAGTTTTTAGTTCCCATGGTATCTGACGTCTATCTTAAAGTCAACCTTAAGTTCTGCGAATATTGTGTTTTCTCCAAAGATTCTTGCGGGAGGCTGCTTCACTGTATCACTATTTCTTCAGTCCTGATCGGTAGGTGACCTGCATTGCCCTGGTTGCGAGGCTCGCGGAGCACCTATTCTCTCAAAATGAGAACTTGCGGCTTGATGTGGAAACCGACTAGGAAGAAGCCAGCAGTGGAAACAGGACTATGTCGAGCAGAATCCAGGCAACCAGCTCAACGGCGATCGGTATGCCAATTCCATCAGGGAAAAGCTCAGCCTCCGTGTAGCGTGTCAGCAAGAACATCGAGAGGAAGCAGCCAAGAATTCTCAAGGCGACCTGCGGAAGCGGTAAGGGGAGGAAGCTGACAAGGTATGGCGTGCCTGCGATGACCGTGCACGATGTGGGTGTAATCTTGATCGAACGGAGGCTGCAGGCGAAGAAGTAAAGCAGCGTTCTTACTACCAGCGGAAGAAACGCAACAACGACAATTGTCACAACGTCAGTCTTCACCGTATCTCGGCCTCAAATCCCCGTGCACGAAGCATCTCCCTGGCGTTCAGGTCTCCTAATCGGGCTGCTTTCTTGAGATTGTTGATGCCCTCGTCAATCCGATTTGAATCCAACAAAAGAGCTCCCAGGTTCGTGAATGCTTTGGCAAAGGTCGAATCGGTCTTAATTGCCTTTTCGAATGCGGATTGTGCTTCTGGCAGTCTCCCCTTTGCGCGAAGCGCTTCTCCCGCTCCGTTGAGCGATTCTGCCGAAGCCGGATCAAGATCCAGAGCCGAGCGAAACATTTCGAGTGCATCGTCATACTTGGCAAGCCTCAGATCAAGTCGACCTGCACGTACATAGCCGATTGGATCATCAGGGGCTACATCCAACACTCCCCTGTATGCTTCTGCAGCCTTCTCATACTCTCCCCTGCGTTCGTAGATGTCAGCTAAACCGTAGTAGCTGTGTTTGTCTGAGGGATCTGCTTTGAGCGCTAGTAGATAAAGATCGAGGGCCTCCGTTTCCTTCCCCCGCCGGCTGAGGAGACGCGCATAGCTCCGCATTGCCACAACGTTCCTTGGTGCCAAGTCAATAGTTCTCTGATATGCAACCTGCGCGGCCGGGTAATTCCCCAAAGCCTCATACGCGAGCGCCTTGTTAAACCAGGGTGTATCCCAGTTCGGCATCCCGGAAATGGCGGCACCAAAGTAGTCAAGCGCGTGTGCATACAATCCCCGTGACATCTCAACCTCACCGAGCCCGTTCAGAGCTTCGGCTGCGTCGCTGGCAAAGGATCTCGGATTGCTGTTCGCCACCGATATCTGCTGATGTTCCCTGGAACTGGAAAGAGCGGCGGAAAACGCCGCTTGCGCACTGTCTATTTGGCCGCGCGCAAACCAGGCATGCCCCAGAGTGTTCAGAGCTGGTACAAATCCAGGCTCCATCGCCCGCGCCAGCCGGCAGAGATACGCAGCCGTGTCAGGATTCCCTAGATCAATATTCACTGCAGCAAGGCGTTCTATGGCAATCACATTGAGGGGGTCCTTTTCCAGCGTCTTTTCAAAGGCGAATTGCGCTTCCTCCAGATAGCCTATCTCGTAGTACGCCATTGCCAGTCCGAAATATGCCTCCGGTCGGTTTTTGTTCTCTTCAATGGCCATATAGTACATCCTGATGGCATCATTGAACGCGCCTGATACGAAGTACTTTTCAGCGGCCTGAAAATACGGATCATACAGCGACACGCGGCATGCTATGGCGAGCGTCGTCCCCAGTAGTATCCATACAATCTGCTTCACACCGTCAGTCCTTCAACGAACGTCGTTTCATGTTGCTCAGACCGATCGAGTCGATAAGATCCCGATAGGTCACCAGCCTGATATCTCTGCGTTTCAGAATCTCGCGCACAGGCTGGGAAAGAAGCGAGCGCAATTCTGATTCCCGATGTTTGCTCATGTACTTCAGCCCGGAAGCGTTGAGATCCTCCAGAGCATCCATCTCCGTCGTCTGCAGACCGATATGGAAGACGAAGAGGTTGATCTGTCCGGCTGGAACTTCTGAGAGTTTTGTGACGAGAGAGTCAACTTTGTTTATCGGATCGGTGGCGTAGATGCCGACCGCATCCACCTCGCCGAAGTATCTGGAGATCGCGAGCCCATATTCCTTGGCCAGGGCTTCGACAATCTGTCTTGTCTCCAGCGTCTGTACTGCTGCCCCCATATGATAGTCGAGATAGTCGATTTTGACTCCACTCTTCATCGCTCTTTCGATTTGAGCTCGGAGCTCAAGTTCAATCTCTTTCAGTTGAGGTTTGTTCGCGAAGAGAGCGCTCCGCGACGGGAAGAAATTCCCCTGACTATCCACGAGCGAAGGTACTGTGGATGTTCCAGTGATTGGTCCCCAACGATAGTTCTTCCATTCGGAATTGAGCGTCAGGTGCACTCCGACAGAAGCGTGAGGGAATCGCTTCAGAATCTCAACAGCTTCAGGATACCACGGACAGGCAAACATTACAGAGAACGACGCGGGTAGTCTGGTCTCAAGGAGTTGAACTGCTGCCACGTTGACGGCATGACACATCCCCAGATCATCACATCGGATCAGGATCGTCTTCTGTGCCTGGGAGTTACCAGGGGTTTGGCTGCAGAGGTGAGCGAAGAAACTGACCAAAAAGATGAACGTTGCGGCGAGTCGTCTCATGATGTGTCCGAAAAATCGGTGGGAACATGTTCTGAATTCTGGCAAAATTTATCACAATTCTCATGCATTTCCAATCTGCATCCGACCAGATTGGCCTCGCGGATGTTTCGTATCGCACCTCCACAAGACTATTGCTGACCTCACTGGATTGATACGAAAATTCATCAGCGGCCTTCAGCTGGGCTTGAGGGCTGTATACGGTGGGAATCCTTGATTTTACTGGTCTCTTTGAGTACACTCAGCGAGAGTTGACGCACCTCAAGAACTGCCAAAGAGCGATCATCCAGGTGCCCACCCTGATACCACACGAACTGCATCAAAAGTACCGTCAGCTGTTCCCTCACACTGAACAGGGGCTGATCTACCTCAATCATGCGGCGGTTAGCCCGCTTTCGACGCGTGTGCTCAAGGCGCAGATCGCCCATCTGCAGGACCGATCAAGCGGGAAAATCGAAACATATCCCGATGACGTGAAGCAGAGCGAAAGAACCAAAGGGTGCATCGACCGCCTCATAAATGCAGAGTCATGGGAAAGGATTGCGTTCACCGGCAACACATCGGATGCTCTGAACATCGTCGCAGGAGGCCTCGACTGGAAACCAGGAGATCGGATTCTGCTCAACGATCTTGAATTCCCGGCGAACGTCTATCCGTACACGCACCTGAAGAGCCATGGCGTCGAGATCGACCTTATGCATTCAACCGACGGCCGCATCAGTCCTGAGATGATCTACGCGGCGCTCAGACCCCGAACACGCCTCCTTGCTCTCAGCGCCGTGCAATATCTCTCAGGATACCGCTCGGATCTTGCTCTTCTTGGAGAGTTGTGCAGATCGCGCGGAATTCTGTTCGTCGTCGATGCAATGCAAGCTGCCGGATGTGTCAGGATCGATGTGCAAGAGATGAAGATCGACGCCCTCGCTGCAGGAGCGCCGAAATGGCTGATGGGTCCCCAAGGGATCGGTTTTCTGTATCTCACTGAAGAGTTGCAGGCGCGGATTCATCAGAAGAATTTCGGTTGGTTATCAGTCGAAATCCCCTGGGATTTCTTCAACTTTGACCAAGGCCCTGCCGCCACTGCGCGACGGTATGAAGGGGGAACCGTAAACATCCCGGGCATGTGGGGATTCCATGCATCGTTGACAACGCTTCTCGAAGTCGGCCTGGATAACATCGAGTCTCATATTCTGACCCTGACCGAAGAGATGACAACGAAGTTCCAGGAAGCCGGTCTGAGGATGTACTCACCAACCGACAGCCGGGAAAGGGCCGGCATCGTCACAATCTGGCCGCCCGAAGGCCTCGACGCAACGGCAGTATTCAACGAGTTGACAAAGGAGCACGTCCTTGCGTCGATGCGTGGCGGGAGAATTCGATACTCTCCTCACTTCTACAACTCGATAGGAGAAATCCATGAGGCGGTTGACCGAACGATAGCGATCTTCGAAGGGCTGTCATCACAGTAGTTCTGTTCGGTGAGACCAATCGGTTCCCTCGCCTCGCGCAGAGATCAAACGATTCATTGTCGCAGCATGCACCCTGGTCCGTCCTTCACCATCATCAGAGAGTGAACTGGTGAGGCAACTCCACACATTGTGTCCTCTTTTGTCCAGAGCATTTGGAATCTTTTTTCACCTGCTCCTTGTTCTCACCTGCTGCACACCAGCAGCTGCGCAGGAGCGAATTACGCTCCGTCTCACGGATTGGGCAGATCTGGACGAGATCCCCCTCGACCAACAGGCCCTCGCGGAGTTCAAGAAACTGTATCCTCACATCGATGTGCTGTATGAGCCCAACCCCGGACGCCAGTACGAAGAGAAGATCCTCACCGCACTTGCCGCTGACGAAGCGCCCGATGTTGTCCTCCTGGATTCTAAACTCATCCCAACCTTTACAAACAAAAAAGTTCTTCTCGATCTCACTCCATACGTCGCCAGCCTGAGCATTGACACCACTCAGTGGTTCACCAATGTTCTCCAGATCGCCCGGCGTGGAAGTGCACTCTACGCATTTCCGAAAGGCTTCACGCCGCTCATGATGTTCTACAACAAAACGCTCTTCGACCGTGCAGGACTTAGATACCCGGCCGCTAATTGGACGTGGGATGAGTATCTTTCTCTGGCGCAGAAACTGACGATGGATTTGGATGGCGATGGCGCAAATGATCAATATGGGACAGCGTTTTCGAACTACTACTACTTTTGGATCGCGTGGGTTTGGTCTGCGGGTGGCGATGTCATCGATTCATCGGGAACGCGGGCCAGCGGCGTTCTGAATTCTCCGGCAACGGAGTCAGCCCTCAGCTATCTGATCGACCTGCAGAAACGATACCGCGTCGCCCCGAACACCGGAAGCTGGGTCCAGTCAGAGAAGACGGGCATGAATGTCCAGTTGTTCATGAACGGGAAGATTGCCATGATCGTCGATGGTCACTGGCGATTGCCAAGATTCCTCAGACAGATCGAGGAGGGCAAACTCAGTCTTGGCGTAGTTCCTCTACCCTGCCGGCCAGGAGGTAGCCGAACAAATGTCATCTACGAGTCCGGCTGGAGTGTGCCGGTGAGTTCAAAGCATCCGCGGGAGGCCGCGCTCCTCGCTGCTTTCATGGCGGGAGAATCGGCGAACAGGATACGGGCTTCGAGGCGGCTTGAGATCCCCTCCGTTCGCACGGTCGCAGAGGAGCTTGTCAGGCTCGATACGCTCGGACTGGAGCAGCCGTTCATCGAGGAGGTTCCAAATGGACGACAACCATGGGGATCGATCGTCGAGCGGTTCAGCGAAATCGAATGGACATTGCAGGATGCGGTGGACGAGGTGATGGTAAACGGCCAGCCGATGCATGCAACGATGACGGCGTACGCCGTACGCGTCGACCGTCAGCTTGCGAACATCCGGGAACACGAGACCTTCGAGTTCAAACCGATCCGGCAACATGCCGAGATCGTGGAGTTTCTCGGTGCTGTGGTTCTGATCATCCTGATCGTGACGGGTGCTCTCTACATGCGAACGCGACGGCGCGACCGGCATTCGACAGCTAGTGCTGTTGGCTTCCTCGCACCTTCCATGCTGCATCTTGCCGTGTTTGTGTTTACTCCCATCGCTTTCTCCGCGTATCTCAGTCTCCATCGGTGGGATGTCGTTGTCCCGGACAAACCGTTTGTGGGATTGGATAATTTCCTCCAAATGGGTTCGGATCCATACTTCTGGAACGCGTTGAAGAATACCTTCATGTACATTCTCAATGTCCCGGTCGGCATGACCATTTCTCTGGTTGTGGCGCTTCTCATGAACAACCGTCTCAAAGGAATCGCTCTGCTGCGGGCGCTATATTTTCTGCCGAGCGTTACCTCCTTTGTTGCGGTCGCGCTCGTGTGGATGTGGATCTACCATCCCACGTTTGGGGCAGCGAACGCTCTGTTGGGCCTCGTTGGATTACCTCCTCTGCCCTGGCTCAATGCCACGGAGACGGCGATGCTCTCGGTCATCATATTTTCCATCTGGCTTGGAATCGGGTACCAGATGGTCGTCTTTTTGGCTGGCCTCCAGGGAATTCCCGAGCACTTGCTCGAGGCGGCACGCATCGACGGAGCGAATGCGTGGCAGCGGTTTTGGCGAGTGACCTTTCCCCTTCTGAAACCGACAACCTTCTTTATCCTGGTGACATCCCTGATCAGCTCGTTTCAGGTATTCACTTCGATTTATATCATGACTGCCGGCGGGCCGGTTCGCAGCACAGACGTGATCGTCTATCATATCTATCAGGCAGCATGGGAAGAACTTCGCATGGGATATGCATCTGCGATGTCATGGGTTCTGTTTGTCATAATTATGTTCATAACATTGATCCAATTCAGACTCCTCGGCCGCGAGGTCGACATCAGCTAGCAAAGCGGAGGATATCTATGAGCACCAAACTCATTCGCAAAGTCGCAATCAACACAGGTGGCGGGGACGCGCCGGGCCTCAATGCCGTCATCCGCGCAGCAACGATCGCCGCACTTAACAGAGGCTGGGAGTGTGTGGGAATCAAGGATGGCTACAACGGCCTCCTCATGCCGGAGCAGTATAAGGGTGGCGGCCTGATTCCTCTCACCCGCGCGGCGGTACGAGGGATCACACATCTCGGCGGCACGATTCTTGGGACCACAAACAAAGGGAATCCCCTGAAGTACCCGACAAAAGGAAAGGACGGAAAGCTCTACGAGAAAGACCGATCAGATGAATTGATACGCCTCTTCAAAAAGGCCAAGATCGATGCGCTCATTTCCGTCGGAGGTGACGGTTCGCTCACGATTTCGAACGTGCTCGCACAGAAGGGATTACGGGTTGTCGGAGTGCCAAAGACGATAGACAACGACCTCGAACAGACCGTCATCACGTTCGGTTTTGACACGGCGGTCTCGTTCGCTACAGCCTGCCTCGACCGGCTGCATTCAACAGCCGAGGCACATCAGCGTGTCATGGTCGTGGAGATGATGGGACGCTACGCCGGATGGATTGCACTGAATAGCGGAATTTCGGGAACGGCTGATGTTATTTTGATACCGGAGATTCCATATGACATGCAAAAAGTCGCGGAGAAGATTAAAGAGCGATACGAAGGGTACGGCAAATTCGCGATTGTGGTTGTTGCCGAAGGAGCGCTCCCAAAGGGCGGAAGCTATTCGGTCAAGTCAAAAGAGATCGGGAGAGCAGAGAGGCTCGGCGGAATCGGCGACCGGGTGGCTCAGGAAATCCAGGAGGTCACAGGTCACGAGACGCGCTGTGTCGTCCTTGGTCACCTTCTGCGGGGAGGCACACCGACCACATTCGACCGTTTGGTTTCGCTCCGCTTCGGGGCCGCGGCAATACGAGCTCTCGCAGAAGGACAAAGCGGGGTCATGGTTGCTCTGGATCCTCCGACCGTCCGATGCGTCCCTCTGGCGGAGGCAACACGCAGAATGAAACGCGTGCCGCTCGATTGCGATACCATGCTGACCGGACGCGACATGGGAATCTGTTTCGGCGACTGACGCGTTGACCATTGCAAGGAGTGAGAGTATGACCCAACGGTGGGCTTGTCTGGCCCTTGCGGTGTATTTGTTGACGCAAGGGCTGGTGTTTTCGCAAAAGCTTGAAACGCTCTTCTACACTGTCGATAATGAACGGTGCTTTCAGAGTTTCAAGGCCAATATCGCTTCCATCGATATCGTGGGGCCCCAATCGTACAAGTTGGACGCACACGGGATCCTCTCAGGCAGTGTTGATCGACGCATCCTTCAGCTCGCGTCACAACATCGGATCAAGGTAATGCCGTTGCTGGTGAATGCGGGATTCGATCAGCCCTCCTTCCATGCGTTGCTGGCAGATTCCGCTGCCAAAGCACGGGCGATCGCCGGAATGGTGCGAATCTGCCGCGAGAACAACTACTACGGGCTACAGTTCGATTTCGAGAACATCCATGTGAAGGATCGAGACGCCTATACTGCGTTCTATCGTCAGGCTGCCGAAGCCCTTCATTCGGCCGGGTACGCGATCAGCATCGCTGTCGTCCCCCGCGTAGGTGAGGATGTCGGTCCGACGGAATACCACAAGTGGATCTATGAATACTGGCGAGGTGCGTACGACTACATGGCTCTTGGAGAGATTGGCGACTTCGTGTCGCTCATGACGTACGATCAGCACACGCACAGGACGACGCCCGGTCCCGTCGCCGGCCTGAGTTGGATGGAGGCCGTCATTGGATACGTATTACCGCTCGTTCCAGCCTCGAAGATCTCTCTCGGCATCCCCTTCTACTCGTATCGTTGGCAACCATCATTTCAGAATAACCAGGCGCACGTGGGGGGGCGAAGTCTCGATTATGATGAAGCTCGGGGTCTCGCCGAACGGTTTGGAGGAAAATGGCAATGGGATGACAAGGAGAAAGTCTCCTTCACATATTATCTCAACAGCTACATCAACGAGTTCTTGTTCCTCGAAGATGCCCAATCGTTCGAGGCGAAGCTTGAGTTAGTGACAAAGTACGGTTTCCGTGGAATCTCCGTATGGCGACTCGGGCATGAAGATCCAAAGATCTGGGACCAGCTGCGCGCTTCGAGGAAGTGATGCCGTCACCCAACGTCATACGATCGCTCCGGAAGATGCTCCTCGTTGGCGTGCTGTCCGTGCTCGCGCTCTCAATGCTCCTCCCCTTTCTCTGGATGCTGAGTACGTCGTTGATGAACGATCTGGATGTCTACCAGTTTCCTCCGAAATTCATCCCTTCAGTCTTCCGCTGGTCTAATTACGTTGAGGCGATGTCCCTGCAGCCCTTCGGAAGGTACTTTCTAAACTCTCTCATCGTCGCCGGGGTGTCCGTCCTTGGCCAATTGACCTTCTGCTCGATGGCAGCGTACGCGTTCGCGCGCCTTCGGTTTCCGGCCAGAGATAAGATCTTCGCGCTCTACCTCAGCACCATGATGATTCCCGCGATTGTTACCATCATTCCGGCGTTTCTCATCATTACCACATTCGGTTGGGTCAACACCTATTGGGCCCTCTTCACGCCGACGTTGTCGAGCGTTTGGGGGATCTTCTTGCTGAGGCAGTTCTTTCTCACCATTCCCAAAGAACTTGAAGATGCGGCCCGTGTGGACGGGGCTTCTGACCTGGTAGTGTTTTTCCGAGTGATCCTTCCGCTTTCACGACCCGCCTTGGCTACGCTTGCGATCTTCACGTTTATGGGGAGCTGGAAGGATTTTCTCTGGCCGCTGATCGTTACGAACCGGGCTGATATGAGAACCGTCGAAGTCGGCATCGCCAGCTTCAATTCCCTGTACACGACCGACTGGCCCCACCAGATGGCTGCAACAGTAGTCGTGATGATCCCGGTTATCGTCATCTTTCTGATTGCTCAGAAACACTTCGTACGTGGTATCACACTGACAGGCCTTAAGGGTTGACGTGCTGGTATGCGCACGGAGAGGGGACTCGCAAAATGAAACGTAGTGATCTCATCAAGCGTCTCTCAAGGACGGACAAATGGTATCTTGGCGGTGCGAACCGGCTTCTCTGGGCTCCACCTTTTCCCGTGTTTCTCGATTCTCCCGGATTCTGGGATGAAGCTCACTACTACAACGTCGAATTGAAACCTCTGTTCACGTGGACGTTGCTTAACGATGAGGGAGCAGAAGTCACCCTGACACAGATCAGGAGAAAATGGGATCCCGCTGGCATCCGGCAGGAGTACATTGCCAAATTGAAGGGTGTGAGCATCAAGATCACAGAGGTGAAAGCGGTGCTTCCAAATGACGTTGCGCTGAGCGAGGTGATCCTCAAGCCAAGTGGCCGGCGCTCCGTGAAGGTTCACGTGGTCGCCTGGACAACTCAGGAACATGAGCCGTCGAAGAACACCTCATGGCTGGAAGATGTCGACTATCGGTCCGGATTGATTTCATTTCGCCGTCACCTGAGGCCGTCTGTCAGTCCTCAGCTTGAAGTCGCATGCGCCTTCGGACTTTCGCGGCCCTGCAACTCGCATAGCATCAACCTGAGCGAGCGCACCGCATTGCAGCCACACTGGAAACTCACTCCATGGACCGACTTGTTCAAAGACGGTTGTCTTCCGGGAGACAAGAAGCTCACAGGTGCTCACTCGGATGGCCTTGTCTATATGGCGGTTCACCGGGAATTGCTCCTTCGCCCGGCGACGGAAACGCGTCTCTCGGTTGGCTTTGCTGCATCTCCAGCAAGTCAGGAATCGCAGAACAATCTTTCCGTGGCACTTCATCAGAAAGATCCGTCCGCTCTGAGCAGAACAAGCTGGAATGATCACTTCCTCGCCGTCCCCTTCTTCGAATGCTCGGATGAATTTCTTACGACATACTACTGGTATCGGTGGTACGGTCTGAAGCTTAACACTGAGTATGGCACAGAGGGGAATTACAAGCGGCCTTTTGTATGCGAAGGGATTGGGTACTTCCGGGCGCCGATTTCCTATAGCGCTCCAGGACACATGCTTGAGAACCGATGGATGCACGATCCCGCATTGGCTCAAGGAAGTCTTCTGACCTTCATCGACAATCAGCGGGAAGATGGCGGTTTCCGCGGATACATCGACGTGAACCACTATCGCCAGGAAATGTTCTATCACGCAAACTGGGGGCGAGCACTGCTTCAATTGGAGACGCTCCACCCTTCACTTGAGTACCTCGGTGCCGTCTACGATGGCCTCGCACGATACGCCGCATACTTTGACCGGGAGCGGGACGAAGAAGTGAGTGGGCTCTACGATATCGACAATCACTATGAGACGGGCCAGGAGTACATGCACCGGTACCTTGAAGTCGATGCACATGCTGACCAGGATCACTGGGGAAGTGTGTTCCGCCTGAAAGGGGTTGACGTCACCGTCTATATGTATGAACTGAAGTGTGCCCTGGCTGTGGCTGCCGACCGTCTTGGCAAATCTGACGCTGCCGAATTGTGGCGATTAGAAGCAGAGAAAATCAAGACCGCCATTCTCCAGAAGATGTGGGATCCGTCGGACGAAATGTTCTATGATGTCGATCCGAAAACCGGATTGCGCACGAACGTCAAAGCAGCCACCTGCTTCTACCCCTACTTCACAGATATCGTCAATGAGACGCATAGGAATGGAGTGAAGCGGCATCTGCTGAATCCAAGGGAATATTGGACCCGTTTTCCCGTGCCTTCGTCGAGTTGCGACGACAAGTACTTCTCTGATGCGCCCGAATGGAAGGGAAAGCGCATGAATTGTCCGTGGAACGGCCGGGTGTGGCCTATGACGAACAGTCACATTGCGGAAGCACTCGCGTCGGCGGCCGTCATGTACAGGGACGAGTCCCTTCGAAAAAGGGCGGCGGAGTTCATATTGAAGTTTGTCCGAATGATGTTCTTCGAGGCCGACCCCTCCCGCCCGAACTGTTTCGAGCATTACAATCCCTTCACCGGTCAGCCAAGCGCTTATCGCGGTGTCGACGACTACCAACATTCGTGGGTGAATGACCTTCTGATCAAGTACGTGTGCGGCATTCGGCCCGAAGAGTTCTCCGTTCTTATCGATCCCTTCCCGTTTAATCTGTCGCACGTTATGATTGATGATGTGTACATCAGGGGGCGCAGACTGAAGGTGACGGTTTCGGGAAAGCGTTTCACCATATGGCTCGACGGGAAACATCACACAGAAAGTACTCTTGGTGATCCCATTCAGGTTCAAATCTGATCACTCTCTCAGCCTTGCCGTCGAATGAGGAATGATCTTGACAGAACAAGAAGTTGGCTGCGATTAAGGAAGTGAATTCTCTCTCAGCTCTTGATGAGCTTTCCACCGCAGTGAACTATTTGACCGCAACTGCATCAGGCAAGTGGACCTCCGTTGACGACAGTAGGATTCTTATACGATTCCAATGATGCATCTGAGGAAGAACGGTCCGCCTGGTCCTTCCTGACTTCCCGCCCCCGGATCAAGGCAAAGCGACTCAGTGTCAGCGAGTTGATTCATTCTCCCAAGCTTCTGAAGAGCGACGTGCTCTGGTGGCACTGTGACTCGAGCACTGAAATCCCTACGGTGATGAAAGATCCGGACGTCATCACAGTTGTGAGGAATTTCGCATATCGCGGCGGCGGGATCTTACTCACACTGCTCGCATCTCCATTCGTCGTCGACCTTGGTTTCGAGACCAAGTATCCGAATCGTGTGGCCCTCGGCGAGTGGAGAGAGCCATCGTGGGCGCCTGATTATCCGGACATGAGAGGGTACGCACCATTCGGTCCTCACCCGATATTCGAAGGCTTCCCTGGCGGACTCTTCACTTCCCTGCCCTCAACACGCCTGCGCCATGCGGCCGCCTACTACGAAGATGTCGTGCCCGAGACAGGGCAGGTTGTGGCAGTCGAGAAATGCTACATCCGATTGCATGAGCATCGACGCGTTGCGGTGGAGTACCATCATGGACGCGGGAGAATCTTGACTATCGGCTGCCACATGCAGTTTGCGGAACAGGATGAAAGGTTTAGATTACAGCGCGATGATTTCATAGAGCAGTGTCTAGGGTACCTCGCCGAACCGCGCTCACGAACTGGGCGAAAACCCACCGCGGATTCTGAAAGGCGCCGGTCTTACTGGAATTTCAATCCCGCCAATGTCCTTCAGGCTAATCGGAAGCGCTCCCCCTCCTGGCGCAAAACGGCAAAGGTATCAGCCGTGTCATCGGATCTCGAAATTCACCGCGATCTGCAAGAGAAGAGTGCCAATGAGTTCTTCGACCTCAGCGGCGACAGAATTGTCGTCATGGGATCGGAACGGGGAGGCATCGAAGAAGTCTGGTGCCATCCAGTGAGGATTCTTCGTGACCTAAAGGTAGGCTTCCGCGTTGGTCGCAACGCGATTCAATGGAGTGCATCTCTCAATCCGTTCGTCACCATTCGCCCTGAGTCGTTTACGAGACAGTATGCGCTGGAGGATGCTGCCATTGTGGAAACTGTGTTCGCGGATTCCTCACACCCTGCCGGCGGTCTCTGTTTTCACATCACATCAGCACAGCCAGTCGAAGTTATCCTGCATGTTTGCATTGATCTGAGATTGATGTGGCCGCTGAGCGCGGAATCAACGGGAAGCTTGCGATATCGTTGGGACGACGGTTACGGCGGATTGGTCGTGACAAATGAAACTGGCGCGCTCTGTTCCATTGTAGGGAGCTCGATAAGTCCACAAGAAGTCTGCTTCGGCCAGTTTGACCGACTTTCCGAGGTTGACGGAAGACTCGAAGGTCAACCGACGACTCGCACACAAGTCGCAATTGGAATGCGGATTGCAGGCGGAAAGGGTGTGACTGATGTAGGTGTTTTCTTCGGTGGCTCCAACCAGGGCGAGACCGATGCACTGAAAGGGTACCGAGCCGTATCCGCCCATCCCGATCTTTCTCTTTCATCGAATGTGACCCGATTCAAGCGGCTTGAACGAACGAGCATCCGTGTGCAGTGCCCGAACGAACAGTTCAGTCGCTCCCTTCGTTGGGCGCGGTGGAGTCTGACGAGACTCTTTGCGGCGACTCCTGGCATCGGAAAGTCCATGATGGCAGGATACGGATTGAGCTCTGCAGGATGGAACGGAGGGCATGAACGTAGCGGACGACCCGGCTATGCATGGTACTTCGGACGCGACAGCCTCTGGGCCGCTCTGGGCCTTCTTGGCTCCGCGGACTTCCGCCGTGTGCGACAGGTGTTGGAGTTTCTCGGGTCATATCAGGAGCCAACCGGAAAGGTCCTTCACGAACTCACGACAAGCGGATTCGTTCACTTCGATGCGGCCGACGCTACGCCACTTTATGTGCTGCTCATGGGGAAATATGTGCGAGCAAGCGGAGACGTAGAATTCTGCCGATCACAGTTCGAAAGAGTCGAGCGAGCGATTCGATTCTGCTTCACCACCGACAAGGATGGCGACGGATTCATTGAGAATACCGGCGTCGGTCATGGGTGGGTAGAAGGCGGGCCACTCTTTCCCGCTCATGCGGAACTCTATCTTCAGGCATGTTGGGCGGGGGCGTTGGAGGAAGCCGCATTTCTCGCCAGGGTGGCGAACAGGCCTGAGCCAGTGCATAAATGGAACAAGGCTGCAAGGAGAGTCCGAAGTGCAATCGAACGAGAACTCTGGAATTCAAAGACCGGATTCTACCGGTTTGCAAAGCTGTCCGACGGGAAATATTCGGAGGAGACCACGATTCTTTCAACCGTGGCCATGTTGTTAGGTTGTGCGAGGTCTGATCGGTCGCAGTCCAGCCTCGTGGAATTCGCATCAGCGAACTTCACAACAGATTGGGGCGTGCGAATCCTCAGTCGGGAGCACCCATCGTACAATCCCGCGGGGTATCATTCGGGGAGCATTTGGCCACTGTTCACGGGATGGACGGCGCTGGCGGAATTCAAGTGTGGCCGGCCGTTGCAGGGGATGGCGCATTTGTTGAGCACTACAAGTCTAGCCGATCACTTTGCCGGCGGCTGTATTGAAGAAGTGCTTCATGGTGACAACTTCAAGCCGACCGGTGTCTGCCCTCACCAGGCATGGTCTGAGTCAATGGTCCTTCAGCCATTTTTCGAAGGGATGCTCGGTCTCGACGTGGACGCGTTATCGAGAAGTGTAAGACTACGTCCGTTCCTCCCCCCAGGCTGGAAAAGGCTGGAAGTGTCGGGGATCTCAATGGGAACTTCCACCTTGGGATTCTCGGTCAAACAGTCTGCCGATGAGACAGTTTACAAATTCACATGCAAGACCGCCAAGCGCTACGCGAAGTCAAAAAAGTCTTTGTCTTTGATTCTACAGCCGCTTCTGCCACTTGGAACGAGGATCAAGGAAACCCTGGTCGACCATCGCAGAATTCGCGAGCGCGGAACAATTACGCACTATGATTCCACTCCTTCTTACAAGCTTCGGCTCAGCGGAAGCCTTGAGGTTCGTATACGGCACCAGCTGGGGATTGGCCTGGTGGTTCAGCCTCCACATCTCGTGCGCGAGCAAAGCTCAAAGGGGATCCGGATTATTGAAGAGCGCTGGAAGGGACAAACGTACGAACTCGACGTCGAGGGCAGACGTGGACGTGAATACCTGATTGATTTGTACGATCCTTCAGGTTCTATGAAAGCGATCGAGGGTGGAGTCGCTCTGGCAAGATCCGACGGGCAGGTGCTCGTCTCCCTCCGCTTCCCCGGAGATGAGCAGGATGCACAATACGTCAAGACAATCCTCCGCGTCCGGACGTAGATCTGTCATTCCCTTGTCGGTGTCAGATCTTCTTGAGGTACACGACGGCGAGCGGCGGCAGTGTCAGGTTCAAAGAACACGGCCGGTGATGAAACGGGATGTTCTCCGCGTTAATACGGCCGCTGTTGCCGATATTCCCCCCGCCATAGAACTGCGAGTCCGTATTCAGGAGTTCAACATACTCTCCGGGCTCGGACACGCCGATCCGATAATCATGTCGCGGCACCGGTGTGAAATTGCAGGCCACGACGACACGTTCGTGGGCATCATGCCCTTTGCGCTCAAATGCGACAACGCTCCCCCCTGCATCCTGGAAATCAATCCATTCAAACCCGCGATATTCGAAATCGACCTGGTGAAGGGCGGCTTCCTTTCGATACAGCACGTGCAAGGCATCGACGAGGTGCTCGACACCAGCATGCGTGTCATACTGTCTGAGGTGCCAGTCAAGCGAACCATCATGATTCCACTCGACCCATTGTCCGAACTCGCCTCCCATGAACATGAGCTTCTTTCCGGGGAACGCGAACATCAAACCGAAGAGTGCGCGGAGGTTGGCGAACTTCTGCCACAGATCGCCGGGCATTTTGTCGAGCAATGACCGTTTTCCGTGTACGACCTCATCATGGGATAGCGGAAGCAGGAAACGCTCGCTGAATGCGTAGAGGAGCGCAAAGGTGAGATTTCTGTGGTGGTAAGACCGATGGATCGGGTCTTTGGAGAAATACTCCAACGAATCGTGCATCCATCCCATATTCCACTTTAAGTCGAACCCCAGCCCGCCATACTGTTGACTGTTCGTGACGCCGGGCCAGGCCGTGGACTCTTCGGCGATCATGAGTGCGCCAGGATAGTAATGATGGATGACACCATTGCACTGCTTGAGAAAATTGATCGCCTCGATGTTCTCCCTCCCACCGTACTGATTCGGAATCCACTCCCCTTCCCGGCGCGAATAATCCAGATAGAGCATTGAAGCGACAGCATCGATTCTCAATCCATCGATGTGGAACTTGTCCAACCAGTACAGCGCGTTACTGACGAGGAAATTGCGTACCTCGTGGCGACCGTAGTTGAAAATGTACGTTCCCCAGTCCTGATGTTCTCCCAACCGAGGGTCTGCGTGCTCATACAGATGCGTTCCGTCAAACTCTCCGAGCGCATGGACGTCTTTGGGAAAATGCGCCGGTACCCAATCTAGAATGACGCCGATATTGTTCTGATGACAATAATCGACGAAGTACATGAAATCCTGAGGGCGTCCGTGCCGGCTGGTCGGTGCGAAGTACCCGGTAACTTGATATCCCCACGAGCCGTCGAAGGGATGTTCCATCACAGGGAGAAGTTCGATATGCGTGAAGCCTCTCGCCAGTACGTGCTCGACGAGACGATGGGCAAGCTCGCGATAGCTCAACCAGCGATTTCCTTCTTCAGGTACTCTGGCCCACGATCCAAGGTGCACCTCATAGATCGAGAGCGGACGCGCAGGATGATCAGCTTCCCTCCGCATTCTCATCCAATCGTCGTCGTGCCACTCGAATCCCCGCAAAAGATTCACGCGAGAAGCCGTTCCGGGCCTGAACTCCATCTCGAATCCGTACGGATCGGATTTGTCAAGTATCCTGCCATCCTGAGTTTTCACCTGGAACTTGTAGAGTTCACCATCAGGCAGTCCCGGAATGAAGATCTCCCAGACGCCCGAAGAGCCAAGAACCCTCATCGCATGTTTGCGCCGATCCCAGCCGTTAAATGTTCCGATGACGCTCACGCTTCGTGCTCCTGGCGCCCACACGGCAAACTGGATCCCTCCAACTCCATTGACCTCTGCATAGTGGGCTCCCAGCTTCTCGTAGATTCGATGGTGGTCACCGGCATTGAAGAGATACAGATCAAAGTCCGTCAGCGTAGGAAGGAATGAGTACGAATCGTAAAACGTCTCGCTTGATTGATCAGCAGCGGTGCGGCTTAGTTTGTACGGAAAGACTTGTGTACGATCGGTCAAGAACAGTTCGAAAAATCCCTCCTCTGCCACCTTCGTCATGGGGTGGACCTTCACGGGTGTCCCCTCAGACTGCTCCAGTACGTCAGCCTTGACTGCGTCCGGGAGGAATGCGCAGATCAACACTCCCGATTTCCCCTTGTGTTGCACGACTCGGGAGCCGAGAACTCTGAAGGGATCGTAGTGATCCGTCTGAACTATTTTCTGAATGTCATCTGAAGCAGTAATTGTTTTCATCGATGAGCTCGAGTTGACGTTCAAGCACCATACAGGTGTTTGCGTTTGATGAACCGAAGTACATCTTCCCGTACAAGATACCGAATCCCTTCGCCTTCTGCGATCATCGACCGCAAATCTGACGAGGACAAATCTACAAGGGGACCTTTGATCCAGACCACCTTTTTCTTGCGAATTCCCTTGATTGTCCGTGCGCTCCGCGGCCGCCGATACACAGCGAGGGTTACGTTGCTGAGAATTTTTTCCGGCTCCTTCCAGAGATGAAACTGAAGCAGGCTGTCGCCTCCAAGGATAAGAAATAATGATGCGGCAGGGAATCTCTTTCTGAAGGCCTTCACGGTGTGGTATGTGTATGAGACACCTTTCCGCTTGAGTTCAAGATCGGAAACCTTCATGGACGGATTGCCGCGGACCGAAAGCCGCGCCATCGTAAGGCGGTCCTGAGCCGTCGCGGGATGATTCCCTCTCTTGTGTGGTGGCCTGTAGGCAGGGACCAAAAACACCTTATCGAGCGAGAGTCCCCGGCGTGCGAATTCCGCGATCATCAAGTGACCGATATGTGGCGGATCGAATGAACCGCCGAAGATGCCAATTCTTAGTGCGCGGGCCATGCGTTCAGTACGCGTTCGTATACCTTCAGGGTTTGCCGGGCAGTTTCTTGCCAGGAGAATTGTGAGCTTCGTTGTTTGCCAAGCTGGATAAGCTTCGACCGCAATGCACTATCCGTGAGAATTTTCTCAATTGCACCAGCAAATGTCTCAGGCTTGTTCGGATCACAGATGAGAGAGGCGTCACCAGCTACCTCCGGCAGCGACCCTCCCGTCGAGACAACTGTCGGCACGCCACAGGCCATTGCTTCGAGCACAGGGAGGCCGAATCCTTCATAGAAGGAAGGCAACACAAGCGCTTCTGCACCGTTGTACGTCGCAAGAAGCGCATTTTCTTCCACGTGCCCAAGATCAGTGATCCTGTCGAGAATGCCGAGATCTTCCGCGAGTCTCGCGAGCTCTCGATCAGCCAGACATTTCCCGCCGGTGAATACCAGGCGCAAGTCAGGAAAGCGCGTATGAAGGAGCGAAAACGCTCTCAACAGTGTCGGCACATTCTTATGAGGCTTGACGTTTCCCACGAAGAGGAGGTACGGATGGGTCAGTTGTCGCTCTTCCCTGAACCGGCTGACCGCTTCAAGCTCCAGCGGGCGGAAGAGGGGTCTGACCCCGCAATGAATGGCTGTCACACTTTCCTCCGCTACACCGAACAGTTCGATGAGATCGTTCTTCGTGTTTCCAGAGTCTGCGATGATCGCGCCCGCGTTCCTCAGCCCATGTCGGACCATGAATCGCACGTACGCCCGTTGTGCAGACGAGAAATGTTGAGGAACCTTAAGATGAATCAGATCATGCACGGTAACGACGGAGCGTCTCTGTAAACCGAGGGGAAGAGTGAAATGTGGCTCGTGAAAGAGGTCGACGCCCGCTTTCCGGACCTCCCGTCCGAACGAAACAAATTCCCCGACGGAATATTTCCCGTAGCTCGTCTCCCTCACCTCCCAATGATCGGGGAGTGTGACCTTCCGCCTGTCTTCGCGGGAAACATAAAGGACAAACCGGTGAGCTGGGTTGAGCGAGGAGAACTCGGATACCAGGTTCTGAATGTAGACACCAATTCCAAAATCGAAATACTTGCGGCCATCAAGTGCGATGGTGGGCATTCACGACGATCCTCCGAAGTCGTGCGCCAATATAGCGAGACGGCGCTCCAAACTCAAGCTCACAACTTGACTAAGCTTCGCATTTTAGGTATTTTCCTGCTGCACAAACGAATGATGATGGAACAAACGCCGCCTGATCAACGCTCAGAAGAAAGATTCACTCCCCCTCCGTCATCACACTCAGGGCAGACGCGCATCGAAAGCGCGTCAGTACTCCGCAACTCAATCCTTCTCGTCGGCTTTCATATCCTGACGAAGTCTCTCGCGTTTATCTCATTCATCCTGCTCGCCGACTACCTGGGCACACAACTCTTCGGTGTGTACAACTACGCATTTGCGTTGACGGCACTGTTCATTCCCTTGTGTGATCTTGGAATGGACACGTATTTGATGCGCGAAGTGCCGCGATTGAGTCCTCAAGACGTTCCAAGACAGCTCGGTTCAGTTCTCGCCTGGAAAGGGCTTTTGACCTTCGTAGTGTTTCTGGTAATTTCGCTGACAGGCGGGATTCTTGACGTCTTCGGCACCGAGAGGTTCTTCATTGTTGTTCTCGCTGGACTCATCACTCTGCTTCGCACATATTGGACGACGTTTGCCAATTTCTTCAGGGCGATCGACCGGGTCGGATTCGAAACCGGGATGCTCTCTCTCGCACGAGTTGCAGAGTTTGCCGTGATTCTCACAGCGATAGTTCTCGACGCAGGGCTTCTTTCACTGCTCTCTGTTATGACCATCGTTAACATTCTGTTCGTCTCCGCGACTCACGTTCTCGTGCGGACGAAATTCACGCGTCCAATCATGGTTAGCGAGTTCGCGCACATGATAGGGGTTTTCCGGGGCGGACTCCCTTTTGCCCTCGTAACGATCTTTTCGGCCATTTACTTCAATTTTGACACGGTTCTCATTTCGAAATTCGTGGGCGACGAGTCGGCCGGGATCTATCGGGCCGCGTACAATCTCGTTTTTCCACTGACCATGTTCGGCCTGGCCATTGCAGGGGCAGTATTCCCCTTTGCCAGCCAGAATTATCGATCTCAGCCTCAGGAGGTCGAGAATGTCATTCGCCGCAGCGTCACACAGCTCTGGATGATCTCACTCCCGATTGCCATCGCAACTTCGATGTTTGCAAACGAAATCGTGCAACTTCTCTTCCCGCCCGAATTTTCGGACGCCGCAATATGTCTGGCGATTCTTGTGTGGTTCCTGCCCGTCGTCTATCTCACAAACCTCTATAGCAACACGTTGGGGGCTATTGACCGGCAGGGATACGTGCTCTGGATTACCGTTCTAAGCGCTGCGTTCAATGTTGGTGCCAACGTTGTGCTGGTGCCTCGCTATGCGCAGGTGGGCGCTTCCGTCGTCACGGTCATGACGTCTCTGCTTGCCTTCACCTTTCTCTTCATCAAGATGCGCAGGACCCTCCGCGCCGCTGTTCCATTCGGGGCGCTTCTGCGAATTACTGCAGCCGGGGTTTTCATGATCCCCCTCCTTTTCATTCGTTCTCATGTACATGTATTGCTCCTCCTGACAATAAGCATTGCCGTCTATTTCTGTTCACTGCTTCTGTTGCGAGCGCTCAATCTGCGTGACCTCAGAAGTCTGGTCTCATCACTTCGATCCCCGGGCGGATTCCAGGAACTCTGACCATCATGCGAATTGCCATTGACGGTCGAACGATAGCACGACAGCGTACGGGCGTTGGAGTGTACGCTGATCGCCTTGTCCGCGGCCTCCTGACTGTCGATCAAACAAACTCGTACACCCTCTTCTTGGCTGAGGACGATCCTTCACTCGAAGCTTCGAATCTTGTGAAGATCATCCTTCCAACATCGACCAGATTTGGCTCCAATCGGCTGTGGGAAAACGCCACACTCCCGCAATATCTTGAAGATCACGACATCGACGTGTACTTCTCACCGGCGTACGTATTGCCGGTATTGAAGAAATCACGCGGGACAGGCCGCTACCAGTTGAAACCCCGCATGATAGCCACTGTCCATGACTTGGTCTCGTATCACTACCCTGAAACATTCACCCTGAAGATGCGGCTCTGGCAACGGATCTTCGTGTCCAACGCCGTCCGCGTTGCCGATTGTATCCTTGCAGACTCCATTGCAACGAAGACCGATATCCATAGGTTCTACGACATCCCTCAGGAGCTCGTTAAGGTCCTCCATCTCCCGGTCGATGACACGCTTCGACGAGTCGAGGATCAGGAGACCCTCTCACGTGTTCGCGCAACATACTCATTGCCCCTCAAATTCATTCTTTACGTTGGGACGCTTGAGCCCCGGAAGAACGTCGGTCGATTGGCGGCAGCGTATGCCAGGCTTCCTGAGCAATTGAGAAATGAATACTCGCTCGTCCTTGTCGGACGGCCGGGGTGGCATTACGAAGAGATCGAACGGGAAATCGATGATTTCCGACTCGGCGGCAAGTTGGTACGCCTGGGGTTCGTCAACCAGAGTGATCTTCCGGTGCTCTACTCTCTAGCCTCTGTGTTCGCGTACTTGTCGCTTTATGAGGGGTTTGGCGCTCCTCCGCTTGAAGCGATGGCCTGCGGAACGCCAGTTCTCAGCTCCGGATCTTCCTCACTTCCCGAAGTGGTCGGGACAGCGGGAATCCTTGTGGATCCTTTAGAGATCGGAAGTATCAGCGACCAACTGAGACTTATGCTCACTGATACTGAATTGCAGAAACGATTGTCCCAAGCAGGTCCCCGCCAGGCGGAGAAATTTCAGCGGGCGGATATTGCCAGGCAGTTGCTGAGGGTTTTCGAAGATGTTTGCGCTGGAGATTACATCGGTACAAAACGGTGACGGAAGGATGCCTCTCAGCTGAGAACAGATGGCTCCCTAAAGTTCTTCCTCGTCGCGGTACTCCATAGGAATGCTCTTGGCTCGTGCAATGAATTCACGCAGCAGCGAATGATCCTTTTTTCCGGGCTTCGCTTCAATTCCTGCATTGACGTCGACTCCATATGGTCTCACGAAGCGCACCGCGTCTTCGACGTTGTCAGGTGTGAGACCGCCGGAGAGGATGATCCTGCCGTACTCCTTCGCCTTGATAGCCACGTTCCAGTCGAATCCACGCCCTGACGTTCGCCCGAGGCGCTTCTCGAACGCGTCGAGAAGAAAGGCGTCGACGATGTAGTTTCTCATCACCTCGACATCGAACTCAGGTCCCACTCGAAACACTTTGATGACGCTCGCCTCGAAATTCACAAGATCGTCAGGTCCCTCGTCTCCGTAGAGCTGCACCGCGCTCAGGTTGACATGCCGCACGATGTCCAGAACGAACCTGCGCTCGGCCTTTTCGAAAACACCGATTTTGGAAATATGCTCAGGAAGGGCGCTTACGATGTCCGCTGCTCGCTTGTGAGAGATGAATTGCGGACTATATTCTGAGAAGTCGAAACCAATCGCATCCGCGCCGCACCGCACGGCCTGAAGTGCGTCCTCAAGGTTGGTAATACCACAAATCTTCACGAAGAGATCTTGCTTCATAGGGGGCACCAAGCCGAACCGTTCTGGGAGGTCGCACAACGCAAGGTCGTGACCTTCCATCGCGTCATCTTGTCATTCTTCAGACACCGGCTTAGGCACTCGATGGACGCGAACTTGCTTGATCCGGCGGGCGGTCTTTGAAAGAATGGTGAATTGGAACTCATCGTGCGCGATGGTTTCACCAATGTCAGGCAGTCGGCCAAGTATCTTCTGGACAAATCCTGCAAGCGTTTCATACTCTGGTGCCTCAGGCAGCTCAGCACCGTACTGCTGATTGAATTCGCTGACGGGCATTCTTGCATCCACAATCATCGAGCCGTCGCGTGAGGGTTCCGCAACCTTGCTCACTTCGTCGTATTCATCGTGGATTTCGCCGACAATTTCTTCCATGATGTCTTCAATGGTGATGATTCCCTCCATACCGCCGTACTCATCGGTGACGATCGCCAGATGGGCTTTCTTCTGCTGAAATTCCCTCAGGAGCTGACTGATCTTCTTCGATTCAGGCACGAAGAATGCGGGTCGAATGATGTCCTGGAGGAGAATCAGATCGCGATGTTCAAGCAGACTGAGCAGATCCTTGCTGTAAATAACCCCCAGGATGTTGTCGATCGTATCGCGGAACACGGGTAACCGTGAGTATCCTTCGTCGATGACTTTTCGGACCAGGACTTCCCGGGGCATGTCGATATCTAGCGCGACGACATCGGGCCTGGGAACCATGATCTCCTTGACGGTGGTATCTGTGAACTCGAGGATACTCTTGATGAGCTCGTGTTCAGTCCTGTCAATCGCACCACTGATGGTGCTGGCCTCAAGAACCTGCTTGAGTTCTTCTTCGGAAAGCTTCGCTTTCAGCAATCCGAATCGAACCAATATGTCTTTCAGAAGCGTATTTATGGATGTCATCGAACCTGGCCTGATACAAGAACAACCTGAAGAAAGCCCCGGAATCAAGCTGTACTATGGGAGTTTCTTTTTCATCTGTTGATATCGGGCAGCGAACAACTGCTGTTCCGTCGGCTTGGGAATACCAGCCTGCGCCACCATGCTCTTCGCATGATCAACACGGTCCTGAGGCATCGGATGCGTCGAAAGCAGTGTTTCGAGCATGCTCGCACGAGAAGTTTCTGCTCCCTGTACCTTCGAGAAGAAGAACTCCATTGCACCGGGATAGTACTCCGTCGACCGCAGGTATCGGAAGGCATACTCGTCCGCCTCCCTTTCATCTGCCCTGCTGTTCGCGAGCAGGCCCAATCCTGTAAAAAGGTTCGCGCCCAGCTGTGCGAGCTGTGTCGGTTTCTCGCCAAGAACGATGGAAAAGAGAACCTCTGCTCCCATCGCGGCCGTCATGCGTTTTGTTGCATGCCGTCGCTCAGCATGTGCAATCTCGTGCGCCACCACAGCAGTGAGGGTTGCTTCATTGTCGAGGAATTTCATCAATCCTGTGTAAACGTAGATGTATCCGCCCGGCGTGCAGAAGGCGTTTACGACACTGTCATTTCTGATTACTTCGAACTTGTAGGCAAAAACATCCCGGTACCGAAGCTCCGGTGATGCAAGGATCTTCTTTCCGATCTGCTCGACATGTCCCGTCACCTCAGGTCGGTTTGTGAGAATCGGATACTCCTTGGCATTTTTGCGGATTTCCTGGTCAATTTGCAGGCCAAGTTCAATATCCTTGCTCTCGGGGAAAAGGTTGATCCAACGCAGTGTCGCGCAGGAAAAACCGCCCATTGCCAGAACAACGAGGACGACAACTCTCATCATTCTGCGATTCATCGGGTGGATCCTCCTTGGTCAGTAGATGATCTCTTCAAGAAAAAGTCCTTTCGCCGGTGCAGCCATTCCCGCGAGAGTCCGGTCCCGTGAGAGCAGGATGCGCTGCATATCATCGAGTGTCCTGTAGCCACGGGCGACGTCGATCATCGTGCCGACAAGTGTCCTCACCATACCGTAGAGGAACCGGTTCGCTCGTATTCGAAAGACCAGGATCTCATCGTTTCTGGTCCAGCGCGCTTCTTCGACGACACAACGGAAATGCTCGACGTCTGTGTTGCTCTTGCAGAATGCCTCAAAATCGTGCTCACCAACAATCATGAGCGCACATCGTTGCAGCAACTCAAAATCCGGGTTGTAGCCACCAACATACCATGTGAAGTCTCTGGCGATCGCTGTTGGGCGCAGAGTGAGAAAGTACTGATATACTCGGGCACGCGCGCTGTATCGTGCGTGGAAGTCTTCGCTGACAAGTTCTGCATTCAGCACTGCGATCGCCGGGGGCAACACCCCATTCAGGCTCCGTACGAGGGCCTGCAGATCGATCGACTTCTGAATTCTCACGGAGACAACCTGACCCCTTGCATGGACTCCGGCATCGGTCCTCCCTGCCGCCACGGTACTGATTTGTTCCTGAGAAATCTGTGCAATCGCCTTCTCAAGCTCGCCCTGAATTGAGGGTCCATTCGGCTGAATTTGCCAGCCGACATAATTTGTCCCGTCATATTCAAGAGTGAGCCTTATGTTTGGCATGAGTCAAAGAGACAACGTCACGTACAGACAACATTCTTCAAATTGCCAAGATGGCAATCAGAAGGTCTTCGAAATCGTCAGAACGAAGCCATCTGCGGCCCACACGGGTCCCGACGGCTCCGTCCGTATCTGCCACCCTGATGAAGCCGAAAGGCTCTTGTTGTATTCTGAGACCGAACGAGCGGCGGAAACCGCGGCGATAATCCTGTTCACGACCAGGGCGCCAAGCACAAACTGAGAATTGCGGATAATCTCATCCCCCCGGATTCTCTGACTTTTGAAATGAAGTCGATCTGCCTCCGAGCTCCATTTCCATGCATACGATGAGGAGACATCGTAGAGGAGATCGTACTCCCTGTTTCGAAGCTTGGCCTGATTGTAGTCGTCAATCGTGTCAAAATTGCCCAGGTCAACTTCGAACTGAGTGGGTTTGCCAAGGAAGTCGGCGCCCGATTTCTCAGTCGCGAATGTCCGTGCGTCTCGTTTCACCCAGCTGCCGTAGGCTTGAAATCCCCCATACGTCAGCCACAGACTCAGGTCGGCGGCAAGGAAGTACGTGCCAGTTTCACTTCGTTTCGCGTAAATATCACCTAAGCCCGGCAAGATCAATGAATAGGCAATTCCTAGTAGAACCGATTTCTTAGGAGTTATAACATCCTCTCTGAGGAAATTGACATCTCCTTCCGATCCGTACGAGGCATTATGCTGTATTGCCAATCGGAGAATCGGTTGGGAGAAACAAGTGGTCGTAGCCAGGAGGGCAACCGCCACGAGCTGGTGAATGGGCCGGATTAAGCGCATAAGGATACCCCGCTTGATGTTGTCGTGAAAGCTTGGGTGGACTGAGTCGACGTATCAAGTGCGCATCCAGTGCAATTATCTCCTTCGATTCCTGTGATTCGAACTGGCACAATGCAATTTTGCAGGTCTTGCTCGCTTTCGAACTCAACACGAACATACTCGCTTGTAAGGCCGGTCCACTTTCCATCAGATGTCCGGTCTTCGACGAGGACTTCTCTCTCAAGACCCAAAAAAAGACGGTGAAACGATCTTCGCTTTTTCGAGCTTAGAATCCGCAGCTGCTCGCTTCGTGCAAACCTGATCCTTGGCTCTACGTGATTCCCCATCATCTCAGCAACCGTGTCTGGACGCGGAGAATAGGTGAAAACGTGCAGATACGAAACTGGAAGGTCGAGCAGAAACTGATAAGTTTGCGCGAACAGGTCATCCGACTCCCCCGGGAAACCTGTAATGATATCCGCGCCGATTCCGGCATCCGGAACACGGCGCCTGATAGCTTCTACTCGTTCAACATACAGTTCTGTTCGGTATCGACGCCGCATCGCCTGTAAAATGGGGTCACTTCCTGCCTGAAGCGGCAGATGGAAGTGCTTACACAGCTTAGAATTATCCGCCCAGAACGAAAGCAATTCATCAGTGAGTAGATTGGGCTCCACAGAAGAGATTCTGATGCGATTCAATGCAGGAATGGCCGCCACCTGCTCCAAGAGGGCTAGCAGAGAAAGGCCATCTTTCCGTCCATAGTCGCCCACGTTCACGCCTGTAAGAACCACTTCCTGGAATCCGCTCTCTACTGCCAGTTGCACTTCAGCGACGATTTGCGCTATTCCAGTGCTCCTGCTGGCGCCTCTCGCCTTCGGGATCGTACAGAAACTACAAGTGTAATCACAGCCGTCTTGAACCTTGATAAATGCCCGCGTTCTGTCCAGCGAATCAGCAGACGAGGCTCCTATGAACGTGTCCAGGCTTTCGACCCGGGAGACGTGCGTTTGTGCACAAGAGAGCTTGTGAAAATCGCCTGCATGGGCAAAGATCTCGAATTTCTCCTTCGTTCCCAGCACGAGGTCGACGCCCGGTATTGTAGCGATCTCCTCCGGTCGCAGTTGGGCATAGCAGCCCACGACGACCACAAATGCTTCTGGCGAATGGCGGAGAGCCCGTCGCACGATTTGCCGGCACTCGCGGTCTGCGCGCTCCGTTACACTGCAGGTGTTGATCACGCACACATCCGCAAGTTCGTCCGTATGAACAACGTCAAATCCGCGTTCACTGAACTGGCGAGAGATTGTGGCTGTCTCAGCGAAGTTGAGCTTACAGCCTAGCGTATGGAGGGCGACTTTTGGCATAGATATGAAAAAGAGTTGCCCGGCAACCGCGAGCAACTCTTTTCACTAAGCAGCTTCCTTATCAGTTCGTCGAGGACTCATTCCCGTGCTCCGATCCGAAGCCCGAGCTTGTCATCACGTCTTTCAGCGTCATCGGAGAGAGTTTGTGTGACGAAACATAGTCATCCACAATCTTCTGCTCCTTTCCACGCAGAAACTCGATCACCGACAGAACAATCTTTTTGTTGTCCTTATCGAATTCGATCACTTGCAATGGCAACACGTCATCGACGTGGAATGATTCACTGATGTTCTTGACAGGGGTTTGAGAAAGCTGTGACAAGGGGACGAAGCCGTCAACACCAAGCGGCAGCTCAACAATCACACCCTTCTCAATAATCCGGACGATCTTTCCTTCGACCGGCGTTCCGACCTTATAGGTCGTCTCGAACGCCTGCCAGGGATTGTCCTGGATCTGCTTATGGCCAAGAGAGATGCGACGTTGATCGACGTCGATGCCTAAGATCACGACTTCAATCTTGTCACCCTTCTTTACGACCTCACCCGGGTGACGGATTTTCTTGGTCCAGGAGAGATCAGAAATATGTACAAGTCCGTCGACACCCTCTTCGAGCTCAACGAATACACCGAAGTTCGTGAGGTTTCTCACAATACCGGTGTGTTTCGAGCTCACGGGATACTTCTGAAGCAGGGTGAGCCACGGATCCGGCTCGAGTTGCTTCATTCCGAGTGAAATTTTCTTTCCTTCCTTATCCAGCGAGAGAATGACAGCATTGACAATCTGCCCCATGGAAACGACCTGCGAGGGATGCTTGATGTGCTGAGTCCAGCTCATCTCGGAGATGTGGATGAGTCCCTCGATTCCCTTTTCGATTTCCACAAAAGCACCGTAGTCCGTCAAGGAGACCACCTTCCCCTGCACCTTGGTACTGACAGGGTATTTGAGTTCAATATTCTCCCACGGATGCGGCAGAAGTTGCTTCATGCCGAGAGAGATTCGTTTCTTTTCCTGGTCGAAGTCCAGCACCACGACGTTGACCGTCTGGTCGAGTTTTACGACTTCTGATGGATGGCTGATGCGTCCCCACGAGAGATCCGTGATATGAACAAGGCCGTCGACTCCACCAAGGTCAACAAATACACCGAAGTCAGTGATCGCCTTGACGTGGCCTTCGAGGATTTGGCCTTTTTCGAGGCTCTCGAGGATCGATTTGCGCTGACCTGCAAGCTCCTCTTCTACGAGGACCTTGTGGCTGACAACGACGTTTTCAGATGGGTGATTGACTTTGACAACGCGGAAATCCATCTCTTTGCCGATGAAGGCATCGAAATCGCGAACCGGACGGACATCAATTTGCGATCCGGGAAGGAACGCGTCGATCCCCAGCAGATCAACGACGATGCCACCCTTTGTCCTCCGCATGCAACGTCCCTGCAAGACTTCGCCCGTGTCGAACGCTTTTACCACGCGTTCCCATACGCGCATAAAGTCAGCACGCTTCCGTGAGAGGATGAGCTCACCGTCCTTGTTTTCAACGCTTTCAAGGAACACCTCGACGACTTCGCCGATCTTGAGCTCCTTGATGTTGGGGAATTCTGCGACAGGAACTGAGCCTTCAGACTTGAATCCAATGTCCACGGCAACATATTGTTCCCCGATATGCACGACGCGACCTTTGACGATCTCGCCTTCGCTGATGGAACTCATCGTTTTCTCGTACAACTTCGAAAGTTCCTGAAATTCAGCGTCGGAATATTCGCGTTCGCCGAGACCGTTTTTGCTTTCTAACGCTTCAACCATTAAACCTCCAAAAGAAATCTCACCAAAACTACTGGCAAGCAGCCCTTCGATCAACGTCCTCCGTGAGTCATCGGCACGTGTCTGTCAATCGAATAACTGATCTTGATCTATAAGTGAATGATAAGGGATTAAGGATGACTATGAATCCTTCCTGTGCTAACTCGCCGCACCAATCTTTGTCTCGATCGTCTGCTTGACCCGCTCCATGAGCCACTGAGGAGTCGACGTGGCGCCTGTGATGCCGACGTTTGTGATTCCTTCAAACCACTCGGCTTTCAATTCCTCCGGCTGCTCGATGAAATACGTCCTGGAATTTGCCTCTTTCGTAGTCTCAAACAGCACCTTCCCGTTCGAGCTGGCGCGACCTGCTACAAATATGACGACATCATTCGCCTGGGCAAATTCGCGGATCTTCTTGTCACGTCCCGACACTTGCCCGCAAATCGTGTCTTTCGCATGAAACTCTATCGCCTCCTCCTCGATCGAACCGACGATGAGTTCTTTCACACGCTTCTGCAACTCTTCCTTGAGTTGATAGAACGTGGATTTGTCCATCGTCGTCTGCGAAAAGAGGACGGTCTTCCTGTCCAGCGCGACATGATCGATCTCTTCCAACGATTTGATCACGATGGCTTCGCCGTTTATCTGTCCGACGAGCCCAATCACCTCAGCGTGATCCTTCTTACCGAAAATGACGACCTGATAACCGTCTGTATAGAATCGCCTGATCCGCTCTTGAACCTTCGTGACCACGGGACAGGTGGCGTCAATAATCGTGATCCCCAGTTCCTCCGCCCTCTTATACGTCGATGGCGGTTCCCCGTGCGCCCTGATGAGTACAGTTTTGCCCCGCACGGATTCCAGGTCAGCGACCTTTATCGTCTGCAATCCCTTTTGGCGCAGACGCTCAATCTCCATCGGATTGTGGATGACATCGCCGAGGGAGAAAATATCTGTGTTGTTCCCTAGTTCCTGTTCTGCGATTTCGATTGTCCGGACAACACCCCAGCAGAATCCTGACGACCGATCAATTGTTACGTTCAACCGCCTCAATCGCCGATAATCTCCTTTGCCCTTGCTACAACGAACTGCACCTGCTCCTCAATAGTCAGCGAAGATGTGTCAAGTTCAACTGCATCCTCTGCCTTCCGGAGCGGACTCGCCTTACGAGTGGAATCACGACGGTCTCGCTCCAAGATTTCGTTCTCCAACTGGCCGCTGTCCACATTCTCGCCGATCGCCTGCAGGTCCTTTTGGCGTCGTCGCACGCGCTCAGCGACTCCCGCCACCATGAAGATCTTGAGTTCCGCATCCGGCAGTACTACTGTGCCGATATCTCGACCCTCGAGGACGGCGCCGCCTTTCGCGGCCATCCGTCGCTGTTCCCTAACCAGCACGCGCCGAACATTCTCGTAACTGCTGATCTGACTCACGTGGAGTGTAACGTGTTCGGATCGAATGTCGTGCGTAACGTCGCGATTGTCAACGAAAACGCGAATTCCCGTCGCACTGCGTTCCAGACGGATGAGCGTTCGTTCAGCAAGTGCGCCAATCGCCTCGATATCGTCGAGGGGAATTTCTTCCTCCAAGACTCTTAACGTGACGGCTCGATACATCGCGCCAGTATCAAGATGAAGATACCCCAGCCTCTCCGCCACGAGCCTGGCCGTTGTACTTTTGCCCGACGCCGCGGGGCCGTCAATTGCTATGGCAATCTTTCGCAAGTTTCTTGGGATCGGATTTTAAATATAGCAACAAAAACGGTGCTATTCAATAGCTTTATCTGTGGGTACGCCTGCTGTCCGGACCTGCTCTCTCAATTCTCGCCTTCAAATTCCGACGAAAAACCGGTATCTTTCGCCATGCGCAAGTTGACTCATGAAGAGATTTCCGCCAAGAGGACCAGCCTCGATCAGATCCACCTGACTCCCCGGCTCCCCGTCATTGCAATCGTCGACAACGTTCGAAGCCTTTATAATGTCGGTTCCATTTTCCGGACATCAGACGGGGTACTGCTTGAAAGGCTGATTCTTACCGGATTCACACCCATTCCACCGCGGAAGGAAATCGAGAAAACAGCTCTCGGCGCCACTCAAAGTGTCCCCTGGGAATACGTCAAAGAGCCTGCGGCAGCTGTGCAGAAGATGATCGAACGCGGCTACAAGGCGTGTTGTCTCGAAATCACCGACAACGTTGTGCCCTACTACACCGTACAACAATCAGATTTTCCGCTCTGCCTTGTCATAGGAAATGAAATCAGCGGAGTGTCAAAAACTGCTCTCGCCGCCTGTGAGATGGCGCTGGAGATCCCTCAATTCGGCATCAAGCAATCCCTCAATGTTGCCGTCGCCTACGGTATTGCGATCTTTGAGCTCAACAGGATATGGCGCACACCCGCCGCGCTCAATATGCGAGCGTGAAGTAGTCCTCCTTCTCGTGCGTATGAATTCGCAGCACACCCGCACGCACGAGCTGTATCAGGATCCGTGAGGCTCGCCGCTCGGAGATATTCACCAACTTTCCGAATTGCTTCACCGTGATACGTTCGTTTCCATCAAGATACTCGAGGACACTCCTCTCTGTGTCGCCAATGCTGATCCTGAGCGGCGGTGACTCCGGACTTTCCGCCTCAAGGATCTTCACCACTTCCTTGCTCGCCACAACAGTCTTGTCCTTCACCCGGATCAGGACTTTGTTCTCAGGATCCTCGTCAGAGTCATTGTCGACGACGAGACTATGCGGCTTCTGAACGCTCTCCTCAACTCTCACCGCAATGATGTCCATGCCCCTGTAAGAAATGATCTCGACTTCCGGCTCGATTGGTGGATCGCAATACACTTTCCCGGCAGTCTGAATCATCTCTACTTCTGTCTTCTCACTCTCAACACCGACGATCGTTTTGTCATCATCGACACCGAAGAGGATCGTTCCCCCCTTCGTGTTTGCGAAGCCGATGAGAGCGCGTGCGATTTTCTCAGGTGAAGAGACCTTCCTCTTGAATTCAAGATGGAAGCCCTCCCCTTCTTCAATCAGGAGCTGCAGTTCTTTGGTATTCATCGTCTCACCAACCAGTCAGTATCCACGCGCTGCCATTCGATTCAGGATTAGTCGGGAACGACGCTGAAGGTACCTGGTTTCCCGATCGAGCCGAAACATCCGGGGATTTGGTATCACTGCCGCGAGTCGAGCTCCCTCCTCCCGCGTCAGCGCAGATGCGGGCTTGCCGAAATACGTCTGCGACGCTGCTTCGATGCCATAGATCCCTCGTCCCCACTCAATGACATTCAGATACAACTCAAGGATCCTCTGCTTGCTCAGCGTTTGTTCCATCCACCAGGTAAGGATCCACTCTCTAAGTTTCCGGAGTGGATTTTTGGACGGAGACAGGTACAGGTTCTTTGCCAACTGTTGTGTGATCGTACTCGCCCCCCGTGCTGGCCTCCCTTCGGAAAGGTTACGCTCAATCGACTCGCGCAGTTCAAACCAGTCAAAGCCGGAATGAGACCAGAATGTCCCGTCTTCTGCCACGATCACAGCATTTACTGCATCCCTTGAAATCCGATTGAAAGGAACCCACCGATATACCTTCTTGAACGCTTTTCCCTCGTCTGCAGCCTGCTCCTGATGCATGCGCATGAATGCTGTTTCCGTCGGAACTGTCCGTTTGAGACGTACGACATCAGCATACGGCAAAAGCACGATTTCGAGCACGATCCACGCAGAGAAGATTATGACCCCCGTCCACACCTTATGTGCACGAACCCACTGCAGTGTCCGTAAGAGCCTTTCCCGTAGTTTCGTGCGAAGGTCTGGCATCAACAACTCAACGATCGTTTTCGGCTGTCGAGGTAGCCCTGCAACAATACCGAAGCTGCCATAGCGTCAACGCGACCTTTGTTTGTTTCACGATCCCGCTTCTTCGTCCCCATCGTGCGCAAGGTCTCATGGGCGATGCTCGTCGTGAAACGCTCGTCCCATTGAACAATCTGAGCCTTGACGCTCCGTGCCAGAATTTCAATGAACGCTTCGACTTCAAGGGCTTTCTTTGCCTTCTCCCCTTTGAGATTCAGCGGCATTCCTACAACAATCGTTTCCACACCCTCCTGTCGCACGATCTCGCTGATCCGATCGTACATGTGTTCGTCGTTTGGAATGGTGTCGTACGGTTGGGCAAGAATGAGGAGAGGATCGCTCAGGGAGAGACCGATTCGCGTCGTGCCAAAATCGATGCCAAGAATGCGCTGGTGGTGTTCTGTCATTTCAACGAGGTCCGGGAATCCGAGCTCCTAGCCAAAGAAGCGCTCAACGTCAATGATTCCCTGCACTTTCTTGATCTTCTCAACAACTCGCGCCAGGTGCTCGGTATTCTTGACAAACAGGATAATCTGGCCTTCGAACATCGAGGCGCGTGAGTCGATGTTGACGCTCCGAATATTTGTGTTCTGGTATGACGAGATTGCATGCGTGACATCGCTCAGAAGCCCGGGGCGGTCTTTCCCGTAAACGCGTATGCCGGCGATAAAATCGGCTCCATTTGCCGACGGCCATCCGACCTCGACGATGCGCTCGCTTTCTGTCATGCGTTTCGAAACTACGTTCTTGCAGTCCTTCCGGTGTATCTTAATTCCCTCGCCGATCGTGACAAAACCAACGATGGGATCTCCCGGAATCGGATTGCAGCATTTTGCGTATTGATGCATGAAATTATCGTTTGTGCCAAGAATCGATATTCCGCTCGTCAGTTCACGTGCCGAATGTATGAACTTCTTGAATAGGGACGCAGTCTCCTCTTCGGTCTTCGCCTCCTCAAAAATCCGATTGGCCCCAAGGACCATATCTTCGATGAACACATCCGCATCGATTCTCTGCTCAGCAATATCGAGGTAGAAGGCCTGAAGATTCTCCAGCTTTGCTGCATGGACAATCTTGGTCAGGTCATCCTCATTGTAGTGAAGCTTACGACGTTTGAGCTTCTTCTCCCAGATCTCCTTCCCCTCTTCCGCCTTCTTCCGGAGTTCCTCGCGCACCCAGCGTCGAATGTGAGCTTTCGCTTTGTGGGTGACGACGAACTTATCCCAATCAGGATTCGGATTCTGATTCTTGGAGGTAATGATCTCCACCTGGTCACCGCTTCGCAACAGCGTGTTCAGCGGAACAATGCGACCGTTTACCTTTGCGCCAATGCAATGATATCCGACGTTCGAATGGATCTCGAACGCATAATCGACAGGGGTGGCATTACGCGGCAGGATCTTGAGATCCCCTTTGGGAGTGAAAACGTAGATTTCATCCTGATAGAGGTTTAGCTTGAAACTCTCCATCAGTTCCCGCGGCGTATCGTCGCTCTTCTGCTCAAAGATCTCGCGTACCCAGTTCACCCACTGTTCGAGCTCTTTGTCAGCAGAACCCATGCTTTCCTTGTACATCCAGTGCGCGGCAACACCTTTTTCAGCGACTTCGTGCATCTCGCGCGTCCGAATCTGAACTTCAACCAGCTTGCCACCTGGTCCAACCACCGTCGTATGGATAGACTGATACCCGTTCTTTTTGGGAATCGAAATATAGTCCTTGAAGCGCTCAGGGATGGGTTTGTAGACCTCTGACACGACGCCGTAGACAAGGAAGCAATCGTTGTTGTCCTTCGTGTCCAGTATGAAGCGGACCGCAAAAAGGTCATAGATTTCATCTAATGGCTTTGCTCGCCGAACCATTTTGTTGTAGATGCTGAACAGATGTTTCGGACGGCCCTCGAGCTCATAGGTGAGCTCTTCTTCCGCGAGGCGTTTCTCGATCGGAGACGCAAACTTCTTGATGTAGGTTTCGCGTTCACGCCTCCGGGACTTGAGCAATCGTGCAATCTGGTCGTACTCGGCTCTGTGAAGGAACTTGAATGAGAGATCCTCCAATTCCCACTTGATCTTCGCCAGACCGAAGCGATGTGCGAACGGAGCATAGATGTCCAGGGTTTCCCGGGCGAGCCGTTGCTGTTTCTCCTGCGGGAGGTACTCGAGCGTGCGCATGTTGTGAAGCCGGTCCGCGAACTTGATCAGCATGACGCGGATGTCGTTCACCATCGACAGGAGGAGCTTCCGATAGCTTTCGGCCTGTGTCACCTCGTGACTTCTAAAAATATCGGTGATCTTCGTGGCGCCATCGACGATATCTGCCACGGTTCCGCCGAACTCAGCGCGAATGTCCTTGATGTCGAACGTGGTATCCTCAACGACATCATGCAACAATGCGCTGGCAACCGAGACGTCGTCCAGCGGGATCTCATTCGCCACGATCATCGCAACTTCGAATGGATGGTAGAAGTATGGCTCCCCCGAGGCTCGAAGATCGTCTTTGTGGGCGTTCAGACTCAGTGTGAACGCACGCGTGATAAGATCCTCGTCGACGGTCCGGAGGTTCTTCCGGCACACCGCGAGGAGTTCTTCAAGCTTATTTTGGAATTGCACGTCAACCATTGGTGCTGCTTCTCATCCAGTCCTACATAGAATATATTGAAGCGCAATAGATTGTCAAGACAATGTATCTACCGGCTTTCCGATGCGGCGGCATTCAACCGCTTCTCCAAGTGTTGCGCCCTTTCCAGGTTGTTTTTTGCCCTCTTGCGGAGATGCTCTCCGAACGTTGCGGGATCTGTCCGGAGCACACGATTGAGATGAATGCGGGATTGCCGAACATCGCCACAATGTGCCAGTGCATCGGCAAGGTTGAGAGTAGCCACAAAGATGTTGTAAGAATTCTCAGCAGGGTCTTGTTCCAGCGATCCAAGCAGCGAGGAATATGCCTGCGTGGCGCCTTGCGGAGCATTCATCCGATCACAGGCTGTAGCAAGTGCCCAGAGGAATGTCCGGTTTGACGGATATTCCCTGAGTCCGGCACGTGCACAGTTCACAGCTTCTTGAAAGTTTCCGGCATCGGTGTGAATCGCAGTAAGCATACTCAACGCGGTCATGCGGTTGTACACGCCATGGTGCGCAGTCTTGTTGAGCATTACAATAGCCTGAGCTCGCGCATCTCCTATGAACGGCAACCAGTTCACGATCCCTGTCTTTTTGCTGCGCCAGTAGTCGAACGCCCCAATGCCGGCATAGGAGTCGACCATTCCCGAATCCAGTGTCACCGCCTTCTCGAAGCTGCTCACAGAGGAGAGTCCTCGTAGTATTCCTCCGACCCAGTCCCCACGGTATACTCTCGCATACGAGTCTGTGCCATCTGCGGTCCCAAGGAAGTGATGGCCCCATTTTGCCTGACGGGGATCCAGCACCAGCGCACGGGCTTCTCTTCGTCCGATCTCGAGCAGAGAGTCAAAAGGCTCGACATTCAAGAGGGTTTCATGGTCTTCCGCATATGCCAGGGCAAGGCCAGCTCTAAGAACATAACCAGCCGGATGGTTGGGAAATTCCCGGCAGACCATTCGAAAGACCGAATCTGATGCTGTGAAGGATTGCTTCCAGCTCAAGTCGATCCCCTGCAGAATGAGCGCGTGTAGACGGGAATCGTCGAGTCTTGCCTGACCAAACGCCACAGACGCCGAAACGACGGCAACGACCAGCATCCTTTTCACTATGTATGGGCTCTTCACGGTCATTCGGTTCCAAACACACGGTCTCCCGCATCGCCCAGTCCAGGGATGATATAGCCCCGTTTGTCCAGCTTCCTGTCAACCGCACAAGTGAATATCGGCACGTCAGGATGTTCTTTCTGGATCATACGGACTCCTTGTGGCGATGCCACAAGCGTGACGAACACGATGGAGCGAGCCCCTCGTGCCTTGAGATATGTCAGCGCGGCTGAACTGCTCCCCCCTGTCGCGAGCATGGGATCGAGCAGAAACACACTTGCCGACTTCAGTGTACGCGGTACTTTGAAATAGTAATCGACAGGTTGCAGCGACTCATGATCACGGTAGAGGCCAATGTGTCCAACACGAGCGTCTTGCATCACATCGACGAATCCGGGTAAGAGTCCGAGTCCCGCACGCAAAATCGGAACCAGAACGACAGGTTTGGAGAGCTCCCAGCCGGTTGTTCGCGCAAGGGGCGTGTTGACAGTCGTTTTCCTGAGGGGCAACTGGCGTGAAACCTCGTACGCCATCAACGTCGAGATCCGGCCCAGGATCATGCGGAACTCGTGACTCGGGGTTTTCTTGTCCCGCAGGAGCGTGAGATCTCTTTGGACGAGTGGATGGCGAATGATGGTCAGGTTCTTCATACGCATAAAATGCTAAGGCTACTTCCGTTTGAATGTCAACGTCAACGGGACCCCCGCGAAGCCAAAATGTTCACGGCATTTATTGGTGAGAAACCGTTTGTAGGACTCCTGGAGAAGAGTTGGCTCGTTGCAGAAGAACGCAATCACCGGGGGCTTTGTTTGGATCTGCGTGATGTATTTGATCTTGATTTCTTTTGGGCTGGAAGATTTTGGAGGATAGTGCTCAATTTCAGCGAGGAGCACTTCGTTCAGGGTGCTTGTCTCGATTTTCCGGCATTGTTCTTCGTGAAGTTCTCGCACTCGTTCGATGAGCTTGAAGATGCGCTGTTTCGTCAGCGCCGAAACAAACATGATTGGTATATGATCGTGGACACCCAGCTTCTTCTTGATAAACAGCTCATATGCCTTCGCTGTGTTTGTCTCCTTTTCGACGAGATCCCACTTGTTGACAGCGATGAGTGTTGCCTTGCGGTGTTCCATCGCGGTCTCAACGATGTGCTGGTCTTGAGCATCCATGCCCCGTTCTGCATCCAACAGGATCAGTGCAACGTCGCAACGGTCGATGCTTCGGAGCGTGCGAAGTGCGCTGTAGAATTCGACACTCTCCTTGACCCTACGCTTTTTCTTCAAACCCGCCGTGTCAACGAGCACGACTTCTTTTCCTTCATGTCGCAGCACCGAGTCAATCGGATCACGCGTTGTCCCCGGCACATCGGTTACAACCTGTCGTTTCTTCCCAAGCAGCGCGTTCACGAGAGAAGACTTCCCCACGTTTGGCTTGCCGATGATTGCGAGGCGCAGAGCGCGCTCATCCTCCGAGTCCTCAACGGTGGCTTCAATACCTGACGTTATTGCATCAAGAAAATCCCCCACCTGTCGGCCGGCAAGCGCCGACACGGAGAGTGGTTCGCCAAGGCCTAATTCGAAGAATTCATGGCTATCGGACTCTCGTTTTGCGGAGTCGATCTTATTTACTGTAAGGTAGATTGGCTTCTTCGACTTCCGCAGGATATTTGCTATTTCCTTGTCGAGCGGCGTGATTCCAGTCAGAGCGTCAACGACAAATACGACGGCATCAGCTTCCTCAATGGCTATCTGTGCTTGTTCTCGTATGGCCCGGTCAAATACGTCCTCCGAGTCAGGGACGAAGCCGCCCGTATCAATGATAGTAAAGTTGCGACCGGACCACTCTGCTTCAGCGTACTTTCGGTCACGGGTTACACCGGGCAGATCATGGACGATTGCCTCCCGTATCCCCAGGATGCGATTGAACAGCGTCGATTTGCCCACATTTGGGCGCCCGACAATAGCAATAATGGAAGATGACATAAGGCCGTTTGCAGAGAATTTCCTTAAAGGTAGCCAAAAATGCGCAGATATACAACGAACGTGGTACCAGCGTGGGGGTTGTTACAGCAGGAATGATTGTGGTGTGAAGTCGGGGCGGTGGGATTTGAACCCACGGCCTCTTGGTCCCGAACCAAGCGCGCTAGCCAGGCTGCGCCACGCCCCGTGCTCTTTATCGTGAGAAATATATGGAACAAATCATGCAAAAGCAACGGGTATGTTACCGCACGCGATGCTCTTGAATGAACTCCTCGACCTTGGCAGCAAGATCTGACACGTTCATCGATTCATCGACGTCGATCCAGTGAATCCTCTTGTCTGCTCTGAACCATGTCATCTGTCGCTTTGCGAATCTTCGCGAGTTTCTCTTGATGGTTTCAATCATCGCTTCCCGGCTCAACCTCGAATCGAGGAATTCGAACACCTCCTTGTAGCCCACCGTGTTTAGCGCGTTCAGCCTGCGGTCGAAACCCTGAGCGACAAGCTGCATACACTCCTCTATCAAACCGTTTTTGACCATCGCATCCACCCGCTCATCTATTCGGCGGTACAATTGGGTCCGATTCCAGCGAAGACCCACTTGCAGAACATCCAACGATGGAGTGCCCTTCTGCTTTTCCTGTAGGTGTGACAACGGGATACCGGTCATGCGATACACCTCGAGCGCCCTCAAGACACGTCTGGCGTTGATCTCCTTCATGGCCAAGAGGGACTTTTCATCGACCGACCGAAGCTCGTCGACAAGGTGTCCGAGGCCGAATCGTTTGTATTCCTTTTCCAGTTCAGAACGGATCTCTTCCTTTGCCTCAGGCACGTCAGCGAGACCGTCGATGACCGCCTTCAGGTACAGTCCCGAACCGCCTACGAGGAACGGAATTCTCGAACGGGCCCGAATGTCGTCAATTGTGCGGCGTGCATCCCTGCCAAATTGGCCAGCGCTATACTCTTCTGTGGGTTCGATCAGATTGATGAAATGGTGAGGAACAGATTCAAGTTCAGCGGGCGTCGGCTTGGCTGTTCCGATATCGAGGTGCCTATAGACTTGACGGGAATCGGCGGAGATGATTTCACATCGAAGAGATTTGGCCAGTGAGAGAGCGACAGCAGTTTTGCCTGAGGCGGTGGGCCCCACCAACGCGAGAATTGGTGGTGGAATCGATTTCGCATTTGATGTGAGGGACATCGGGAACCTACTGGCCGTTCCAGCCCTTCTTGCCAATCAAAGGCACAAACTTGAATCCTTTCATTTCCCGCTTTGTGTACGTATCACCGGTGCGTTCGACAATAAAAAGGTCCTGACTTTCGAGATCACCAACGGGTATCACAAGTCGTCCGCCATCCACAAGTTGCTTGAGGAGCGGTTCTGGAATCTCGGGTGCCGCCGCTGTCACAATGATACCGTCGTAGGGTGCGAACTCTGACCACCCGATCGTGCCGTCCCCCGCCTTTGAACCTATTCTATAGCCGAATCGCTCGAACATCTTGCGGGCTTGCAGGAGCAAATCGACATGGCGCTCGATGGTATAGACTTTACAGCCCAGCTCCGCCAGCACGGCCGCCTGGTAGCCAGAGCCGGTTCCAATCTCAAGAACCTTTGATCCCGGCCTGGGCGAAAGCTGCTCGGTCATAAACGCTACGGTGTACGGCTGCGAGATCGTCTGCTGCTTGGCAATGGGCAACGCGGTGTCGTCATACGACCTATTCACAAACGGTTCAGACACAAAGAGATGCCGTTCGATTTTTCCCATTACCTGCAGGAGGCGCTCATCAGAGATACCTCGTTCCCGAAGCAACGCCACCATATCACGGCGTTCATCCTCAAACCGACCCATCAATACTCCTTCAGAAGAACTGTCAGAAATTTCTTTGTTGTATACCAGTGTGTCATGTGACTCTTGGCATCGGAATAGATTGTGGCGATTGGCACAAACCCAATCCGGAAACCCTTCATCGCAGCACGGACGATGTATTCCGTTTCCATCTCATAGCCGTCATTCTGCGTCTCAACTGTCTTCAAAACCTGCGTTGAAAGAAGTCTGTATCCCGACTGACTGTCGCGTATGTCCTGCCCGGTTCGAGCAGAGACAAGGAACGAAGTGATGCCATTCGACAACATCCGATGGAAGGGCATCCCGCTGCCCAATCTTCTCCGCGCACCTATGAGCAGGTCACACTTCCCTTTCTCCCACTCCTCAAGAAATGCAGGACAATCTTCCGGGTCATGCTGAAGATCGGCGTCCAGCGTGAGGACGGCGTCGTACCGTTGTTCCAGGAGAACCTTTTGGAAGCCGGTTCGCAACGCTGCCCCTTTCCCACGGTTCCGATCATGGCTAAGTACTTGTACCATCGCCAGGCGCGCCACGGCTGCCGTCGAATCCGTAGAGCCGTCGTCAACAACAAAAATATCCCGATGAGAAAAGTGCTTTGACAGCATCCCGAGCAGCGCCGGCAATGTCGCCGCGGCATTGTAAGCTGGTATGAGAGCAGCGCATGTCACGGTAGATTTCGATCTCTTAGCGCATCTGCCACAAGAGCGACCCGCTTCATTTCCTTGACATCGTGAACCCGGACAATGTGCGCGCCCCGGATGATGCACGCAGCTACTGCGGCTGCTGTACCCTCCAGCCTTTCGTCAACACCCAGGTCAAGAATCTTCCCAATGAATGATTTCCGGGAAGGGCCTACGAGAATCGGGAATCCTACAGGTGTTGCTGATTTGAGGTTGCGCATGAGTTCGAGGTTGTGTTCCAGATTCTTACCGAATCCGATCCCTGGATCCACGATGATCTGCTTCACGCCTGCCCTCTCTGCCAGCGCTGCCTGACCTTGAAGGAACTCGCACACCTCCCTCACGACATCCTGATAACTGGGATTCATTTGCATGGTCTTTGGCGTGCCTGCCATGTGCATCACAACGACTGTCGCGTTATGTTCGGTGATCACAGAGACCATTTCTGGATCGGCCGTGAGCCCCGTAATGTCATTGACAATTGTGGCTCCAGCGTTCAATGCGGCGCGAGCGACCGGTGCTTTGTAGGTATCAATCGAAATCGGAACGTCGATCCGGCTTGCAAGTCCCTCGATGACTGGGACAACCCTGCGAATTTCCTCGTCCAGAGGGAGCGCATCGGCACCGGGTCTCGTCGACTCGCCCCCGATATCAAGAATGTCAGCTCCGTCAGTGACAAGCTGCTCGGCTCGTCCGATCGCGGAATCGATATCGAAATATCGCCCCCCATCCGAGAACGAGTCCGGAGTAACATTCACGATGCCCATGATGTGGGTTCGTGCGGCGCAGTCGTACGTTTTGCGCCCCAGGTTTAGCAGAAGTCGGTTCATTTCAGTCTAGATTCGGCCAACAAAATCGGGGGCATGGACGGGCACAGAGACGGTGCACTCAAATACCTCAGGGCTCACTGCACGAGTGATAGAAACCGCATGTTGGGCAATAGAGCTTGCACTTGCGACTCTGAAGCGGGGTTCCGCAATTCACGCAATACTGCCAATAATGGTTCTGCGATGTTGCGCAATACTCGGGATCCACCGGTTCCCCTTTCAACCGGCCATTCTTTTCGGGCCTGCTCTCCGGCCCCGGTGTCTCTGACGTCATTTCTTCCGCTCCTCTTCCTCCCAGGCAAGTCTCAGCAAACCGATGCCCAGAGCCTTTGTCGCCCCGACAACGTTATGCGGTTCCTTTTCAGTCGTCACCTCCGGGACATCCAGAGACGAGTGGTAATACGCAGAATAGTCGATCGTGACACTGTCCGGATGTCCTTTCCAAGATTTCGAGCGCCAACCCAGAGTTTGCGGCAGCGTCTTCAATTCATTCCACGCACCAGTGAAGATCGTCATGGACGGAATCTTGGATTCCGGAACTTTAAGATATCGAAGGAATCGAGGAAAGAACACGTACGAATCCGTACCCCCCTGGGATGGATTCGTAGTCGACTCTTCCCAGAATCCCTTATTTCCGGCATACTCATCTCCCACGGACATGAATGTGCGGAGGAGACTGGCATTATGCTCAACGTCATTCGACTCGAAATAGATGCAGTCGCGAGTTGCGCCTGTCCCAACCTCGTCGACATTGAGAACAGCCAGGATGTTTTGAAGCTCATTCTGACGCTGCCGCACGTAATGAGCGGTGGAAAACATCTCCGTGCCCCAAATCGCGAATCTAATGGAATACTTCGGTATCGGGATCCTGCCGGTCTTCACAAGCGTTTTCAGCACCCGGGCAGTCTCCAGAACTGCAGAAACTCCTGATGCATTATCATCCGCACCTGGTCCGCCCGAATCAGAATCACCATGCGCACAGACCAGATAGTACTGCTCGGTTTCCCCTTCCAACGTCGCCAAGACAGTCTTCGGACTCGCCGAATCCACCGCGCTTCGTACGGAAAAACTAATGACGACAGATGTTGAGTCACTAATGGCTTTCTTCAACGTGCGGCCGTTGTTGCGGGAAATGTTGAACAGCGGGATGGCGTTTCTGGAGGATTCCCACAGATCACTGATCATTGCCCAATCAGAATACATTGCATCGACGTTTGGTGAAATCAGGACCAACGCGCGCACGCCGGATTGCACAAGCCTGCGATAGGTTTTCTCCGAGATCATGGCATCAAGGAGAATCGATTTATTCTTCAGTCCATCGGGAAGCGCATCATCAGGCCGCTCGAGATAGACCAGAGCGGTCGTGGTCTTAGGCACTGAAGGCGAGAAGGCCCCAACCCATGCATTTCTGATGGTCGTTTTGAGGACGACGGGAGAATCGACACGAAGGGTCCAGTTCTTGACCTCGTACGCTAGGCGCTTGGGATCGGTTTGAAGCTGCACAGCATATCCCGCTTCCTTTAGACGCTTTGTGACGTAGGCCGCTGCTCCATCGCCTGACTTCGTCCCTCCCGTTCTGGGACCAAAACGGACGAGATCGCGCACCTGGCCCAACAGACGGGTCGTTGAGACCGCGTTGTCCAGCGCCTGTTCTCTCTTTGACTGAGGGAATACGCCAGACCACACGAGCACGACGGACAACGCAAGAAGTGCAGTTCGGTGACTAGCGAGCTTATGGATTTTCATCAGCTCGGCGTGGGGATAGTGAAGGAGGCGTCATGAATGAATGGTACCAAATAGTTCGGCGTGTGGCAATCCAAAAATGAAAAGGGGCTGGAGAGCATCCCCCCAACCCCTCGTCATGGTAAACGTTCAGCCTACTTGCCGACGTATTTCTTGTACCGGGCATTGATCCTCCCCCAGTGCAAGTTCCCGAGGAAGTTGTCAATGTACTTTGCGCGACCCGGTCCGTCTTTGTGGTAGTACGCGTGTTCGAACACGTCGCAGGAAATGAGGGGTACACCGCCCCAGATAGCGCCGTAGTGGTGCTCATCGACCGTGACGTTGAGGAGCCGTCCGGAATACAGCCTGTCGAACACGAGAAGACCCCAACCGCTCAACTTTGCCGACACGGTGGCGGCCTTGAAGTCTGCCTTCCATGCATCAAAGGAACCGAACTCCTTTTCAATCGCAGCTTTCACCTCAGGACCTTCATTCGGATCGCCGTTGCCGCCGAGCACTTCCCAATAGATATCGTGCAGCAATGCGCCGCCATGATTCCAGGTGAACCGGCGTTTCAATTCGCCGATCACGCTGTAGTTGCCGTTTGCAGTACTACGATCGGCAGTCTCCAGCGCCTTCTCAATGTTGTTCATCGCAGTCACATACCCCTTGTGATGCGTGTTGTAATGCCAGTCTGTCGTTTCCGGGCTGACGACATTCACCAGAAGCTTCTTGGCTTCGTCGTCCGTGTAGGGCCGCGGAGTAAATTTCCATTCGTACGCCATGCTGAGTTTTCCTTTATGGTAATGAATATGGTACTTGATGTTGTGACAAAGCCTCTTTGAGTGAAGTTTCTGAATCAGCGTTCCAGCGTCAACCAAAGTTGAGCATCAATTTGGCTGCCTCGGACATCATGCCTGGACTCCAGGGTGGATCGAACACAAGATCGACCTTCACATTCTGGACCCCGCGGGTTTGTTGCACCCGCCGTCGCACATCTGCAGCGATCATGGGACCCATGCCGCATCCCGGAGCCGTTAGCGTCATTGTTACGAAGACATTGGCCTCCCCCGGATTCGAATCATCCACCTTCAGGTCATACACAAGACCGAGGTCAACGATGTTTACCGGGATTTCAGGATCATAGCATTGTTTCAGCGACTGCCAGAGGCGCGCCTCAAGATCCGTTTCTACGCGTAGGATCCGGCTGCCGACCTGCACATCGGTCGGTTCAAACGCAGCCTGTTCCTGTGAGCCATCAACCGTTGACGCCTGGCTGTCATCCATGAAAGGTGCCCTCGATCAAACGCCAAACGAATGTCCGCAACCGCACGTCTTCGCGGCCTGGGGGTTGTTGAAAACAAATCCGCGACCGTTCAAACCATCAGAAAAGTCGAGCGTTGTCCCTGACAGGTAGAATTGGCTCTTCGGATCGATACAGATGCTGATCCCTTCTTGCTGGTACGTTACATCCCGCTCCGACGGTCTTTCATCGAAGGCGAGAACGTAAGTCAGCCCCGAGCAACCGCCGCCTTTCACACCCAAACGCAACGTGTGTTCCTCTGGGATGTTGTTTTCCTGCTTGATCTTCCTGATTTCACGCGCCGCACGTGGTGTCAAGGTGACGATTTCTTCCGTCTGCTGCTGAACCTCAATGATCGTCCCTGCCATGAAATCCCTTTCCTTTTGGAATCTTGTAGTTCTTGTTTGCGCTCACTCGGTCGAGACTGTCTCCGTTTTTGACTCCAACGCATTGCGCATAGTATGCCACGCCAGGCTCGCACATTTTACGCGTGCAGGGAACTCACTGACGCCGCCAAACGCTGCAAGCTTTCCGAGCCGTTCGAAACTCACATCAGCGAGCACTCCTGTCACGACGTCGTGAAACAGGCTGAACATGCTCCTTGCCTCTTCAATGCTTTTTCCCTTGAGGAGTGTCGTCATGAGGGACGCAGACGCTTTCGAGATCGCGCATCCTGAGCCCTGAAATGCGAGATCTGCGATGGTGCTACCCTCGAGCTTGATATAAACTGTGTATCTATCTCCGCAAAGTGGATTAAAACCTTCGAGAATCCGGGTTGCTCCCTCGAGCTTCTTGAAGTTCCGAGGATTCTTGTTGTGTTCCAGGATAATCTCCTGGTACAAAGCCCGTAGGTCTGACATTATCTAAACACCTCTATTACCTTATGAATTCCCCGCGCAAGCTCATCGACCTCTGCCTTCGTGTTATAGAGTGCAAATGAAGCTCGAACGGTCGCGGGGATCCCAAACCTGTCCATGACGGGTTGTGCACAATGATGGCCTGTCCGCACTGCGATTCCTTCCTGGTCCAGAATGGTACCGATATCGTGGGGATGCACATCATCCATGATGAAGGAAAGGACTCCGGCCTTCTTGCGGGCAGTGCCAATAATTCGCACGCCCGGAATGTTCGAGATCACTTCCGTCGCATAAGTCAGCAGCTCATGTTCGTGCTGAACCACAGCATTCCAATCGAGCGATTCCAGAAATTCCAGTGTTGCTCCGAAACCAATGCCGTCGGCAATGTTTGGTGTACCAGCTTCGAACTTGTGCGGGAGTTCGTTGAAGATCGTTTTCTCGAAGGTGACCGATCGAATCATGTCTCCGCCACCTTGGTACGGGGGCATCGCGCTCAGGAGTCGCTCCTTTCCGTACAGGACGCCGAATCCCGTGGGACCATACATCTTGTGCCCTGAAAGAGCGTAGAAATCGCAGTCAAGATCCTGAACATCCACGCGCTGGTGGGCAACCGCCTGAGCACCGTCCAAGAGGACCGGTATCCCGCGATCATGGGCGATCCGGATCATCTCCTTCACAGGATTTACAGTCCCCAACGCATTCGAGATGTGACTTACTGCCGCGAGCTTCGTCCGGGAGCCGAGCAGCCGTGTGTACTCCTCGACTGAGATCTCACCCTCATCTGTAAGCGGTACAACTGTGAGACGCGCGCCATTCGCTTCGCACAACATTTGCCAGGGGACGATGTTGGAGTGGTGCTCCATTCCTGTAATGAGCACCTCATCACCCGCCTGCACGTTTGCCCTCCCGAAACTTCCAGCAACGAGGTTGATCGCCTCTGTCGTACCGCGAACAAAGATGATTTCTTTCTCCGATGCCGCATTGAGGAACTGACGCGTGCGGCATCGCACACCCTCATAAGCAGCCGTGGCTTTCTCGCTCAGGAGGTGTACGCCGCGGTGAATATTTGAATTGTACTCCCGATAGTACCGATCAAGTTCAGCGATTACCGAAAGGGGCTTTTGCGTCGTTGCTGCGTTATCGAGGTACACGAGCTTTTTGCCGTGAACGGTCTGCTTCAGCACCGGAAACAGCTCACGCAGAGACCCGATATCAAATCTCTGCCTGCTCACACCCGAGGCTGACTGAATCACGCGCATTGACATTGTTAGTCTCCGACCGCCCGACCCCTGTTGAGGAGTTCGTGGACGAGCACTTCAAGCCGCTCCCGCAGTGCATCATGATGGACTCTGCCGACAACGTCACTCGCAAAAGCGAACGTGAGTATATCACGAGCCTTCAGCTCTCCTATTCCGCGGGAGCGCAAATAGAACAGCTGCTCTGCATCAAGCTGGCCAACGGTAGCGCCGTGGGTGCATTTCACGTCGTCTGCAAAGATTTCCAACTGAGGCTTCGTGTCCATTATTGCATCATCAGACAACAGAAGCGTCTTGTTCGTTTGTTTGGCGTCCGTTTTCTGTGCATCAGGCCGGACAAAGATCTTGCCATTAAACACCCCGCGTGCGTTGCCATCAAGGATTGCTTTGTAGAGCTCATGGCTCGCACAATGCGGTTTCGCGTGATCGATCGTGGTGTGGTTATCGATCAGCTGTGATCCTGTGCCGAGCGATAATCCGTTCAACGTACATTCGATGCCCTCACCGCCAAGAACGGCCGAGATGTTGTTCCGAACGATCGAACCTCCGAGTGAAATCGAATTCGACGTCAAAGTCGAGCGGCTGCTCATGCTTGCGTGCATCAGCGCAATATGGAACGCGTCCATGTGCTCGCTCTGCAGTTTGTCGTGCTCGATGACTGCGCCCTCATCAACAAACATCTCTGTGACGACATTCGTGAGATATTGCCCTGCGCGGACAAATCCGAAACTCTCCACTATTGTAGCCTGGCTGTTCTTACCGGCGACGACGAGGTTTCTCGGGGTTATCATCGACGGCCTATCCCCAATCGCGAGGAAGAGGAAATGAATCGGGTCCTCAACCACCGTATTGTCCGGGATCAACAGGAACGCGCCGTCAAGGAGAAACGCAGTGTTCAGGGAAACGAAAGGGGTCTCGTCAAGCTTGACGAGCCTTCCCAAATACGTCTCCACCGACTTATGCGAATTCTTCACGGCGGCGGCCAGTGAACCACACACAACTCCGGCAGGCATGCGACCGATCGACGACAGACTCTTCGAATAGTGACCGTTCACAAACACGATTCTGTTTGTCGTAGGCAGGAGATGCGCTTCGATCTGATCGAGAGTCAGCGCGTCAGATTCTAGTTGAACCGAAGGCTCGAAGCTGACTTTGGCAATCGGGCTGACGTTTGTAAATTTCCACTCTTCGTGCCGGCTCGTTGGAAATCCCGTCTCCTGAAACCGGCCAATGGCCTGACGACGTAGCTGGTGAACTGGCGACTTCGAATCGCCGTTCATGCCTCGCTCGAAGGCATCAAACCTGGATCTGTACCACTCTGTCGGATGGTTTAATTCGCTCACAGTTGTCGCTGCCTCCTACGCCTGCACTGACGCACGTTCGAGATCTTCCTTCACCCAGTCGTATCCCTTCTCTTCCAGGGTGAGAGCCAGTTCCTTACCGCCGGACTTCGCAATGCGACCGTCAACGAGGACGTGCACAAAATCGGGCACAATGTAATTCAGCAATCGTTGATAGTGCGTTACAACGATGATCGCGTTGTCCTTCCGGCGAAGCTTGTTGACACCGTCGGCAACGATCCTGAGAGCGTCGATGTCCAGACCGGAATCGGTCTCGTCAAGTATCGCCAACTTGGGTTCAAGAACCGCCATGTGGAAGATTTCATTTCTCTTCTTTTCGCCGCCGGAGAAGCCCTCGTTCACGGGCCGGTTCAGGAGCGTATCATCTAGTTCGACAAGCCGCATCTTTTCTTTCACGAGCTGCAGAAAGTCAACAGCGTCGATCTCCTCAAGACCCCGGTGCTTTCTGATCGCGTTCAGCGCCGACTTGAGAAAGTAGGTGTTGCTGACTCCGGGAATCTCGACCGGATACTGAAACGCGAGGAAGACTCCCTCACGAGCGCGCTCTTCCGGATCCATGTCGAGAAGATCCTTTCCATTGTAGCGGATACTTCCCTTCGTCACTTCATACGTATCACGGCCGGCAAGAACCTGCGCGAGCGTGCTCTTCCCTGATCCGTTTGGCCCCATGATCGCATGAACCTCGCCCGGACGGACGGTGAGCGTAATTCCATTGAGAATCTCATTTCCTGCAACGTTTGCATGAACATCTTTGATTTCTAACATCGAGCCCTTCCTTGCGAAATATGATGTTGGTCTACCGCCAAGTCCTTAGCCTACACTTCCCTCGAGGCTGACCCCGAGAAGCTTCTGCGCCTCAACAGCGAATTCCATCGGAAGCTCACGGAACACCTCCTTACAGAATCCATTGACAATGAGATTTACGGCGTCTTCTGTCGAGAGTCCTCGCTGCTTACAGTAAAAGATTTGGTCTTCCCCAATCTTGGATGTGGAGGCTTCATGCTCCACTTTGGAGGACGTATTCCTCACCTCGATGTACGGGAAGGTGTGCGCTCCACATTTGTCTCCCAGCAGCAGCGAATCGCACTGTGAAAAATTACGGGCATTGAGGGCGCCCTTCTTCACCTCCACGAGACCTCGGTAGGAGTTTTGCCCCCTCCCTGCCGAGATTCCCTTCGATACAATGGTACTTCTCGTATTCTTGCCGATGTGGATCATCTTCGTTCCTGTGTCAGCCTGCTGGTAGTTGTTCACGACTGCAACAGAATAAAACTCCCCAACCGACTCGTCCCCCTGGAGAAGAACGCTCGGATACTTCCACGTGATGGCAGAACCGGTCTCGACTTGCGTCCAGGAGATCTTCGACTTCCTTCCCGCACACTTGCCCCGCTTCGTGACAAAGTTGTAGATGCCGCCCCGTCCTTCTTTGTCCCCTGGGTACCAGTTTTGTACGGTCGAGTACTTTATCTCGGCGTTATCACCGAGTGCGATGAGTTCAACGACCGCAGCGTGAAGCTGGTTATTATCACGCATCGGTGCAGTACAGCCCTCAAGGTAGCTCACGTACGCTCCCTCTTCCGCGACGATGAGCGTCCGCTCGAATTGTCCGGTGTTGGCAGCATTAATTCTGAAGTACGTCGACAATTCCATGGGACAACGAACCCCTTTGGGGATGTAACAGAATGATCCATCGCTGAACACAGCGGAGTTGAGTGCAGCAAAGAAGTTGTCGTTTGCCGGCACAACCGCGCCTAGGTACTTACGCACCAGGTCAGGGTGATTCTGAACAGCTTCCGAGAAGGAGCAAAAGATGATTCCCAGCTCCATCAATTTCTCTTTGAACGTCGTGGCGACGGACACACTGTCGAACACCGCGTCTACCGCAACACCGCTCAGGCGCTCCTGTTCCTGGAGGGAGATGCCGAGCTTCTCATATGTACGCAATAGCTCGGGATCAACTTCGGACAGGCTCTTGAGCTGCTTCTTGGGTTTGGGTGCCGAATAGTAAACAATATCCTGATAATCGATAAGCGAGTACTTCACATTCGGCCATCGTGGCTCCGTCATTGTCTGCCACTGACGAAACGCCTTCAGTCTCCATTCAAGGAGCCATTCAGGTTCTTTCTTCTTCTCAGAGATGAAACGAATCGTCCCTTCGCTCAATCCCTTTGGGGCTTCTTCCGACTCAATGTCGGTAACAAAGCCCCATTTGTATTCTTTGTTCGCCAGCTCTTCAATTGCGTTCGTTTCGGTGCTCATGTCGTCGTCTGCTCTGCTCGATGAGTGTTCACTTATGCTGTTGGTGTAACCTTCGCGGTGGCTGGTGCCGGAGCGGCTTTCGGTGTCTGTTCGGTTTTCGTAGGTGGCTTCCGAAACTCATCGTACATCAGCATCCACGAACCAGGTTTGATTGGTTTGAGGATTCCTGCATCGGTGAGTGTGCGAATGATCTCCGACGCCTGCTGCTCGGCTTTCCCGTACGTCAAACGCATTCCTTTTTCCTCCGCATACGCGATGAGCCCGTACTGGAAGTCCCGGTAGAAGACATTCGAGAGATGATAGAGATGAAAACGAGACTTAAGGAATCTGAGGAATTCGTTCTTGTCTTGAATAGTTGTCGATGACATATCTCGGTGTCAGGATTGTATATGGTTCTTAGATGATTTCGCGAACAGTCATTTGGTCGAACAGAACGTTCAGGTTACGCTGTAGTTTGCCGAGCGGCCGCCGAATCGTGCAGTTGTAGAATAGGTAGCAGCTCTCCGGACCTTCCGTGTAGCAGGAAGCAACCATTGGCTTGGTTTCTTCGATGATACGGATGACGGAGGCGACTTTGAGGTTTTCGGGCTTCTGGGCGAGTGTATATCCGCCCTTTACGCCCTGAAGTGATCGAATAACTCCGGCGCGTGCAAGCTTTTGAAGGATCTTGGCGAGAAGTTCGTAAGGCAGATCATACTCCTTGGAAAGCTCTTTCGTCGTCACGACAAAGCCCTGAGGCTTCATCGCCATATGCCTAAGTGCAATCAGCCCGTACTCAACCTTTTTTGAAAGTTGCAGCATAAAACCCGACCTCAGCAGTCCTATATTCGGTCAAAAAAAACAGGGAAAATTCCCTATCCAAAACAAATATGCAGGAAATAGGACATAGAATCAAGTCCTCGTTTGCTTAACCTGCAAGATGTTTAACGAATTCGGTGGGCAAATCGTTCCCTGAGGAACCGTCTATCAATCCGTTTCAGGCATGTGATATGCAGAACTTCGATTCCTCCCCGTCCGAATGACTCTTGCGCATTCACGACCTGGCTCACACAAGCCGCTGATTCCCTTCTTTTCCCTAATTCGGCGATGATTGCAGCCATCGCCCAATGGTTGTTTCTTCAGACACCTATTGCTACTTTGATCGTGAAAGGAACCTCAAATGAACATCGGAATTACCTGTTACCCCACCTATGGTGGAAGCGGTGTTGTAGCTACTGAACTCGGCATAGCCCTGGCCGGCCGGGGACATTCTGTCCATTTTATCAGCTATGCCCTGCCCATGCGACTTACAGGATTCACCGATAACGTGCTCTTCCACGAAGTGGAAATGTCCAACTATCCTCTCTTCGACTTCCCACTCTACACCCTGGCGCTTGCCAGCAAGATGGTTGAGACTGCAAAATACGAGAAACTCGACCTTTTCCACTGCCACTATGCAATTCCCCATGCTACCAGTGCATTTCTCGCCAAGCAGATGCTGGAGTCATCGAATATCAAGGTCTTCACAACTCTTCACGGGACGGACATCACATTGGTCGGCCTTGAGCCGAGCTTTCTCCCCGTGATGAAGTTCAGCATCGAGCGCAGTGACGGCGTCACCGCAGTGTCGCGCTTCCTCAAGGAGAAGACGCTGACAAATTACGGCATCGAGAAGGATATCGAAGTCATCCCGAATTTCGTCGACACGCGCAAGTACTACCGGCATCCCAAAGATGATTTGCGGCCGCATTTTGCATGCGGCGACGAGAAAATCATCGTACACGTCTCAAACTTCAGGCCTGTAAAACGTGTCCCTGACGTCATCCGGGTTTTCGACCAGGTTCAGAAAAAGATTCCAGCACGCCTCATTCTGGTCGGTGACGGTCCCGAGCGCTCCCAATGCGAACTCCTCAGTCGGGAGCTCGGTCTGCATGACCGGATCAAATTCCTTGGGAAACAGACGGACGTCATCCATGTTCTGTCCACGGCAGATCTCTTCCTCATGCCTAGCCAGTCGGAGAGTTTTGGCCTCTCGGCCCTCGAGGCCATGGCGTGCGGGGTTCCGGTCATCTCTTCCAGCGTCGGCGGTCTCCCTGAACTTCAGCTTCACGGCAAGACAGGCTTCATTGCAGAAATTGGTGACATCGATCGAATGGCCCGATACTCCATTGACCTGCTCACAAGTCCGACGAAGCATCAACTCTTTGCCCAGGCAGCTCGCGAGCGCGCACTCGAATTTGACGCTTCGAAAATCGTCACTCAGTACGAACAGTACTATCAGAAAATCATAGCTCAGTAACCCTGTTTCAGCGCCCTCGATGTCATCAGAGATTCTCCTCCCCATGCACGATCGCAGTGACGCAGAATATCACCAGGCGCTTGTCAAAGAGCTTGTTGACATTTTTCGCGTCCGCGGCTTCAGAATCCTTGGAGCCGAAAACATTCCCGGTCTTCCACAACCGCTCCCGCTGCCAAACGATGGATATGGCGACCAGGAGGAGAAGACTCCGGATGTCATCGGGTATGATGAGAAGAATCGATGTGTAGTGATTGGGGAGGCAAAAACGGGAGAGCGTGATCTTGAGACCGATCACGCGTTGACGCAGTACAACGTTTATCTCGATCAGTTCGACGCTCGACGCGGCACCCGCGCCACGCTCTACATCATCATACCGGCGAGCAAGGTTCCAGAATTCAATTCACTCATCACTCATTACATTCATCCCGACTACTGGAAGCACATCGTCGTCGTACCGTCCTCGGCACTGCCGCTATGATCATGCCGGTCGCAGTCTGGCAAACCGGACCAGGAGGTTTTTCACGCCAAAATCCTCAAAGTCCACAACCACCTTCATTGCATCACCTTTCCCGGACACTCTGATCACTCTCCCCTTTCCAAACATCTCGTGTCGGACGTACGCTCCCTGCTTGATTTCGAGCTCTATCTGCGATTCGTTCTCATAATCGGGAGAGGTGTCGGTGAAGTACTCGGCGTCACGCTCACGGGTTTTCTCCGTGCGAGGTTTGCGGACGGAACTGATTGGACGAGGAGCAAGTTCTGGGAGAGACGCTTTCACTGCACGTCCATGGACAACGTCCAGCTTCTCTTCCCCGATTTCCGATAGAAACCGGGACGGCGAGGTGAATGAAGACTCACCGAACCGGTATCTCATTTTCGCCAGCGAAAGGAAGACTTTCGATTGCGCCCTTGTAATTCCGACGTACATCAACCGACGTTCTTCCTCAAGGTCGGGACGATCGATCGAGCTCGTATAGAATGGCAGAAGTCCCTCTTCCACCCCCGCAATGAACACAACCGGGAACTCCAGACCTTTCGACGAATGGAGCGTCATTAACGTTACAGCATTCCTTGTATCATCCCAGGAATCGATGTCAGACACAAGTGAGACTTCCTCAAGAAACGCCTCAAGAGTCCCATCCGGATGTTCATCGCTGAATTCTGTAATTGCGGAGAGAAGTTCCATCACGTTCTCCCAGCGGGCCATCGATTCTGTCGTTCCCTCATCCTTGTACGAACGCAGAATGCCGAGCTCATCAACCATCGAGCGGCTCAGTTCGCTGAAAGAGACTTTCTTTCGGAGGCTGGTGTATTTCGCGAGAAGGCGCGAAAACTCAGCGATCGCCTTTCGCAACCTGTCTTGCAGAGCCTCCACTTCCTGAACTCGCTCACATGCCTCAAACAGACTGATCTTCTTTGCTCGCGCGAAGTCCTTCACACGACTGAGGCTCGTGTCACCGATGCCGCGTGCAGGGTAATTGATGCAACGTAGTAGACTCTCGTCATCCTTGTGATTCACAATCAGACGGAGGTACGACAGGACGTCTTTGATCTCCTTCCGTTCGTAGAATCGGATACCCCCTACGATCACGTAAGGGATCCCATTGCGACGGAACACATCTTCGAGCGAGCGGGACTGTGCGTTCGTTCGGTAGAGAACGGCAAAATCCTTGAGAGCTCTTTGTTCCTCGGCGATTTCGGCCTGGACGATGCTGAGAATCTGATGGCCTTCATCGCGGTCGTCGACACATTCGAGAAGCTTCGGCTTATCCCCCTGAGTGTTTTCAGTCCAAAGATCTTTCTTCAGCTGGTCGACATTGAACTTGATAAGCCGATCAGCTGCGGCGAGGATGCTCTTCGTCGACCGGTAGTTCTGTTCAAGGCGATACGTCCTGCATTCTGAATAGTCCCTTGAGAAGTCGAGAATGTTCCGTATGTCTGCCCCCCGAAACGCATAGATACTCTGTGCATCGTCGCCGACGACACAAATGTTGCGGTGATCGTGCGTGAGGAGTTTGATGACCTCATACTGCGCACGGTTCGTGTCCTGGAATTCGTCGACGAGCACGAATCTGAATCGATGGTGATACTTCTTCAATATGTCAGGATACCGTCGGAACAGATCAATAGGCTTGATGAGCAGATCATCAAAGTCCATCGCGTTGCTGCGATGCAGCAGTTTGTTGTATTCAGCGAAGATCTGGGCCACCTTCTCATCGAGCAGATCCCTGGCATTGCCTGCATAGTCGGCGGGACTAGTGAGCTGGTTCTTGGCGCCGCTGATCCTCGACCTCACTGCTTGAGCGGGAATATGTTGCGTGGAGACATTCATCGTCTCCATGCATCGCTTCACGGCACTGAGTGAATCGTCCGAGTCATAAATCGTGAACGACCGGGTATAATCGAGATGCTCCGCTTCCTTTCTGAGGATCCGTGCAAACATTGAATGAAACGTCCCCATCCATACATCAGACGCCTTTGCACCTACGAGGCGGATGATGCGGTCTTTCATCTCCTTCGCCGCCTTGTTCGTGAACGTAAGTGCCAGCACTTGGTGGGCCGGAACACCGCAGGAAATGAGATAGGCAACACGATAGGTGAGGACGCGCGTTTTTCCGCTTCCGGCACCGGCAATAATCATGACAGGGCCGTTGAGCTCCTTCACGGCTTCCTGTTGCACCTTGTTGAGTTCAGCAAGAAACGACATTGATTTGCAGAGACACTGTTTTGATGAGGAAAAATCGCACTGAGTATAGCGATTTCAAGCGAGAAAGGCAATGCGAGACGACGCAAGTACTGCACGCGAATGGGTGGACTGGCGCCGGCGAGAGCCTAACGTACGAACGAGGAGTCACGGAGAATCTGATTTGCCCCCAGAAGCCGGAACGCATAGAGTCGCGCGCGAGACGGTTGCGGCACAGAAACCACAAGGGTGGTATCAAACTTCACATCAAGCACGTCATACCGCTTTCCTGAATCATAAATCTGGCGGCCGTAGACTGCCAGCTCAATGCTCGAGTCAGCCGTCTGCACCGTGATTCTTTCAAAGGACACGGCGGAAGTGGTACCAAGCAGTCCCGTCATTCTCACCCGAATATCGTTGTATCGGGACGAGTCAGGAACGGAGAGCGAATGCACCTCAGCCAAAATGCTCATGGAATAGTACTCTGAATCTGCCAGGTTGCAGCCCGGCACGCTCATCCACAGCCATCCTATGATAAGAATGCACACCCGTACAGTCTTCACAGTGTCTCCACGAATCCGGACCTAGAAGAAAGCCCGGGCCTCAGCTCTGCCCGTGTGTACCGTAGATCGCGTTCCTTCTAACCTTCCGTCATATGCAACGCTCACCTGAACATATTGGCTAATCCTGTAGTCAAAAGCAAGGCGCCACTGGTACGTCTTGCCAATGACGCGTCCGTTCGTAAATTCGTACGGAGCATCGCTGAGTGATCCCACCCCCTGCACTTGTGCTTCCTCACGCTGCATCTCGCCCCGCAATTGCCCACCACCCTTGAGTGAATATGTCAATCGAATCAGTTCATCGTTCAGATCCGCTTCAGCAACTCCAACACTCGTGCGGTTCCTGATTCGTGACACTCCGATCCCAAATGCAAGCTCCCATTCCGAGTACGGCCTGTAAGAGAACTCCGTCCTCAGTTCATCGGAGGAAATGTCGCGTTGACGCGGTGACGCAGCCGCCGTCGCGAGCCGATCTGTCTTGTTCGTGAAATCTGTTTGGTTGCCGATTTCCTTCAGCAGCTGACTCCGCAGACGGATGGAGCGTTCGCGTAGCATTCCATGCTCCGCATTTCCGACGAGTCGCAGAAGCGATCGTCTTTCATTGAACCGGAACCGTAGCGACAATGACGGATCCGATTCGTTCACATAAATGTCTTGCGTGAACAGTTGCGTACCGGAGATGGTCGTGCTATCGTTCAGGAACCTTGACATCCGGAGCAAGTATAGATTTGCCGGATTGTCGTCGGTTCCCCGCTCCTCGATGCGAACGACAGTCTCTGAAGACAGCGCATTGACTATTCGCGAAACGAAGTCGTCGGTTTGACCGATGAATCTACGTGGGGTCACTCTCAAGCGGGCTCCAGTTTTGACCTCGGAAACAGGCACCAGTGATTCGTCCGCAACATAGACCGCGACAAAATCCCCGTCAAACCGGGTTTGGACGAACTCTGACTCGTCTGGGAGGCCGTTCTGATTCTCATCACCCTTGTAGACATAATTGCCCGTTCCTTTGGGAACTCGCACAAAAACCCGTTTCATCGGCGCTGACCGTTCGCGAGCGAACTCGTACAACACATCCAGATCCAAAGCCCGTCGGAGGGGCGTATAGCGTGATTGCGAGCGTGCTAACACTGTCTTCGTGCTCCCATCGCCGACACGTGCAAAGTGCTCCGACAGATCTGTCCTTCGCACACTGAGGGCGATGGAGGACGAGAACGAATTCCATTCTTGAAGCCGCACATCATACAACTGAGTGACGGATCGAAAGGCACGATGCAACAATCCATGCGAGGCGCTATCCTCTGTTCGAAATTGAACTTCGCCGGTTATCATCAATGGGGAAGCTTTCAGAATGGTGAGGCCTGGCGATAGCTCGAGGAACCGAAAACTCCCCGGAGCAAGTGAGTCAGTGCCGGCCGACCGTTGCCTGCGGTCCTCTGCTTCAATGCGAAGAGAAGGCCTCAGATACCAGACGTTCGCCGCCACGTTGCCACGATACCTGCTCCAACTCGATGTACTGTTTTGCATAGGGCTCTCTGTCGAGAGAATATCACTTCCGACGGACGCTGCCACTCCGCTCGAATCCTGATAAGACCCCTCGACACTCCATTTCGAAGATCTTATACTTCCCGAACGACGAAGGACGCCGTAGCTCCCCCGGACATTCACATCAGCAGGAGTTCTGATGGCAATGCTTGCTTCTCCCAGTTGTTCATCACCGGCGTCAGCTGACGTCAGGTTCCAGTCGCGCGCAAACTCGACCTCATTGAACCTATCGAACGAGGTGAACCTGCTGTCAACAAATCTCTCGACAAGCCTCAGCTCAAGATCGCCCACATTGGCGCCGCCGATCGTTACGTTTCTTGGCTTGTAAGAGGCCTCAAGTTTGTGAGCACTGCCGGATTGAAGGGCCACGTTTCCGGGCGCAAGACGATTCATATCGCGCTCACTCAATGCAAGTTCGCCAGAGATGACGAGCTCCGGCACCGGCAGAAGTTCTGCTCTCGCTCCCGCGACACGCCGCAATTCCGGAACGGGCAGGAACTGCAAAGGAAGGTACGATCCCTTCCCTAGCCCTGCGACGGAGAATCCACCAGCTGTCGATTTCTGGTACCCAAGAGAGTCTGCCGGGACTCTGTCGACGTACGAGAACACGACAGAGTAGAGGGCCATTGGATCTCCAGGTGCGTACACAAAGAAGGATCGAAGTCGTCCGTCAATGATCGTGTCTCTCCGGACGTATTGTCCTCTGGGGAGCCGGGTCGTCGTGTCGATTCCGGCGAATCGTATGCCCGTGACTGCCGCACCGAATCTGCTCCTCCCACTCGATGCAATGATCGAACGGAGCGTATCGTCCAGGGCCATTTCAACCGGAGAATCGTAATCGTCTGCCTCCTGCGAAAACGATGTCGATATCTTCAGCGTATTCTTGAACGCGGCAACGGAAGCCGCAACACCGAGGAGATTTCGGACGAATTGCCTGTCGCTGTACTGAAAGTCCACGCTGATCCTGGTGGCACTCGTTACCATCCGCCTGGGGCTGAACGTGATCTCTCCTGTGGTATAGTCGATCGTGTAATCGTTCGTCTCTCCCCGCGTCATCAACTGACCGTTGATGTAGACTCTCTCGGTGCCTGCGATGATGACAGGGCGTCTCCCAGGATCTTCTCCGGAAAGCCTGTAGGGACCTTGATTTCCCTCGATGCCCTGGAATTGGTTTGTAGTGAACTTGCCGCGCGCCGTGCCCCCAGTTGTCGATACGTCGAGCAGGCTCCCTTCACCCAGTACGTTTCTGAATGTCGCCGAGCCGGTTGCACCCTGCAGTTTACGCGAGAAGGCCGTGAACTCCCCGCCGACACGCTCAGGAACCTGATACACAAAATCACCAAGCGTTGCATTGAAGAAGGGATTCCGCAATTCGACAAAGACTTTGTCGAGTTCCTGAAGTGTCTGCGTAGTTCCTTCGGGCTGGATCGGGACGTTTTCATCGGTGAGAGCTGCAACAACATCCAATCCTGGCGCAATATTTCCTGAAAGTTGCAGACGGAAACCGGAAGCCAAGGTGAGATCTCGGTTCGATCCCACACTCAGACCGCGTATAATCGATCCGCTGCGCTGCAGTCCGGGTCCGATGATGTCACCCGCAGGGAGCGCCGTTCTGTCAGAAGCAGCTCTCACGATCTTCGTCAACAGCGTATCCTGCCGCGGCTGGAGCGCCCTTAGGGAATATGTGGGTTTCAGGAAGAAGGGATGCTGAAGGTACTCCACCGTGAGCGTGTGCCTCCTGCCGTCTCTTAACGTTTCTTGGATAAATGTCGACCGTAGCGTGATGGTCCCCGAAATCGACTTGAACTCATAGTCCAAACCCCTACGAAGTGTCCGGAGAGAATCAAGGATAAGACGTTCGCTTTCGTGAACAAGGAACGAGTGTGGCAAAGGAATTAGTGTGTCTGCGGAGGAATAGAGCGAGACAGTGACAACACGGAGTCTGAGGTCAGGCTGGACAATAGAGACCTGGGCAAAGAGGCACCAGGGGAGCGCTACGACGAGGGGTATGAGAAGTTTGCGGAACAAGGATGTTCTCTAGGATACATCGAGATCGTGAGTGTATCAATTCGTATCCTTAGTGCATCAACATCCTCCAATGGTTGTTTGTGCCGAAGGAGAGACTCGAACTCTCACCTGGGGTAAGCCAGACTGGATTTTGAGTCCAGCGCGTCTACCAATTCCGCCACTTCGGCTCTGCCATACAGATTATTAGATTGCCAGCACTGCTTTCAGAAACGCATGTCCCGGGCCGCTTTTCAGGAACTTCTCCCTCGTTCTCGCCTCATTCCGCGTCGCACAACCTTCCTGCCATACCAACTTCAGCGGCCTGCGATGCTTCGTTGATCTTACCCCACCATCGTTGTGCTTCTTAAGCCGAGCGTCCAAGTTGCTCGTCATGCCAACATACAACCGATGATCTTTCAACGAAAGCAAAACGTATACGAAGAACATGTCAACGCGGCGAATTCACCACTCGCTGTAAGCCAGATCCCGTAAACGGGACAAGCTGTATTTTGAGTCCAGTTTACCTCGACGTAGTCGGGGCGCGTCTACCAATTCCGCCACTTCGGCTCTGCCATACAGATTATTAGATTGCCACCACTGCTTTCAGAAACGCATGTCCCGGGCCGCTTTTCAGGAACTTCTCCCTCGTTCTCGCCTCATTCCGCGTCGCACAACCTTCCTGCCATACCAACTTCAGCGGCCTGCGATGCTTCGTTGATCTTACCCCACCATCGTTGTGCTTCTTAAGCCGAGCGTCCAAGTTGCTCGTCATGCCAACATACAACCGATGATCTTTCAACGAAAGCAAAACGTATACGAAGAACATGTTAACGCGGCGAATTCACTACCTACCGTAAGCCACATCCCGTAAACGGGACAAGCTGTATTTTGAGTCCAGTTTACCCCGACCTAGTCGGGGCGCGTCTACCAATTCCGCCACTTCGGCGTTCGACATCCGAAACAATTCTAACGAAAAAGGACCGTAAATGCAAAAAAGCTACACGCTTGCAGTTGTTCGGGGCCCCAAAGCCGTTCCGAAAAAACAAAACAGCGACGTGAGAGAGCGATGCTCCCACCTCGCTGTTAGTGCACCCACCCCCGAAACGAAGCGTCGGGGCAGGCAGGACTACCATCGTCCCCCGATAATGCCGAAACGTCGACGTCAGGGAACTTCCCTCCCTTCGTCGCCGTTTGTGCACCCACCCCCGACACGAAGCGTCGGGGCAGGCAGGACTACCATCGTCCTCCGATAATGCGGAAACGTCGACGTCAGGGAGCTTCGCTCCCTTCGTCGCCGTTTGTGCACCCACCAGGACTCGAACCTGGAACCCACTGATTAAGAGTCAGTTGCTCTACCAATTGAGCCATGGGTGCTTTTTGGCGCAAATAAAATCTCAACTCGTTCTGAGATTGCGCCACGCCTTCAGACCTTGCTGACCAGAGCTGCGGGGCAACCAGTACTTTTCCGCCCCAATGATCTCGTAATGAACGTCTACCGGTTTACTGGCGGCTGTTGCTGAGGCGCTGGAGCCGCAGTCGGAGGCAATGAGGTCGGTTGGGGACCCGACTGAATGACGCTTTCAGCGGATTGCTCCGTCCTGGGCAGAACGACAAGATTGATGAACAAGGCAAGTACTATGAACAGTGTTGCCAACACTGTCGTCGTCTTTGTCAAGAAATCTGATGTACGTCGAACTCCGAAGACAGTTCCCAGGTTGCTGGTACCGAGCGTCCCTGCCAGCCCGCCTCCTTTGCTGGCTTGCATCAGTACTACAATCATGAGGAGGATGCTGACGATGATTTCAATCGAGATGAAAAGTGTATACATGTTCTTCCCTCATTACACATAAAAACCCCTGCAAAACCGGGGTGGCATTAAATATACCATCATTATCTCTGAAATGCAAGGCGATTTCAGGTCGGGTTGGCGGACTACTCTTCAAAGCCGAAGAAGCGGACTTTGCTGTTCAAATCATACCCCCGAACGTCATCTCCATCTAGGTCGTATCTCCCGTCGTATCCAAGCCAATTCCAATTCCTCACAATTTCACGCTTCTCCATCGCTTTCAACCTGGCAAATTCAGGTATGACATTACGAAACGATGGGTGGCGGGCGTATTTTGCCGCATCGACAACCGAGAAGACACGCTTCGACGCACAAGCTTCCTCTGCCAGGAGTGCCGCGTCGTCAGGTTCATGTTTCAAGAACACCACAGCATTCCGGATTCCGATCCGTCCTGTCTTGACAAACCGGCCCTCATCCTGTACAGAAATCGTGCAATCAGGGAGCAGGGTCGAGGCTTTCAGGAGGAAATCGCATACGAGAAAGGCATTCCATTCATTATCTGCGACACGAGTGAACCCGCTGGCCAGACAACCATCATAGTATCCTCCCCACTTTACAATGACGAGCTTCTCGCTTTCCAGGTTCGCCATTATCTCGGGCTCCTGGAGACCCATCGCCCGAAGATCCTGGTGTCGTTGTGCGATGCGATCCCAGATGCTAACTGAGACGTCTTTGAAATCTTCTGTGTTGGGAAAGACGACGAACCGCTTGAAATTGATACGGCCGGTGCTCCAGGAAAACTCCGAATTGTACCAGTGCTGCAGCCGAACCACTTCCGACCATTCTTCCTCGGTGAACGAGTTCCCAGACCGGTCCTCGATGCGGTAGATTATTCTTCTGCTCATCCTCCTCACCACCTCCACGGACTGATGTGCCGGGTTCTCTCCGTCACCTTGCCAAGCACAGCCACACTGTTATCGTGCGTTCGAACTCTGCATCATGAAATCGTAGATTTGCCTCGACACGCGAGCGAGCGCTTTCTTTCCGGCTTCAGCATCCTTGAGCCCCTTCGAGAGAACAACGAGGACATACCGTCTGCCATCGGGAAGGACCACAATCCCGGAATCGTGCTCAACACCTGTTATACTTCCCGTCTTATGCGCCACTCGAACGTCAGCCGGCAACTGTGCGGGGATGATATCCCGGAACTTCTGCGCATGCAGAATCTCCAGCATCAACCGACATGCGGCGTTGTCGACCGCTGTACCGCGAGCAATTGCGCGCAACACAATCAACAGGTCGAGTGCCGTCGTCTGATTGTTGAGACCTTTCTGAAACGCCTTGTCGTCTTCAACCCCTCGCAACACCTGGATATCTGAAGCGCCAAGCATTCGCATCGTCCGGGTCACGTTCTTCGCATCAACAAGATCGATGAGCACGTTCGTTGCCAGATTGCTGCTCACTGTGATCATTTGGAAAAGAAGCTCACGAATAGTGCACTTGCCCCCGATTCTCTTGTACATCGAATCATCACTGTCGTCGCTCAGATCGAGCTGGTAGGGCGACCCGTCCACGATGCTCTTGAATTCGTTCAGGACGAGGAGACTATCGTCAATCGAGAACAGCCCTTCACGCGCCTGGGCGAGCACCTCGATCATTACAGGGGTCTTCATCGTGCTTGCCGCATGAAACATCTCCTTTTCACGGATGAGCAGCTGATCTCCGCTCGAAAGGTCTTCAAACGCAACAGCGAAAGTACCCTGTTCCGCTCTCAGGCCGGCCTCTATGCTCTCACGTAATGTTGTTAATTGTTGTGCGCTCATGGTTATCGGTACACAACAGAGAAGGACGCTCACGATGAGTTTCAGTTGTCTCATATGTCTGCCTCGGCAACTCAGGAATATCGTCGATCCTACATTCGATGTGTTCAGAAACCGGTCGGCTCTTATCGGATCACCTCCACTGAATCGGCTCCCATAAGAAGCCTTGCTGCAGCACTCTGTTGATTCATGACGATTTCGACCAGTCCGCTGCTTCCGACGATCAACGATGGAGTGTTCGGCAGGGCTTCCGTGTACGTCTGAATCCAGCGCGTGACGCTTGTTTGTCCTACCTTGATCCCTTGGGGGAACCGGCTTTTCGCGCGTGCGGCGGGCATAATGTTCGTGATGATGTTGCCGAAATGATCCACGTGCAGGATTCTGGCAGGTCCATGGGTATCTTCCTGACTCATGAATGGCGATTCTGAACTCCGCCGGATCACCTTTCGGCCAATCTGCTCTGGTCCAATACCAGATGCGAGAAGAGCACACACCGGAGCCAGGATGTCCCTGGCGTGAAAGGTCGCCGAAATGGCTTTTGGTAGTGCTGCCCGGACAAAACGGCTTTTCACATCAAGCGTGTAGAGGTCGCTCTTTTGCTCCTGCCAAAGGACGAGATCCAACAATCCATTGTCAGGAGCCACGAACAAGTGTTGCTTCGTCTTCATCAGAAGTATGTCTCGGGCGGTGCCAACGCCGGGGTCGACAACGGCCAACACAACCGTGGCAGCGGGGAGATACCGGTACGACGACCAAAGCAAATAAGCTCCTGCCGAAATCGAGTGCCTCCCGACGTCGTGACAGAGGTCTATGATTCTGACGCGAGGGCAGTGTGAAAGCAGGATGCCTTTGACAACGCCGACATACTGATCGCTCATGCCAAAATCTGTCAAAAGCGCTACGGTAGGGATTGGTTTGGTCATGGAAGCAAGCCAAGAGAACACTGTCGGGAGGGGCGTACGACCACACAACTATTTGATGTTGACGCTCTTCCCCTTTTTTGCAGACTGGTAGATTGCGTCGACGATTCTCATCCGATGGAGCGCTTCCTCCCCGGTCGAAAGCAACGGATGAAGGTTGCGCAGCGCCCCGATCCAATGCTTGAGCTCGTTGTCGTACGACTTCCAGTACAGTGTCTGAGGGGTTTCGTGGGACACCGGCGTAACGTTTACGAGGTTGCCGTGCATGCGTTTCAGAATCCGGAACGGGTTCAGCGAACCGCCTCCGTCTGTTCCGAAACAGTCGCAGTAGAAGAAATCTGTCTCAGTTTCGAACGACCAGCTTGACTCGATGGTAAGTGTCGATCCATTCTTCATCTTGATGAAGACCACCGCAGAATCTTCGACGCCTTTCGTGTTGTGGGAGTAGTTCGAGGCGAGCACTTCTTTCGCTTCCGGAAAACCCATCAACCAGAACGCGAGATCGAACATGACGATGCCCAGATCGAGCACCACGCCTCCTCCCGACTTCTCCTTCCGCGTCAACCAGGGATTCGTGGACTTGAGCTTTCGCAGCCATCCAGCCTTGGCGTAAAAGATTTTTCCGAGTTCGCCGCCTTGTATCATGCTCTTCAGAATCATTGCGTCGGGACGGAACCGGTTGTTCATGCCGACCATCAGTTTTCGCTGGTTCTTTTTCGCCGCTGCAACGATCTTATGTGCCTCTTCATACGTTCGGGCCAGTGGCTTCTCGACCAGTACATGCTTCTTCGCCTCCAACGCAGCGATGGCTGTAGCCATGTGCGAAAAGGTCGACGTGCAAATGTCTATCGCCTCGATGTCTGACTCAGCAGTCAGCATTTCTTCTAGGTTGGCATAATGCCGCGGAATATCGTACTTCTTCGCAACAAACTCGGCCTTCGACGACTCGATGTCGCAGACCGCCACGATCTCCACCTCCGGAATCTTCGCGAGGATGGGTAAATGCACAGTCTGTCCGACCGTCCCCAGTCCGACAACCCCAATCTTCACTTTCTGCATAATTCCCAATCCTCCAATCCAGAATGAACGTGATCTCGTACGACCTGCTTACGTGCGGGCATGAAGAAACTCACGAACCACATGCGCGATACCTTCGCCGTCGAGGCGGAGTCTGCGGTAGAGTTCGGCAGGCGAGCCCTGTTCAACAAACTCATTCGGTAGTCCGTGCAACTTCACGGCAACATGGCCCAGCCCGTGGCGAGAGAGCGATTCGAGCACGGCAGATCCGAATCCGCCGTCCGTCACATTGTCCTCGACAGTGACAAACGTGTGAATCCTCTCTGCCAGTGTGCAAATGAGAGACTCATCGACCGGCTTGATAAAGCGCATGTTAACGACTTCGGCATCAATTCCTTCTGCCGACAGGAGCTCTGCCGCCCGGAGTGCGCCGTGCACGACATTACCGACAGTGAGGATCGCGACATCTTTCCCCTGCCTGAGTTCGACTCCCCTACCAATTTCCAGTTTCTGAAATCCCGGCCGCAAGTCGGAACCCGTTGTGTTTCCCCTCGGATAGCGAAGGGCGATCGGGCCCTGCTTGAATTCAACGGCTGTATAGAGCATGTCCCGGAGCTCTTGCTCATCCATAGGAGCCATGACAACCATCCCAGGTATGCACCGAAGGAATGAGAGATCAAGCGTACCATGATGCGTCGCACCATCTGCCCCAACCAATCCGCCACGGTCCATGACGAATACAACATGGAGGTTTTGAATTGCACAGTCATGGACGATCTGATCGAAGGCCCGCTGGATGAATGTCGAATAGATCGCAACGACGGGAATGTAACCCTCCGTTGCCATGCCCGCCGCAAACGTGACGGCGTGTTGTTCTGCGATCCCGACATCAAAGAACCGCTCGGGCATTTCCGTCTGGAGCAGCGTCAGTCCCGTGCCGTCGGGCATCGCTGCCGTGATCCCGATGACCGAGGGGTGATCACGGCACACCTCGACGAGAGCCTCACCGAATACCTGAGTGTAGGAAACCGGCTCCGTTCCCTTCTTGTGAGAGACCCCTGTAATCTTGTCGAACGGCGTCACCCCATGCAATCGAGTGACCTCCTTCTCGGCCGGCCCATATCCCTTTCCCTTCATCGTTCGTACGTGGATAAGGATCGGCCCATGTAAGTCCTTGACGTGTTGAAAGATCTCAACAAGCTTGATCACATTGTGACCATTGAACGGGCCAAAATAGCGGAATCCAAGCGCTTCAAAGAGCATGCCGGGCGTTACGACTGCCTTTACCCCCCGCTCCACTTTCTGCGCTACCGACCGAAGCCTGTCTCCGAACGTGTCGAGTTTGCCTGTGAGATCCCAGACATTTGCCTTGAACTTGTTGTAAGTCGGATGCGTAAGAACTTCACTGAAGTAGTTGTGAAATGACCACAACGTTGGCTGAACGGAGGAGAGGGAAACCATGCCATTGTCATTCAGAACAACAATGAGATCCTTTCTCAGCAGACCGGCATTATTCATTCCCTCATACGCCATCCCACCGGTCAACGATCCATCGCCAACAATGGCAACAACCTTGAAATCATCACCTTTGAAGTCTCGAGCCGTGACGACGCCCAGAGCTGCAGAGATTGCAGTACTGGCGTGTCCTGCTCCGAACACATCGTATTCACTTTCACTCCGCTTCAGAAATCCGCTCAATCCATCAAGCTGGCGAATCGTATGCATCCGGTTTTTGCGGCCGGTCAAAATCTTGTGCGGATAGGCCTGATGGCCCGTATCCCATATCAGCTTGTCTTTGGGAGTATTGAACGCATAGTGCAAGGCAACGGTGAGTTCGACCGTCCCCAGACCTGCGCCGAAGTGCCCGCCGGTCTTCGAGACGGAATCGATGAGGAATTCGCGCACCTCCGCACAGACTGTCCGTAGCTCTCGCGGCTCGAGGTGGCGGAGGTCCTCAGGCACCTGAATTTTGTCCAGCAAGTGTGCGCCTCTGTCCGTATCGCTCATTCCTTGTCTGCCTCTTCGTGTTCCAGATCTTCGCCTGCCGACTTCGCGAGTTTACGGATCTTCAGTTCAGTCGCTTTCAGGCGTTCAGCGCATTCACGCGACAGCCTTATTCCCTCTTCGTAGAGCTCAACAGCTTCGTCTAGAGAGACTTTCCCCGCTTCGAGTGAATCAACGATTTCTTCCAAACGCTTCAGCGAGCTCTCAAAGGAACCCTTCTGTGCTCTTTTTGTCGACATTACTGCACCTTCGCCTTAACACTACCATCCTGGAACTGGAGTGTGGTTTCGTCTTCGTGGTGGAGGAGCCGCGCTCGGGAGATCACAGCATCCCCTCTCCTGACAATCGCGTAGCCTCGCTGCAAAATGCCTTCCGGACTCACGCCTGCAAGCCTCTTCCGAAGTGCATCATACGATTGCTTTGTCCGGTCGAACAGATGGGAGGTATGCATCGCATGTACGCGTGTGAGCTCATCGAGCTTTTGCGCAAATTCCCTCACCATGTCTTTCGGCCTGTTGAGCTCGTAGCTGGAGACCAGTCCGTTGACCCGGGCACGATGACCTTCGATCAACTGAAGGGCCTCCTGACGCATAGTATACTCATAGTTGCGAAGAACATCAAGAATCTCATTCCGATCTGGTACAACCATTTCTGCAGCCGCTGAAGGTGTCGGTGCTCTCAAGTCCGCAACAAAATCCGCTATTGTAAAATCGATTTCATGTCCAACCGCACTCACCACCGGAGTTCTCGACGCCGCAATTGCGCGAGCGACAATTTCTTCATTGAATGCCCAGAGATCTTCCAGTGAACCGCCGCCCCTCGCCACGATGATCACGTCTGCTCCTCCGTAGCGGTTCATCCTGTGCAGCGCTTCTGCAATTTCTTCTGCGGCCCCGACACCCTGGACGCGTACTGGCAACAACACGACGTCAATGCTCGGAAAACGCCGGGCAAGAACTGTCCGCAGATCCTGCAACGCGGCGCCCGTCTCCGATGTAATGATACCAATACGTGAGGGGAATCTCGGCAGAGGGCGCTTGCTCGATTCGTCGAACAGTCCTTCGGCAGCAAGCTTGCGTTTGAGACGTTCGAAGGCAACCTGAAGCTCACCAAGGCCAACCGGTGTCAGCTGTTCAACGTCGATCTGATAGTTTCCACGCGGTGGATAGACGGTAATGCCGCCGCGCGCGATCACCTTCATTCCATCTTCTGGCGTAAAGAGAAGGCTCGCGATACGGCTTCTCCACATCACCGCGGAGATCTGTGCTGACTCGTCCTTCAGCGTAAAATACATATGGCCGGATGTGTGGTGCTTGAAGTTCGAGATCTCTCCTTGCACCCAGATCCGTCCGAACCGCTGTTCGAGTGACGCCTTGATTTGACGAGTGATGTCTGATACCGAAAGCGCCTGCGGTGCGTCATTCATGGTGGCCTTCTCGTTCGTTGCCATGCCCAAATATATGAAACAATGCTCATGGTCGCACGCATTTCTTGTCTTTCATCCACATCTTGCCTATATTTTCCGCACTTTCATGTTTAGAAGAGGAATCATGCACACTGACGTTCTGGCTATCGGCGCACATCCTGATGACATCGAGCTGTCCTGCGGCGGGACAATTGCTAAGCTCGTCCGTCAAGGCCATTCCGTAGCTCTTGCGGACATCACCCAGGGAGAACTTGGTACCCGAGGTACCAAGCACATCCGGGTACGGGAAGCTGCCGAGGCGGCTAGAATTCTGGGCGTTTCGACCAGGCGCAACCTGCAGATTCCAGATGGCGGAATTCTCCGCAACAAGGCAAACCTCAAAAAAGTCATCACGCTGATCCGTGAACTTCGACCGACGATCCTGATCATTCCGCACGGGGTGGAACGCCACCCCGACCACGTACACACCCATGAGCTCTGCAGAGAGGCATGGTTCTATTCCGGGCTCCAGAAACTCTCCACCCGGTTCCGCGGTGCGCCGCAGGAACCGTATCGTCCTCACCATTTCTTTGAATTCATGCAATGGCATGAATTCGAGCCAGCCTTCATCGTCGACATTACCGATACCTTTGACCTGAAGATGGAATCAATCCGGGCGCACGCGTCTCAATTCTTCAATCCGAGGAGCACGCAGCGCGAAACAAGACTGAGCAGTCCGGACTTTCTGCACACCATCGAGACCCGGTGCAAGTACTACGGACAAAAGATCGGCGTGAAGTACGGCGAAGCTTTCCTGACGAATTTCTCGATTGGTGTCCGCGATCTCTTTGATTTGCAGATCATCAAGGGATAATCGGACCTCTGCATTTACTGGAACACCGTATACCTCTGTACATAAAAAAGTCCCGCCAGATAGTGACGGGACTTACGCTCTGTTGCGCGATATCACAATCGCGCTAATCTCCGGATTCCAGTCTCGCACCGTCTCGACTTGCTTCTCCAATCCTCCGGATGATTGTCAGGAGAAATCCTACGATGAGCGTGACAGTTCCTGCCCAAACAAGGTTGATCATCGGCTTGATGCTCGCCTCGATGATCAGAGTGTCATCTTTCTTGTGGGCTGAATGGTCGTGCGGCAACACGACGTCAATTGCGATCGCCGACGCGGAGGGATCAGTCTGAGCCGGCATCATTTGGGTCATCACAAATACGTATTGCTCTCCACTCTTCGACGTATAGGTTGCAGGAAGGAACTCTGCACCTTGAGGTCCGTTTTTCATTCTGAGCTTGAGTTGATCCGATCGACCTGCTTCCTGAACACGCACATCTGCATCGATGAAAAACGGTTTCCCTTCAGACATTGAAGCACGTTCTGATTCCGGGAACTCAAAATCCCGAAAAGTGACAGTCACCCCTCCTATCTGTTCCGACTTTCCCCTATTAAGCGTGTGAGAGACCGGTTGATCGGCGTCAGATTCCACCGACACTGGCGCAACATAAAAGTCCCGACTGAGGAAATTGATGATGTCGGGGTGTCGCATCGTAGAATTGTCTTTCTTGCTGAACCGCATGACGGGGGCCACCGTCTTCGAGACTCCGCCATGTCTCACTTGGACATTGAAAGCGTATCGTTCGCTGTCAAGCTCTTCGTATCCAAGATACGTCAGCTGATATCCCATACTCTCCACAGGTGTTCCCCGTTCCAGCGCCAATGTCGCCGTGCTATCATATCTGGAGGAGGTCACGAACCCGAGGCACATGACGGCAATTCCGACATGGGCCAAAGACCCGCCGACGAATTTCGGGTTCCCCTTGAAGACCTCAGAGCCGATTTTCGCGTTCACGACCAGTGAAAAGGCCGCGCAGAACGTGAAGAGGAGTATCAACACTTCCGAGGATCCGAGAACTCCATACACGACGGCAGTCGTAAGAAGAGAGAGAGTGATCGGGAGGGTCAGGCTTCGGACGAACGTTTCCGCCTGGGACCGGCGCCACCAGAGAAGCTGACCGATGCCTGAAAGGAGGCATATGATGATACCGAGTGGGAGATTCGTCCTTACATAGTATGAGATTTCCACTGCGGAAGCTTTGCCGTTCAGAATCGTCGTGATAATCGGAGACGAAGTTCCGATCATGACGAAGAGTGCAACGAAACTCAGCGCAAACGCACCAAGAAACAACGCGAATTCCCGGGAGAAGTAGGAATGTTTGGCCGGTGCAGTTGGCATCTCTGGTAACCGGAAAACTAATAGGCCAAATCCGAGAAGTGTGAACAGTCCGAGGCATCCCAACAGGAGCCAATACACCCACATCCCGGGGTCGACGAACGAATGGACAGATGTGTCACCCAGGATGCCGCTCCTTGTCAAAAACGTGCTGTACAGAACGGTGACAAACGTAAGAAGACTGAACACAATGTTGGTTCTGACAAATCCTCCCGTCTTTCGCTGGTTCAGCGCGGAGTGAATTGAGGCAACGCACAAGAGCCATGGAATGAGCGAGGAGTTTTCGACGGGATCCCATCCCCAGAAACCACCCCATCCCAGCGTCTCATACGCCCAGTACCCGCCCATGATGATACCTGTACCAAGTACCATGGAACCAAAGACCGCCCATGGAGTCGCAATCCGAATCCATGAGTCATAATCCCGTTTCATCAAGGCAGCAACGGCCAAGGTATAGGGAACGGCCATCGCAGAAAAACCGGAGAAAAGAATCTGAGGATGAATGACCATCCAGTAGTTCTGAAGCAGCGGATTCAATCCGCTTCCCTCCGTTGGAAACTGCGCCCAGATACTCCTGGCTGCGTCGAGAATGACGATATTGTCAAAACCAGGCGGGATCGGACCGGACTTTACGAGTTCAGCAGGAAAACTGTCCCAAATCATCGTGAACGGATTCTTCACGACCAGCATGAGCAAGAGAAACGAAAGGATCAATGAGTACACAGACATCGTGGCATTTTCGTAGTCACGACGCGACGTGTACACCATGAGGAAGATACCGATGAAGGATGTATACAGAGCCCAGAGCATGAAGCTCCCCTCCTGCCCCGCATAGAAAGTCGACACGAGCAAGGGGAGCGATAAATCGGTAGAGCTGTATTGCCAAACGTACGTATACTGAAACTGGTGTGTGAGGATCAGATAGAGGAAGATCGCGGCGACAGCCACCAACGACCCTGTGGCCACCTGATAGCAGATCCGGGCTGCTGCGAGCATCCGCTCGGCCGGAGTGAGAAATGTATGGTAGTACAAAAAAGCCGCGGCCAATGCCGCGGCAAATGCAACTGTTGCAAGGATCGATCCAAGCGTTCCCATCAGCACCATCCCACCACCCCTCTCTCTGTTACAGTGTCTTCTTCACCGTTTCCGGCGATCCTTCGTATTTCGATGGGCATTTCGTAAGAACTTCAGAAGCGTGGAACTCACCGCCTACAAACTTGCCTTTCGCAACGACACTCGTAGCAATCTCAAAGTTGTTCGGCTTTGCACCGTCGAGGACAACTTTGACAACACGGTTTGATTCATCCTTCATGAAGAACGTGAATTTCACCCGCTGCACATCGAACTGAGTCGGCTCTTCCTTCACCCACTCGCCTTTCACTTGCACTTTCTTATGCGACTGTTCTGCGGCAGCGAAGTCTGCGTACTCCACATTCGACTCCATAAAGTTCATCGCTGCAAGCAGAACCCCAACCACAACGACGACGGCACCTACGACAATCTTTGCTTTCATCACCCTATCCCTTACTGTAATGATCTTCCAACTGCTTGATTCGTTTGTCAATCCGGACGAGATACCAGACGATGCCCACCCAGACGATCAAGATGATGGACATGACGATATACAACTGATGTTGCGCAAGAAACTCTATCATACAGAACCTCACTCTTCTTGGAGTAAACGGCGGTATTCGAGCCGCGCGAGGCGCACCCTCATGTTAAACAGCCAGATGAATAGCAATGTGAATCCGAGCAATCCGAGCAAAAAAATCACCAACATGTTTGGCGACATCTTCATCTGAACAACCGGCCCGGATCCGTCAGGATCTCCCGCTGCCCCCGGATGCAAACCGCTCAACATGCGCGGCATGACGAAAATGAAGAACGGAACCGTGATGCCCGCAATGATCGAGTACACTGCCGACAATGTCGCCCGCTTCTCTTCGGTTTCCAGGGCTGAACGCAGTGCAAAATATGCTCCGTAGATCAGCAACAGGATAAAGATCGACGTTTCGCGGGGATCCCAATTCCAGAAGGAGCCCCAGTTAAACTTCGCCCATATCGCCCCAGTTATTGTTGCGAGCAGGCAGAACATGAATCCCAATCCTGCAGCCGACACAGATTTGATGTCGTCGTCGATGTTCCTGGTTTTGAGATAGCGGAGGCCGTAAAAGGTACCGACGAGAAACGCGACAACGGTTGTCCAGGCGACCGGCACATGGTAGAGTATGTTCCTGGCCTTTTGCTCGAGTCCCGGGATCAGAGGGAACTCGAGCCATGTCTGTGGATTGGGGACAATCGGAATGGCCAAGCCAGCAATGAGCACAAATGTTATGAGGATGATTGATCCGTATTTCGCTGCCTTCATGCTACTCTTTCCAGACATAGTCGAAGAGAAGATACGAGCCGCCAGTCATCGCGAGAATGTAACCAGCAAGGATCTGAAAATCTCCCAGCGCGGCTTCGAACGGCTCTCCATCGAGAGCTTTTGTCGTTGCGGCCATCACCGTCATCAGCAACACTACCAGCACCGGAAATGAGAGCACCGGATACAGTGTCCCCCGAGTGTTTGCCTTCGCAACGATTGCCGCAATGATCGTGGACGCCGACGCAAACCCCAGGCTCCCAAGAATGACCGTCACAAGAAACGTAGACATCGTTTGAATCACGAACGAATCTGCGAACACAGTGACGTACAATAACGTCACCGCGATCGTCAATGAAATCGTGAGCACTGTGTTGAAAATCAGTTTCGCGAAGTACACAGTCGACGGGTTTGCCACGAGCTGTAACGTCATAGTCGTCCCTCGCTCCTCCTCGCTTACAAACGTCCTAGAGAGACCTGACATCGCCGTAAAGAACACTACCACCCAATAGAGCCCCGCCAAGACACTTGATGTCGGTTGATCAGAGCGCAGCGCAAAAAGGATCGTCGCGACAGCTACCACCACGAACATGATGAGCGCGTTCAGTGCATACCGGGTCCGAATCTCTGAGTGGACATCCTTCCGAAAGAGTGCATATGTGGCAGACACGGACATACGTTCTTGTCAAAAATAGGAAAATACTTTGCAAACGGCAAGCATCTCGGACATCAGCCCGCGTCTATTTCCTGGCATTCCCGAGCTCCAATCGATCGGAGCACCAATTCGCTTCTTCCGCGTCGTTCGTCGCGACAATAAGAAGTCCAGATGACCTCTGACGCTCGACACAGCGTTCCACCATGCTGATTCCTTCCGTATCAAGATTGGACGTTGGCTCATCGAGTACAAGCACCTCTGGATGGTGGACAATCGCAAAGGCATATTTCAATCTCTGCTTCATGCCTGACGAATATGTCCTTACAAAATCCTTCCTTCTCTCCCAGAGTCCTACCGTCTGAAGCGCTTCGCCAATCATCTCCGAGGTAACTTCTTTGTCAGCACGAACCCTTGACAGAACCTCGAGATTCTCCAGGCCACTGAACTCATCATACATCTGCAGATAGGGGCTGACCAATCCAATATGATTGCGGATCGCCTCAACCTCGATCGGGCTTCCGTTCATGGAATAGGTGACGGTGCCACGGGTCGCCGAAAGAAGACCGCAGAAGATTTTTACGAGCGTTGACTTTCCCGATCCATTCCGACCTGTGACTGCTATCGACCGACCCGGTTGAAGAGCAAAGGACACATCCCGGAAAATCAATCTGCGGTTGAACTCCTTGGTTACACCTGTCACCGTCAGGGAAAGAGGCTTCATCGGATCACCGCGACCTTCCACGTGTGTTCTTCACCTCGAGTCTGGGCGACAAAGAAGAAGACGCCCGTCGCGAGTTCTGATCGAAGATCCGAGACCGGGATCTCAACCGCCGCCATGCCAAATGACACCTGAGACTGATAGCGACGCTCAAACACTTTTTCTGCCGCACTGTTCAAGACGTACACATCGACCGGTTCCATACTCTTGACGGTCAGCGGCAACAATAACCGCGCATCTGTGCCGAGCCTCAAAGGATTGGGAGAAGGGCCAGGAGACACGATTGCGTTCTCCTTCGTTGATGAGCGGAGATACACCACGTTCAGTTTTGCCAGGTCGGGCGATTTGAGAGAAACTCCGATTCCAGGCGCTACGAGCTGATAGGGCGGTTCAAAGCCTGAAGATCTCATCGCCAACGAGACATCTGAAAAGGGTGGCGATGAATTTTGAGCCGACGCGGCATCTCGATTCGTCACAATTGCTGTCACGGTGTCCCCGGACAGTGTGAACTGATACATCTGCATCGACATTGCCGGCGCCGCAGATCGAATGACGGCCTGATTCCCAAAGAAATCCATGCTTACATTTGGCTTATATCGCGGAAACGATGCACCCTCGGCGTAGGAACGCGTTGGATCGGCACGGTCTCCAGTGTAGAAATTCCACAGACTGAAATGTGCGAACTCCCGCTCCATGGTGGTACCGCGTCGCGCGAGCACGGACGTCGTCGCCGGAAGTACTGGGCTTTGTTTCATGCCCGACCAAATCTCCCTGATAACGTCGCGCCCAAATTTCTCCGAAAGAAAGAACGCCCAAACCGCCCGTTCGTACCCACGATACATCCCATCCCATAATGTGAAAGGATACGATCGATCCTGACCATCCCTGTAGTACAGAAAGTACTTCGGCAAGTAGTAGTAGTAATCATGAATGTGCGGAAAGGCGAGATGCTCCATCCAGACGGATGATAGTTCGTAGAAAAAGAAATTGGAGCTTGGCACATTGGTCCAGACACCATAGCTGCCGACCTGAATCGCATGAAAAAACTCGTGCGCTGCTGTGACACGAAGCCCGTCCATCCCCGGCGTTCTGTAGCCAACAAAATCATTATCGACTGTGATATACGTGGAGAAGCGCTGACGGACACCGTTTTCTATGAGGTCGCTAGTAAGATTCCAGGAAGTTTCCCCGAACATATCAGTCCCGAGTTCTTCCACGTAGATATCATATTCCGGACCGCCTCCTTGAACACCGTCCGATGGTGGCGCTTCGAGGCGCAGTGAGTCGATTTCAAGCGTCCAGATCTTTTCGAAGTAGGTGGCCACTGAATCAACAAACTTCTCTGCAGTACCCGAGATTCGTTGCCCATTGGGGCCTGACGTGATCAATGCGGGCGCATGGACACCAGCCGTATCGTAGTGTACTCTGAACCGCCCCGACGGGCTGACGCGACTTTTGTGTTTCGGAACCCGCTGAACAGCTAGAAGAACAGCTTGTTTCGTAGCCGGTTGCAGTGCTTGCCACTGTGTCAGAGCCAACATAAGCGCGCTGGTTCCGCATTTGCCCCGTTCTTCCGATGGGATTCCGAGGATCTGATCGATATTCCGCGTGGATGCCTGCACTGATGCAGTTTTCTGCGCCAGGGCACTGATGGGCAGTAACAATACCGCCACGGACACAATGAGTCTATCGAGTCGCCCCACTTCCTCCTCTCAACAATGTTGCACCGTCATAGATCTTGAGCACACCTCGATCGGGGAGAACCACGGCGAGGTCAAGAACCCGATCTCCGTTCAGATCCCCCAGATCGAAGAACACTCGCGAGGGCGTTCTCCAGAGTGCGTGAAAAGGTTCAAAGCTATCCGCTGTGGCCTTCAACCACCCGATCGATCCACTCGCCGCATCCCAGACAACGATGTCTGTCCTGGCGTCGCCATCGACATCAGCGAACCTGAGATGGGCTCGCTCCTGGATCTTGAGACCAACAGCAATGGTGTCCGGTCGCTCGAAGGTGTTTCCCTTCGCCTGACGGAACCTTTCAAGTACCGGTGTTGCACCCAGACAGTACAGAAAGATCTGCGGGGATGAGAATGTTCGCGCCGATCCAAGCCACACGTGCTGCAGGGTCGCCGATTTCTCAGCCAGGTCGAACACGATTGCTTTTTGCCTGAAGCTGTAAGTACTATCTCCCCACGACACAGCCAACTCGGTTCTGCCCGCAGAGCTATTGCGGGAGATGAATGCCACGTCGGGAAACTCATCTCCATTGAGCGGACCGACGTCAGCGGCAAGCAGGGGATTTGCGGCGGGGAGTCTGAAACTGCGCTCCAGAAATTGATGAGTTTCGAGCTCCTGGAAGAACGCAAGCAGCCCCCCTCCGGAAACACCGGGAGTACTGAACGTGAAGAAACTTACTCCCTGCGCCTGATCGCGCTGCCAATACAGGAATTCTGAAGCGTGTCCTGTCGAAATCGTCGCGTTTGTGGCAGTACCGCCACGAACGTCAAGCGCCATGACAGAAACCTGCCTTGAATCCGGATACGAGATGAGGAATCGCGACAGACTATCCTTGGAGGAATGAAACTTGATGTCCTGAGCACCACTGGAAAGGACATATCCCGTGGGACCGTATAAGGCGCCCTGCCGGTCGTTCAGGTAAACGGCGAGAAGGCTGCTGCCTGAACTTACCAGTGCCACATCACTGGCGCCGTCTCTGTCCACATCTGCGATTGTGACTCCTCTCGGACGAGACGGAGTGGCAAATGAGACAGAGTCGTGCAGCTGCGCGGGGTCTGCCCCATTGAGCATCATCACGAGCTCGGAGGAGAGCCGATCAAGGGTCACAACACCCGGGAAACCTGGTTGTCTGCCCGGAGTCAGTGCAATGCGCATACTTCCCCGCCCCCCAACAAAATCCATCCGGTCTTCGAAGAGAGCTTCGCCTCCGTTGATGTACGTATGTACCACAGAACCCCCATCGATCCCTACGAGGTCCTTGTACTGGTCGCCGTTTACATCATGCACGATGAGCGATGTAAAAGGCTCACGAAGGAGCACGGTGTGGTCCGATTTGAATCCTCCGAGCCCATCCCCCTGAAAGATCTCTATCCGCGCCGGTAATGTGTAGCTGACAATGATATCCAGTTCTCCCCCTGGCCGCAGATTTGTTGCATGCACACTCTGGACCTCTCCGCTCACCGGGAAGGATGCCTGATCCAGGAATTTCCCCTGGCCGATTCCATAGAGCAGGTGAATTTCACTTTTCACCCAATCGTGGCAAACGATGTCGACAAGGCCGTCGTTGTTGAGATGAGCAAACGTGAGATCCGCGATCGCATTATCTTCCGCAATCAGTTTTCCCTGTTTGAAGTTCCCATTCCCGAGGCCGAAAAATGGAACAGCACCTGGGCGGCTTCGATCCACGACCAGGAAATCAGGTCGCCGGTCATTGTTCAGATCGCCGAATACGACGCGGTTTGGATTGATGGGGAGCGTAATCTGCGTTGAAGGCTTGAGAGTGTCGTTTGTGGTGTTGGAATAAAAGAAGATCTGCTGAGAAGAACGATCTATTCCAGCCGCGACCGTCTTCCGCTCCGAAGGGAGGTACTCTGTTGTGAATTCATCAACAGGTGAAAGCAACTGCTGCGTTGTCCAGTTGGTCGGAATGCCAAGTGAATCAAAACCGGCGGATACAAGGAGCGACGATTTGCGCGACCAACAATACAGCCTCGGTTCCCCACCTGGGCCTGGTCCCGATGCAAAATTCTCGACGGAACCGACAAGCACAGAACGGCGTACCTGGCCAAACGCCGTTTCCCGGGATTGCGCATGACTTTGGCAAAGCGTCAGCCAGAAGGAAACGAGTGTGGCGGCGAAGAAGTGGGATGAATAATGCGCCGATTCTAAACGATTAATCACTGAATTATGGCACCTTTGCGTCGGAAACGAAGACGAGCCCGTTCTGTCTAGAGCTGCTTGCGGTGGAGAAGCCGAAGTTCGCGCCTTCGTGCGGCATCGGCGTAGCGCCGTTTTTCTTCCTTGGTGACCGGCTTGATCGGTGAAACACTCACCGGCTTTCCGTGCTCGTCGATCGCAACAAACGTCAAGTACGCAGTGTTTGTATAAACTTTTTCCCCGGTGAGAAGGTTTTCCTTCGTCACCCTTACTCCAATCTCGAGCGACGTGCGAAACACTCTGTTCACCGAAGCCTGGAGCGTCACGACGTCCCCCTGCAGAATCGGATGATGGAAGTTCAGCTCGTCAACCGATGCAGTTACACACACACGGTTCGTATGGCGAGAGGCGGCAATAGCAGCAGCGATGTCAATCCATTGCATGAGCTGACCGCCGAGAAGGTTCCCCAATCGGTTCGTATCGGTGGGCAGGACCATTTGTACCATCTGGACCTGTGAATCTTTCACAGTACGCACTCGCTGCCTGGGCATACGTCACTCCTTCCCGGACTGCTTCGTTCGGTCATTGGCGATCGGGGGTTTGCCCGTTTCAGGCGACTTGCCGTCCCCCCGCGAGAGGATGTCCCGCTGCAGCGCCTCAGCGTCTCGCTTGAGCGGACTGCCGGGATATTTTGCGAAGAACTTTTCAATTTCTGTCTTCGCCTCCTGGATCCTGTTGCGCCTCAACATCGCTTCAGCCTTTTTCAACTGCGCCTGCTCTGCGAACGGCGTGTCGTGATATTTCTCCAGTACAAGGTCAAAGAATCCGGCAGCAGCTTTGTAATACTCCATGTGCATATACGTAATGCCGTTTTCGTATTCCTTCTGTGCGAGCTTTGTGTTCAGCTCGGTAATCTTGGCCTCGGCGACCGTGACCAGGCTGTCCGTTGGGTGATACTCTATGAAGGACTGAAACTCGTCTATCGCCTGCCGCGTCGCCGTCTGATCGAGGAAATACCGCGGCGATTGCTGGTAGAAGCAGAGAGCACGCCTGTAGCGCGCCTCCGGAATCAGTTTGCTCGTTGGCATTGTCCTGATGAGCACCTCATACTCGTACGCGGCCAAAAGGTATTCCTCTCTCTTGAACCTGCACTCCCCCATGAGGAACTGAGCCGAATCCGACCGAGCACTTCCCTGGAACTGAAGGGTCACGATCCGAAACTCATCATACGCCTCGAGATAGTCCTCGTCTGTATAGAGGCGCATCGACTTGTCAAACCTCTGATCTGCCGAGAGCTGCTCGAGCTCCTCTGAGCCGGCACACCCCTCTGCCGCCAACATCACGACGAGTGCGAGACATACCGCACCGAACGTGCGCACAACACTTCTCCTAGTCATTGCGATCCTTTTGTATGATGCTCCACGTTGATTCCCTCTGCACAATCTCGACAGTTGAAAGTGACCGAAGTCTCTCATAGAACCGTTGTTCTTCATCGATCGTGAGCCCGAACGACGGCTGCAATCCTGCCCGAAGCGCGAGAAGATCGATCTGCGTGATCCTGGCTGAAGAATCCTGCTTCACGATTTCACATTCAACACCCAAACCAAACTGCGTCCATTCTCGTTGCGGCTGATAGAACACAAAGTTCCCAAGGGAGTAAAAGATCAACTTTCCCTGATGCGATCCGATCCCCTGAACATAGTGCGGATGATGACCGACAACGAGGTCTGCCCCACACTCTGCGATAAACTGAAATTCTTGCTTCAGATTTGTTGCAGGCACGTCGACGTATTCTGCACCTGCATGGTAACTCACGACAACAAGGTCGACCCGTCCTCTAAGACCTTCGATATCCCGCTGCACTCTCCCCCTCTCAAACAGAGCGATTTTTCCTTCCCAACCGCCTTTCGGATTCACGAACTGAGTGTATGCCAGGAATCCAATCTTGATGCCTCCATGTTCTGCAATCGCCGGCGCGCACATCTCGGTCGAGTCAACCGAGGTTCCTACCCACTGCACGCCCTCTTTCTGAAGACTCTCGATCGTTTCGCGCAGGGCTCTTTGACCATAATCATACGCATGGTTGTTTGCCGTGGAAACGACTGAGATGTTTGCCTCCTTGAGCGACACTGCACCCTGAGGAGGACCCGTGAATACCATATTGTACTTCGGGTGCTGTGTGACACCCTTCTGGTCGGACAGCTGACTCTCGAGATTCACAAAAACAACGTCAGCTTCCTGCAATCTCTTGGCAACAAGTTCAAACGGATACGCGACATTGCCTTTCAGAATCTGTTGTCCGACTGCTCGCCCGAGGTTGACATCCCCAAGCAAGAGCAGCTTCGTCCGACTTGTGGACGGAACAGATTGGGCGAACACAGTTCCAGCCACTGCCGCGATCGCCAGAACAATCCACTTTCTCGCCGGGGCCCTCAATTCCTCACCGTAAAGAACAAATAGATGACGAGAAACGCTCCGCCGATAAGCACCACGGGTCCCAGCACCTTTTCGACGAATGATTCTTCTTCTTTGATCCCTAGCTCTGCGATTCCGCCATCGTCCTTCACCGTAACCGTATCCACCACGGAGCGGCGCACGGGTCCAGTCGTGAAGACTCTACTGTTGCCGAGGGCCGATCGCCGGAATTCAATCGCCGTCCGTAACTCTCTTCGGAAATTGCCATTTTGGAGCATCGTGAACTGCGCAACCTGTTCCAGAACGGTCACGACAAGTGTTTCACTCTGTTCCCCTTGCTGCCAAAGATGCGCCCGGACTTCCCGACGATCGAGGAATTCCACCACCGCGTTTTCCACAATTCGCTTTGCACTCGCACCGTCGACGACCACAGTAATTTCGCCCGGCGCCTTCACAGAATCGGTCAACCGAGGCCACGCCTCCTCGAGCACGTCAACGATCTGGGATCGCAACACCAGGAGCGTGCTCTCCGGCGCTCGCTGGGCTAAGGCACTCGATGTAGCCACGACAGTCAGTAGTACCACGTACAAGGATCGCATACCGACAGGGATTTCGGACAACCTGTTTCTCCTCCCGACGTGTGGCCGTCGGTCACCTGGTGCACGCTGCACATTCTCCTCATGAGCGCGAAAACCCAAGTTCAATGGATTCCCCCCATGGCGATTGACTCAAGGCGCGCAATGCGCTCCGACGTCGGCGGATGCGTCGAGAACCATTTCGTGAGACCACCACCGCGCAAGGGATTCACAATGAAGAGATGCGCCGTCGAGGTGCCAGCATTATGCATGGGGATTCGTTCCACACCGCGCTCAAGTTTCTTCAGAGCGTTCGCGAGGCTCAATGGTCGCCCAGAGATGGCCGCTCCACCTTCGTCTGCGGCAAATTCTCTGGAGCGGGATACTGCAAACTGGATCAACATCGCCGCAATGGGCGCCAATATCAGGAGCAGGATCTCACCGACAGGATTCGAGTCATCTCTGTCCCGGCTCCCGCCGGCAAAGATCGATGCATACATCGCCATGCGCGCAATGAAGGTTATCGCACCCGCCATAGATGCCACAATCGTTGCCGTCAGGATGTCCCGGTGCTTGATGTGCGCGAGTTCGTGTGCAATCACCCCTTCCAGTTCATCTTCGCCCAGCGTCTTCATGATTCCTTCGGTAACGGCAACGGCAGCGTGCTGAGGATTGCGACCTGTCGCGAATGCGTTCGGTGTGTCACCCGGAATGATGTACACCCTTGGCATGGGCAATTCAGCCTGCGTTGCCAGCTTCTGGACAAGCCCGTAGAGTCGAGGAGCATCCTCCTGCCGCACTTCGCGTGCCCGGTATCCCATGAGTACTATCTTGTCCGAAAACCAATACATTCCGAAATTCATCACGAGCGAGAAGCCGAACGCAAGAATCAGCCCTTGCTCTTGTCCAAGCTGTTGGCCGAGGAACATCAACAGCACCATCATCAACACCATCAGGCCAACGGTTTTTACCATACTCATAGATTTTCCGTCAGGTTAGATTCTGTCTTATCATTTAAGATACGCAAAAAGGGGCCTACATTCAATAAGACGCAGGCGCTTGAGGAGGGCAGAGTCAGAGGATTGTTGCCGGGGGAGCTATTTGTCGACTTCCGAGGTTCTGAGCCGCCGCGAGCCACGGATACGTTCGAGTGATGCCTGGACCAGATTCAGATTCTCATCGAGGAAATGCCGCGAGAATCGGCGCGCACGGCTCACCTCAACGGAGTCAATTTCCGCTACCACGAGTTCTTCGTGGAACAGCTGGCCGCTTGCCAACGTCACTCCCGCGGGATTCGTGACGCTCGAGCCACCCCAGAAATTGACGCCATCTTCGTACCCTACGCGATTGCAGAAAACGACATAGGAACTCAAGAGACGAGCGTAGGCTCGCTGGTGTTCCTGATTGACCGACACGCTCCCCATTTCACTCTGTCCGGCACTCATTCTTGAAGGGCTTGCCGTTGGAGCGATAATGACCTCAGCTCCGTCGAGTGCCAGGATATACGGGAGCGATACATGCCAAAGGTCTTCACAAATCAGGATTCCGAACCGACCATGCTTTGAGTTGAATGCAGCAACCTCACCACCGTTGCTGAAATAGCGGCCCTCTTCGAACATGCCGTAGGTAGGGGGATACACTTTCCGATGTATGTGCTTGATCTGGCCGTCTTCCAGGAAAAGGGCCGAATTGTAGAATCCGTGATCTTCCGCGGACTCCACGAAACCGAGGACGATCGAAATGGAGCGGCTGGCATCCCGCAGCGGCGCGAGCCGGGAGTCCTTGAAAGGATTCAGGCTGACCTCCCATGTCAGGTCGCGTAGCGTGTAGCCAGTCAGGCTGAGTTCCGGAAAGACGATGACCTGGGTACCCTTTGCGCGCGCCGCGTCAATCGAATCAAGGTGGGTCTTGATGTTGGCGGAGAGGTCTCCAATGATTGCATCAATCTGCGCAAGGGCGATATTAAATTTCATGGTGGCGGGTGCTCTCTCAACGCGGCATTGTGTCGCCCGGTATGGCGCTATGACACGGCGACATCATTTGGCAGCTCGTTCGTGTCGTTTCTCTTGGCTGGGAAATGGGAGGCGAGATGATCTCCGACAGCTTTCACAGCAGCGATGATGCCTTCTCGATATGCTTGTTTCGCGAAGCTCGACGACATGGTGCTTGCGATTGCGTCCCATGTCTTCGGCGGTACTTTCTCGTTGATGTGTTCATCCGCGAGAATGAAAAACTCCCGTGCCTCCACAAGGATAAACAGCAATACGCCCGTCCGCTCTTGTGTACGCTTCATCCCGAGCCGGACAAACTCATTCCGCGCGAGTTGTTCAACAGAGAGTCCGCTTTCGCTCTTCTCACGTTTCTGACGTATGGCGACGCGCACTTCGCCGGAGGTGCGCCGCTCTATGTCCGCGATTGCATCCGCTACTTCTTTCAGGTCGGTCTTGGAGAGAAATTGTCTCAGCAGGTTCGCCACACATCACCTCACGACAGGTCGATCATCTTGATGTCTTTGATGTACTGAACGGTCTTGTCTTCCTTCAGATTATTGAGCTTCTCCATCTTCACTTCGATCCGCTCAACGTTTTCGTGCACTATCGCAAGATACTTCGTCCGTTTTTCCGTTCCTGGCTGCTTCACGAGAACCTCGACGATGTCTTTCATGTTTTTCAGAGGAACCGAAATCTCATTTGTAATTCCAACGACCATCTCCTGCATTGCCTCGAGTCGTTTCTGCCGGATCTCAAGCTCTGCCACCTCCTTCTGGAATTTCCGTTTCTCCACCACTGCCATGATCGTCTTCGGGAGGATTGGAGTGCTGATTTCTTCCTTCACAAGATAGTCCTGCACACCGAGCTTCATCACTTCAACCGCGAGGGTCATATCCTTGTTGACGGTCAGGAACACCACCGGAATGGGCACTCCCTTTTCCTTCAAGACCTTCGTCACTTCGAGACCGTTCATTCCCGGCAGGAAGTAGTCGAGCAGGATTGCATCGACGGCAGGATTCCGCTCTGCTTCCGCGATGCCTTCGGGACCATTCTCTTTCCAGAGCACTTCGATTTCTGCATCTTCGAAGCGGCTGAGATAGATTTTTACCAGCTTGGCAAAATCGACATTGTCTTCGATCAGCAGTACTGTAACGTGCTTCTTCATGGACGATCTCCTTCGCGAATGGTTTTCTGACCGCGACGAGTATACGCTTCAATCGATTTCAGCATCGGACCGACATCCTCAAGGATTTCTGATTTCGAAACATAGTTGCTAGCACCGAGTTCGTAGGCGCGGCGCACATCTTCATCCCGCTCGGAACTACTCACGACCACCACGGGAATCGATTTCGTCGCATCTTCCGCCTTGAGCAATCGCAGCACCTCCCGCCCATCGAGCCGGGGAAGATTGAAATCGAGAAAGATGAGATCAGGCCATTCCCTGCAGGTACGTTCCCCTCCCCGCAGGTACTCGAGTGCGCTCATCCCGTCACCAAAATACACGAAATCATCCATGCGACCAGTCTTCCTGAACACCCATTGCAGGATGTTCGCATGGTCACGATTGTCATCGATAAGAAGAATACGCATAGCGTCCACGTTCTGCCGCATCGTCGGGCCTAACCGGGTGGAATCGTGAATTTAAAGGTCGATCCCTCTCCCACGTTCGACTCAACCCAGATTCTGCCGCCCTGAGATTCAACGATTTTTCGCACGATCGTCAACCCGGCTCCCACCCCCTCATACTCCTCTTTCCGATGAAGCCGCTGAAATATGAGGAAGATTTTCTCAAAATGCGCTTTTTCGATCCCTATACCGTTGTCCCTCACGAACACCGTTGTGGCTTCTTTCGTGGACGTTGCTCCGATTTCGATTTTCGGAACCGGCTTGTCTGAGAACTTGAGCGCATTTGCGATAAGGTTTCTGAACACAATCCGCAAATGTGTGTCAACGCCCAACACATCCGGCATGTGCCTGTGAACCGTGATCTCCGCGTGCCGCTCCCTGATTGAGAACCGAAGTTCCTCCAGAACACCCGCGATGAGCTCCCCCAGGTGAACACGAGAGCGCTTTTCGGCAAGCTTGCTGATACGCGAAAGGAGCAGAAGATCATCAATCAGACGTTTCATGTGGGAGCACGAGTCAACGACCGCTTGCACATACTCCCTTCCCTGCGAATCAAGAAGTCTGGAGTACTCATGCCTGATCATCTTCGTGTATCCCTGCACGCTGATCAGCGGCTCCTTCAGATCGTGCGAGACAACATATGTGAAATCATCGAGCTCTTTGTTTCTTGCCTCGATCTCGATCGACTTCTTGATCGTCTCCTGATACAGCTGAGCCTTTTCGATCGCAATCCCGGCAAGGTGAGCAATGCTTTGCAGGAGAGTCAAATGATCATTCGAATACACCTGCGGGTGATAGGCACAGACCGACATCACGCCAATCGTTCGCTGTTTAGAAAGCATCGGGACAGAAAGGACAGACGATGCCGTCCATTCTTCTGTCACTGTCTCTTCGATGGGAGGACGCCACGTGTAATCGAGAAGTTCCATGAGCGGCCGACGGGAGAGAATCACCTTGCCACTCGACTGTACCTTATCCAATGGAACCGGCTTCATCTCCAACGTCACTTCGGCCCTCTTACCCTGCCTCAGATCCACCTTGTACAAGGCCTGCACTTCACTTCGTGATTCATCGTAGAGTTCGATCACGAAAGAATCAGCGGGTACGACTTTCACAACCTGGTGGTACGTGGTACGAGCGATCTCCCCGAGGTCAAGACTTTCCGTCAGCGCGCTGCTCAAATCGTACAGCACTTGTAACCGCTGCAGCTGACTGCTAAGCGCCTCGCGTGCCGCCTGACGCTCGCTGATATCACGAGCAATGTTCACCATGAGGACGGGTTCCCCCGTCGCATTCCGCAACAACGTTGTGTTCAGACTGACCGCTACCCGCTCTCCATTCTTGCGCATCCAGGTAATGTCGAAGTCTCGCAGAACATTGTGCTCCCGGAGTTTTTCAAGCCAGCTCATAAATGAACTCAACTTCTCCTCGGGAACCCATGGATATGGAATTTCTGCGGCGAACGCTTCTCGCCTCGTGAAACCGGTGAGGCGCTGGAATTCATCGTTCACATCGAGCACCTTCCCTTGCAGATCGGTAATGACAAGAGCGTCGACCATCGAGTTGATGACGTTCCTCAAAAGACTTTCCGAATCCGTCAGCCGCTTTTCGAGCTCTTTCCGGTCGGTAATGTCACCGATCGTCATGTTCAGCGCAGGTGAGCCCTTGTACCAAATCAGCGCGAACGAGGTCTCAACATCGATTGTCGAACTCCCCTGCCGGATCATCCGTGTCTCAAACCTCGTCGGCACCGCCTCTCCGCGGAATATCCTGTGTTGGAGGAGAGAGAAGAACATCCGAGAGCCCTCATCGAGGAATTCCCGGATTTCGCGGTCGAGCACTTCGTCCGCCGATCGATACCCAAGGAGTTTGCAGAAGGTGGGATTCACGACAGCGATTCGGTTATTTTGAAGGATACAGATGCCGTACGGAGAATGCTGAAAGAGCGCGTGATAGTCAGTTTCCTCATCACCCCATGGAAGAAAGAAGAGCTCGTCCACGAGGGCACGCGTTCCAGCACCTCTCAATCCGGGCTGTGCGGTCGAAGGCTGTTGGTGAATGCGACTCAGGCTGATGAGATGCAAACCTTGCGTGAGGCTGTCTGCACGGAGACGGATCCGAATGGGCGGACCACTGTCCCGCGCCATGCGCACTTCAGCATCGAGCGGTTCGTTGTGAGACAATCGTGCACGAAATGTTCCGGCCGTCGTCGTTCCCTGAACCGCGAAAAGCATGTCGAGAGTCGTGTTAAGGACGGTTGATTTCTTTCTGGCGAGAAGCCGAAGCGCAACGTCATTCGCAGCGAGGCATCTCCCGAAGTGGTCGGTAATGAGCAGTGGGATGAACGACTTTGCGAACGCATTCTCAAAAATGCGGCGGGATTTGGAAGCTGATGCCGCTCGTTTCGTCTGGACATGAGGCAGCCTTCGGCGGGATTTCCCTCCCCCCATCGTGTTTTTCGGAGATGTCGATCGCGAACTACTCACACTTGATCCTGCACGACGCTGTTGTAGTCGTCCTCTCGACTCAATTGCTTACCAACTCCCGCTTGCCCCGCCACCGCCAGCCATTCCTCCTCCTCCACTGAAACCCCCGCCACTAAATCCCCCTCCGCCGAATGATCCTCCGCCGTACCTGCGCCCCATGGAAGAACCTGAACCCCACCCCCATCCCGAATGATATGTCCAGGTGCCTGACGTGATCAAGGTGCGCCGCTTTGCTCTCAGCAACGGAATAACAATCATCCTCATGACGCCAAAAAGGACAATGACCAGCACGACGGTCGTCGCCGGTGCGATTCCTCCCACACCATCAGCTTCGTATTCTCCCGCCGACGCCGCCATAATCGCCTCAACACCTGCGACGAGCCCGCCATAGAAATTCCCGGCCTTAAACTCAGGCAAGATCTGACGGGACACGATCTGCGAATTCAGGGCATCAGTGAGCACACCTTCCAAGCCGTAGCCTACATCAATTCTAACTTTGCGGTCGTTCTTGGCGACAAGGATCAGGACACCGTTGTCCTTTCCCTTCTGGCCAAGTTTGTTCTTTTCGAACACACGCATCGAGTATTTTTCGATGGAGGCTCCTTCAAGAGAATTGATCATGAGGATCGCGATTTGCGTCGATGTGGAATCCTCGAATCGCTTCAATCGCGACTCCAGATCCTTCCAGTCGCTGTAGCTCAGCGTATTCGTAAAATCGGTGACTCGCTGCTGGAGGGCAGGAATTTCAGTCTGTGCCTTGCTGGTATCCGCCGAGGCGATCCAGAGACCAAGCACGAGGAGATACGGAATGAGTTTCATGTTGTCCCTAGAATTTCACGCTGGGGGCCGTCTCGGCACCTTCCACTGCTCCAAAGTAAGCCTTTTCCCTGAAGCCACCCATCGAAGCGACGAACGAGGCCGGGAATCGGCGAATCATGACGTTGTACTCTTGCACAGTCTCATTAAAACGTCGCCGTTCCACGGAGATGCGATTTTCAGTGCCTTCGAGCTGTTGTTGGAGGGCGAGAAAGTTCTCATTTGACCGCAACGTCGGGTAGTTCTCTGTTACCACCAGCAATCGTGAGAGTGCAGAACTGAGACCGTCCTGAGCCTGCTGGAATTTCGCGAACGCCTGCGGATCGTTAAGGATCTCCGGTGTCACGGTCATCTGACCGACCCGGGAACGCGCCTCCGTAACTCCCTCGAGCACTTCCTTTTCCTGTTTCGCAAATCCCTTCACAGTTTCAACGAGATTGGGGATAAGATCGTATCGGCGTTGGTACTGATTCTCCACCTGGCTCCACGCCGCCTTGACTCCCTCCTCCGACGTCACAATCCGGTTATACACCGAAATGCCCCATCCCGCAAAAATCAAAATGATGAGCAACAACACTGCAAGCACTCCCAGGGTAATAGCAACTGACCGTTTCATATTCTTTCCTCTCCATTCATGTACGACGACTCCATATTGACTCAACATCAGGCATTCAACTATCCGGAGCATTTATCCTGACAAACACTTGATCATAGTACCAAAAGTTGAAGGGAAAAACAACAATCCGGGCGATTCCGTCGGCATCAGAAAGATGCGGCTTGTCCTCCGCAGGCTGAAACAAAAAAAGGCGACCGGTGGTCGCCTTCACTTGCTACAAACGGAGTTCGGTGGTTAATGCAGCAATGCGCGGGATATCACAATCTTCTGAATCTCCGACGTACCCTCATAGATTTCGGTGATCTTCGCATCTCTCAGGTAGCGCTCGACATGATATTCGCGCATATACCCATATCCGCCATGGATCTGCACTGCTTCGAGTGCGCATTCGACTGCGATGCGCGACGCGAACAGCTTTGCCATTGCCGCAGCGGGCCCATAGGGCTCCTGCTTGTCCTTCAGGAACGCCGCGCTCATGATGAGTCCACGAGCTGCTTCGATACTCGTTGCCATATCAGCAAGCTTGAACTGGATCGCCTGCAGTTCTGCAATCGGTTTTTCGAAGGCTTTTCGTTCTTTGCTGTACTTGACAGAAGCTTCAAGAGACGCTTCAGCTATCGCCAGCGCCTGAGCCGCGATTCCGATTCTCCCCCCGTCGAGGGTTTTGAGCGCGAACTTGATGCCGAGACCTTCCTCACCAATTCTGTTTGATACCGGAATCCTGCAATCTTCGAACGCAAGGGAGACCGTGTCAGAGCTTCTGATTCCCATCTTGCGTTCCTTCTTGGCGACAGAATATCCAGGCGTTCCCTTCTCAACGATGAATGCACTGATCCCTTTTGCCCCCTTCGATCGGTCCGTCGCTGCCATTACGAGCACCACATCGGCATTTGCGCCATTGGTGATGAAGTTCTTCGTTCCGTTGAGGACATAAAAGTCGCCATCCCTTGTGGCGGTGGTCCGCTGATTCGTCGCATCACTGCCCGCTTCCGGTTCAGAGAGCGCGAACGCGCCGAGTTTTTTTCCGGAGGCAAGATCCACCAGGAACTTTTGCTTCTGTTCTTCGCTACCGTAAGTCTCAAGTCCCCAGCAGACAAGCGAATTGTTGACTGACATGATCACACATGCCGAGGCATCAACCTTTCCTATCTCCTCAAGGGCAAGGACATACGCGACGGTGTCAAGTCCCGCACCTCCGTATGTCTCGGAGACCATCATGCCCATGAAACCGAGCTCCCCCATTTTCTTCACGGCATCATACGGGAAAAGCTCTTTCTCATCTCTCTCCAATACCGAAGGCGCTAGTTCATCCTGTGCGAACTGACGCGCGGTATCACGGATCATCACATGCGTTTCAGACAACTGGAAATCCATGGTGCCCCTATGCAGTGGTGTAAGAATAGAATCCTTTTCCCGACTTTCGGCCGAGGTGTCCTGCTGCGACCATTTTCTTCAACAATGGACAGGGCCGGTATTTTGAATCACCCAGCCCCTCGTGCAACACCTCCATGATGGAGAGACACACATCCAGTCCGATAAAATCAGCCAGCGTCAACGGTCCCATTGGATGGTTCATACCGAGCTTCATCACGGTGTCGATGGCTTCCGGTGTGGCCACTCCTTCCATCACACAATACATCGCTTCATTCAGCATCGGCAGCAACACGCGATTGGAGACGAATCCCGGATAATCGCTTACTTCAACAGGCACCTTCTCGAGACGTTCAGCAAGGGTCTTGACTGCCTGATATGTCGCATCTGAGGTCGCCAATCCGCGGATCACCTCAACGAGTTTCATGACAGGTACGGGATTCATGAAGTGCATGCCGATAACCTTGTCAGGTTTCGACGTTACAGCGGCAAGCTCCGTGATCGAGATCGACGATGTGTTTGACGCGAGCAGCGTGTCTGGTGAAGTGTACTTGTCAAAATCGCGGAAGAGCTGTTTCTTGGTTGCATCGTGTTCCGTGGCTGCTTCGACCACAAGCTCGGTCCCCGCACATGCATCCTGAAGGCTCAAAGTGGTCTTGATTCGGGCTAGGATTTGGGATTTCTGTTCGTCCGTGATCGTGCCCTTCTTGATTTGACGATCCAGGTTGCCTCGAATCGTGGCGACTCCCCGATCGATGAATTCCTGCTTGACGTCGTGGAGCGTGACAGAAAAACCGTATTGGGCAAACACGTGCGCGATCCCGTTCCCCATCGTGCCCGCGCCGACGACCGTGACTGATTTCATAATCTCAGTTGCCATACGTCATGCCTCGTTGTTCTTGTGTGCGCTCGTCTATGACATCAATTCCACGATAACTGCGCTTGCCTCTCCACCGCCGATACAAATCGCTGCGAGGCCACGCTTCATCGTGCGTTGCTGTAGTGCGTTGAGGAGCGTCACCAGTATTCTCGCTCCGCTCGCTCCGATCGGATGACCAAGAGCAACCGCTCCTCCGTTGACATTCAGCTTTGCTGCATCGATGCCGGCGAGATTCTTTACTGCGAGTGCCACAACCGAAAAGGCCTCGTTGACTTCGAAGAGGTCGATGTCCTTTACGGTCAGCTTTGCTTTGCCGAGGACCTTGGAAATCACATCAGCGGGGGCGGTGGTGAACCATTCAGGCTTCTTTGCCGCAGAAGCCTGTGCCACAATTTTTGCGAGCGGCTTCACGCCCAACGATGTCGCCTTCGCTGCAGACATCAGGACGAGTGCCGCAGCGCCGTCGTTGATCTTGGAAGCGTTGGCAGCTGTGACGGTGCCATCAGGTGTAAATGCCGGCTTCAGCTTTGGGATCTTGTCAAAATTCGTTTTGAACGGCTCTTCATCCTGATCGACCGTTATGTCGCCTTGTTTGCCTTTTAAGATAACCGGAGCGACCTCAGCCTTGAATCGGCCTTCCTTCCATGATTCCTGTGCTCTCTTGTAGCTCTGCACAGCGAATTCGTCCTGCGCCTCCCGCGGAATGGAGCATTCTTTTGCGCAGATCTCCGCCGCATTCCCCATGTGAAAATCGTTATACACATCCCACAATCCATCACGAATCATGGAGTCGATGACTTTCCCGTGGCCCATTCGGAAGCCCTCCCGCGCCTTTTCGAGCAGGTACGGGGTATTCGACATGTTTTCCATACCACCTGCCACCACGACATCGGCGTCACTCAGAGCGATTGCCTGTGCACCCAGCATAACTGCTTTCAGGCCGGACCCACACATTTTGTTGATCGTCAAACACTCGACTGACTCAGGCAGTCCGGCGAACAGCGCAGCCTGGCGCGCCGGAGCCTGGCCAAGTCCCGCCGCCAGCACGTTACCCATAATGACTTCTTGTACATCTGTCTTCGAGATGTTCGCCCGTCGGATCGATTCCTCGATGACCAACGCTCCCATTCGCTGAGCGGGCACGCTCGCAAGCGAACCCATGAATGAGCCGATTGGAGTCCTGCAGCCGCTGACGATGACGACATCATTTGCCATGGTTTGTCCTTCCATGTGAAGCTTCGAAGGTGGCGGAACGAAGAAGCTCAACAGTGTTCCAAAAATTCCTACGCTGATCCAAGATCAGCTATTCATCGATTTCAAGAATTCCTTGTTCGACTTCGTGCCCTTCATCTTTTCTAGCGTGAACTCCATCGCTTCGACGGGAGTCAGATCGCTGAGTAGCTTCCGGAGGATCCAGACGCGGTTGAGTTCTTCAGGATCCTGCAGCAGCTCTTCCTTTCGTGTTCCAGACCGGTTGACATCCATCGCGGGGAACACACGACGGTCGCTAAGTTTCCGGTCAAGCACGATTTCGTTGTTTCCGGTTCCTTTGAATTCTTCAAAGATCACCTCGTCCATCCTGCTTCCGGTCTCGACGAGAGCTGTCGCGATGATGGTGAGACTCCCCCCCTCTTCAATGTTCCGCGCCGCACCAAAGAATCGCTTTGGTCGGTGCAGGGCATTTGCGTCGACGCCACCAGAGAGAATCTTACCGCTGTGCGGGATGACAGTGTTGTGTGCCCGGGCAAGACGGGTGATACTGTCGAGGAGGATGACCACGTCCTTCTTCGCCTCAACAAGCCGCTTTGCCTTCTCCAGCACCATATCCGATACCTGCACGTGCCGTTCAGGCGGTTCATCAAACGTTGAGCTGACGACCTCAGCGCTCACCGTTCGTTCCATATCTGTAACTTCTTCCGGACGTTCATCAATCAAGAGGACGATGAGTTTTACCTCCGGATGATTACGGATGATGCTGTTGGCAATTTTCTGCAGCAGAATCGTTTTTCCTGCCTTCGGGGGCGAGACGATCATTCCTCTCTGACCTTTTCCGATCGGCGCGAGCAAGTCCATGATTCTCATGGAATACTCGCCAGGAACCGTCTCGAGCTTGAGGCGATTTGTCGGATAGAGAGGCGTAAGGTTGTCAAACAGCGTTCTCTCGCGAATGACATCCGGGTGATCGTCATTCACCGCTTCGACACGAAGGAGGGCAAAAAAGCGTTCGCCTTCCTTCGGAGGCCTCACCTGACCGCTCACGCTGTCTCCCGTGCGCAGACCAAACTTCTTGATCTGAGACGGGGACACGTAGATATCGTCCGGTGAGGGAAGGTAGTTATAGTTCACGGATCGGAGAAATCCGTATCCGTCCGGGAGCACCTCAAGCACTCCCTTACTGAAGCTCAGACCATCCTTGGCGGTCTGGGCCTCGAGAATCTTGAATATCAACTCCTGCTTGCGAAGATCACTGTAGCCCGTAATGTTGAGCTCTTTTGCGATCTGATTCAGCTCAGCGATCTTTTTGGACTTGAGTTCTGTAATGTCCATTGGCATGACGAAAAAACCTTCTGGGAAAGTGGAATGAAGGAACGTGAACCGAAGAAATCCTCACGCAAACGCGATGGACGACTTCCGCGGAAGTATCAAAGGTTGGGAATGGCGAACTGACGATTTAGAAGTGAATGGGAGAAATTACGTACGGAAGATACACATGAACTTCACCCAAAATATAGCCGAATAGGCCCTGATTGTCAAGTTTTATTTAGTTTCAGCGCTTTCAGCGCCTCGCCCACAACATAGTGCGAACCTGTTACGAGAATCGTGCCCTGGTTTCCCGCCCTTTCGGAGGCAAGATGCACACCTTCTTCAACGCTGAGTGCTGCCCGTACCGCGCAACCGACCTGCTGAAAGCCCGCGGCAACGTCACTGGCGGACCGTGCCCGCTGAGTGGTAGGTGCCACCGCAATTGCCTCGGCGGAGATTCCCGCAAGATCCCTGACCATGGGCAGAAACTCCTTGTCTTTCATCACCCCAAACACGGTGATAACCTTGCCAAGGCGAAACTCCGCGAGGGAAGAAACGAGCGTCTTGATGGCGTCTGGATTGTGAGCGACGTCGACGATGATTCTTGGCTCCTGCCGGACAAGATCGAGTCGCCCTCGCAGTCCGGTCAGTTTTTGGACGTTTGAGAGGCCCGCACGTTCCGCCTGTTCAGAAATATCAAATGATGAAATCCGTTTCAGCAAGTCAATCGTTGCCAACGCGACAGCCAGGTTGTCGAGTTGGTGTCGACCCGGCAGCGACAGTCGCAAGTTATCGAGCTTCCTTCCCTTCGAGGAGAAGTCTAGAACGATTCCACCAGGATCAGAGGAATGAACCCTCGCAGAATACTCCTTCACGATTCTGAGCTCAGAACCACGCTCCCTGGCCACCCGTCGTATGACAGTAAGCGCATCGCCACTCTTCGCTCCCGTCACACAGGGTCTCCCGCGTTTCATAATTCCGGCTTTCTCGAATGCGATCTCTTTCACGCTCGTGCCCAGAATTTCCGTATGATCGAGTCCGACGTTTGTGATCACCGAAACGACGGGTTTGATCACATTCGTGGAATCGAGACGTCCGCCTAATCCTGTCTCCACAACAGCCACATCAACTTCCTCCTGTGCGAAGTGTGCGAACGCGAGAGCCGTTGTAGCCTCAAAGAAGGTGGGCGAATGTTCGAGAATGTGCCGCCTCAATCTGCTTGTCAGTCGGGCAACTGCCGGCTTCGAGATGGGTTTGCCATTGACGCGTATTCGCTCTTCGAAAGCCAAAAGATGCGGCGATGTGTACAGACCCGTGTTGTATCCTGCGCTCGTGAGCACCGCAGCAATCATGGAAGCAGTAGATCCTTTGCCGTTCGTACCTGCAACGTGGATACACTTGAATTCTCTCTGCGGATCCGAAACGGTTTTCAGCAGGCGCGAGATTCCCCGAAGCCCGAACTTCATACCGAATCGTTCGAGCTGAAGCAGAAGACGGAGTGATTCGTTGTAGGTCAGCAAAGGTCGGTGTGTGACTTAGAGCCAGGACTGAAGGATCGATACCCCAACGTTGGATTCCATGGCACCAACGAGTTGACCGATGTCGCTCAAACCCTGTTTTTCTCCAAACGAACGCAAACCGGCAGCGACATTGACACCGGCTGAGGGATTGATGAAACTTGCCGTCCCAACCTGGACGGCCGTTGCACCTGCAAGGAGAAATTCGACAGCATCTTCTCCTGTCATGATGCCACCGATTCCGATGATAGGGATCTTGACGGCTTTCGAGACCTCATACACCTTCGCCAGCGCGACTGGTTTGATTGCCGGTCCCGAGAGTCCGCCCGTGACGGTCGAGAGCTTCGGCTTCCGGGCATAGATGTCCACTGCCAGACCGATGAGCGTGTTGATGACGGAGACAGCATCTGCGCCGGCGTCTTCCACAGCCCGGGCAAACTCGGAAATGTGCGTCACATTTGGTGTGAGCTTGATCATCAGCGGCTTTCTCGTGAGCGGGCGCAGTCGTGCCGTGATCTCCCTGGTCATCTCCTTGTTCGTTCCAAAGTTGAGTCCACCCTCTTTGACATTCGGGCATGAGACGTTGATTTCGTATCCGTCGATTCCATCCTGCTGTTCGAGCAATGAGAGGACATCGCAATACTCCTGCACAGAGCTCGCAGCAATATTGGCGATGATGGTCGTGTCCAGGGTACGAAGATACGGCAGCTTTTCCTCGATGAATCTATGAACACCGATATTCGCCAGTCCGATCGAATTCAGCATCCCGCTCGGCGTCTCGACGATGCGCCGGGGGGGATTCCCGTCACGCGGCTTCCAGGAGAGCGATTTTGTGCAGATGCCGCCCAGGGCGTTGACATCCACCACGTCCTTCAACTCATCACCGTAGCCAAACGTGCCCGACGCCACAAGAACCCGGTTCTTGAACTGCACCCCGCGAAGTGTGAACGATTCTTTCATGGCTCACCGGAGGATAATGTCGTGACTATTGAAGGTCGGGCCTTCGACGCAAACGAGAGAGTATTTCTTCTTCCCATCCGCACGTTCCACAGGACAGCCCTGACAGATGCCGATCCCGCACGCCATATCACCTTCCAGAGAAAGCTCACATTCTATTCCCGCTACATCTGCATATTCGGAAAGGGCTTTTAGCATTCGGGTTGGTCCGCAACCAAAGATCTTTGGCCTCATCGGCTTCATGGCTGTCACAAAGCGTTTAAGAAGATCCACAACGGTACCTTGATACCCTTTTGTACCGTCGTCAGTCGCAACTTCGGCGTTCACCATGTGGCTTTCCGTGATCTGGGATGCCGATCGTGCGCCCAGAAATGTTTGTACGTTTTTTCCCTCACGACGCAGGTGATCAGCAAGAAGCGGCATGGGAGCTGCTCCAAGTCCGCCGCCGACAAGCAATGCTGTCTCAAACTCGCCTTTCAGGCCAAACGGAACGCCAAGCGGCCCCAGGACATCCACCACGTCTCCCTTCTTTCGGGCAGCGAGCATGCGAGTTCCCTGGCCCACGATGTTGAACATGAGCTCGACCGTGTTCCCTTCGATCCGTGAGATGCTGAAAGGACGACGCAACAACGGCAGACAGGCATCACCACATCTCACGTTCACAAACTGTCCAGGCTCCGCATACCGTGCCAGGTGTTCCGATTCCAGACCGATGACAAAAATCCCATCAGCGACCTCGCGACGGTCGAGTACCGGTGTCAACAACTGGGCAATATGACGATCTCGTTCAGCCATCACTTCTCCGTTTCTTGCCTTGCACGGCGAGAGCGTGTTGAGTCACGCCGTACCTGCGTTTTCTCAATCTCGTCCAGATCGAGACTCTTCCGTATTGAATCAGCAGGTGCTTTCTTCAGCCAGGAACCAATCCCGGCAGTATCTTTCTCTATGGTAAGATTGGGCGACGTAGCAAATGACGAGTCTTTCGCCGCTCTGACCCCGCCCGTGCGCACAGAATCTGGACCAGTTGTCTTCCCTATCCTTGTGCCATTCGCCTTTAGGGAGTCCTTTGCAGACTGTTGCAGAGAATCCGGGGGAGGAGGAGGCGGAATTCTGCGTTGAGCTGCTGCGCCAAACCTAGTGGAAGCGTACCGTCCGGCGAGCGTCTTGAATTTCGAAAGAGCACTATCCGGCATCTTGAGGTCGTGTTCGTAGATCCATGCCATCGTGTAGAGGCTCTGAGGCACGTATGTAGAGTCTGAAGATTCTTTCACAAGTATCGAGAGCGAATCAATTGCCCTGGCAAATTCACCACGATAGATGAGGGATTCGGCTGCAAAAAAGCGTGTGCGCGCAACATCAGTTGCCTTCACGACCGGGGCAAATCCCAAGGCGACACGTGATTCTTCAGCGACCTTTGATCCCGGGTACTTCTCAAGGACGAATTCATACAATTCCTTGGCATCACCAAACCGTTTGAGCGAATCGGCCCTTGCGACTCCTGCCATCAGGTACAGTGCGCGCGGCGCTTTCACGCTGTCAAGCTCATGATGGATCGCGATGTTGAGCCACCGATAGGTCGAGTCAGGTTCCTCCAGCTCGGCATTGAAGAGTTCTCCCATCTGGTATGCCGCCGCAGCTCGTGCCTCCGCGAGAGACGCACGGTTCGGTTTCGTGAGCATCTGGTACTTTTTGGGCCGAGCCACCTTCTGGGAGGTGTCCTTGGCTAAGTCCGAAACGGCGCGAGGAGTTTGAGTTTTCAAACTATCCGTGGCGCTCCTTGCAGAATCCCGCTTTGTCTCTACGACGATAGGCTTCGACGTGTCCGGGGGAGCGTCGATGAGAACTGGCGCGCCTGTCGAATCCTTCACAATCCAGAGACTGTCCACGCTGAGAGCCCAGAGAGTGCTGTCCGCCTTGCTGTACTCCCGCCAGAGTGCGAAGTACCGGTCGAACGCAGCTGACATTTGCCTCGCTTTCAGAACATCATCCTGGGGCCCCCCTGCGGCAGCGCGATCGTACGCAAGCTTCGCACCTGCATAGTCAGCGAAATCGAATCGCAATAGCTCGGCTAGCCTCAGAGCTCCCTTTGCTCCGACATCAGTCTTGTAGTAGAGCGAATCAACAAGCTTGTACGCATCAAGCGCTTCGAGGATCTTGCCGGATTCAGCGAGCGTAGTTGCCTTCTCAAGCCGAATTGACGCTCGATAGTCGAAGAATCGGTAGTCCGCCTCTGCCTGGTCAAGAAGATACATCGCGTCGCCGAACTTCTCCGTAGCGACATAGCTCTTGGCCGCCTGCAGCCAGCTGTAGAAAAGATCATAGACCGTTGGAGAGTACTTCTCGACATCCAGGTACACCTCTGCCGCACGATCGTACTGCTCAAGGGCAAAGCGCAAATCGGCGGACTTGATGGCGTACTCAGCCTTCTTCGCATCATCATCGGAGAGATCGAGCGCCCGCTGGTATTGTTCCAGCGCCTGGTCCGCCTTCTCCTGGGCAGCGCCGAGATCTCCCAGAATCGACAGCGCCTCTGCGGCAATGTCCGGCTCATCATCGGCTGTCGCTGACTGAATAAGGGTTTGTGCTATCCGCGAGGCATCTTCAAATCGATTGAGTCGCTGCAGCGTCTTGAGCAACCACAACTGCCCATCGAGGACGAGATCCCCCTCCGGATATTGCGCGACGAGCTCTGTGAATTTCCGTTCGGCCTTGACATAGTCTTCCTGATAGTAGAATGACTTCCCGATGAGGAGGAGCGCGTCGTCGACGACGCTGCTATTCGGCGAAAACGCCAGAACGTTGGAGCACTTGTCGATGACAGTGCTGAATTTCTGCTTGGCTCCGGCAGCCGGGGCTGGTGCCGTCCCTCCCGACGTCACCGACTTTCCTTTTGCTGCCAGCGCGGCTGCAAGGACTTCTGCCTCAGCTTCGTCGAAAAGCCGTTTTGCGTTGTAGTAAGCGTTGAAGTACGCTACGGTGTTTTCGTAGCCCTGTGAGAACCAGCCGCCAACTGTGCTGAAAACCGAACATCCGGTCAGGCCAACAATTGGGAGTAGAAGCAGGAAGAGAAGTATAGCGCGGGTCAATCGCACGTTGAACATATCCAACTCCAATATATCAAACTGTGCTCTCGATTGCAAGCTTCTGAATGGTCGGGACGTCACCACTTGAGAACAACAGCACGCCCCTGCACGATTCGGAGCGATGCAGTGTGTCAAATCAGTCCTGACATGAGTACATCGTAGCAAGTTACTTGGGGTTGGTTGGCCGGATATCGATCTCGCTGATCATCGCACGATCCGGCATCATCAATGCTGCCATGATCGAGTCCGCTACATCCTGAGGATGAAGGATCTTTTCCGACCGCTTGGGGTCCGATTTAGTGGATGAGAATGTGGTGTCAACTGAACCGGGGCAGATGGTGATGACCCGGATATTAAACTCCCGCTCTTCGAGCATGAGAGAGCGGGCGAAGCCGAGAAGCGCCCACTTGGTGGCAGAGTATCCAGCCCCGCTAACGAAGGAGTTCTTTCCGGCAAGGGACGCCACGTTAATAATTGCTCCTTGTTTCTGAGCCTCCATAATGGGAAGCGCGTGCTTAGTGCATTCAAAGACCGCCTTCATGTTCAGAGCCCACATGGCGTCAAAATCCTCCAGCGGCATCTCCCGAACCGGTGCAAACCTCCCGATACCGGCATTGTTCACCAGGACATCGATGCGGTGGCACTGTTCTATGACCTTCGCGAAGAGATTCTTTACGTCGTCAGACCTCGTCAGATCCGCGCTGATCGCGAACGCTCTCGCACCAATAGCTTCGATCTCTGATTTGACGCTTTCAAGTTCTCCTGCACTCCTGGCAGTGAGTACCACGGTCGCTCCATTTCTTGCGAGCGTCGTGGCAACCGACCGTCCGATCCCCCGGCCGGCCCCCGTCACAACCGCGACTGCTCCCTTGAGGTTCATACGCGGAGGTCTCCTCCCTGGGGACGTATGATGAGTTCCTCAACCATCATGCTTGCCGGCTGGCAGCTTATTTCGTAGATCATCGACGCGATCTCTTCCGGCTTCATCATTCGATCACCATATCGCTCCTGATGTTTCGGATGCCAGATTGGGGTCAGCACCGCGCCGGGATGGACATTGACGATCTTTATCCCTTTTTCTCTCGTCTCCGCGCGCAGGACATTCATCAACGCGTCTACGCCAGCTTTCGATGCCGAGTACACTGACGATCCCGTGTAGACCGCTTTCCCGGCGTACGAGACGATGTTGATGATCGTTCCATGTCCCCTGCTGATCATGGCCGGCAGAACAGCTTTCGTCGCAAGGAACACTCCTCTCACATTCGTCTCCATCACCTCGTCGAACTGCTCAACGCTTGTTGATTCGAAATCTTCGAAATACGTCACGCCAGCGTTGTTGATCAGGATTTCGAGGTTACCTTGATCGCGCAGGAATCGCTCCACGACAGACGTCACGTCGCCCGACTTTCTCATGTCACATTGAGCAACGAGTAGAGTTCCCGTTCCTCCCGCCACTTCCCGCTGCAGCGATTCAAGTCTCTCTTTGTTTCGGCCTGTCGCGAGAACGATGTCACCATGAGCGGCGAATTCTTTGGCCAGAGCTCTGCCAATGCCCGAGCTTGCGCCTGTGATCCAGACGGTCCTTTTCATTATGTCTATCGTCCTAACGAATGCTGGATGAGCGTCAGGAATTCCGTTCTCGTCTTCACGTCATTCCTGAATGAGCCGAGCATCGCACTTGTCGTTGCGATCGAGTCATGCTGTTCGACTCCGCGCATCATCATGCACAGATGCCTCGCCTCCATGACCACTCCAACTCCCTGCGGCTTCAGATGTTTGTAGATCGTCTCGGCTATTTGCTGCGTCAGCCGTTCCTGTACTTGCAGTCGGCGTGCAAAGACTTCAACCACACGCGGCATCTTGCTCAGACCGATGATCTTCCCATTCGGGATATATGCAATGTGGCATTTTCCGTAGAAAGGAACGAGATGGTGTTCACAAAGGCTGAAGAAGTCAATGTCTTTCACAATGACCATCTCGCTGTACCGTTCTGTGAAAATCGCCTTTTTCAACACTTTCGCCGGATCTTCACCATATCCTTTAGTCAGGAATTCGTACATCGTCGCGACACGCGCGGGGGTCTTCAGGAGCCCCTCACGGGCGGGATCCTCTCCCATGAACTTCAGCAAATCGACGATCACTCTTTCAACAACACGATCAACCTTCACTTTAGCCATGCTCATTCTCCGTGTACTTCTACGACGTTGTTTTCGGTCTCACGCAACCGGACCGAATGAAGCTTTCCCTCTGTGATCCGGGGCTGCAGGATCTTCCAGATCGCTCTAGCAATGTTCTCAGCTGTCGGGACAATTCCAGAGAGGAAATCCACATCATAGTTCAAGTGCTTGTGATCCAGCTTCTCGATCACCTCCCGCATCATGATTGCTTTGAGTTTCTTGAGGTCGATCACGTATCCGGTTTGTGGATTTGGCTCGCCCGCCACCGTCACTTCAAGCACGTAGTTATGTCCGTGCCCATGTTCATTTGAGCATTTGTCGTACAAGAGCTCGTTCTCAGCGTTCGAGAACGCCGGATTGAAGAGACGGTGCGAAGCGCTGAATGTCGCGCGCCGTGTCACGTAAACCATTGTCAGCTTCCCTTCCCTTTCAGTGCTTCGACGACAGCGTCCACATGACCTTCGACTTTCACCCTCGGAAAGATATGTGAGATACATCCCTTTTCATCGATGATGTGTGTGGTCCGCTCAATCCCCATGTATTTCCTTCCGTACAGCGACTTTTCTTTCCACACGCCGTACGATTTCAGGACTTTCTTGGATTCATCGCTCAGGAGGCTGAAGCGCAGGCCGAACTTGGCCGCGAACCTGGCGTGCGACTCGACGCTGTCGCCGCTCACTCCGATCACGACCGCGTCGAATCTCCGAAGAACATCCAGATGTTCTTGAAATGAACATGCTTCCTTCGTACACCCTGACGTGTTGTCCTTCGGATAGAAATACAAAACGACGTTCTTTCCCTTGAAGTCCTTCAAAGAGATCGATTTTCCGTCGCCGGAGATCAGATCGAACATCGGCGCCTTGTCGCCCGGTTTGAGCATATGGAGTACTCCTAGCGTTACATCCTTCGTTCCCACGCCTCAGGATGTGCTCCACTCATCGACCCCTGAGGCAGGAACAAACATTTCACCATACTTCGCCATAGAGTATCGTCTCCTAGAGGGAGGAGAGCACCTTCGTAACTTCATCATAGTTGGGCTCGACACCCGGATTGTCAGAAATCCAGGCATACCGTATCACGCCAGCTTTATCGAGCACGAAGACAGAACGTTTTGCGGCTGAATACCCTTCGAGTCCGGCGAATCCCTCGTGGACGATGCCGTACGATTTCAGCACCGAGCGGGTATGGTCCGAAAGAAGTGGAAATTGAAGATTGTTCTGCGTCGCAAACGCTTTGTTTGCAAATGGCGCGTCGACGCTGATGCCTACCACATTGGCATTGAACTCATTGAACCGGCTCATGGAATCCCGCAGTGTACACAATTCCTTCGTACATACTCCCGTAAATGCGCCCGGGAAGAACGCCAGGATCACGTTCTTGCCCTGAAATTCACTCAGAGTCCGACCCTTCCGGTCGGCATCAACCAGCGTAAACTCAGGGGCTTTCTCACCTACTTTGACAGCCATAATTCCTCCAGCGTTAATGTGTGTTATCTTGATTGGTGAAGGTCGTGTACTAGCTTGTTCTCATCAGGTCGCTCGCCTGGATCGCTCCAGATGACACTTCTCCTCGTGACGAGGCGGCGAAGCCCACGTCATGGCAGGAAGGAGAAAGTCGAGTCAGATACTACCAGAGAGGCTGCTAATTCTTAGCAAGGCAGTCGGTACACACTCCAAAGAAATCCAGCCGATGAGATTTCACTTCTCCCGGCACGACGTCGCGCACCCGGTCATGAATATCACTCTGTGGAGAAACGGGAAGGTCCGTCACTGTTCCGCAGCGTTCGCACACGAAATGGTAGTGTGGATCCACCGTGCCGTCGTACCGATGGATGCCCTCGCCAAAGTCGAGCTCGCGAATCTTGCCTTGCGCCGTGAGGATGTGAAGGTTGCGGTAGATGGTACCAAGGGACACATGAGGAATCAACACACGAACCTGTTCGTACATCCATTCCGCAGTCGGGTGTGAAGTTGTGCGTTTCAAGACCTCCAGGATCTTTTCACGCTGTCGGCTTCTTTTTGTACCGAGCCCCTGCATACCTATGAAGAATTGTGAAATGCACTACATATAGTGTTGCGAAATATATCGAAAGCACGATGTAATGTCAAGAAACCAATTCTCTAGCTCGCAGCGCTCGCCTCACGGGAAAACCTTCCGCACTTCTTATCTCCCCTCTTTAAACAAGAAGTGAACCCGAATTGTTCCGAGTTCTGCCTCTACTCGTAGGACATTGATCGCTTCATTCGCTGATGTGAACGAGACATCCATGCGGTGGAAAAACAGCGACGCCGGACAAGGCAGCCCGGCGTTTGGAGTTGTCGCGGAAGGGGAGGGATTCGAACCCTCGATACCGCTAGGCGGTATTCCGGTTTTCGAGACCGGCCGATTCAACCACTCTCGCACCCTTCCAGAGTCGTTGACTAGATTTGCAGATAAGATACGATTTCTTCCGGTGAATTCCAATTCTCAGTCACGTCATCAGCGGGTGCGGACGCAATTGACTTCGTCGGCATCATTTCGTCGTACGCGTGAATCCCTTGCGCTCCATCGTTCCCCACGATTTCTTTCCACGGAAATAATCCCAGAACGCCTTGACCCTCCACCATGCCGTCAGCTGTCGATACCCAAAATTCTCCAGCACTCCAAACGACAACAGAAGTGCCAGGTCACCAGGCTTGGGATACCTCTGAAACGACATTTCTTCCAGAAGCACCGCGCCAACCGAAAACATCACGCCATAGAAAAGCGCGACAATGAAGAAGAGAAGGGCAAGTTGCTCATTCAAAATGCCCATCGCGAACATAACAACCATTGCCACATAGCCGAAGAACTCGAAAACGGGACCAAGAAGCTCCACGAGGAAGAAATACGGCATTGCAGCCAATCCGATGACTCCATAGCGCGGGTTGAACAACATTTTCCTGTGAATGAGCAGTGTATCCAATAATCCGCGATGCCAACGGTTCCGTTGCCGTGCAAGGACGCCGAGCGACTCCGGAGCTTCCGTCCAGCAAACCGGATCGGGCACGAACGACACACGGTACCGTTCTTTCTTTTCGCGCATGTGACGATGCAGCCTCGCGACAAGTTCCATATCCTCACCTATGCTGTCGTGCTTGTATCCCCCGACATCAATGACTGCCTGCTTTTTGAAAAGCCCGAACGCCCCGGAAATGATAAGAAGCCCGTTCAATGCTTGCCAGGACATTCTTCCGGACAAGAACGCCCGAAAGTACTCGACGACCTGAAACACTGGCAAAAGCCGGTTTGACAATCCCACCCGTACTACCCTTCCATTAACGACCTCGCACCCGTTCGCAATCCTGACAATCCCTCCTACTGCGACAACAGTTTTATCTTCGAGGAATGCTTTCATTACTTTCTGCAGTGCGTCATCCTCGAGGATTGAATCAGCATCGATGCAGCAAATATAGTCGTACCGGGCGACGTTGATGCCTACGTTCAGGGCGTCGGCCTTCCCTCCGTTCTCCTTGTCGATGACGACCAAATTGCGATACTCGGGCAGTCTCGATTTGTAGATTGCACGAACAGGTTTCGTACGGATCTGGGGACGATAGACCTGCCTCGACCGGTACAAGTTAAAATGCTCAATGAGCTGCTGGAGCGTGTCGTCCCGGGAGCCATCATTGATCACGAGGGTCTCGTACTTCCCGTAGTTTAGCTTGAGAAGACTTCGGACGCTTTGAATGATCGTTGGCCCCTCATTGAAGGCGGGCGCCAGTATCGACGCGGGTGGTGCAAGTTCAGATTGAACGGTAAGCCGGAAGTCGGAGAATCTGTTGTGTCGAATCTGATGGAGGATTTCACGGACTGATATGACGAGCAAGAAAGAGTATGTAAGGCTCACGCCGATAAAATACACCACCACAAAAAGCATGTACCCATTCAGAAGAAAATCCAGTGCGCTGTCGAGCCATCCGCTAGGCATGTGATGCCTCCAGTCCGAACTCTTCGAGGACCTGGCGGTACAAGTCCGCATCACTACCTTCCTGCTGACGTTCGCGCTCCTGCAGGACCCTAATCCCGGCCAGTCCCGTGGTCGCCACCGCACGGGCTGCAGTGAGCTTTTCCTCCCAACGTGTGCTCGCGAGATACGGAACGAGAATTTCCAGAACATCTGGTCCTCCCGTTCTCCCCAACGCTGCGAGGGCCGACATGCGGACGGAGATCGGCCGGTTCGCCAGGAGCTCAACGAGGAGCGGTTTCGCGCGCTCGTCGCCGAGTCGACCGAGGGTTGCCGCAGCAGTTGCCTGAATTCGGGTATCTCCAGTCCGCCGGATGAGACTCATCAGCGGTTCTACGGCGGTCACGAATCCTATCCGCCCAAGCATTTCTGTCGCAAACAAGACGACTGATTGATCCCTCGACTCGAGCGCTTCGATTAGATGAGGAACTGCCTCTTCGCGAAATCGTCCGACGATGGCCGACAACTCGATTGCCGTCCACTGCGAAATGTTGCGACTCAAACGCAGAATCGTTCTCAGCGCATCAACGCCTACGAGAACGATCAGCGCTTCCATTGCCTGATTTCGGACACCAGCATGATGATCTTCGAGGGCGGCGGTCAATGCCGCTATTGATTTCCTCGCACGCATCAATCCGGCATCCCTCGCCGCTTGCGCCCGAATCCACCATTTGTGGCTTTTGAAGAGCTTCAGCGTCTCGTCCACAAAGCCAAGGCTATAGAAGACATAGACCAGCCTGTCCCCAGACTCCCCGGACAGATCCTGCGTCATGTCGATCAGGACAGATCTCAGCACGGCTCGGTGGAATCGGCGGCGTCTGCCGGTCAAGTTTTCGAGTGACTGCTTAAGTGGAAGGAGAAGAGATTCATACTGGCGGTACACCGCGGAAGGACGCGGATCATCGAGCGGCTTTTTGAGCTCAAGGAGAAGGTATTCGGCAATCTGCCCAGCATAGACCTTATAGAGTCGAGTAGCGACACGGGATCGGCCCAGCTCGAGGGCTTTGCGTACCACCATCGCAAACGACGTCACTACTGAAAATATCGTCGCCGCGACAGCAAGTACGATGAGGATGAGGAGTTGCAGCTGCACTGGTAAAAAGTCGTCGGGGTGGGAGAACGATGACCTGGTTGTGGACCCTCACACTTGTTTCATTGCCGACAGGGAATCCCAGGTGTCAACTTACTGTGCCGCTTTTTCGGCGAAGCAGGATATTCTTCACTCTTGCTGCAAGCTCGTTTGGGCTGAACGGCTTCGTGATGTAGTCATCTGCACCCAGTTCAAGACCTTTCAGTACCTCATCCTCTTTGCTCTGTGCGGTAACCATGAGAATGGGGATGTTGCGCGTCTTGTCATTGCTCTTGAGGGCAGCAAGGACTTCAAAACCGGTCATCAACGGCATCATCACGTCGAGAAGGATCAGATCAGGAATGAGCTCCTGAGCGGTTTCAAGGGCGGCTTTACCGTCGTCGACACACTTCACCGTGTAGCCGCTACTCTTGAGCTTGAACTCAATCAGGCTTCGTATGTGTACCTGATCTTCAGCGACCAGAATCTTTTGCGGCATGTCGTTCTATCTGCGTTGTCGACGTGACGCCCGGATAACTTGTGGCCATATCATATCAAAACTTTGCGGAAAATCAAAGCGGATTGCATTTCGTGACATCTTTTGGTATAATGCTTCAGAATCGCTTCATGGAGAGGTGCAGGAGTGGTTGAACTGGCACGCCTGGAGAGCGTGTTGGCGCCTAAAGCGCCACGTGGGTTCGAATCCCACCCTCTCCGCTTCGAGTTCCTAAACTCAGAGCGGATTGTCCTAATCAGGAATCACTGCCCGGTAGCCCGGTGAAGGGCCGCGCGACGAGGGTAGCAGTGCGACCCTACGATCTCCTGGAAACTCAAACACCAAAGGACCCCCGCCAACGTCGGATATTTCGTGCTACCGATTCAGAGCCCTCAGGGAGCTCCTCATGAAAACCTTTCGCTTCCTCCCGCTGCTTCTCCTGTTCTGCACATTCCTTGCCGCTCTTGGCGTCGCACAAACCGTCGTTTCAATAAAGATCGACGGATCAATTAATCCAGCTTCCGCCGAGTTTCTGCACACGAGCCTTCTCAGAGCGACGGAACAAAATGCCGAATGCCTGATTGTTCACCTGAATACGCCGGGTGGCCTTCTGAAATCCACGCGCGTGATGGTGAGCGATATCCTGGAATCGAAAATACCCGTGGTGGTCTACGTGGCGCCTCCCGGAGCTCAGTCGGCTTCAGCCGGCGTCTTCATCACTCTTGCCGCCCATTATGCCGTCATGGCTCCCGGGACAAACATCGGCGCCGCTCACCCCGTCACTCTTCAGGGAAGTCAGGATACGACTATGATCGAGAAGGCGACCAACGATGCCGCCGCGTTTGTAAGGACAATTGCCGAGAAGCGTCACCGCAACGTCGCCTGGGCGGAGGAAGCTGTCCGGAAGAGCTACTCGATAACGGAAACCGAGGCGCTCAAAACGCAGGTCATCGACGGGATCTCTAGAAATCTCGACAGTCTGCTGATTACACTGGAGGGAAAATCGTTCGAGACGTCAGCCGGGATGAAGACACTTCGAACAAAGGGCGCGAGGATCGAGCAGTGGGAAATGGGATTCACTGAACGCGTTCTCGACCTCCTTAGCGATCCGAACATCGCGTACATCCTGCTTTTGCTTGGCATGTACGGGCTAATTTTTGAGCTCTACAATCCCGGCTCTATCCTTCCAGGGGTCGTCGGAGGTATCAGCCTTATCCTTGCCTTCTATTCGATGCACACGCTTCCGATCAATTACGCCGGTCTGGCTCTTATCGTGTTTGCCGTTGTTCTATTTATCCTTGACCTCAAAGTGGCCAGCCACGGGCTCCTCTCCGTTGGTGGCGTCATTTCGCTTGTCCTCGGCTCCATGATGCTCATACGATCAGATTCCGCTCTCGAGTTCGTTCAACTGTCATTCAGTGTCATCATTACGTGCGCGGCTCTTTCGCTTGTATTCTTTATGTTCCTCGTCGGACTGGGCATTCGCGCGCTTCGCTCGCAGCTCACGACCGGGCAGGAAGGGTTAGTAGGTGAAACCGGAGAGGCATATACAGACCTCACGCCGAAGGGAAGCGTCAGGGTACATGGCGAAATCTGGAACGCCGTCGCTGCTTCCACTCCGATACTGAAAAACGCAAAAGTGAGGGTCGTAAAACTCGAGAATCTCACATTAACCGTTGAAGAAGTGTCTTCATAGCTCTCATTTCCTGAGAAAGGAGCACCATATGCAACCGCTCGGACTCGTCGCCCTCGTCATTGTGGCCTTTCTGATTCTGCTTCTGTCGAATTCCATCAGAGTGTTGCGCGACTATGAGAGGGCCGTCATTTTTCGCCTTGGGCGCAAGACGCGCGCGTTCTGGAATCCAGGTGGCGGCGGCAATGGCCCGGGGCTCATCATCTTGATCCCGATTATCGACAAGATGATCAAAGTCAGCTTGCGGACCGTTGTGATGGATGTGCCGCCTCAAGACATCATCACAAAGGACAACGTTTCGATCAAGGTCAATGCCGTGGTGTATTTTCGTGTCATGGATCCGGACAAAGCCATTCTCGATGTTGAAAACTATCTCTTCGCGACTTCTCAGCTCTCACAAACAACGCTTCGTAGCGTCCTGGGCCAGTCAGAATTGGACGAGCTTCTTTCGGAACGTGAAAAAATCAACTTGAAGCTCCAGCAAATCATCGACCGCCATACCGAACCATGGGGCATCAAGGTGTCGAATGTAGAGGTCAAACAAATCGACCTCCCGCAGGAAATGCAGCGCGCCATGGCGAAGCAAGCCGAAGCCGAGCGCGAACGTCGCTCCAAGATCATCGCTGCAGAGGGAGAATATCAGGCTTCAGCGAAACTTGCCGACGCGGCGAGGGTTCTCAGTGATCAGCCCAGTGCCCTCACGCTTCGATATCTTCAAACGCTTCGAGAGATCGCGACGGAGAATAACTCGACGACGATTTTCCCTGTCCCAATCGATCTGTTGAAACCGTTCCTGAATGTCAAACTCAAAAAGTAAGAAGCGATCCGAGACGGGCGACACGACGGGCTCGGATCCCGTCGTGTTCGGTCACAACACTCTCCAGAGGATCGTCGCGGTTCAACTCCTCAACGAGTCGACGGTCCGTATGTACACGCGTGGGGACTCGGACAAGAACCGCACCAACGCATCGGCATCCTCCGTCAGCCACTCCGATGCAGAATTCTTTCCGTTCTTCTTCCTCTCATCACCCACACTCATCGAGGGATTTCACCGAAAGTACTGGATAAAGGAACTCGCCGGATCCAATTTCTATCGGTTCCTCGTTGCGTTTCAGCGCTGGAACGACCTGTGGGAGGCCATTCGTTTCCTCATGCAGACGTACAACCGCACTGCACTGAGACGCGCATCTCATTATTCAGAAATCGAGCCGTTGTTTCTGAAAGCAGATCCCCTGACACAGTACCTCCTTCAATCCGGCGTCACGCTCTTCAAGGGGATGGAATTCGGCGATCTGCTCAGGATTCAGATTCAGATACACACGTTTGCACGTACCGGAAGACGAAGCGATCCCCGACGGACTGAAGACAGGATTCTCGCAGCCGTCCTCACCGATACCACCGGCTGGGAGGTGACATTCGATGGGAGAAAACTCCCCGAGAAGGAAATCCTCCAAGGAGTTGCATCCGCTATCCAGGAACGGGACCCCGACATTGTTGAAGGACACGACCTCTCCGACTTCGTTCTTCCCTTTCTCGTCCATCGTTCAGAACTCCTCTCGATCGAGTTACCAATCGGGCGTGATGGGTCGGCACTGAAGTCATTTTCCCCCCGGGGAAATCCCCTGGAGTCTCCTGTCGAGCACTCAATCTATGAGGTGGCGGGCCGGCATCTCATCGACACGAAATCCCTGAGCCAACTTCATGCGTCGCCGCGAAAGGCATTGGAATCTTTCGGTCTGCGCGCTGTCCTGCAACAACTCGGGCTCCCGTCAGCACAGGAAAAACATGTCGCGCACGCAAAGCACGGCCCAGAATCGGCGGCCGGCGAGTCTGGAGATTCCGTCCTTCATCGTCTTCGGTCCGCCTGCCATGATGTTCGCACACTCAGCAATTATCTTACGCCCAGCGTCTTCTTCCAGGCCGGCATCGTCCCGAAGTCATTCGATGCGCTTCTGCGGGCCGGCAGTGCAACGAGAATCGAACTCGTCATGCTGCGGGAGTATGTCAGGCAGAAGCACTCCGTTCCGAAACCACAAACCGGAACGCAGCAGACGGGAGGGTACACTGATATTTTCGTCACAGGTATCCTGCCGAATGTGATTTCTGCCGACATTGAGTCGTTGTATCCATCCATCATGCTGACGCAGACCATCAAACCCGCCACCGATGAATTGGGTGTCTTCAAACAGCTCCTCAGTGTGCTGACTGCAACACGGCTTGATGCCAAGCGCCGCATGAAGGCTGCTGCGAACGATCTGGAACGGGATGCCCTTGATGCGTTCCAGGCCTCGCTCAAGATCCTCATTAACTCGTTCTACGGATACCTCGGGTACGCCCGCGGACTGTTCAACGATTACGAGCAGGCAGACCGAGTGACAAATTCGGGACAGGAACTTCTCCGGGGCATCATCCGCGAAGTCGAGCTCTACAACGGAAGAGTCATCGAAGCGGACACGGATGGCCTGTTCTTTATTCCCCCTGATAATGTCCGAGGAGAGGCTCAGGAGGAGAGTTTTGTCGCGCGCCTCTCCGGAGCACTCCCGGAAGGCATCAATCTCGTCCTCGCCGGTCGATACAAGAAGATGCTGAGCTACAGGAAAAAGAACTACGCGCTTCTTGACCATTCGGACAGACTCACGATCAAAGGAAGTTCACTGATTTCGCGATCGATAGAAAGGTTTGCGAAGGAGTATATTCGACTCTGCATCAATTGCCTCCTCCAGGAAGATGTTGAGGGACTCCACCGTCTCTATGGCGCACTGGCGCAGGACATTCTCCAACATCGCTGGGACGTGTATGATTTCTGCCGGACAGAAACGATCAGGGACTCCGCAGAGACTTATGAGGCTGAGCTACGAGACAACAAGCGCAAGCCCTCTGCAGCCTACGAAGTCGCGAGGCGCGCAGGAGTCGCGGTTCGCCCCGGTGATCGTATCTCGTACTACGTGACTGGAACCCAGGCTGGCGTGAAGATCGTAGAGAATTCAAAACTCGCCGAAGAATGGCAACCGAATTTCCCTGACGAGAACACTGCGTACTATCTCGAGCGGCTCAATGAGAACTCGAAGAAGTTCGAAATGTTCTTCGAGAAGAAGGATTTTGAGGCTGTCTTTTCCACAGAAAGCCTCTTTGGGTTTGATGCCAGTCAAATCCGCCTCATCAAGGAACATGTCCTTTCCCGCGATCAGGCCACACCGCCGGAAGAGGAACAGGGAGAGTTTGGCATCTGGCTCGACGATTCCAACTGATTCTATCGCCGTTCCGAAAGTCGTTGCACGGCAACGCGTTAAAGCATCTATGGTCTACTTGTGCTTCACCCCAGCTGGTTTCCCTCCCCCTGCCGGATATGATCACACGCTGACAGCACTTGATTTTTTTCCACGCAAATGCTATACTCGCAGTGTAATTCACCAACACCGTTTTTGTTTCAAGAGACAAAAATTAGGTGTGCATGTTCAACACTATAAGGAAGAAGTCACCTTATGGAACAGGGTACAGTGAAGTGGTTCAATAATGCAAAAGGATACGGCTTCATCAAGCGCTCCACTGGTGAAGATGTCTTCGTGCATTATAAGTCCATCAACGGCGAAGGATACAAGACGCTCAAGGAGGGCGACACTGTAGAGTTCGAAGTTGAACAGGGCGCCAAGGGCCTCCAGGCTGTCAACGTAAAGAAGGCACCCTAATTTTTGCCTCTCAGAAAACAGAAAACCCGCTCTCCCCGAGCGGGTTTTTTGTTTGTTGGAATCCTGCCTTCACAGAACTCTACGGCCTTGGAATCACCTCGCCCTTCTCTTCCCAATGACGTAAATATGCGATGATGTCGTTCGTCGATGAACCAGGAGTAAAGAGTTCTCCGACTCCGAGTCTCTTCAGTTCCTGGATGTCCTTTTCGGGGATGATGCCACCGCCGAAGAGAAGCACATCATCCAGGCCCTTCTCGCGCATCAGCTGCAGCACCTTTGGGAAAATCGTCATGTGTGCGCCGCTCAACAGACTAATACCAATCGCATTGACATCCTCCTGCAGCGCCGCCTCGACGATCATCTCCGGGGTCTTCCGAAGACCGGTGTAGATCACTTCCATCCCCGCATCACGAAGAGCAGCAGCGACGACCTTCGCCCCTCTGTCGTGTCCATCGAGTCCTGCTTTCGCTATGAGTACTCGCGTTTTCCTCAGCTTTGTCACTTCTTCCTCCGCAAACTTACTGAACGATCCCGAATCATCGACTGTAATGCCTCATAGAACTTCGTGAGAGGAAATCCAACCACGTTATAGAAACATCCTTCGATTCTCTCCACGAAGACCGCACCGTAGTCATCTTGTATGCCGTATGCTCCCGCTTTGTCCATCGGCGAGCCCGATGCGACATATTCTTTGATCTCTTCACCCGTCAACCGTCGGAACCACACGTTCGTCTTCTCAATATCGACAATGCGACGTCCCGTCTCTACGTCGACGAGTGCGAATCCTGTGTACACGGTGTGCCGCTTCCCGCTGAGAGTCCGAAGCATCTTCTCTGCCTCACGCTTCGAACGCGGTTTGCCAAGAATGACGCCCTTGAGAACGACGATGGTATCTGCCCCAATGACTATTCCTCGGCGACTCGACCTCGCGATCTCCAGTGCTTTGTTTAGTGCGATCCGCTTCGCATTGTGCTCGGGCGTCTCATGGTCCAGCAGATCCTCGCGGACCGCGCTGGGCCGCACCGAGAATTTCAGACCGATCTGCCGAAGCAGTACTCTTCTGCGTGGCGATTGCGATGCAAGAATAAGTCTGGGTGCGTTCATGCCTCTAGAAACAAAAAAAGCGATAACACCGTATCGCTTCGTTCATACCTTCTATGAAATCGATGCTAGCGGAACATGGCCTTGATGCTGCCCCATGTTCGCTTCGCAGCCGAGCTTACATGTGATACCGACACGATCTCCGTCTCGGGTGCCGGGCTTTGGCCGTTGACGATTCTCACCTTGTATTGGTAGATTCCGCCGCTCGTCTTGAAGACACTCTTGTCCAGAAACTCGTAGCTTGAATTATTCCCGCGCAGCTGGTCGACGGTGCCGATCACCATGAAATCCCCCGCCATGCCTGCTCTGCGGAGAATCTCAAACTTTTGAACGCCAGTTTCATCGACAGTGGTCCAGCGGATGACGATATCTGAGCCCGAGCTGGACGCAGTCGGACGGTCTTTAATGACGATCGAAAAAGCCGTCGCTGCCACAACGAGAAGGACAAGCGTCGAAAATAGGATGCGTGAGAGGTTCCTCATATCTTGCACCAAAGGTAAATCTTACTCAAATAAAACACAAGTACTTTTTGCGATTTTGCCGGCGCGTGTGCCGCAGAACAACCACTGCTGGACCAGCCTCAGGAGCCGGGGACTGGTCAGCCCGGCGAGAGTTCCGACACCAGCACCCCCACAACAATCAAACCACCCCCGAGTACGCCAAGCGGTCCCAGCATTTCGCCCAGTAAAATATATGCGAATCCTGCAGCAAGAACAGGCTCAATCGAGAAGATGACAGCGCTGCGAGTAGGCGTCGTATCCTTCTGAAATCGGACTTGAACGGTGATCGCAATGACTGTGGCAAATACGGTCAGGTAGAGGAGCGATCCGAGCACCCCGGGAGTTGGTACAAAGCGGATGTTCTCACCGACGCCGGCGGTCGCAAGTCCCAGGATTGTGCAAACCACAAACTGTGCGACGGTTAGTTGCACGTGGTCACTCCCTTTCGAGAACACATCGAGGTACACAATGTAGAGAGCGAACAACACCGCGCATACGAGGTTCAGAGCATCGCCGATATTGAATTCCGAACCCGCGGGAGACGTCAGAAAGTAGAGACCCACCATGACAAGGATGATCCCTATGACGTTGCCAAGCTTCGGGGGTTTCCGCTCAATGAGCAACTGGCAAATCGGAGTGAACACAACCATCATCCCTGTGATGAAGGCCGATTTTGAAGCTCCCGTGTACTGAAGTCCGATTGTCTGTGTCGCAAAGCCGAGAAAGAGAAGGATCCCGAGAATTCCTCCTTTCCTCATGACCTCACGTGACATTGTTTTCACACGCCCGACATACATCAATCCGAGCACCGAAGTCGCAAGGGCAAATCGTACGCCGATGTAGAACAATGGAGAGATGCTGGCAAGCAGGTACTTCGATGTCGCAAAGGTGCTCCCCCAGATCAACGTGATCGACAGGAGGAATAATTCTGCTCTGGTCCTGGGGCTCATTCGGTTCGGTCAACCAACGGTTGGTGCTGCATGAACTCTCTCGATTCTATGCCGGCGTCCGCGGATCGTACGTCGCGAACAGTCTTCCCCACTGCGACGATCGCAACCATCGCTGAAACACCCACCGGTCCTTCAGCGGCCATCGATAGTAGTCGTGATAGGCTTCCGAACCGAAAATGAAGAGATTCACCAAGGGGGTGCGGAAAAAGAGGTTCTGAAATTTCTTCAAAGGGCTGAACCAGAGGAGATCGCCTGCGAGGCTTGCCGCGTTGTCACCTACGGAGAACCGCCAGTTCACATTGGAGACATCCTCCCCCGCCACCTTGATCGATCTTGGGTCGCCGCATCCAAGCCCGCGTTCATGAGCAAGTCTTATGTACTTGATCGAAAGCGGATCGAAGCCCATGAGTTTCGCTGCAACTGCGTCGATTGCAACCTGATCTGCGCTCATCAGGACGACATTTTTCTCCTCTGGATACATGGTCCGCGGTCCTGGTCCGTTTCCTGCTGTTGTTCCGTCCATGACCGCAAAGATACCGGTGTGAATCTCCTTCTGGATGGCCAGCAGGTCAACAAGCGTCTCGTGAATCCATGAATGCGTGTAGTGACGATAAGTGCTGAGCAGACCCCCAAACGCATTTTTCATCGCGCCCGTTGTCGTCGTGTAGATGTGGCACTTCACTGTCGGAAGGTGCACGATGTTCTTGCCCGGGAAGAACTCCGGAATGCGTATGCCTTCGGGATAGATCTGGTCGAGGACGAGCAACGGAGTCTTTGGCCGGAAATCGATCCAGCGCATATCCTCGTCCTTGAAATTGAACTTCACCGGAATTTCATACTTTCGAAACAACGGAACATACTTGTTCAGGTCTTCACCCTTGAAGGCGTCTGTCACTACGGTCTTGTTCTGGACGCAAACAAGATCACCGAAGCCGCTTTTCCGAAGGCCCAGAATCGTCCCCTCGAGCTGCCACGGTGTGGTGTTGGCAGCGGGAAACGGAAAGTGCCATGAAATATTGTCTTTGAGGATCGTCGTCGACCGGCGATCGAGCGCTGCCGCAACTCCCGCCTGGTCCATACCTCTCTGGATGTCATCCAATATGGACTGAGGAGAAGTCTTGACGACAACGACTGTCGGATCAACGGTCGGCAGTCCGGTTACGCGAGATGGTGTTTTCGGTTCAGGAAGAATCATCAGAGCCCTACCCAGCGTTTGATTTCATCGAAATAGATGATCGACACGCACGTGATGAACCATGCAGCAATGTTGAGGACCGTGACGAGATCCGTCATCAGCATGTGCGTGGGATTGTCTTCAGTCTTCTTGGATCGGACAAGAAAAAGGTACCGAAAAATGCCAAAGAGGACAAACACCGTCGTGAAGATGAGATTCGACGTGCCAAAGATACTGATCGTGCGTTCCGCTACAGAGTAGAGCGCATAGGAGATTGCCATCCCCGATGCAGCGATGGTCATCATCTGGTCGAGGAATTCGACCTCGTACGAGCGAAGCACCGGCCTACCCTCGAAATGATCTGATGTCCTCACAAGAAGCAGCTCTCCTCTCCGTTTGGAAATGGACAGGAAGAGCGACACAAAGAGCGTACAGAGGATAAGCCATTCCGATACCTGAACGTCGATCGCGTAGGCACCGGCAAGCACGCGCAACATAAACCCAGCAGCTACGACAAAAACGTCAACCAGGATGATACGCTTAAGGTAGAACGAGTAGGCCAGATTCATGAGGAAGTAGGCCACCGCGACCAGGACAAACCGGAGGTTTTGGAGAGTGAGGAGCGCTACCAATACGATCATGAGACCTACAGCAATGGCAACACCCTCAGTGACAGTGACTTGTCCCGCCGCGATGGGGCGATTGCATTTTGTCGGATGGAGCTTGTCGAGTTCGCGATCCCCGATATCGTTGAAGATGTACACCGTGCTCGAGAGGAGCGAATACACCAAAAACGCCTCGACCGCCAGTCCAAAATACGCCAGATCAAACAGGTGTTTTGAGAAAATCAGTGGCGCGAAAATGAAGAGATTCTTGAGCCACTGTTCCGGACGCAGAAGTCGGATTACCGGGTTCATAGGATCATCCTCTGGTGGTTATGATCAAAAGACCGCAGGTTCTTCGTACAACCCGAAAACTTCTACCAGGGCCGCACACATCTCACCCAACGTCACGTAGTTACGCGTGCATTCGAGAAGCGGCGGAACGAGGTTTTTCTGATCGACTGCTGCCTGACGCAGCTCTGCCAACGATTGCTCAACACGCTCTGAATTTCTGCTCTGTCGAACGTCGGCAAGTCGTTTTCGTTGCTTAATCTCTACTTCCGGCGGAACTACCAGAATGGGGATCTCAATTCGTTCTTCCGTTTCCACAAATTCATTGACACCGACAATGACCTTTTCCTTTGCGTCAAGCTCTCGCTGGTATCTGTACGCAGCATCCGCAATCTCGCGCTGAAAGAATCCGGCCTCGAGCGCCGGGATCACTCCACCGAGAGCATCGATCCGTGCGAAGTACTGCTCCGCTTCCTCCTCCATTTTCGTCGTCAGTGCCTCCACGAAGTAGCTGCCGGCAAGAGGGTCGATCGTGTTTGGAACCCCGGTCTCGTAGGCAATGATCTGCTGCGTTCGCAGAGCGATCTTCACCGCTTTCTCAGAGGGAAGTGCGAGTGTCTCGTCCATGGAGTTCGTATGAAGAGACTGTGTGCCCCCAAGGACTCCTGCGAGCGCTTCAAACGCGGTTCGCACAATATTGTTCTCGGGTTGCTGCGCCGTCAGAGAACATCCTGCCGTTTGGGTATGGAACCTGAGCATCATGGAGCGCGGATTCTTCGCCCCGTACTTCTCTTTCATGCGATACGCCCAGATGCGGCGTGCCGCCCTGAACTTCGCGATCTCCTCGAAGAAATCGATGTGCGAGTTGAAGAAGAAGGACATCCGCGGAACGAACTCATCCACATTGAGGCCGCGTTCGATTCCCGCTTCAACATACGCAAAGCCATCTGCAAGCGTGAAGGCAAGCTCCTGAACCGCCGTCGATCCTGCCTCGCGGATATGGTAGCCGCTCACGGAGATCGGATTCCATTGCGGCACCTCCCGGTTCAGGTACTCAAACATATCGATGATCAATCGCATGGACGGTGCAGGTGGGTAGATCCATTCCTTCTGGGCGATGTACTCCTTCAGGATGTCGGTTTGTGTGGTGCCGCGAAGCATTTTGAAATCACGTCCCTGTTTCTCGGCAACCGCGAGGTAGAACGCCATCAGCATGGCAGCGGGGGCATTGATCGTCATCGACGTGGAGATATCTGCCAGGTTGATACCTTTGAAGAGGATCTCCATGTCGGCAAGCGAACTTACCGAGACGCCGCAAATCCCTACCTCTCCCTGCGAGAGAGGATCGTCGGCGTCCCTACCCATGAGTGTTGGGAGATCGAACGCGACGGAAAGACCAGTCTGACCATGCTCGAGCAAGTAGTGATAGCGTTCGTTCGTATCCTCGGGAGTTCCGAATCCCGCGAATTGCCGCATGGTCCATAGCTTGCCGCGATAACCCGTTGGATGGATCCCGCGCGTGTACGGATACTCTCCAGGATACCCGATGTCATTCAGGAAGTTGACCTGACGAATATCATCAGGACCGTAAAGCATCTCGATTGGTGCACTGCTCACGGTCGTGAATTTCGCACCCCGGATTCTCCCGCTCTTCGCGACACTCTCTTCCCATCGCACCCGCGCTTCTTTCACCCCATCACCTCGTGTGCTCATCTCTTCCCTTTCAGGTCGTTGTTCTCCTACGAGCGCCCGAATCGGCGATCAAGCTCATCCACTGTAATCTTCACCACGATGGGCCTTCCATGCGGGCAGACATACGGCATCTGCGTCGCAAACAGCTGGTCGATGAGCACCAGCATCTCTGATGTGGTCAACCGATCGCCCGCCTTGATAGCAGCTTTGCAGGCGAAGGATTTTGCCAGATTGTCGCGCGCATCCATCGTTTGCGTATGCTCATTGTTGCGGTACTCATCGAGAACATCCTGCAGAATCTGTGCTTCACTGCCCACACGCACATCAGCCGGAATGCCTTCGATGACAACCGTGTTCTTCCCGAACGGTTTCAGGTCAAAGCCGAGTTTTTCCAGATGCGGAATCAGTTCCTTCGCCAAAGCATAATCGCTGGCGCTCAGTTGCACCGTCTGGGGAAACAGGAGCTGCTGAGTGCTCGGAAGGTTGTTCTCGAAATTCGCGACGGCCTTTTCATAGAGGATCCGTTCGTGAGCTACATGCTGATCGATAATCAGCAATCCCGACCTGATCTGAGAGAGAATATACTTGTTTTGAACTTGCCAGATGGGCGCCTGCTCAGTCACCGGGGGATGGTCTTTTCCTGTCCCCATCGGACTGTGTGGAACGATTCGCGCCGGCGCAGACCTCACTGACGGCTGAAGATCTGCCGGGAATGTCGCTTCACCGTCACGACCGGCTCCCTGATCACCGATCCGACGCTCAATGCGTCGCAACACGAGGGCTGGATCGACCTCGGCCCCATCGGCGGCAGGCAGTGCCAGGTCGGCAAGATCTGTCTGCGTTGTCGGGGCAAAGCGGAGCTTCGTCTCGAACCCCGTCGTTCCAGAATTTGTCCCCACGGAGACAGATGGTGCGAGGTCATGAGCTCCGAGAGCTTTGCGAACGGCAGAGAGGAGGAAGCGGTAGATCGCTGATTCATTCTCGAATTTCACTTCAAGCTTCGAGGGGTGGACATTGACGTCCACAACGTGCGCGTCCAACGTAAGGTTCAGCGCATAGAATGGGAACGACCCCTTTTCCAGCAGATGCTCATACGCTTGAAACACGGCGTGGTTCAGCGCACGGCTCACGATCGGCCGCCGATTGATGAACAAGTACTGCTCCGTGCGGCTCTTGCGTGCAAAGTCAGGTTTACCGACATATCCCTTCACGGAAAGGGTGTCGGATTGCTCCTGGACCCTGATGAGCGCGCGGAAGAGCCGGTCACCAACCAGATCCGCCACCCGTCCATCGGCATCCGTCGGCTTCAGATCGAGCAGTTTCTCGTCATCACTCACATACTGCCAGGCAACCTCCGGAGACATCAGGGCGGCGCGAGTCACAACGTCTGTAATGTTCTTAAGCTCCGTCTGCCTCGTCTTCATGAAATTGCGGCGTCCCGGGGTGTTGTAGAAGAGATTCTTCACCGCGATGGAGGTTCCGGGTTCAGCGGCTGCCGGGCCCTGTTCCTTCATCTCGCTTCCCTCGATTCGAACGAGAGTCCCTGTTTCGCTGGAGCGCTGTCGAGTCCTGAGTTCAACTTGTGCGACAGCAGCTATCGATGCAAGCGCTTCACCTCTGAAGCCAAGTGTCTGAATGGCTTCCAAGTCCGAGGCATCCTTGATCTTGCTCGTGGCATGCCGCTGAAACGCTGCAACCGCGTCCTCTGGCGTCATACCTTCTCCGTCATCGACGACCTGCAGAAATGTCTTTCCAGCCTCGCGGACTACGATCGTGATCCGGCGCGCTCCTGCGTCGAGGGCGTTTTCGATCAGTTCCTTCACGGCTGAGGCAGGCCGTTGCACCACCTCACCGGCAGCGATTTTGTTCGCGACATCCGTAGCCAATATGTGAATCTTGCTCGGCATCAGTGCCCTGAGAGCTTCACTGCTCCATGACCGGGTCGATCGATGAGCTGGAGTGTACCGTCAAGGCTTCTCACGCCGTCGTATGGATCGTTCGAAACCAGCACGTTTCCATCCAAATCCGCATACTCAACAAGCGGCGAGAGTTGCGCCGCGGCAGAGATGCCTATCGAACTCTCAATCATGCAACCCAGCATTACCTTCATATTACTTGCCCGCGCAGCACTGATCATCCGGTGTGCCTCGCGCAAGCCGGTACATTTCATCAGCTTGATGTTGATACCGTCAAATGCTCCCCGCAGCTTTGGAACATCAGCCAGGCGTAACGAGTTCTCATCCGCAATAAGAGGCACGTTGACATGTTCACGAACCCATGCAGTTCCGGCAAGATCTGCCGCCGGCATCGGCTGTTCGACGAATTCTACACCCTCCTGCTCAAGCCACTTGATTCGTTCCACTGCCAGTTCCCGCGTTTTCCATCCTTCATTTGCATCGACGCGAAGCGTCTTCTTTGTTACTCCCCGGATCGTGCGAATGATCTCCTGATCATTGTCTCCCCCCAACTTGATTTTCAGGATCGGATATGCCTCGGCTTCCCGAACCTTTTGCTCGATGACCTCTGGTGTGTCAATCCCAATTGTGAATGACGTCTTGGGAGGCTGCAATCCCTCGAGCCCCCAGTAGCGGAAGAGCGGCACGCCAAGTTTCTTCCCGATCCAATCATGCAATGCAATGTCGACAGATGCCTTCGCGGCCGTATTGCCAGCCGCGCTCTTCTCAACGTATGCGAGGATCGACTCAAGCTCGAAAGGACTCTGAAAGCTGGAAAGGTTCAGGTTTGCCAGAAATGAGCTCACCGTTTCCGGCGACTCCCCGTAGCGGGCGGAAGGAGCAGCTTCTCCACATCCAGTGATTCCCTCATGCTCGAGGTGAACGAGCACCACTGCTGAGGTATCACGCCCTCCTCTGGCGATCGTAAAGGTGTGCTTCAGACGCAGGTCATATTGACTATGAGTTAGTCTCATCGTTCATCAATTGAATCCTTCGAACAATGCATCAACAAACGCTTTCCGGTCAAAGATCTGAAGATCGTCAATACGTTCCCCCACACCAATAAACCTGACAGGAACCTTCAGTTCGTTGCTGATCGCCAGGACGATCCCCCCTTTTGCCGTGCCATCGAGCTTCGTCAGGATCAATCCTGTCACAGAAACAGCTGCCGAGAATTGCTTTACCTGCTGCAGAGCATTCTGACCAGTCGTTGCATCAAGAACGAGCAGGACTTCATGCGGCGCGCCTGGAAGCCGCTTCTCCATCACCCGTCGGATCTTCTTGAGCTCCTCCATGAGATTCACTTTTGTGTGCAATCTCCCCGCGGTGTCGATGATCACCACATCTGCGTTTCGGGAAATCGCTGAACTCAATGAGTCAAACGCGACGGCTGCAGGGTCGGCACCATGTGCCTGACGGATGATGTCGACACCGGCCCTCTGCGCCCAGATTTCCAGCTGTTCATTGGCGGCAGCCCGATATGTATCTGCCGCTCCAACGATTACTTTATGACCCTGTTCCCGGAACACGCTTGCGAGTTTCCCAATGCTGGTCGTCTTCCCTGCGCCGTTCACTCCGACAACCATCACAACGTACGGCCGAGGCCCCGGCGGAAGAACGATTTGCACTCCATTCGAGTCGCTTCGAACGTGGAGTACACCAGCAATTTCCTCTTTCAGGAATCCGATAAGATGATCAGAAGACTCGATCTTTCCCGATTTGACGCGCTTCTTGATGTTCTCCAGGATACTTGTTGTCGTTTCAACACCTACATCGCCTGAAATGAGGATCTCCTCAAGGCGTTCGAGCATGTCGTCGTCGATGACAGTCTTCGAGCTGACGAGAGTCACCACCTTGTTGAAAAGGGTCTCCCTCGTTTTTGTCAAGCCGTCCTTGAGTTTCTTGAAAGCGTCCCCAAACAGCATCAGCTCTCACTCCTTCTCGCCACCGAAATTCCCATGAAAAGCCTTTGCGCATACAACGCCAGCGATAGCGCCATCATGGCGACGCTCAACCAGATCGCCCAATCCCGGAGCCATTCAAGCGATGGCTCACCGATCATAGACAGCAGCACCACCAGAGCAATCAAAGAAACGGCGATCTTGCCGGGCCAGTTCGACTGCGTGATAATGTTCTTTCTTGACCTGATGTACAGGGCTCCAAAAAGGATGATGACATCGCGAATAATCACGACAAGGACATACCAGAGCGGAATGGCCCCAATGAGCAGAAGCATGATGGTCGTACCTGCCGCGGCTACTTTGTCGGCCAGGGGATCGAGAATCTTGCCCAGATCTGTAATCTCGTGAAGCCGGCGGGCAAAATACCCGTCAAAGTAATCTGTCGCGCCCCCAACAAGAATGACAATCGTAGCCCAAAATCTGCCGTTCGGGACTTCGCCGAACAGGAAGTAAGCGAGGGGAACAAGCAGAAGCATTCGGCTGAGGCTGAGCAGGTTCGAAAATGTCCAGATCCGTTTCAGCATCAGGCGTCATTCACGTCTTTTGTGGTTTCGCGGTCAATTGACACCGGATAGGTGCCGCTGAAGCAGGCAGTACAATAATTGGAGCCGCGTTCGTGCGGCGCAGCTTCAAGAAGGTTTTCCATCGAAAGGTACGCGAGGGAGTCGACACCGAGTTCCTGCCGTATTTTTTCGATGTCGCTGTCACATCGATTGGCCACCAGTTCTTCCTTGCTCGGAAAATCCATCCCGTAGTGGCACGGGAACTTAATCGGGGGTGATGTCACGCGGAAGTGGATCTCCTTCGGCTCGGCCTCCTGAATGAGCTTCACGAGCTGGCGCGACGTGGTTCCGCGAACGATCGAGTCGTCCACGATCACAACTTTGCGCCCTTTGATCACGCCGCGTACCGTATTGAATTTCGTCTTGACCTTGAACTCTCTGCTCCCTTGGTCGGGCATGATGAACGTCCGGCCCACATAGTGGCTTCGAATGAGTCCGATTTCCAGCCTGACATCGCCTCCCCTCTTGTTCGACTCCCTCACGAATCCCAGAGTCGCCGTGTTGCTCGAGTCAGGCACGCTGATGACCACAACCCGGTCATCGTCCCCCGCAGGATTCACCGGTGCTTGCTGTGCAAGCAGCTTTCCCAACTTGCGACGCACCTTGTCAACATTTTCGCCGAACACCTTGCTGTCGGGCCGAGAGAAGTAGATGTACTCAAAAATACAATGGTGTGGTTGGACCGGTTTCGCAACGTGATACGATTTCAGCGTTCCGGTTTCGATTCCTTCCTGATCAATGACAAGGATTTCGCCAGGTTCAACATCGCCGACGTATTCGGCACCAATGATATCAAAGGCGCACGTCTCCGAAGCGACGACAAACGCGTCGCCAAGTTTGCCAAGTGCGAGGGGTCGAAAGCCGTGCGGGTCGCGCGCAGCAATGAGACTTGTGTCAGTCAGAAGAACTAGCGAGTAAGCACCGTCGACTGTTTCAAGAGCCTCCTTGATCTGCTGAATCTGGTCCTCTTTCCTGCTTCGCGCTGCGAGATGGAGGATAATTTCACTATCTGATGTCGACTGGAAGATTGTTCCTTCGGATTCCAGTTTCTCGCGCAGCGTATTGAAGTTGGTGAGATTGCCGTTGTGGCCAAGTGCAAGGTTACCGCCCCGGTAATTCACCACAAAGGGCTGGATATTGAATTTGTTCGCGGATGCGCCAGTCGTCGAGTAACGATTGTGGCCAATGGCAGAACGTCCCCGAAGCTGCTCTTTCAGGATGCTCGGGTCTTTGAATACGTCCGCGACGAGACCTACTCCCTTGTGGCTATGAAACCTGGGCTTCCGTCGCGCGAAGTCGAAGTCACTCGTCACAATCCCGGTTGCCTCCTGGCCGCGGTGTTGAAGTGCGTGGAGGCCGTAGTATGTCATCACGGCAGCTTCAGGATGATTGAAGATGCCAAAAACCCCGCAATGGCAGCGTGGTTTTCCTTCAAGTCGGTCGCGCGAATTCATGTTGCCAAAATAAGCAAAAATTGTAGCTCACACAAGGAGAGTTCCAGAGCTTACATCCCGGAGAAAAACGGAAGAGCCTGATCCTCACACACAAGGGATCAGGCTCCCACCGTTCAACATCTTGCTAAAAAGCAGTTGGCTTACTTCAATGCGTACATCACGCCTGCACGAACCATGAGGTGGTTGAAGTCGGTTGCCAGAACGTACCGAGCATCAGCCACAATGGAGAAGCTGGGATTTAGTTTGTATTCTGCGCCACCAAGCAGATTGATACCAAATCGTGTAGCGCTTCCGGAGACGTCCATCGTTCCGAAGAAGGGGACAGACATTTTGACCGTTGTGCTCAAGAAATTGATGCCCAAGCCGGCACCCACGTAGGGTTTCACATTCCCCTCGGAGTTGATGTTGTAACGGGCATTGGCGTTGATAGCGAAATCGCTCACTGACCAGTCAACACCGCTTCCCAAGTTCTTCGAAGCGCTCCAGTAAACGATTTCCGGATACAGTCCGATATTCTGGGCGACATCTCCCATGTAGGCCTGGCCTGAAAGTGACAAGCCGCTCAGGCTCTCGGTCGATGCCCCACTCGTAAACGAAACCGACGTGAATCCCACGCCGCCACCTACTGCTTTCAATCCGATCCCTTGTGCTGAACCGAGACTCAGGACCAAAACAATTGACAACACGACAAGAGCAAACCTCTTGATGGATAACCTCCCAGAATGTTGTTGGGAACTGC